>CDZQ01005177.1_pt1 | contig 304058 bp, 260 predicted proteins | sample 554831 | NCBI WGS metagenome assembly CDZQ01 (sample SAMEA3182112, study PRJEB8094) | gut metagenome | biome: human; feature: gut; material: Stool; isolation source: human stools | place: Canada | collected 2013-05-06 | reverse complement strand
CCCGCCCCGCAAGGGGCGGGTGGATTGAAATTTGCCAAATCGTAAGTGCAGCGCAGGGCGCCATGTCCCGCCCCGCAAGGGGCGGGTGGATTGAAATTTGCCAAATCGTAAGTGCAGCGCAGGGCGCCATGTCCCGCCCCGCAAGGGGCGGGTGGATTGAAATAGTTCATCGATGAGAGCATAGAACCAAGGTTCGAGTCCCGCCCCGCAAGGGGCGGGTGGATTGAAATGTCAAGCATTCGGGGGCTTTGCCCCCTTGCCTAGTCCCGCCCCGCAAGGGGCGGGTGGATTGAAATTTGGGATCAAGCTGTCCTTGCACCGGGCCAATCGTCCCGCCCCGCAAGGGGCGGGTGGATTGAAATAAATCTGCGTAATCTGGTACGCCGTGGTACGCGGTCCCGCCCCGCAAGGGGCGGGTGGATTGAAATGCCGAGCGCCCGAAACGAGCCTTGCGCTCCCCGGGTCCCGCCCCGCAAGGGGCGAGTGGATTGAAATCATTGCGCGGCGGCAAAGAATCGGGCTGCCGAGGTCCCGCCCCGCAAGGGGCGGGATCACTATCTTTTGGCAGGTTTTTTCCTGCAATGTACGGCACAGAATATCGGAGACGGCGCATTATGAGATTTGGACCGCGGCAGGGATCTGCCGCGGTCCGGAGTCTTACTTCATGCTGCGCTCGTAGGCCTCGATCATCTTCTTGACCATCTGGCCGCCGACGGAGCCGGCCTCACGGGAGGTCAGGTGACCGTTGTAGCCCTGCTTCAGGTTGACGCCGACTTCGTTGGCGGCTTCCATCTTGAACTTGTCCATGGCCTCGCGAGCTTCCGGGATATTGATCTGGTTCGTATTTTTCATTGCGTACATCTCCTTGAAATGTGATTTTGGGTACCGCAGTCATAGCATTGCCCGAAAAAGATCGAATATGCCGGAAGTCTGTCAGGGAATTTCCGGCCGTTCTTCTGAAAATTGGGCGGCGGAAAATGCTGTCAAAAGCAATTGACAAATTCCGGACGGCTCTCTATAATGAATTAAAGTGATGAACAAAGGCGCGGCTTGCGCAGCGTTTGCCGCGGCGGGCCGATACTCTGTTTCAGAGCACAAGGATACCGGCAAGACCGGCGGCGATTTCTGCTCGCTGAAAACAGGAGAGTGAATCATGAAAGCAGTACGATTAAAAACGGAATATCTGCAGGACCCTTTGGGCATTGATATTCCGCATCCGCGGCTGTTCTGGACTTGCGAGGACGGGATCACGCAGAGCGCATTCCAGATCCTTGCAGCGACGGACGGCCGTACGGTATGGGACAGCGGGAAGGTGCCCTCCGGCTCCATGCACGCGGATTATCCAAACGCGCTTGCTTCCCGGCAGCGCGTCAGCTGGCGCGTGCGGCTCTGGGATGAGAACGACGATCCCGGCGCGTGGTCGAGCGAGGCCTTTTTCGAAATGGGGCTTCTGAATGCTTCGGACTGGAGCGCCCTGTGGATCGCGGGGGACTATCCCGTCCGTAAAAAGCAGCGCTACCCGGTGGATTGCTTCCGCAAGGTGTTTTCCGCGGGACAGGTTCAAAAGGCCCGGCTGTATCTTACGGCCTGCGGCCTGTATGAGGCGCGGCTCAACGGCCGGCGCGTCGGGGACGCGCTGCTGACGCCCGGCTCCACGGACTACCGCAAGCGCATCCAGTATCAGGTCTACGATGTGACGGACCTGCTGCGGGGCGGCGAAAACGCCATGACCGTCGAGCTGGCGGACGGCTGGTACCGCGGCTCCAACGGCGGCGCAGGGCAGACGAACACCTTCGGCACGCAGACAAAGCTGCTGGCGCAGCTGGAGCTGACGCTGGCGGACGGAACGACGCAGACCGTCTGCAGCGACGGGAGCTGGGCGTGGAGCAATGACGGCCCCATCCGCTTTGCCGACCTCAAGGACGGCGAGATCGTGGATGCAAATCGCGAGCCCTCCTATTCCGGCAGTGTCCGCGTCGTGGAGGAGCATGCGCCGCTGACGGCATCCGACAACGTACCGGTCCTCGAGCGCGAGCGCTTTGCCCCGGTCGAACGGATCACAACGCCGTCCGGCAAGACTGTCCTCAAATATGCGCAGAATCTTTCGGGCTATGTGTCCTTCCGTGTGACGGCACACAAGGGCCAGCGAGTCCACATCACGATGGGCGAAACGCTCGATGACAGCGGCGAACTGACGCTCCGGAACATCCAGTGCATTACCAAAGGAAGACCCTCACCGCTGCAGGAGCTGGATTACACCTGCAGGGAGGGCGTGAACGAATACACGCCGAAATTCTATTACGGCGGCTTCCAGTATGCGCAGGTCGACACGGACGTCGAATTCCGGACAGAGGACTTTACGGCTGTTGCTGTGTACAGCGCCTTTGAGGAAACTTCAAAATTCGAGTGCTCCAATCGCCTGATCAACCAATTTTACCACAACACTCTGTGGTCCCTGAAGAGCAACTCCACCGACGTGCCGACGGACTGCCCGACGCGTGAGCGCATGGGCTGGACGGGCGACAGTCAGGTCTTCTTCAACACGGCGTCCTATCTCACGGACTATGCGGCCTTTGCCCGCAAGCATGTGCGCGACATTTTTGACCGCCAGTGGCGCAGCGGCCGCCTGCCGCAGATCGCGCCGTTTGCAAACGAGTCGCCGAGCATCAACAAAATGAACGGCTCCGTCGGCTGGGCGTGCGCAGGTGTCTATATCCCGTACTATTTCTATCAGAAATACGGCGACGACCGCCTGCTGCGTGCGTATTACGACAACATGCTGCGCTATGCGGACTTTATGATCCGCCGCGCGGGGAAATGGGGCGGGATCTTCGCCAAGCCCATGCATCTTTCCCACAAAAATCGAAAGTATGCTGTTAACTGCGGCAAGTCCTACGGCGAGTGGGCCGAGCCGAATGACGTCATGGCCTTCCACGGGATCGACTTTTTCATTCCGCACCCGGAGGAATCCACGGCCTATACATATTTTACGCTCAAGCGTGTGCTGGAGATCGCCTCGATCCTCGGCAAGCCGGAAACGCCGCAGCTGGCGCGCATCCGGGAATACAGCGAGGGCGCGAAACGCGCCTATCAGGAACTCGTTACGAAGGACGGCAACTCGCTGGATACCGACCGGCAGGCCAAGCTCGTCCGGCCCTTGTATATGGGGCTGCTGACGCCGGAGCAGGAGGCCTTTGCCAGAAAGCGCCTCATTGCCGCGCTGGACCACTATGGCTGGCGTCTCGGGACCGGCTTCCTCTCCACGCCGATGATCCTGGACGTTCTGGCGGGGCTGGATATCAGCTATGCCTACCGTCTGCTGGAAAACGAGGAAATGCCCGGCTGGCTCTTTATGCCGAAGTCCGGCGCAACGACGATCTGGGAGGCCTGGGAGGGCAACCAGAAGGACAAATGGATCGCCTCGCTGAACCACTATTCCAAAGGCGCGGTCTGCGAGTGGCTGATGAACACGATGTGCGGCATCCGGATCACCGGAGAAAACCATGTTACAATTGCACCGAAGCCCGGCGGGGACATCACCTTCGCACGGGCTAGTTATTGGAGCATTTGTGGAAACGTTACGACAAGCTGGGAGCGGACGGAGAACGGCTATCGGCTGACCGTGGGCATCCCTGCGAACACAACGGCGGAGATCCTCCTGCCGGACGGAACGGGCCGGACCGTCGGAGCCGGACAGCATCGGTATGAATGGAAATGAAACGATATTTCCTTGCCATCGACATCGGCGCGTCCTCCGGGCGGCACATTGTGGGCTGGCGGGAGGCCGGTGAGATCAAAACAAAAGAGGTCTACCGCTTCCCCAATGGCGTACAGGAGCAGAACGGCCATCTCGTCTGGGACGTGGATGCGCTGCTTTCCCATGTGAAGGCGGGCATCGCGGCGGCGAAGGCCGAGTTCCCGGAGATCGTCAGCCTGTCTGTCGATACCTGGGCCGTGGACTATGTGCTGCTGCGCGGCGAGGAAGAAGTCCGTCCCGTCTATGCCTACCGCGACAGCCGCACGGAGGCGGCCATTCCCAAGGTTCACGAAATTCTGCCGTTTGCGGAGCTGTACGCCAAAACCGGCTGCCAGTTCCAGCCCTTCAACAGCATCTACCAGCTTTATGCCGATCAGCTGGCGGGGCGGCTGGAGGGCGTGACGGATTTTCTCATGATCCCGGAGTATCTCCTCTGGAAGCTCTGCGGTGTGAAGTCCAAGGAGTACACCAACGCCACTACCACCGGCATGGTAAACGCAGAAACGGGCAAATTTGACCCGGAGATTATTTCAGCGCTCGGTCTGCCGCCCATTTTCCCCAAACTCCAAAAGCCGGGGACGGTGCTGGGCGAGTATGAGGGGATAAAGTGCGTCCTCTGTGCCACCCACGACACAGCCTCAGCGGTGGAGGGTATCCCTATGGACGGGAGCCAGCCCTACATTTCCTCCGGTACATGGTCGCTCTTGGGCGTCAAAACGCCGAAGCCCATTACAAATACCGCCAGCCGTGCCGCCAATTACTCCAACGAGGGCGGCGTGGGCTATAACCGCTATCAGAAGAACATCATGGGCATGTGGCTGGTCAATGAGCTGCAAAAGGAGCTTTGCAGCGGGCTGGGCTTTGCGGAGATCGTGAACGCCGCAAAGGAAAGCGTCTGCGACGCACTGATCGATGCCAACGCGCCGGAATTTCTCGCTCCCAAGAGCATGAAGGCCGCCTTTGACGTGGCGACGGGTGGAAAGCTCATCAGCATCGGCGACTATTTCCGCTGCGCTTATCGCAGCCTTGCGGAGAGCTACGCAAAAGCGCTTGCAGAGCTGGAGCGAAACACTGGAAAGCAATACGACAAGCTGTACATCGTGGGCGGCGGCGCGAAAAATGAGTTTCTCAACCATCTCACCGCCAAGGCCACCGGCAAGCGGGTCGTTGCCCTGCCCATTGAGGCGACGGCGCTGGGGAATCTGAAAATACAAATGGAGGCAGACCTATGAGCTATACGGAAGCAAAAGAAAAATACGCCGCCCTCGGTGTGGATACCGAAGCGGCGCTTACAAAGCTGAAAACCGTGCCGCTGTCCCTGCACTGCTGGCAGGGCGATGATGTGCGCGGTTTCGACACCGACCCCACCAAGCCCCTTACCGGCGGCATCCAGACCACCGGCAGCTATCCCGGCCGCGCGAGGACCCCGCAGGAGCTGATGGCGGACATTGCGGAAGTGCTGAAGCTGTGCCCCGGCACGAAGAAGCTGAATCTCCACGCCAGCTATGCTATTTTTGCCGAGGGCAAGTGGGTAGACCGGGACAAATTAGAGCCGAAGCACTTCGCCCCGTGGGTGGAATTCTGCAAAAAGCACGGCCTCGGCGCGGACTTCAACCCGACGTTCTTTTCCCATCGCAAGTGTGATCCGCTGACGCTCAGTTCCCCCAACGAGGAGACCCGCCGCTTCTGGATCGAGCACGGCAAAGCCTGCGTCCGTATCTCCCAGTACCTTGCAGAAGAGCTGGGCGGTGTGGTCACCATGAACATCTGGACAGGGGACGGCTTCAAGGACATCCCCACTGACCGCCTCGGGCCGCGTATGCGCTACAAGCAGTCCATCGACGAAATTCTCTCGGAGCCCTTTGACTTTGCCAAGGTCAAGCCCTGCATCGAAAGCAAGGTGTTCGGCATCGGCGTGGAGAGCTACACCGTGGGCAGCGCGGAATTTGCCCTGAGCTACGCCGCCATGAACAGGGATAAGTGCATCCCCCTGATGGACAACGGCCACTATCACCCCACCGAGGTGGTCAGCGACAAAATTCCGGCACTGCTGACCTTCTTCCCGGAGATCGCCCTGCACATCACCCGCCCGGTGCGCTGGGACAGTGACCATGTGGTATTGTTTGACGATGAAACAAAGGAACTCTGCAAGGAGATCGCCCGCTGCGGCGGCTTGGACGGCCGGGTGTATCTGGCGCTGGATTACTTCGATGCCTCTGTCAACCGCATCGCCGCGTGGGTCACAGGCTTCCGCAATGTGCAGAAGGCCCTGCTGAACGCCCTGGTGACGCCGGATATGACGGCTGAACAGAACGCGGGTAATTTTACCGATCTGCTCGTTCGGCAGGAGGAACTGAAGACCATGCCCTTCGGAGAGATCTGGGCGGAATACTGCCGCCGCTGCGGCGTGCCGGAGGACGGCGCGTGGCTGCCGCTGGTGCGGGCGTATGAAAAGAACGTTCTGGAGGCGAGAGCATGAAAAATATTCTGACAGCCCCGTGGATGGTGGAGATGATCCGCACCGTGACGAATATGTACGACCACGGCTGGGACGAGCGCAACGGCGGCAACGTCAGTCTGCTGCTGGACGAGGCCGACATCCGCGCATATGTGGACGGTTCCGTTCTGCGGACCATCCAGACGGGCTTCTCCTGCCCGGAGCTGGACGGCAAGTACTTCCTCGTCACCGGCACAGGCAAGTATTTCAAGAATGTCCAGTATGCGCCGGAGATCAATCTCGGCCTCGTGCGTCTGACGGACGGCGGCGAGACGGCGCAGCTCCTCTGGGGCTTCACGGACGGCGGCAAATTCACGTCCGAATTTCCGGCACACATGATGAGCCACGCCGCACGGCTGAAAATCGACCCCCAAAACCATGTGGTGATGCACTGCCATCCGGCAAACCTGCTTGCCATGACCTACGTCCACAGCTTGGATGAAAAGGCGTTCACTCGCACGCTCTGGCAGATGTGCACGGAGTGCATCGTCGTCTTTCCGGACGGCGTGAATGTGCTGCCGTGGATGCTCTGCGGCACGAACGAGATCGGTGAGGCCACCGCTGAGAAGATGCGCACCGCCCGGCTTGTTGTCTGGGCGCAGCACGGCATCTACGGCGCAGGCAAGGATCTGGACGAGACGTTCGGCCTCATCGAGACCGCCGAAAAGGCGGCAGAGATTTACATGAAGATCGCCCAGCTGCCACTGGTCAATACCATCACTGACGACCAGATGCACCAGTTGGAGGCCCACTTTGGCGTGAAGGCAAGAGAGGGGTATCTGTCTTAATTTCAAATTCAAAGAGGTGTAACAGAGTAGGAAAATGCGCCGCCTAAAAGGAAAATCAATGCCCCCCTCAAATCGAGAACTGCCCCCTCCGAACCGAAGTTGCACCCCTTTACACGGTTTCTATCAAAATTAGAATCATTTGCCATAAGTCCACCGTAATTTTGATAGAATTACGGTGGACTTTTTCTATGCCCGAAAACCGCTTGAAATAAGGCTTTTCAGATGTTTCAGCACATAAGCGAACCCCGCTGCAGGCAATTCTGCGGCGGGGTTTTGTGCGTTTTACGGTTTTTGTGGTGACTTTGGCCAAAGTAAGCGTTAAATTTATGGGTATTCGTTGAATTTTTAGGGTATTCGTTAAATCATTGCCTTTTTCGCTAAAATGTACCCCATAAAGTGGACACTCTAATTGTGCGAAGCCCAAGGGCTGGGGAATTATAAAGTTTGAACACCTTTTGTTACCGTAGATGCAACCTTGATCGCCCCATCTGCGGTTCTTAGAAGGATATCTGGATTTCTCCCGACTTTAGCTAACTGTCCCATTGTTAATTCGCTTCGCATTTCGGTCAAAATCTTCGGTTTAATACTTCTGTGAAAGTCATTCACGGAAGTATCCAAATAGTCTGCTATTTTTTCTGGCGTGTACTTTTTGAAGTCATTGCCACATCTATTGTGCACTAACACTCCGTCAGTACCGACATAATAGGTGTGATAATCTGCAACTTGGAAATTATAGACCTTGACCGGGTTCTCCAGCAGCTCATGCTGCACCTTTTCAACGACGACATACTCACCGTTGACAAGGACGAGAATGTCGCCCGCGCGGAGGTGCGCTGCATCCGTCCAGCCCTTGACCGGACAATAGAACGGGTGCGTCGGCGTGGCAACAATTTCCTCGCCGCCCACGAAAATGTGCGTCAGCTCCGTCGTCTCGTTGATATAGGTTTCGACGACCGGCTTGAGCGCAACGTCTCCGGTTTCTTCATCCCACGCCCAAACAAGATCCCCCGCTTTGATTTTCTCAATTGCAAGATACCCTGTCGCTGTAGCAACCAGCGTTCCGGCGACAAAGCATGAGCCATATCTTAGATGGTTCGCATAGCCGCTCATGCCGCCTTGTATTGCGCCGGTGATTGCGCCGGTAAGAGCGCCGTCGCCCATGCCTTCCAGTGCAGCCTGCCCGGCGCCTTTCCAGCTTCCGGTTGTTATTTAGATAATAATTTTGCTTTAATAAAGTGGGTAGAGAGTAACAAAATCAACATCATCACAGCCCAAAGCCAAGTGCGTTCAAATCCATTAGAGATACCAAACGAAGACAGTAATTGTTCATATTTGGCAGGTCCAATGATTTCATATACAACTCCAAGCGCCCCACAAAGCAACAGACCCCCAAACGACAAAATGTGTACGATTTGAACAAATGTTTTGATTACGTCTTTCATTTGAGTTGATACCTCCTTGATTTTGCTCTTTCCACTTTTTATTCGATAGCTGACAGCACACTTGCCACCACGTGAGGAAGTTCCAAAATATTTTGAGCTATTATTTGTGAATGCAAGCAAAGCATGGCTGCAAGGCATTATACCGCACACTGCATCTTTTGTAAAATGATAAGGCAGCGATTGTGTCGCAGATGCCTTGCAGCCGTCCAATGTTAAATAGATATTGCTTTAACTTTTTGCTAAGCAGATAGGAAAGAGTTGGAGTCAATAACACCTAGGGCAGTCATTTTTGAAAGAAACTCTTGCTTTTTAACAGGATATATATTTGGAGCATCTTTCATTATTGACTCCTCATAAAAGTTTATAAATGTAAATGAATACGGATGGAATACAATGCAGTACATAAGAGGAGAAATATGCTTCGGTTTTTTAAACCAGCGTGGAGAAAGTATTACGGTGCCCTTATACTGTAGGTGCAGGCCCAGCTGATTTTGATATGATTCGTAATATATTGACATGGAATCCCAGGGATAAAATTTGATTTTGTGAAATAATGAGATAGTTACACCGCTTGAACCTATTGCAATTTTACGAAAAACAGCAATATACCACCTTATGCAGAAGATGGATCCTATAATCCAAACAAGCAGCCCCATGCAGAATGCGCTGGTTAGGCCATTGTTCTCAGAAACAAAAAGTCCCCCGATGAGTGATAACAGTATATAGGAAAATATAATAAAAACTATATTCCCTTTGTCGGATTTTATTATCATGTATTCACCGTCAGTACAAGCACATGGTATACCCTGTACGTTTGTTTCCGCGTTTTTGCGTGTTACGAGAACGAGTCGTACTGGTTGTTTGTGTGCCTGATGCTTTCCTTTCTTCAGCCTTCACAGATACGGCCTTGTTTGTTGTTGCAGCTATGCAATTATACCCTGTTCCGAATACTAAGTCTGCACTTGCAGTTGCTGCAATGCGTAAAGCAGACTCAGTCCCGAGATTTGCCAAATTTCCAATGCTTGCCGTGGTTGCAGTAGCGGATACTGCGAAGCATAGCGCAGCCTCACCAGCAGTAGCTCCATTTTTAACCGCCGTATATGCAGAGTATGCGCCCGAAATTCCACCTGCAATAAAAGGCCCGGCGCCCGGAATTGCATTTACTGCTCCTATTGCAGCCGATACAAGTGCATCGGTAAGAGTATATTCTTGGCCTGTTGCTTTGGCTGCTATGTATGTTGTAGCAACATTAACAGCTGCACTTACCGCAGCGCCGACCAGTGTTAATAGGCCAAACTCCCCAGTATGATCGGCTTGAATAACTGGGCTATTATTGCAATATGCAAACATATTATAGCCAATAATTCCTTGGCCTGTGCTGGAGTAGCTGTCAGCGTTGATGAACCGATGTGCTACCGGGTCATAATAACGGGATTGGAGGTAATAGAAGGCAGGTTCGATGTTGAAATGCAGATTATTTATATGACACAAAGAGTAATAAGATCGCCACAGAAGATGAGTTGCCTTTGCAATAACATATAAAATATTCTACACTGTCGGGCAGGAGATACTGCTCTCCCGCCCGACGATGGTATAGGAATATATGACAATCGCACTCAGGATCGTTCGCCTATCATTCGTTTTTGTAGCTTTTTTCATCCTTTTAAAGTAAGAATTGTTAGATCATTACCAACACTTAGAGCTAACCGCAGTGTTATATGCTTAAAAAGCTTGTGGTAATATTTCCAACCATTGAGGAATGCTATGTGAGTGAAATCTGTGTTGCGCTTTGGGCAAGTCAGTGTTTTTAATAGAATAGTGCTTACAATCTGACATAATCGCACAATGCTTTAATTTTGATAATACTTGCATATTTCCATTGATAACAAGTATACCTAACAACAAATACTCCAAGCGCGGATAATTCTCCAAAAAAGATAGGTCATCTGCTGTTTGACTGCCAATCAGCTCTAAATAACGCAAGTTTGGTAACGGTGGAATTTGTGAAACATGAATACGGTTGCACTTTTCAATAGCAAGGCTTTCCAAACCACAACATAAATTAAGGTAATGAACATCCGACAGTCTACGTTGGTTCGCAATCGAGAGTGATATGATCTGAGGTATCGCCTGTATTCCCTCAACGCGTTGTAGTTTCCCATTAAATATACATAAGGCTCGGAGACTACTCCCAACAAGGTATGTCAAATCGTTACCAAGCCATTCCTGCACAACGAGAGTGCAAAGCGATTGACACATAGCTATGTTGTAAAAATTGTATTGCGTTCGTGAAAATAGAAATTGCAAATCGGGGAATTGCGCTAAGTCAATCGCATACAAGTCAATGCAGTCTGAGTAGTAGTCCAACTTTAAGGATATGATACGCAATCCCCTTAGGTATCCCAAACCTTCCTCGCTTATTTCACCAGGACGCAGAATTAGATTCTCTACACAAGGAAAAAAGCGCAAGCATTGCAAAGCATCCAGTTCAACAGATACATTGCGAAAGGGAAGCGAGCCAAGTTTTGCAAGCTCTTCTTTGTCATAGCTGCCAATCTCAATAAAATCTAACCTGCTTTTATTCATAAATTCATTGGAATGTCGCAAATATCACCACCCCTTTACAACCATGAATTAAAGATTTTAAACCCAGGACTCATTATTTTGTTAATTAACTTTCCTCCAAAATCGAAGTTGTATTTTGCCATTTTCATATATTCATCCACAAAGGCAGTTGCATTGTTCCTTGATGGCTGCCAAACGGCGTCTATAACTTCGTATCCCTTTCGTTCAAGGCGTCGTATAGATGCGTTCATTCGAGACGCCGAACCCTTACCCACATATACCTGATCATTTGAAGTACTGATTTCATAGGTACCGGCCTGTTTCACACAACTATTATGCACCAGCACCCCATTGTCGGATACATAATAGGTATGATAGTCCTCGACCTGAAAGCTATAGACCTTGATGGGGCTTTCGAGCAGCTCGTGCTGGATTTTTTCGACGACGACATATTCGCCGTTGACCAGGACGAGAATGTCACCCGCGCGGAGGTGCGCCGCATCCGTCCAGCCCTTGGTGGGGCAGTAGAACGGATGGGTGGGCGTCGCAACAATCTCCTCGCCGTCAACGAAGATGTGCATCAGCTCGGTCGTCTCGTTGATATAGGTTTCGACGACCGGCTTGAGCGCAACGTCTCCGGTTTCTTCATCCCACGCCCAAACAAGATCCCCCGCTTTGATTTTCTCAATTGCAAGATACCCTGTCGCTGTAGCAACCAGCGTTCCGGCGACAAAGCATGAGCCATATCTTAGATGGTTCGCATAGCCGCTCATGCCGCCTTGTATCGCACCGGTGATTGCACCGGTAAGAGCGCCATCGCCCATGCCCTCCAGTGCAGCCTGCCCGGCGCCTTTCCAGCTTCCGGTTTTTAATCGGTGGCTGACAGCAGCCCTGCGCCCGCGGCATCGACAGGGCAGTCGTAGTCACGCAGGAACGGGAACCCGGCGTGGGCAAAGGCCTCCTGCGCGCTTCGCCAGAGAATGGCAAGGTGGGCGGAATAGACGCTGATGCGGATACAGTGTGGCGGCGCCTCTCTGGCGAGAAACCAGTTGACGGCCGTCGTCTTGCCGTAGCCCATGGGTGCAACGATCGCCGTCAGTGCGCAGTGGGAGACCGGCCGCAGGCTCTCCTGCAGCCGCCCGGAAATATAGATCGTGTTAAGATCATGCCTGATGCGCGCCATCCGCTCACCTCCGGAAATATCGTGTCTGCAGGCATTATAGCATATGTCGCATTTTGGCGCAACTGGCTGCACGATGCGGCGGGAAAACATGCATTGATTTCCGAAAAGTGATGTGCTATACTATTTAATATAGAAATCAAACCAGAGGAGGGCCTCCCGAATGGAGCGTATCACAAGCAGTCACAATCCGCTCGTGCAGCACATGCGGAAGCTGCAGACCTCGCGCGCCTATCGCGAGAGCTGCGGCGAATTTGTGGCGGACGGCTGGAAGCTTCTGGAGGAGGCACTCAAGTGGTATCCCGAGGTGACGGCCGTTCTGACGAGCGAGCCGGAGCGCTGCCCGGCACTCCCATCGTCGGCACGTCTGGTCGAGGTCCCTGCGTCATTGATGCAGAGCGTTTCGAGTATGCGCACGCCGCAGGGCGTTTTATTCTCCCTGCGCCTGCCGCAGGAGGGCGCGCTACGGGTGCAGCCCGGCATGCTCCTGCTCGACCGTATCCAGGACCCCGGAAACCTCGGCACGATCCTGCGCACGGCCGATGCCTTCGACCTGCCGGTCCTGCTGACGAACGGCTGCGCCGATCCGTTTTCCGAAAAGACGGTGCGCGCCTCCATGGGCGCGGTGTTCCGCCGTCCGCCGCAGAGCGCACCGATGGAGGACGTGCTCAGAGCCTGTCATGCCGCCGGGATCCCCATTGCGGCGACAGCGCTGTCCGACACGGCGTGCGATCTGCGCGAGGTCGATCTGAAGCGCCATCTTGTCGTCATCGGCAGCGAGGGGCAGGGCATTTGCCCGGAGCTGCTCGCCGCCTCGGACCGGCAGATCATCATTCCCATGCAGCCGCGCTGCGAGTCGCTCAATGCGGCCGTCGCGGCGGCGATCGTGCTGTGGCAGATGCGGCCGTAGCGCGGGAGAACACGGAAGGAGGGCGCGCAGATGCAGAAGCACTGGGTTTGGCTGGCAACGCGAAGCGGCATCGGGGTCCGGGGCCGCGCGGAGCTGCTGCGCCGGTTCGGCACGGCAGAGCGCATTTATGCCATGGACCGGGCCGCGCTGCAGGCGGAGGAAGGCCTGCGGCGGAGCTGGCTCGAGCCGCTGCTCGACAAAACGCTGGACGGCGCGGAGCGCATTCTGGCGCAGTGTGACCGTTTTGACATCCGCCTTCTGACCTATGCGGAGCCTGCCTATCCCGAGCGGCTGCGCAACATTGCAGACCCGCCTGCGCTTTTGTATTATCAGGGCCGTCTGCCGGATTTTGACCACGAGGCCGCGATCGCCGTTGTCGGCTCACGCCGGTGCAGCGCTTATGGCCTGCTGCACGCCAAGCAGTTCTCCCGCCTGATCGCCGCAAGCGGCGGGCTTGTGATGTCCGGCGGTGCACGCGGCATCGATACCATGGCGCTGCAGAGCGCGATGGACCTGCCGGAGCCGGTCGTTTGTGTGCTGGCCTGCGGGCTCGACATCGCCTATCCGCCGGAAAACGGCCAGCTGTTTGCGCAGATCGCGTCGAGAGGCTGCCTCCTGAGCGAATACCCGCCGGGGACGAGCCCGATGCGCGGCAATTTCCCGGTGCGCAACCGTATTCTGAGCGGCCTTTCCGTTGGCGTTCTCGTGGTCGAGGCCTCGGCGCAGAGCGGTGCGCTCATCACGGCGCGGCTGGCGCTGGAGCAGGGCAGGGACGTATTTGCCATTCCCGGCAATCTCGGCGTCGCCTCGTGCGAGGGGACGAATCGCCTGCTGCGCGAGGGTGCGCTCATGCCCGAAAACGGCTGGGAGCTGCTGCAGGAATACACACACCTGTTTCCGGGCAAGCTGGCGGACGGTCGCCGCCGCGAGGTGATGGAGCAGCGCTTTGGGTCGCATTACGCAGCGGCCGTCCCTGCGCAGCCCCTGCCGGAGAGACCGGCAAAACCGGCCCGCCCGGCAGCGCCTTCACCGGAAAAGTCCCCAGCCCTCGACAAAAAAGACATTGACAATCCGCCTGCAAGGCCTTATAGTGACAGAAAGAAAGCACCGCCCGCCCTGTCCGGCGACGAAGCGGCGGTCTATGCCGCCCTGACGCCGGAGCCGATCCTTGCGGATCTTCTCACGGAGCATACGGGCCTTCCGCCGCAGCGCCTGCTTGCGGCCATGACCATGCTCCAGATCAAGGGGCTGGCCAAAAAGCTTCCCGGCAACCGCTATCAGCGCGCCGGAGGATAATGGATATATGGAGGTTCCCTTCATGACAAAGGGATCGAATCTGGTGATCGTCGAGTCACCGTCTAAAGCAAAGACCATTGGAAAATATCTCGGCCCGGATTATCGCGTCGAGGCCTGCATGGGCCACCTGCGCGACCTGCCCAAGAGCAAGATGGGCGTCGATCTGGAGCACGATTTTGAACCGGACTATCAGCCACTGGCCAGCAAGGCCGCGATCATCTCTGAGCTGCGCAGCGCATCCAAGGCTGCAAAGCACATCTACCTCGCGACCGACCCGGACCGCGAGGGAGAGGCGATCTCGTGGCATCTGAAGGAGCTGCTTGAGCTGCCGGACGACAAGACGGAGCGCGTGACGTTCAACGAGATCACGAAAAACGTCGTAACGCGCAGCATTCAGGAGCCGCGCAGCATCGATTATAATCTGGTGGATGCCCAGCAGGCCCGCCGCATTCTCGACCGCATCGTCGGCTACCAGCTCAGCCCGCTGCTGTGGAAGAAGATCCGCCGCGGCCTGTCCGCCGGGCGCGTGCAGTCTGTTGCCACGCGTCTTGTCGTGGAGCGCGAGCAGGAGATCGAGGCCTTCGTGCCGAAGGAATACTGGACGATCGACGTGCTGCTGCGCTGCCTGAACAAGCCGGGCAGCTTCACGGCGCACTATTACGGCGAGGAAAAGAAGCGCGAGCTGCACAGCGAGGCCGAGGCCGACGAGGTCCTGCGCGACATCGCCGGGCAGGAATTCACCATTGCGGGCATCAAGCGCACGGAAAAGCGCCGCTCGCCGACGCCGCCGTTCATCACCTCCACGCTGCAGCAGGAGGCCTCCCGCAAGCTCAATATGACGCCGCGCCGCACGATGGCCGTTGCGCAGCAGCTCTATGAGGGCGTCGACATCAGCGGCGAGGGCACCGTCGGCCTCATCACCTATATGCGTACCGACTCCCTGCGACTGTCCGAGGAGGCGCTGGCCGCTGCGCGTGATTTTATCACCGATCGCTACGGCCCGGCCTACTATCCCGGCCAGCCCCGCCATTTCCGCAAGAAGGAGGGCGCGCAGGACGCGCACGAGGCCATTCGCCCCAGCAATGTCCGGCTCGACCCCGAGAGCATTCAGGCAGACCTGACGCGCGAGCAGTACCGGCTGTACAAGCTGATCTGGAGCCGCTTCGTCGCCTGCCAGATGTCCGATGCACGCTATGACGCCGTGCAGATCGACGCGCGATGCGCGGGCCATGCCTTCCGCGCCAGCGACCAGATCCTGAAATTCTCCGGCTTTACCGCCGTGTATGAAGAGGGCCGCGACGACGAGGCCGAAGAGCGCTCCTCTTCGCTGCCCGATCTCGACGGCTCCGAACGCCTGACTGCCGAAAAACAGGAAAAGGCCCAGCATTTCACCCAGCCGCCCGCGCGCTACACCGAAGCGACGCTCGTCAAGGCGATGGAGGAGCGCGGCGTGGGCCGCCCGTCGACCTATGCGTCGATCGTGGCAACAATCCAGGACCGCGAGTACGTCATCAAGAAGGACAAGCGCCTCTGGCCGACGCCGCTCGGCCGTGTCGTGACCGAGCTGATGATCGAGCGCTTTCGCGACATCATCGATGTCGAGTTCACGGCGAATATGGAGCACCAGCTCGACGAGGTCGAGGCCGGAAAGGTCGGCTGGAAGACCGTCCTGCGCGATTTCTATCAGGATTTCCACCGCGAGATGGAGGATGCCGAGAAAGCTCTCGACGGTGTGCGCATCAAGGTGCCGGATGAAGAGACCGATGAGGTCTGTGAGCTGTGCGGGCGCAAAATGGTCATCAAGAGCGGCCGCTTTGGCAGGTTTTTGGCTTGCCCCGGCTTCCCGGAGTGCAAGAATACCAAGCCGCTCGTTGAGCGTATGCCGGGCCGCTGCCCGCGCTGCGGCAGTGGGATGCTCAAGCGCAAGTCAAAAAAGGGCTATGTCTACTATGCCTGCGAGCGCGGCGCGGAGTGCGGCTTTATGACGTGGGACGTGCCCACGGCGCAGGATTGCCCGAGCTGCGGGCAGACGATGTTCAAAAAGTCCGGCCGCGGCCAGATGAAGCCGTTCTGCATCAACGAAAAGTGCCCGGACTTCCTGCCGGAGGACAAGCGCGGTTATAAGCGCCGCATGCCGAAGGCCACGACGGACACCGTCGAGAATGCCGAGGAGATCGCCCCGGCTGCGGAGGAAGCGGAAAAGAAGCCTGCCAAAACGGCCAAAACGACGAAGACCGGGAAGACGGCCAAGCCCGCCAAGGCCGCAAAAACTGCGAAGACCACGAAAAAAGCGGCGGAGAAAAAGCCTGCCGTCCGCAAAAAGACAAAAACGGAGAGCGAAGCATGACCGAAGTACGCGTGATCGGCGCGGGACTTGCGGGCAGTGAGGCCGCATGGCAGCTTGCCGAGCGCGGCTTTGCCGTCCGCCTGTCCGAGATGAAGCCGGTAAAAATGACCCCTGCGCACCACTGCGCGGATTTTGCGGAGCTTGTCTGCTCCAACTCCCTGCGCGGCGACCGGCTGGAAAATGCCGTCGGCCTGCTCAAGGAGGAGCTGCGGCGGCTCGGGAGCCTCATCCTGCAGTGCGCCGATGCCACGCGCGTCGAGGCGGGCGGCTGCCTTGCCGTCGACCGCTACGGCTTTTCCGGTATGGTGACAGAGCGCATCCGCAGCCACCCGAATATCACGGTCATCTCCGAGGAGGTGACCGAGGTCCCGGCGGGGCCGGTCATCATCGCGACGGGCCCCCTGACGTCCGACGCCATGAGCGAGGCCATCGGCCGCTATTTCGGCCAGACGGATTATCTGCATTTCTTTGACGCGGCTGCGCCGCTCGTCACGCTGGAGTCCATCGATATGACGAAGGCGTGGTACGCCTCCCGCTATGACCGCGGGAGCGCGGATTACATCAACTGCGCCATGACGCGCGAGGAATATCAGGCCTTCGTCCGGGAGCTGGCCGCCGCCGAGGAAGCGGAGGTGCACGGCTTTGAGGACAAAAACGTCTTTGAGGGCTGCATGCCGGTCGAGGTCATGGCCCGCCGCGGCGAGGACACGCTGCGCTACGGCCCCCTGAAGCCCGTCGGCCTGCGGGACCCGGCAACGGGCCGCGAGCCCTATGCTGTCGTTCAGCTCCGGCGCGACAATGCGGCCGGAAACATCTACAATCTCGTCGGGTTCCAGACGCACCTGCGTTTTCCGGAGCAGAAGCGCGTGTTCTCCATGATCCCGGCGCTGCGCGATGCGGAATTCGTCCGCTACGGCGTGATGCACCGCAACACGTTCCTGAATTCACCGAAGCTGCTCGACGCGTGCTACGCAGATCGGCGCGACCCCATGGTCGCCTTTGCCGGGCAGATGACGGGCGTGGAGGGCTATGTCGAATCGTGCGCCTCCGGCTATCTTGCCGCCGTCAGCATGGCGGCGCGGCTGGAGGGAAGGCCCGTCCCGGACTTCGGCACCGTGACGGCCATCGGCGCGCTGGCGCACTATGTCAGCGACAGCACCGTGGCATCGTTCCAGCCGATGAATGTGAATTTCGGCATCATCGCCCCGCTCGAGCAGCGGGTGCGTGGAAAAGCAAACAAGAATCTGGCCATTGCCAACCGGTCGCTTGCGCACCTGGAGGCCATGGAGAAATGAGGGAACAGGCATGAAAATCATTCTGGATGCAATGGGAGGCGACAACGCCCCGGATGCCGTGGTGCGCGGTGCACTGGAGGCGGCAAAGGAGTTCGGCGTGCAGATCGTTCTGGTCGGCCGCGGCGCGGATATCCTTGCCAGCATGAAGGCCCAGGGCTGGGATACGCTCCCGGACGGCGTGGAGCTTGCCAATGCCGAGGATGTGGTGGACATGCACTGCGATCCCGCCGCGGTCGTGAAGCAGCATCCGAACTCTTCGCTCGTGCTGGGCGCAAGAATGCTGGCGCAGGGCGGCGGTGATGCGTTCATCTCGGCCGGCAATACCGGCGCGCTGCTCACGGCGGCCACGCTGCTCGTCAAGCGCATCCGCGGTATCCGCCGCGCGGCGTTCTCGCCGGTCCTTCCGACGAAGGACGGCCACGCCATTCTCATCGATGCGGGCGCGAATGCCGAGTGCACGCCGGAATTCCTGCTGCAGTTCGGCTGCATGGGCTCGTTCTACGCGCAGAAGGCGCTCGGCATCGAGTCGCCGCGCGTGGGCCTTCTGAACAACGGCGCGGAAGATACGAAGGGCGACCCGCTCCACCGCGAGGCCCATCAGCTTCTGAAGCGCGCCGCGGAGCAGGGGACCATCCACTTCGTCGGCAATGTCGAGGCGCGCGATGTGCCGTACGGCGCGGCAGACGTCATCGTGGCGGACGGCTTTTCCGGCAACGTCCTGCTCAAGACCATGGAGGGCACAGCCATGTTCATGTCCGACATGATGAAGCAGATGTTCTACCGCAATCCGCTGACGATGCTCGGCGCGCTGCTGTGTAAAAAGGGCATCAACGGCATCCGCAAGACCATGGACTACCGCGAAACGGGCGGATCCATCGTCATCGGCATCAGCCGCCCGGTCATCAAGGCGCACGGCTCGTCCGACGACGCCGCCATCCGCGGCGCGATCCGGCAGGCCATCCGCGCGGTCGAGAGCGGCTTCTGCGAGGAAATTCGTGCCAATATCGGGCAGATGATCCTGCCCAGGGAGGAAGAACATGCTGAATAAGCTGGAAAAGGCGTTGGGCTACAAGTTCCGCGATCCGGAGCTTCTGCGCATGGCGCTGACCCACACCTCCTGTGCAAACGAGATCTATCAGGACCCACTGCGCAGCTATGAGCGGCTGGAATTCCTTGGGGATTCCATTGTCGGCTTCGTGACGGCGGAGTATCTGTACCGGACTTTCCCCAAAAAGCTCGAAGGTGATCTGACGCGCATCCGCGCGGAGCTCGTCTGCGAAAAGAGCCTTGCCGCCGTGGCGGAGCATCTCTCGCTCGGCGAGCATCTGCTGCTCGGAAACGGCGAGGATCAAAGCGGCGGCCGCCGCCGCCCGAGCATCCTCTGCGATGTTATGGAGGCCGTTGTGGCTGCCAGCTATCTGGACGGAGGCTTTGCCGTGGCCAGCGACATCGTGACGCGGCTCATCCTGCCGCAGCTCGCCGAGGCGGAAAAGACCCACGATTATAAGACGGAGCTGCAGGAGCTCGTGCAGCGCAAAAAATCGCAGCAGCTGAGCTACGAGCTCATCTCGGAGACTGGCCCGGACCACTGCAAGGAGTTCAACGTCCGCGTCCTGCTCAACGGCAGGGAGGTCGGTACCGGCTCCGGCACGAGCAAAAAGCGCGCCGAGCAGGCAGCGGCGGCGCAGGCCATTGTGCGGCTCTTCCCGGAACAGAAATAAAACGATTGGGACCACCGGCGGCAGCCGATGGTCCCAATTCTGTTTTATAGCATGCGTTCGCGGGTCGAGCGGCGCATGGCGTTGGCCAGCTCCGTGATGCACAGCAGCGTTGCCACAAGGAACACACCGGGGATGACGATGATCCACCATGCGTCCGTGAGCAGAGCCTTTTCGGACAGGGAAAGCATGCTGCCCCACGAGACGACCTCGATCGGCAGGCCGATGCCGAGGAAGCTCAGCGTCGATTCCGCCGTGATGGCGCTGCGGATGTTCATAACGACCATGAACGAGATGGACGAGAAGAAATTCGGTGCAAGATGCTGCCGCAGAACGTGGAAGAAGCCGCCGCCCATGCAGCGCGAGGCCAGCACATATTCGCTGCTGCGCAGCCTGCGCACCTCCGTGCGAACGACCTTGGCGATGCTGGCCCAGCTCGTCAGCCCGATGACGAGCGAGAGCGTGAGCACATTTGCCGTGCCCAGAATGGCCTGCAGCAGCACGACGAGCAGCAGGTTCGGCACGCTCAGCAGAATTTCGGTCAGCCGCATCAGGAGACGGTCCAGCCAGTCCGGCGCGCAGCCGCTGACCGTGCCGAACAGAATGGCGATGGCTGTGGACAGCAGCGTGGACAGAACGCCGATGGTCAGCGAAATGCGCCCGCCGTACCAGATCATGGAGAAAATATCGCGGCCCATCGGGTCCGTCCCGAAGAGAAATTCCCGCGACGGCGCTTCATTGCAGTGCGCAAGGTCGAGATAGGTCGGATCGTGCGTCAGGAGCACCTCGCAGAACAGGCAGCCGAGCACGATGAGCGTCAGAACGGCGGCCGAAAAAATCGGCTTGCCGCGGTACCACGGCGCGCGGCGTACCGGTGCTGCGGGCGACTGCGGCCGGACGCCGACCAGACGAAAGCGGTCGTCTGTCATTTTGAGGTCACCTCCCGTTCCGTCGGGCGAAGGCGCGGGTCGAGCCGCGCGTTCATGGCCTGCGCCAGCAGACTGCATGCGATGACGACTGCGCCGGAGAGCAGGCACAGCACCATCAGCAGGTTGTAGTCCTTGTAGCGCGCGCTCTCGTAGGACAGCGTGCCGAGGCCGGGGTAGGAAAACACGGCTTCTACGATATAGGTCCCGCCCATCACATGCGGCACGGAGATGGCCATGAGGCTGAGATAGGACGGAAGCACATTGCGCAGGCACTGCCGCAGCACGATGTGCGCCCGGCCCATTCCCTCGCTGCGCGCCAGCAGCACATAGTCCGCGCGCAGCTCCTCCACCAGCCGGTTGCGCACAAGGTAGGCGTAGTACCACAGGTGGCTCAGCACGACGACGGACATCGGCAGGATCAGGTGCACGATCCGGTCGCCGACATCGTCCGCGTGGCCGACGCTGTAGGCCCCGGAGCTCGGCAGCCAGCGCAGCGTGACGGAAAACAGCAGGATCAGCATCAGTGACAGCCAGAATTCCGGGATGCAGCTCGTCACCGTGCCAAGCTTGCAGAGAATGCGGTCGAGCGGCCGGTCCTCCTTCCATGCGCACAGCGCGCCGAGCAGCAGAGCCAGAACGAACAGCAGCACGAAGCCGAGCCCGCCGAGCAGCAGGGTGTTGCCAATGCGGCTGCCGATCAGCTCCAGAACATCTATCTTATATTTATAGGAGATGCCGAAATCGCCGTGCAGCGCGCGGCTGAACCAGCGGGCGTACTGCGTGGGCAGGGGATCATTCAGGCCGAGCTTGTCCTCAGCCCATTCGCGCTCGGCGGGGGACATTTTTTCCACGCGGTCGCCGTAGTAGGAGACAAGCGGGTCGCCGGGAGCGAGGCGGGAGATATAGAACGTCAGAACGGACAGCAGCAGCACGCTCAGCACGAAAATGCCGAGGCGCGGCAGCAGCCGCAGGAAAAACCGGCGGACCTTCATACGGCGCCCCCTCCTTCCAGCAGAACGTAATGCTCCGGCGCGACCTCCGTCCATGTGCCGCCGTCCGGCAGCGGCCCCTCAAAGACGAGCGGCCTGCGGGCGCGCTCGAGGCGCGGGTCCGGGATGGGAATGGACGAGAGCAGCGCGCGCGTATAGGGGTGCTGCGGCGCGGCGAACAGCGATGCCGTCGGGGCCAGCTCCACGAGCCTTCCCTGATACAGCACGCCGACGCGGTCACAGAGGAATTCCACAACGGCAAGATCGTGGGCGATGAACAGGAAGGAAAATCCGTGCTCCTCCTGCAGATGGCGGAACAGATTGATGATCTGTGCCTGAATGGAGACGTCCAGCGAGGCGACCGGCTCATCCGCAACGAGCAGCTCCGGCTCCATGGACAGGGCGCGCGCAATGGCGACGCGCTGGCGCTGCCCGCCGGAAAGCTCACCGGGGTATTTGTCCAGATAGCCCGCGTCCAGACCAACATAGCGCATCTGGAATTCCGCCTCGGCGCGGTAGCTGCCGCGCGGCGGGCGGACGTGCTGGATGCGCATCGGCTCTGCAATGATATCGCACACGCGCATGCGCCCGTTCAGGCTCGAGCCGGAGTCCTGAAAGATGATCTGCCGCTCTGCCTGCAGCGTGCGGCGGTTCGCGCGGAAGGCGCGGCGGTCACAGATGTCGATGCCGCGATAGAGGACCTGCCCGCTCTGCGGCCGCAGCAGATTCATTACGCAGCGCGCGATGGTCGATTTGCCGGAGCCGGATTCGCCGACGAGACCGAGAACCTCGCCGCGCCGGAGCGTGAACGAGACGTGATCCACAGCGCGGAGCACGGCCCTTCGCCCGAGCGGGAAGGCGTGCGTCAGACCGCGCACCTCGAGAAGCGGCTCAGCCATGGCGCTCGCCTCCGATCGGCGGCGTGATGTGCGGGGCCCGGGGGTCGAGCAGCCACGTCGCGGCAAAATGGGTGTCGGAAATGCGGAACATCGGCGGCTCCTCCTCATAGTCGATGGCAAGGGCATATTCATTGCGGCAGGCGAAGGCATCGCCCTTCGGCGGGTTGATCAGCGTGGGCGGCATGCCGGGGATGGTATGCAGCCGCGGCTTCCCGCGGGACAGCGCCGGGAGCGACTGCAGCAGGCCCCAGGTGTAGGGGTGGCGCGGATCGTAGAAGATATCCTCCGCCGTGCCGAGCTCCACGATCTTCCCTGCGTACATGACGGCCACACGATCCGCCACGCGCGCCACGGCGCCGAGATCGTGGGTGACGAAAACGGTCGCCGTGCCGAGCTTCTGCTGAATTTCGCGCAGAAGATCGAGAATCTGGGCCTGAATGGTCACATCCAGCGCGGTCGTCGGCTCGTCGGCAAACAGGATCGACGGGTCGCCCGCCAGCGCAATGGCCAGCACGACGCGCTGGCGCATGCCGCCGGAAAAGTGGTGCGGATACAGGCCACGCCGCTCCTCCGGCCGGTCGATGCCGACAAGGCGCATCAGCTCGAGCACGCGCTGCTCCAGAGCCGCGCCGCGCAGGCGGGGCGCATGAACACGGACGGCGGCTGCCAGCTGCGCGCCGACGGTCATGCTGGGGTTCAGCGCAGTCATCGGGTCCTGAAATACCATGGAAAACAGCGAGCCGCGCAGCTTCTGCAGCTCGCGTTCCCGCAGCTGCGTGATATCACGGCCATTTACCGCGATCGTGCCGCTCTTGCGCCGCGCGCTCGGCGGCAGCAGGTGCAGGATGCTCTTACACAGCACGCTTTTGCCGCAGCCGGATTCGCCCACGATGGCGAGGACCTCACCCGCGCGCAGCGAAAAGCTGACGTCGCGCACGGCCTGGACCTCTCCCGCCGGGGTGAAAAAACTGACGGACAGATTTTTTACTTCCAGTAGCTCTGCCATAGGATCACCTGTTAAAACGTACATGCGGGAGGCAGCTTGCCAAAAAAGTCTTTTAGAACTTTTTTGGCAAGCAGCTTTCAAAATTGCAAAATATGATTTTGCAAGATTGTTTTGCAATTTTGCCGCTGCGGCGGGTTATTGAACGCGAAAGAGAACCCTGACGGTTCCCTTTCACACTATCCTTCCCTCCGAAATTTTCGGCCGGGCAGTTTTTTCAACAGTCTGGGAGGCTCGATCCGCGAGCCTCCCGATGCTTTTTTCTTGTTATTTCTCGATCGTCCATTCCTGAACATTCCAGAAAATGCCGACGCCGTGGTGGCCGAGTACGGTATCCGCCGCGATGCCCTGCAGGCCGTCGACGGCGACATAGTTCGCGTCGATGTAGCAGATGAAGGCATAGGCGGGATCGGCGGCCAGCGCCTCCTGGAACTTGGCGTAATACTGGCGGCGCTGCTCCGGGTCGGAGGTCTCGCGGGCCAGCTTCAGGTAGCTGTCCACGGCGGCATTGGAGTAGCCGGAGTAGTTTGCGCCCTTGTCCGTGCCAAAGACCTTATAGGTGTGGTCGTCAGCGTCGAATGGGCTGCCCCAGCCGATGAGGCAGGCCATCTGTCCGCCCCAGTCCATCTGTGCGGGAATGTCGACCGTGCAGTTGATGCCGATATCGCGCAGCTGCTGTGCGGCAGCCTGTGCAATGTCGATGCGGTCCTGCTCACCGGCCATCACGCTGATAACAAAGCCGATCTCCTCGCCGTTTCGCTCGTAGAAGCCGTTTTCACTCATCGTGCAGCCCGCGTCCTCCAGAATGGTCTTTGCCTTTTCCGGGTCATAGTCATAGTGCGAAACGTCAGGATCGTTATAAATGTTGCGCTGCAGGGGACCGTAGGCGGCCATGCCCTGCCCGAGCAGGACAGAGTCGATGATGGCCTGCCGGTCGATGCCGTAGCAGATGGCGGGAATGAGGTCACGGTTCTCCGTCCAGTAGTCGTTCCAGAAGTTGAAGAGAATGCCGCGGTAGTCTGCCGTCGTCATGTCATAGCAGGTATAGCCCTCCTTGTCCGTAAAGTCCTTTGCGTTTTTCGGATCGAGCAGGGCCAGATCGATCTCGCCGGACTTCAGCTGCAGAGCCTGTGCATTGTCGTCCGTGACGATCTTGAAGATGATGCGGTCGATCTTCGGCGCACCGAGGTAATAATCCTCGTTTTTGACCAACACGATGGACTGCCCGGCGTCCCAGCTCTCCAGCTTATACGGGCCGGTGCCGACCGGATGGCGGAAGAACTCCGACTCCTGCATGTCCTCGCCCTGCAGCAGGTGCTGCGGCAGAATGGCCATGGTCATATAGTCGAGGAAGGCCACGTTCGGCGCGGAGAGGCGGAACACGACGGTCTTGTCGTCGGGAACGGTGATCTCCTCCACGTCTTCGAAGTTCGGCGCGTTCTCCGAGCCGTTTTCGGGGTCCATGATGGCTTCGATCGTGAACTTTACGTCCTCGGCCGTGAACGGCTCGCCGTCATGCCACTTCACGCCGTCGCGCAGGTGGAAGGTGTAGGTGCAGGCGCTCTCATCGTATTCCCACGATTCAGCCAGACCGGCAACGACCTCGTTGCTGCCGTTGTGGGCGGTCAGACCGCTGAAGAGCAGCACGTTGATCTCGCCGTGCTCATCCATGGCGGGGTTGATGCGGGTGTAGTCGCCGCTGCCGTAGACGAGCGTCGTGCCTTCGTCTTCGGTCACTGCCGGGGTTTTGCTGCATGCGGCCAGCGCCAGAAAGGCACTCAGCACCAGCAGCAGTGCAAGAATTCGTTTCATTGGGGGTGGTCCTCCTGTCATTTCGGGCCCTTTCGCCCGTTCTCGTGATGCATTTTAGCATACGAAATTCGGTTCCGGAAGCTCCCCCGGGGGATATTCGATGCAAAAAGATCGAAAAAAGTTGTGCCGGCTTTATTTCGTGAAAGAGTGGCCATAGTCGCTTTGGCCTATGTTCGGAAACAAAACCGGACCGGCATCTACCGAATCTGGTCCACACCGGGACGGTCCGCCAGCACCTGACGCACCTGACGCCGCCGCAGAAATACCGTCAGCCAGCACACCGCCATGGTGATCAGACCGCAGACGGTCATGCAGAGACGGTAATCCAGCACCTCTCCCAGTGCGCCAATGGCCAGAGAGAGCGCCGCTCCCGCCGCTGTGCAGAGCATGGACTCATAGGCATTGAGCCGGGCGCGCAGCCGGTCGGGGATATAGCGCTGGACTGCCGCCTGACGGATGGTGGCGCTTTGAATGCCCAGAAAGCCGCAGATCGCCCGATTCACCAGCATCAGGGGATATGGCAGCCACAGCAGGCAGGTGTCCATCAACTCATAGGTCTGATATACACCGAACAGAAAGCCAAAGCGCTTTTTCTCCGGGAGAGAGTAGCGGTAGCGGATGGCTCCGCCGATGGTGCGCCCGGCAAATTCCGCAACGGAGAAAAAGGAATACATGGCGGTAGTGAAGCCCGGCGCCGTGCGGAAAAAGGCGATGAGCAAGGGAGAATAGCCAGAGGCCATGCCGTTGGTAACGGACATGTACGCATAGAGCCCGTGCAGGCCGTGCTCCTGCCGCAGATAGGCGGCTGCTTCCCGGACATCCCGCCACCATGTTTTCAGTGACAGCAGCGGCTCCTGATCCCGGCGGCTTTCCTGCACGCGAATGCGACTTTCCAGGAAGGCCGCCAGTACCGAAAGAGTGGCCTGTATCAGCAGCAGCCGTCCCACGCCCAGCTTATCGTACAGCACCGCCGCCAGCGGCATCATCAGAACCTTCAAAATGGGATAGAGCATGGCTGAGACGGTGTAGGCCCGCTCTTCCTGCCCCTTCGGCAACAGCAGGGGATAAAAGCTGTTGTAGGCCAGCTCGTCGAAGGCCCCGAGGCACGACACAAGCAGGGAAAAGGCCAGATAAGCAATATAGGAAAAGGAACTGTGCAACAGAAATAGTCCTGCTCCGGCGTAGCACACGCCGTTGAGCAGGTCGCCCCACACCAGAAAAGGCTTACGCGGCAGACGATCCATCATGGGAGCGACGACCAGCGGCAGCAGCACCATCGGGATCAGCTGGATGGCGACCACCAGCGCCGCTGCCAGCGTGCTGCCGGTTTCGTCAAAGACCAGAAACGATAGGGCAAACTGACTGATGATGCCGCCTGCGGCGCCCAATGCTGTGGCGGCAGTAATGCGGGTAAATTCCCGCGTCCAGAGTGTTTGTTTCATAGTGTTCACCTCGCGGTTATCATTATCGCACAGCTCCTTACAAAAGGAAAGCATGTCATCATGGGAAAATTATTCCCAGAATGACACGCTTAGATTGGCAAAAACACTATATTACAGGAAACTCCTCAAGCAGGCGGCAAGCTTGGCGGTACTGGCGGTTCGCCTTGTACCATGCCAGCACCCACTGCAGGTGGAACCGGGTGAAGCCCATGGGGTATGTCTCCTGCAGCTGCCGGAAGCAATCCAGCAGCTGCGCGCCGTAGGCGCTGTCGTGAAGGTAATCCGCATGCTCCAGCCGATAGCGTACCAGCGCCAGCATCTGCCGCTCTGTCTCGTCGGCGGCCAGAGACTCCGCCTGTTGGACGGCTGCCAATGCCTGCTCCCGGTGCCCTAACTGTTCATGGCAAATGGCGAGCTTGTGCAGGTCCAGAAAGCTGGGATGCGGGAGGCTGGAAAAGTAGGACAGGGCTTTTTCCGGCTGGCCGAGCTGCAGCTGCGTGGCAGCGGTATTGTAGCGGAGGGAGGCCAGACTGTCCGTGTCGCCAAGAGCCTCTGCCAGATGCTCCGCTACAGAAAAATGGGTCATCATTTCCTCCATGCGGCCCAGATCCGAGTAGCAGTTTCCTATAAGAATACGGCAGGAAAGCATCATGTGGGGATAACCTGCGTCTGCCGCCGAGCGGTAGGCGTCTCGCAGCACCTCGATGGCGGTTGTATACTCCCCCTTTGCGTAGAGGGCTTTCCCGTGGAGCGAGGACAGCAGCGGCAGCGGTTCCAGCCGCGCGGCCTCGTCCCACCGCCCCTGCAGAGCACGCTGCAGAGCCAGCTGCCGGGTGGAGAGAAACGGTTCCCATTCCTCCGACAGGGGCTGCATGGTATCTGTATAAAAGGCAGCCAGCAACAGGATGTCCGCCGCCAGCGGACTGCAGGCAAGTCTCTCCTGCTGGGGCAGTACCAGCTGCTCATAGCAAAGGAAAAAGCCGGGACTGCCGGAAAGCAGGGCGTTCCAGCAGGGCTTCAGATCCTCCGGCTCCGGTATCCAGACAAGGCCCAGACGACGAAGCAGAAGCTCCGTCACCTCCGGAGAGGGCTCTGCCTTGCCCTGCTCGATCTTGGACAGGTAGGAGGGAGTGCAGATGCCCAGGCACAGGCCGTCCTGACTCCAGTCCCGCCGGAGACGGGCCTGGCGAATCAGCAGCCCGGCGATCCTTGCGCCCCTCATCCGATGAGACCCCGCAGAATGCATGCAGCCGAATGGAGGGCAAAGAGTCTGCGCCCGATGTTGGCAGCAGGACCAGTCTGTCCGATTGTTCCTTTTTTCATTTTTTGCTTCCTCCAGAAAATCAAATTGCGGATCGTCTCGACCGGAACACCGCTTAGCCCCTCCCACGTCATACTTCTGGGCTTCTGCACGCGGAGCCCCGTACTCCGGAAGGAATACGGGGCCAATACGGTTCGGTCAGAGATCGAAATAGCGGTCGAACTCCGCTGGGTGCGGGATGCGGCTGATCTCCTGCGCGTCGGCGCGGAGCGTTTTGACGAGCGTCTCGAGCAGCGGCATCGGGAACACGCCGTCGCGCGTGAGATAGTCGTGATCCGCTTCCAGCGCATCAAGTGCTTCGTCGAGGCTGGCGGGCAGGTGGCCAAGGCGCTTGCGCTCGTCTGCCGGGAGGTCGAAGAGATTGAAGTCAAACGGCCCCCAGCCACGTCCTGCCGGATCGATCTCGTGCTCAATACCGTCGAGGCCTGCCATCAGAATGGCAGCGTAGGCAAAGTACGGGTTGCACATCGCGTCCGGGTTGCGGAGCTCGAAGCGCTTCTTGTCCGGCGATTTAACATAGGCCGGGATGCGCACGACGGCGCTGCGGTTCGCCATGGCATAGCCGATGGTGACAGGGGCCTCGAAGCCGGGGATGAGGCGCTTGTAGGAATTCGTGCTGGGGTTCGTGATGGCGCAGAGGCTGCGGGCGTGCTTCAGCAGGCCGCCGATGAAGTGCATGGCCGTGCGGCTGAGCTGGCCATAGCCATCCGGATCGTAGAACACGGGCTGCCCGTTCTTGCGCAGGAGCATGTGTACGTGCATGCCGTTGCCGGCCTCGCCGTAGATGGGCTTCGGCATCAGTGTGGCCGTCATGCCGTTCGCGGCGGCCGTATTGCGGATGACGTATTTCGCGGCCATCGTGGCGTCTGCCAGACGGGTCATCTCGCCCAGCTCGACCTCGATCTCCAGCTGGCCGGAGCCGCCGACCTCGTGGTGGTGATACTTGACGTCCACGCCCCACTTGGCAAGCTCCAGACAGATCTGGTTGCGCAGGTCAAACGTGCGGTCGCCGGGCAGATCGGCGTGGTAGCCATCGTGCGGGCCGGTGTGAAAGCCGTTGTTCGGGAATTCCCCGGCGGACCAGACGGACTCGCTGCACTGCAGGCGGTAGCCGACGGCATCCGGGCGCAGGGTGCGCGTCATGCCGTCAAAGACATGGAATTCATACTCCGGTCCGATGATCATTTCGTCCGCGACGCCGAGAGCCTGCATGTGGGCGATGGCGCTCTTGGCGACATTGCGCGGATACTGGTCGAACGGGCGGTTTGCCGGATGGTCGATGACCATGACATCGCCGATCATCGTGAGCGTCGGCGCCTTGACGAACGGATCGACGACCGCCGTTGTGATGTCCGGCAGGAAGACCATGTCACTGCGCTCAACCTGGGCATAGCCGTAGTTCGAGCCGTCGAAGCCGATGCCGTGCGTCATGATGTCCTCGTTGAAGCGGGCTGCGGGGATGGACAGGTGCTTCCACCTGCCGCGAAGGTCGATCATCTTGAAATCGAGAAATGCGATGCCGTTCTGGCGGATAAAATCCTGGATCTGCTGTACATTCTGAAACATGAAGGTTCCTCCTGCTCACATAGTTTCCGCGGGGATGTTCCGAACTCGGAAAGAGTGCGATTGGTAAAAATGACGGAGATTCTGGACTTGTGCTCGTCTGCATTATAGTAAATTCACGAAGGAAAAGCAAGCCCATTCCGGGCCCTGTGAAAAATTTTGTATATCGCTATGAATATACACGGACGAATGTCCGCGGGCGGTGTAATTTGCGGAAAAACCTTGACACCGCAGACCCTTGATGGTAATATAATACCAATAATATAGGCGTTGTGACCGGGAAGAGTAGCCGGGCCGTCTGCCGCAGAGAGCGTCCGTCATTGGCTGAGAGCGGGCGCGGCGGACTCCGTGCGAAGCGTGCGCCCGTGAGCGCCGGGGAGACCCCGTTGGCCGCGTCAAGGCCGGAGCAAGAAATCAGAGTGGAACCGCGAGCACTGCCCGCCTCTGGAGCAATCCGAGGCTGGCAGTTTTTTGTTTGGAGGCGAAAGAATGCGGTTAAAAGAAACCATAGAGGCATACCGCCGCAATGATCCCGCAGCGCGCAGCGGCTGGGAGGTCTTCTGGTTATATAACGGCCTGCACGCCACGATGTATTACCGCGTGGCGCACTGGCTCTATGAACACCGGCTGCGCTTTCTCGGCCGCTGGGTCTCACAGTTTGCGCGGCGGCGCACGGGTATCGAGATCCATCCTGCTGCGAAGATCGGCAGGCGGCTCGTCATCGACCACGGCACCGGCATCGTCATCGGCGCGACAACGGAGATCGGCGACGATTGCCTGCTCTATCAGAACGTCACGCTCGGCGGCACGGGCATGACGAACGGCAAGCGCCACCCGACGCTCGGCAACAACGTCATGGTCGGCAGCGGCGCGAAGGTGCTCGGTCCGTTCAAGGTCGGCGACAACGCCCGCATTGCAGCAAATTCCGTTGTGCTGCACGAGGTGCCGCCGGACTCCACCGTTGTCGGTGTGCCTGGCCGCGTTGTCCGGCGAAACGGCGAGAAGCTCGACCATATCCACACGCCAGACCCTGTCCGGCTGGAGTTGGACGCCCTGTATGCGCGTATCGAAAAATTAGAGGAAAAACTGAAACAGGAGGATCAAGATGTATCTCTATAATTCCCTGAGCCATAAGAAGGAGCTCTTTACCCCCATCGACCCGAAGCTCGTCAAAATGTATACCTGCGGCCCGACGGTCTATCATTTTGCCCACATCGGCAACCTGCGCAGCTATATCATGGAGGACGTGCTCGAGAAGAGTCTGCGCTACATGGGCTATCCCGTCAAGCGCGTGATGAACATCACGGACGTCGGCCATCTGGCCTCGGATGCCGATACCGGCGAGGACAAGATGCTCAAGGGTGCGCGCCGCGAGCATAAGACCGTCATGGAGATCGCAAAGTTCTATACTGATGCGTTCTTCGCTGACTGTGCCAAGCTGAACATCAAGCGGCCGGATGTTGTGGAGCCTGCCACGAACTGCATCCCGGAATACATCCACATGGTGCAGACCCTGCTGGACAAGGGCTATGCCTATCTTGCGGGCGGCAATGTCTATTTTGACACGTCCAAGCTGGAAAAATACTATGTCTTCAACGACCATAAGGAGGAGGACCTTGCCGTCGGCGTGCGCGAGGGCGTCGAGGAGGACTCCAACAAGCGCAATCAGAATGACTTCGTTCTCTGGTTCACGAAGTCCAAGTTCGAGGATCAGGCCCTGAAGTGGGACTCCCCGTGGGGCGTCGGCTATCCCGGCTGGCATATCGAGTGCTCCTGCATCAGCATCAAGCACCTCGGTGAATATCTGGATATCCACTGCGGCGGCATCGACAATGCCTTCCCGCATCACACGAACGAGATCGCCCAGTCCGAGGCCTTCCTCGGCCACAAGTGGTGCAATTACTGGTTCCATGTCCATCACCTGAACACGGAGTCCGGCAAGATGTCCAAGTCGAAGGGCGAGTTCCTCACGGTGTCCCTGCTGGAGGAGAAGGGCTACGATCCCATCGCCTACCGCCTGTTCTGCCTGCAGAGCCATTATCGCCGCAACCTTGTGTTCTCGTGGGAGAACCTCGACAATGCGGCACAGACCTACGAAAAGCTCATCGCCCGCATCGCGGCCCTGCGCCCGGAGGACGGCGCGGTCGACGCGGAGGCCTTCGAGGCGCTGAAGGAGCGCTTCCTCGGCGCGCTGAACGCCGACCTCAACACGTCGCTCGCCGTGACGGCCGTCTATGATGTGCTGAAGGCAAAGACGAACGATGCCACGAAGCTCGCAGCCCTTGCCAGCTTTGACGAGGTGCTCGGCCTGAACCTGCTCTCCGCGGCAGAGAAGGCACGCAGCGCCCGGCCGGAGGAGGAGCACGACCCGGAGATCGACGCGCTCGTCGCCGCCCGAACCGAGGCAAAGCGCGCGAAGAACTGGCCGGAGGCCGACCGCATCCGCGATGAGCTGAAGGCACGCGGCATCGAGGTCATCGATACGCCGCAGGGCGCAAAGTGGAAGCGCATCTGATCGAAGGAGATACCATATGAAGCTGATGATCCTGGACGGGAACAGCGTCATCAACCGCGCGTTTTACGGCGTGCGGCCGCTGACAACCCGTGACGGACTTTATACCAATGCGATCTACGGCTTTCTGAATATTCTGGAAAAAGAGCGCAGCGAGGAAAAACCGGACGCGCTGTGCGTGGCGTTCGACCTGCATGCGCCGACGTTCCGCCATCTGCGCTATGACGGCTACAAGGCTACGCGCCACCCCATGCCGGAGGAGCTTGCCATGCAGATGCCGGTCATGAAGCAGGTGCTCGCCGCGATGAACATCCCGGTCTATGCCTGCGAGGGCTGGGAGGCGGACGATGTGCTCGGCACGGTCGGCCGTCTGTGCGAGGAGGCCGGGTGGGACTGCGTTATCCTGACGGGAGACCGCGACAGCCTGCAGCTCGTCGACGAGCACGTCTCCGTGCGCCTGGTGCACACGCAGGGCGGGCAGACGCGGACGGAGCGCTACACGCCGGACGTCTTCCGCGCGGAATACGGGCTGGAGCCGAAGCGCCTCATCGATCTGAAGGCTCTTATGGGCGACAGCTCGGACAATATCCCGGGTGTAGCGGGCGTCGGGCCGAAGACGGCAAACGACCTGCTGAAGCGCTTCGGTACGCTCGACGGCGTCTATGCCAATCTTTCCCGGGAAAACATGAAGGGAAAGCTGTTTGATAAGCTCGAAAACGGCCGCGAGTCAGCCTACCTTTCCTATGAGCTGGCGACGATCCGCAGCGATGCGCCCATCGACTTCACGCCGGAGAACAATCTCATCCGGCCGCCGAAGCGCCGGGCGCTGCATGACCTGTTCACCACGCTGGAATTCCAGCGCCTCATCGACCGCTACGGCCTGCGCAGCGCCGCTTTGGAGCAGGACGAGTCGGAGGAACCGGCGCAGCCCGTGACAGGCTCCTGCACGCTTCTGGACGTGCAGACCCCGGAGCAGGCGCAGCCGCTGTTATCAGGCGTGACGCTCAGCATTGCTGCCGCGGACGATCTCTCGATGCTCGTGGCCGCGCCGCACATGGACGGCCCGGACCAGACGGCCTATGTGCTGCGCCGCGAAACGCTCGGAACGGACTTCGTGCCGCTGCTGCTGCGCCTGTTTGCGGCGGACGTGCCGAAGACCGTGCACGACAGCAAGCCGCTGCTGCGCGCGCTGCTGGCTCTCGGCGTGGAGCCTGCGGGGATCGTGTTCGACACGGCTGTGGCGGCTTATCTGCTCGATGCGACGCGCGGGTCCTACGCCCTGCCGCAGCTCGCGCAGGACTATCTGCACATCCCGCCTGCGGACGAGGCCTCGCTCCCGCAGGAAAGCGTCCTTGCCATCCGGACGGCCTGCATCGACGGCCTGACGGAGGAGCTCGGCAAGCGCCTGCGCGAGCAGGGCATGCAGCCGCTGTTCGAGAACATCGAGCTGCCGCTGTGCCCGGTGCTGGCGCAGATGGAGCACGACGGCATCCTCGTCGACGCGCAGGCCCTGCATGACTTCGGCGAGATGCTCTCCGAGCGCATCGACGCCTGCGAGAGCCTGATCTTCGGCTATGCCGGAGAGACGTTCAATCTCAATTCCACGCGCCAGCTCGGCGTGTTCCTGTTTGAAACGCTCGGCCTGCCGCCCGTCAAAAAGACGAAGAGCGGTTATTCCACGAATGCCGAGGTACTGGAAAAGCTCCGTGACCGCCATCCGGCCGTGCATGCCATCATGGACTACCGCATGCTCACGAAGCTGAAGTCCACCTATGCCGACGGCCTGCAGAAGGTCATCGGGCCGGACGGCCGCATCCGCACGACGTTTCAGAACACGGTCACGGCGACGGGCCGCCTGTCCTCCACGGACCCGAACCTGCAGAACATCCCCGTGCGCACGGAGCTCGGCAGCGAAATTCGCCGCATGTTCGTCCCGCGCCCCGGCTGGGTGTTGGTCGACGCGGACTACAGCCAGATCGAGCTGCGCGTGCTGGCGCATATCGCGGACGATACGCGCATGCAGGAGGCGTTCCGCTCCGGTGAGGACTTCCATGCCGTGACGGCCTCGCAGGTGTTCGGCGTGCCGCTGGAATCCGTCACGCCGCTCATGCGCCGCCATGCCAAGGCCGTGAACTTCGGCATCGTCTACGGCATCTCGGAGTTCTCCCTGGCGCAGGACATCGGCGTGTCCCGTGCGGAGGCCAAGGCCTATATCGACAGCTATCTCGAAAAATACAGCGGCGTGCGCGCCTATATGCACGATATCAAGGAGACGGCGCGCGAGAAGGGCTATGTGGAGACGATCTTTGGCCGCCGTCGCGCCATTCCGGAGATCAAAAGCTCGAATTTCAACGTCCGCTCCGGTGCGGAGCGCATCGCGCTCAACACGCCCGTGCAGGGCAGTGCGGCGGACATCATCAAGCTGGCCATGGTACGTGTGTTCCATGCGCTCGAGGGGCTGCAGGCCCGGCTGCTGCTGCAGGTGCACGATGAGCTGATCGTCGAGTGCCCGCAGGAAGAGGCGCAGCAGGTCATGCAGATCGTCACGAACGAGATGGAGCACGCCGCTGCGCTGCGGGTCCCGCTCGTGGCCGAGGCCAAGCAGGGAGAAAGCTGGTACGCTGCCAAATGATCGAAATTCAGGAAATGACCGCCGCCGATGTGGCGGACATCGCCGCGCTGGAGCGTCTGTGCTTCTCCGCGCCTTGGAGCGAAAACTCCATTGCGGAGGAGTTGGAAACCGGCTTCAGCCTCTGGCTCGTCGCGCGGCTGGACGGCGCATTTGCGGGCTATGTCGGCGCGCAGCTCGTGCTGCCGGAGGCCGATATGATGAATCTGGCCGTCGTGCCGGAGCTGCGCCGCCGCGGTACGGCACAGGCGCTTCTGCAGGCGCTGCAGGAAAGGCTGGCTGCGCGCGGCATCGGCTCTCTGACGCTGGAGGTCCGTGCCTCCAATCTCCCGGCCCAGCGGCTCTATACCGCAGCTGGCTTTGCCTGCATCGGGCGCAGGCCCAATTACTATCTCGCGCCCCGAGAGGACGCGCTGATCCTCAGAAAGGAGCTCGATCATGCGGATCCTTGCCATTGAATCCTCCTGCGACGAGACCGCCGTCGCCATTGTGGAGGACGGAAGACGCATCCTGACGGACTGCATCGCCTCGCAGGTCGCGCTGCACCGCGAATACGGCGGCGTTGTGCCGGAGATCGCCTCGCGCAAGCATATTGAGGCCATCTACGGTCTTGCCGAGCAGGCGCTGGAGAACACCGGCCTGACGCGCGGCGAGCTGGACGCCGTCGCCGTGACCTATGCGCCCGGCCTTATCGGCGCGCTGCTCGTCGGCGTGAATTTTGCCAAGGCGGCTGCTCTGGCGCTCGATGTGCCGCTCATTCCGGTCCACCACATCAAGGGCCATATCGCGGCCAACTATCTGGCCTACCCGGACCTGGAGCCGCCGTTTCTGTGCCTTGTCGTCTCCGGCGGGCACACCATGTTCGTCGATGTCGAGGACTATACGAAGCTGCGTATTCTGGGCGGCACGCGCGACGACGCGGCAGGGGAGTGCTTCGACAAGGTCGCGCGGCTGCTCGGCATGCCATACCCCGGCGGTGCGGCCCTTGACCGCGCGGCGCAGGGTGGAGACGCGTCGCGCTATCCCATGCCCCGGCCGCACCTGAGCGGCAATCCGCTCGACCTGTCATTCTCCGGCCTGAAGACTTCGGCCGTGAATCTCATCCATAACGCCGGGCAGAAGGGCGAGCAGATCGTCATCCAGGACCTCTGCGCCGCCTTCTCGGAGGCTGTGTGCGGCATGCTCGTGCCGCGCGCCATGCTGGCGCTGGAACAGACGGGGCGGAAAACGCTGGCCGTGGCGGGCGGCGTGGCCGCCAACAGCCGCATTCGCGCTGCGCTGCAGCGGGAGACGGCCGCCCGCGGCGTGCGCCTTTGCATGCCGCCGCTGTCGCTGTGCGGCGACAACGGTGCGATGATCGGCGCGCAGGCGTATTATGAGTATCTCGCGGGCAACATCGCCGACCAGACGCTCAACGCCTATGCCACGCGCTCCATGGAGGGCGAGGCCTTATAAGACCCGAAAAATCAATGCAGGATGTCGATCGGCATCCTGCATTTTAATTTCCTGTTACCTGTCTGTAAATTTTTGTCACAAACGGGGTTATGTCAACTCCGGAACATGGCACTGCTGTGCAGAGGCGTTTTTGCAGGCCTGTGCACAACTGCCCGAAATCCCCGCGAAAGCCCGCTAAATCAGGGGTCCTGCTGTGCACAACCTTGTGCAGAATGTGAATAACTCCTGTGGATGGCAGTTTTGCCCTTCATTATTGTCAACTTCCGACCGGATCGGCCTGCGGGCAGAAAAGGAAATGATTCCTGCATTTTTGTCACTGCGCAGGAACGGCAAACGGCTTCCCGGCCAGCACGACCTCGCGCAGGAAGCGGAACGTCTCCTTTTCGCCGCGGTCGCGCAGCATGGTCAGCACATAGAGAAGCTCGCGGCGCGTGTCCGGGTGCATCATCGAGCCGTCGCGGACCTCCTCGGCGTGGACGAGATAGTTGAGGGCATCGGCGTCCGTGTAGGCGCTGCCGTGGTAAATTTTACAGGCGGCGATGCGGTCCATGACCATCTCCACAAAGAATTTGCGCGGCATCGGCACGGCGCGATAGACCTTCGTCTTCGGGTCGATGTCCGTCCAGTATTCGTAGTGGTGGCGGTTGCGGCCCTTGTGGTGCATCCATGCGGCGGAGTAGCCGTAGAGCTCACGCTCATAGGAGTTCGGGCTGCGCGTGCCCTGATAGTATTTTGCGCCGGTCCAGAACTCTGTGGGGGAGTATTTGGACAGGTCGTGCGTCAGGCCGCGCCAATACAGCCCGACGCGGAAGCAGTGACTGCGCACCTTCCAGCGGTGGTGCGTGATGGTACAGAAATGTTTCCATGGATGCATTTGTGATCGTTCCCTTCAGGTTTCTTTTGTCAGCGCGTCCTCCAGCTTCTGCAGGGCGCGTTTTTCGATGCGGCTGACATAGCTGCGGCTGATGCCGCACTGCACGGCGATCTCTCGCTGCGTCAGCGGCTTACGGTTGCCCAGCCCGTAGCGCAGCAGAATGATGCGCTGCTCGCGCGGGGTCAGGCAGGTGTTCACGGCGGTGTGGAGCCTGCCGTAGATCTCTTTTTCGGACAGCTGCTCGAACAGATCCTCCTCCGAGCAGATCACGTCCATCAGCGACAGCGCGTTGCCATCCCGCCCGGTCTCGATGCATTCCGAGAGCGAAACGTCTGACGCGCTCTTCCGCTGCCCGCGGAAGTACATGAGGATCTCATTTGCAATCCACCCGGCGGAGCGTCACGCGCAGCGTTTCGCCGTCCCAGCGGAGCTGCTCCGTCAGGGCCTCAAGGACGCGCTGCGTCCGGCGAATGGTGTCCAGGCAATCGCGGAGCACGAGGGGGATCCGGTCCGGCGGCGCAGGGGAGGATTCAGGCAGGCCGCGCCGCAGCCCCCAGAGTGCGGCCGCCAGCGCGGCATGGTCCTCCGGCAGGGCGCAGAGCATGGCGCGCACGGCGGCGTCTGCTGCAGTGCCAGGAACGTTCGGGCAGCTGCATTGTTCCCGTCCGCCGGTCGATTTCGCACGGCAGACATAGGAAAAGCGCTCGCCGTCTGCCGCGCGGCGGTATTTGGCATACATCGGCCTGCCGCAGCGGCACTGCAGCAGACCGGCTAACAGGGCGGGCGTCTCGTGCTCCGTACGCGGCGTGCGGCAGTCCGTCCGCCGGAGCCGCTCCTGCACGGCGGCCCACTGTGAGCCGGGGATGAGCCCGGGGTGCTGCCCGACCGCGACGATCCAGGCCTCCGGCGGCAGGGCGACGGCGGTGCGGCCGCGGGACTGATCCGTGCGGTGATAGGCAAGGACGCCGTGCCGCCCGTCAAACTCCTCCTGCGCAGCGGAGAGCTCCGTGCCTGCTGCCCGGAGCCAGGCAAGCATATCCGCATCCGCCCGCGCATAGACCGGGTTGTGCAGGATATCGCGCACGGCGTGGCGCGTGAACGCGTTGCCGTTTTTTGTGGTAATACCGCGCTCCTGCAGTCCCTTTACAACGGCTGTCAGAGAGCCGAGGCGTGCGAACAGGCTGTACATGGCCTTGACGGTCTCCGCCTCCTCCGGAAGAAGCCGCAGGCGGCAGGCACGCTTTGTTCGCCCGTCGACGGTGACGGCCTGCACGGCCTCCGAGGCAAAGCCGGTCGGCGTGATGCCGCCGAGCCAGCGGCCGGTCTTGGCCAGCTCACGGAGGTTGTCGCGGATGCGCTCGGCAATGGTCTCGCGCTCAAGCTGCGAGAAGACCGAGGCGATGTACATCATGGCCCGGCCCATGGGCGTGGACGTGTCGAACTGCTCCCGAATGGAAACGAACGCCACGTTCAGCTGCGCCAGCCGCTCGATGAGGGCGGTGAAGTCTCCGATGCTGCGGCTGATCCGGTCGAGCCGGTAGACGATGAGCATACGGAAGCGCCCGGCCTCGGCCGCGCGCATCATCCGCCGGAAGGCGGGGCGGTTCAGGTCCCCGCCGGAGAAGCCGTCATCTTCAAAAATTTCCGGCTCCGGCGCGTCCGGCTCGTGCGCGCGGAGATACTGGCGGCATAGCTCGATCTGGTTGCCCACGCTTTCACCCTTGCCGGTGAAGCGGGATTTTCGGGAGTAGATCGCAATGCCTTGTTCGTGCAATGGCAGCACCACCCTGCTATGTGATGTGCTCTCCTTCATGATAGCATAAGGAGGCAGGAAAGTAAATGCCGCCCGGCTGGAATTTATGCCCGGCTGCGCCAGACATCTTTGTACAATGCAAACAAAATCCGAAAAAATTTTGGAATAATTGTTGACAAAACCGTGTAGAAAATGGTATTGTAAGTAGGGCGCGGGAAGGACCGCGCCGGGATAACACCGGAACTGAATAAGTGTCGGATGATTGGTCCGGGAGAGACCGCGCGCTGCGCGGCGCCGAAGGGGAATGCAGAAGCTCTCAGGCAAAAGGGTCGGGCGATGACGACACTCCGAAGAGTGCGGCGGCAGCCGCACGCCGAAGGTGCAACCTGCCGGAAACGGCGGGGAATCTCTCAGGTAATGGACGGAGGCACGAAGCCAAGGGGCCGTGTGTCTCAGACTGTCAAAAAACCTGCCAAGCCAAAAGCTTCGGAGGGAAGAAAAGTGTGAAAGGAAACCGTCAGGGTGTCCTTTCGCGTTTGATCACCCGCCGCAGCGGCGGAATTGCAAAATATTACTACAAAATTTTATTTTGCAATTCTGAATGCAGCTTGGCGAAAAGCCCCGAAGGGACTTTTTGACAAGCTGAGGCACGAAGCCATGGGGCTTTGTGTCTTTTTTCATATCCGGCGGCCGCAGAACGCGGCGAAATCATAAAGGAGGAACCCAGTAATGAGCGAACTCAAGCGCACCCAGCTCTATGACGTCCATGTAGCGGCAGGCGCCTCTATGGTGGATTTCGGCGGATGGGAGATGCCCATCCAGTACCCCAGCGGCATTGTGGCGGAGCACCTGTATACCCGCCATGCCTGCAGCCTCTTTGACGTCTCCCATATGGGCCGCGTGCTCGTCGAGGGCCCGGACCGCGTTGCCTTTCTGCAGCATGTGCTCAGCAGCAACGTCGAGAGTCTGGACCTCAACATGGCGCAGTACTGCATCATCCCCACCGAGAACGGCTCCGCCGTCGACGACGCCTATCTCTACCGCTTTGAAGAGGAACGGTTCCTGCTTGTCGTAAATGCGGCGAACACGGAAAAGGACCTTGCGCACCTGCGCGAGGCAATGAAGAACTATAACTGTACCATGACGGAGATCACGAAGGACTGGGCGGCCATTGCCGTGCAGGGCCCGAAGTGCAAGGACATCCTCATGACGCTCTCCGGCGGCGTGCAGCTCACCGAGCCGATGAAGAACGCGCTCGGCACCGTCACGCTCGAGGGCCGTCTGGTCCGCGTGGCCAAGACGGGCTACACGGGCGAGCCGCTCGGCTTTGAAGTTTACTGCCGCAGCGAGGACGCTGCCTGGCTGTGGAACCGCCTTGTGGAGCTCGGCGCAAAGCCCGCCGGTCTCGGCGCGCGCGACACGCTCCGCCTCGAGGCTGCTCTGCCGCTGTACGGCCATGAGATGGGCCTTGATCCCGCCGGGAACGAGATGCCGATCTTCGCCGTGCCGCTGGCCAAGTTTGCCGTCAGCTTTGCGCCCCAGAAGGGCGATTTTATCGGCCGCAAGCCGCTCGAGCAGCAGTTTGCCGCCTTCAAGCGCATCATGAACCGCGACTTCAGCGATCTGTCTGTGCTGCCGCGCCGCATCCAGCCCATCACGCTGCTCGACCGCGGCGTCATGCGCGCCGGTATGCCCGTCTACCGTGGTGAGAAGCAGGTCGGCTGGGTGACGAGCGGCACGATGGTTCCGTATTACGTCGCCGAGGGCGAGGGCCTGCAGACCGTCATCACCGACGAGACGGCCAAGCGCGCCATCGGCCTGTGCTACATCGACAGCGACATCCTCACGGATGACACCGTGGAGGTCGATATCCGCGGCAAGCGGCTCAAGGCCGTCATTCCCGCGAACCATATGAGCGTCAGCGCGCCGCCGTTCGCGCGTCCGCTGCTGTATCGCCCGGAGGAGAAGGATCCCGTCGGCTCTCTCGAGAACCTGCCCGGAAAGGCCTTCGAGCTGCTGAAGAAGGCCGAGGAGAACCACTTGTGGCGCCAGAAACAGTGCATCAACCTCATTCCGTCCGAGAATACGCCGAGCCACGCCGTGCAGATGCTCAGCGCCAGCGACCCCAGCTGCCGCTATGCCGAGCACAAGAAGGTCCTGTCGTTCTATGATAAGGATATCTTCTATTATCAGGGCACGAAGTTCATCGACGAGGTCGAACGCCTGCTCGTCGAGCAGATGCGCCTGTACCTCGGCTGCGCGCAGGTCGAAACGCGCGTCGTCAGCGGCCAGATGAGCAATATGGCCACGTTCTCCGCCCTCATGGACTGGAAGAACCGCCTCGACCGCAAGCACACGCCGCAGCGCCTCGGCTATGTCATGAACAACCACATCATCAAGGGCGGCCACCTGTCGGCCCAGCCCATGGGCGCGCTGCGCGACTACGTTGCTGTCGATCCGAAGACGGAGCGCACGGCAGTTGTGAACTTCCCGGTATGCCGCGACAACATCTACAAGATCGACGTCGAGGGCACGAAGAAGCTCATCGACGAGTATCGCCCCGAGCTCATCATCTTCGGCAAGAGCATGGTCCTGCACCGCGAGCCGGTCGCAGAGATCCGCGCCTTTGTCGATGCGCAGAACATCCCCACGACGATCATGTACGATATGGCCCATGTGCTCGGCCTCATCGGAGACCACTTCCAGAACCCGTTCGCGGACGGCGCGGAGATCGTTACCGGCTCGACGCACAAGACGTTCTTCGGCCCGCAGCGCGGCGTTATCGGCGTGAATTATCAGCGCGAGGACCTCAAGTGGGGCCTGTGGGAGGCCATTGAGAGCCGCACGTTCCCGGGCAGTGTCTCGAACCACCACCTCGGCACGCAGCTCGGCATGCTGATGGCTGCCTATGAGATGAACCACTTCAAGGATGCCTATCAGAGCGCCATCATCGCCAATGCAAAGCACTTCGCCCGCGCGCTCAAGGCGCAGGGCCTCGATGTGCAGGGCGATCCCGCCATCGACTACACCGAAACGCATCAGGTCATCGTCTCCGTCGGCTACGGCACCGGCCCCGAGGTCGCAGAACGGCTCGAGGAGAACAACATCATCGTGAACTATCAGGCCACGCCGGAGGAAGAGGGCTTCACCGCCAGCGGCGCGCTGCGCATGGGCGTCAGCGAGATGACGCGCTTCGGCTTCGGCCCGGCAGAGTTCGACGAGCTGGCCGCGCTGATGGCAGACTGCATCCTGCGCGGCAAGGATATCTCAGAGGATGTCGTTCGCCTGCGCAGCCGCTTCACGAAGATGCACTACTGCTTCAACGACGCGGAGTTCAACGCCGCGCTCGATCGCTTCGCCGGAGAGATCGGCTTCTGAGATCAACAAAGTCCGCCCCGCGGAAGCGGGGCGGAAAACCGACATGAAAAATACTGAAAAATTTATCTGGGAGGAACTACCATGAATTATCCTGTTGAGCTGCAGTACACGAAGTCCCACGAGTGGGTGAAGACCGAGGGCGACGTCACGGTCGTCGGCATTTCCGACTTCGCGCAGGATGCGCTGGGCGACGTCGTGTTTGTGAATCTGCCCGGCGTCGGTGACGAGGTCACGGCAGAAGAGGCCTTCGGCGATGTCGAGTCCGTCAAGGCCGTCAGCGATCTCGTCAGCCCGGTCACCGGCGTGGTGCTCGAGGTCAACGAGGAGCTGCTGGATCATCCCGAGCTGCTGAACAGCGATCCCTACGGCAACTGGCTCATCAAGGTCGAGCAGGTGACCGATACGGAAGAGCTGCTGGATGCCGCCGCCTACGAGGCCTTCTGCGCGCAGGAGGGCTGACATGGGCAGCTATGTTCCCAACACCCCCGAAGAGCGGCAGGAGATGCTGCGGGCCATCGGCCTGCACGACTTCCGCGAGCTCTACGGCGATGTGCCCGCGTCCATGTATCTGGACCGGCCGCTCGATCTGCCGTCCGGCATGAGCGAGCTGGAGGTGCGGCGGACCATGACGGAGCTGGCAGGGGAGAACAAGGTGTTTTCCACCATTCTCCGCGGCGCCGGAGCCTATGACCACTACATCCCCTCCATCGTGAAGTATATCCCGGCAAAAGAGGAGTTCCTGACGGCCTACACGCCCTATCAGGCGGAGCTGAGCCAAGGCATCCTCCAGTCCATCTTTGAATATCAGACCATGATCTGCGAGCTGACGGGCATGGATGTCTCCAATGCGTCCGTCTATGACGGCGCGACAGCCGCCGCCGAGGCAGCAGCCATGTGCCGCGACCGCAAGCGCCGCGTGACGCTGATCTCCGGCGCGGCCCATCCCGACGTTATCAACACCGTCCGTACCTACTGCTACGGCACGGGCGACGAGCTGCGCGTCATCCCCGTCAAGGACGGAAAGACCGATCCGGACGCCCTGCGCGAGCTTCTGACGGCCGGGGACGTCTCCGGCGTGTGCATCCAGCAGCCGAACTTCTTCGGCCAGCTCGAGGATGCCGAGGCACTCGGTGAGATCATCCATGCAGCGGGCGCGCTGTATATCCTCAGCTGCAACCCCATCGCCCTCGGCATCCTGAAGACGCCGAAGGAATGCGGCGCGGATATCGCAGTCGGCGAGGGCCAGCCGCTCGGTATGCCCCTCGGCTGGGGCGGCCCGTATCTCGGTTTTATGGCCTCCACGTCGAAGCACATGCGCAAGCTGCCGGGCCGCATCGTCGGCCAGACGGTCGATTCGCACGGCGAGCGCTGCTTTGTCCTGTCGCTGCAGGCGCGCGAGCAGCACATCCGCCGCGAGAAGGCCAGCAGCAACATCTGCTCGAATGAGGCGCTGTGCGCGCTGACGGCGGGCGTTTATCTCTCCGCCATGGGTCCGGAGGGCCTTGCCGAGGCTGCGCGCCAGAGCATGGCTAAGGCGCACTATCTCGCCCGCGGCCTTGCGGCCATCGAGGGCGTGACGCTGCGCTATTCCGGCGAATTCTTCCATGAGTTTGTCACGGATCTGCCGAAGCAGGACGAGATCCTTGCTGCGCTGGAGCAGGCCGATATCCTCGGCGGTCTTCCGCTGGAGGGCGGCATCCTGTGGTGCGCCACGGAGAAGGTCCCGCGCGAAGCGCTGGACCGCACCATCGCCATCGTGAAGGAGGTGCTGAGCAAATGAAGCTGATCTTTGAGCGAAGCGTTCCCGGCCGTCGCTGCAGCATCCTCCCGGCGTGTGACGTCGAGGAGACGCCGCTGCCGGAGTCCCTGCGCCGCGCGGAGGCTCCCGTTCTGCCGGAGCTGAGCGAGCAGGACCTCAGCCGTCACTATACGGAGCTGAACCACCACGTCCACGGCGTGAACTGCGGCTTCTATCCGCTCGGCTCCTGTACCATGAAGTATAATCCCCGGATCAACGAGGAAATGGCCGCGCTGCCTGGCTTTACGGGCATCCATCCGCTGGCCCCCGCCCACACGGTGCAGGGCTGCCGTCGTGTGCTGGAGCTTGCGCAGCAGTATCTGTGCGAGATCACGGGCATGGACGGCATGACGTTCCAGCCCGCTGCCGGCGCGCACGGCGAATTCACGGGCGTGCTGCTCATCAAGCAGTATCACGATGCCCGCGGCGACAAGAAGCGCACGAAGATCATCGTTCCGGACTCCGCGCATGGCACGAACCCGGCTACAGCTGCCATGTGCGGCTATCAGGTCGTGAATATCCCGTCCGCGCCGAACGGCTGCGTCGATCTCGAGGCGCTCAAGGCCGTGCTCGGCGACGACACCGCCGGACTGATGCTGACGAACCCGAACACCGTCGGCATTTTTGACGAAAACATTCTGGAGATCACGCGTCTTGTCCACGAGGCGGGCGGCCTGTGCTACTATGACGGCGCGAATCTGAACGCTGTCATGGGCGTTGTGCGCCCCGGCGACATGGGCTTTGACTGCATCCACCTGAACCTGCACAAGACGTTCTCCACGCCTCACGGCGGCGGCGGCCCCGGCGCGGGCGCGGTCGGCTGCAAGGACTTCCTGAAGCCCTATCTGCCGCACTCCGTCACGCTGGACGGCGTGGGCCACATCCAGGTGCGCGCGTTTGCGGGCAACTTCCTCGTCGTGGTGCGCGCGCTGGCCTATCTGCTCACGCTCGGCCGCGAGGGCGTTCCCGAGGCGGCACAGAATGCCGTTCTGAACGCGAACTATCTCATGCGCCGCATGGCGGGCACGTTCCGCCCGGCGTTTGATCGCATCTGCATGCATGAATTCGTTCTCGATCTGAGCGAGTTCAAGAAGGAGACCGGCGTCTCCGCGCTGGATGTCGCCAAGACGCTCATCGACTATGGCATGCATCCGCCCACAATGTACTTCCCGCTCATCGTGCATGAGGCCCTCATGCTCGAGCCGACGGAGACGGAGAGTCGGGAAACGCTCGACGAGGCGGCGGAAATTTTCCGCAAGCTCTATGAGCTTGGCCACAAGGACCCGGAATACATGCACGCTGCGCCGCATCATGCGCAGATCGGCCGTCCGGATGAGGTGCAGGCTGCCCGCAATCCCATCCTGAGGTGGACGCGCGCATGATCCGGAAGCTGCTGTACCTCTGCACGGACAACACCGATCCGTATCATAACCTCGCGCTGGAGCAATACCTGACCGATACGGTCCCGGCGGATACCTGCATCCTCTATCTGTGGCAGAACCGCCATACCGTGGTCATCGGCCGGAATCAGAATGCCTGGCAGGAGTGCCGCACGGCGCTTCTGGAGCAGGACGGCGGGAAGCTCTCCCGCCGCCTCTCCGGCGGCGGCGCTGTGTATCACGATATGGGAAATCTGAATTTCACGTTCAGCCTGCCCACGGCGGAGTACGATCTGCACCGGCAGCAGCGTGTGATCGTCGAGGCCTGCCGCTCCCTCGGCATCGAGGCGAGCTTCTCCGGGCGCAACGACATTCTGGCCGCCGGGCGGAAATTCTCCGGCAATTCGTTCTATCACCACAACGGCTGCTCGTTCCACAACGGCACGCTGCTCGTCTCGGTCGACATGTCCAACCTCGGCAAATACCTGACGCCGTCGCAGCGCAAGCTGCAGAGCAAGGGCGTCGCGTCCGTGCCGTCGCGCGTTGTGAACCTGTCCGAGCTGCATCCGGGTCTGCGCATTTCGCAGATGCAGCAGGCCATGGCGCAGGCGTTTGCGGATGTCTACGGTTTGCCGGTCACCACGATCACGGAATCGCAGCTCGATGCCTCGGAGATCGAGGCCCGCCGCATGCGCTTTGCCTCCTATGACTGGATCTACGGCAGAGCGCAGCCGTTCCCGTTCTCCTGCGGAGCGCGCTACCCCTGGGGCGAGATCACGCTGGAGCTGCAGGTCGAGGAGGGCGTCTGCCGCGATGCGGCCGTCTACACCGATTCGATGGACGCGGAGTTTGCCGCGCCGCTGGCGGAGGCCCTGCGCGGCTGCCGCTTCCGCGTGGCGGACCTCTGCGGCCGCGTGCGCGAGGTGCCCGCCTGCTGTCAGATCGCGGACGACCTGTGCGCCCTGCTCGGCGAGCAGGAAATTTGAAAGGAGTGCCTATGGCAGACTATCAACTCATCGTCATCGGCGCGGGCCCCGGCGGCTATACCGCCGCGCTGCGCGCCGCGAAGCTTGGCCTGCATACGGCTGTTATTGAGGACCGCGAGTGCGGCGGCACCTGCCTGAACCGCGGCTGTGTGCCGACGAAGGCTCTGCTGCACGCCTCGCAGGTCTGGAGCGATGCGCACCACTGCGCGGGCGTCTGCGCAGATGGCGCGAGCCTCGACCTTCCGGCGCTGTACCGCCACAAGGACGAAATTTCGCAGACGCTCAGCAGCGGCATCGAGGGCCTGTTCCGCAGCGCGAAGGTCACGCTACTGCGCGGCCGCGCCCGCATCACAGCTCCCGGCTGCGTCGAGATCACCGGGCAGGATGCCGGGACCGTCACGGCGGATCATATCCTCATCGCCACCGGCTCCGTTCCGGCCCGCCCGCCCATTCCCGGCCTGGAGCTTGCCATGACCTCGGACGAGCTGCTTAAGGGAACGGACCGCCTCTACCGCTCCATCGTCATCATGGGCGGCGGCGTCATCGGTGTGGAATTTGCCACGTTCTACAGCGACCTCGGCTGCGAGGTTACCGTGATCGAGGGCCTTGACCGCCTGCTGCCCGGCATGGACCGCGAGCTCGGTCAGAACCTTGCACAGCTGCTCAAGAAGCAGGGCGTGCGCGTGTTTGCCAACTCCATGGTCCAGCGCGTCGAGCAGGGCGAGGACGGTCTGACCGTCCACTTTACCACCCGCGGCAAGGAGGACTTCGTCACGGGCGAGGCCGTGCTCTCGGCCTTCGGCCGCAGCCCGAATTGGAAGGGCCTGTTCGCAGACGGCCTCCAGCCGGAGACGGACGGCCGCCGCATCCATACGGATGAAAACGGGCAGACGAGCATTCCCGGCATCTATGCCATCGGCGATGTTTCGTCCCCGGTGCAGCTGGCCCACGTCGCGGCGGCGCAGGGAACGGCTTGCGTGGAGCGGCTTGCGGGCCGCACGCCGAGCGTCCGGCTGGACCTCGTCCCCGGCTGCGTCTATTGCCGCCCGGAGATCGCCTCCGTCGGCCTGACGGAGGCCGACGGCAAGGCGCGCGACATCCCGGTCAAGGTCGGCAAGTGCACGCTTTTTGCCAACGCCCGCACCATGATCGCAGGCACCGGCCGCAGCTTTATGAAGGTCGTCGCCCACGCGCAGACCGGCGCGCTGCTCGGCGCGCAGCTCATGTGCGAGCATGCGACCGATATGATCGGCCAGCTCAGTCAGGCCATTGCCAACGGCATGACGGCCCGCCAGCTGCTGGCAGCCATGCGCCCGCACCCGACGTTTGAAGAGGCGCTCGGCGAGGCGCTCGAGGAGCTCGTCGCGAAGCTGCCGGAATAAGCCCCGCCGCCCCGGCATAGGATGCCCGCGGAGGGGATCGTATGGAAGGGGAACTTCGCATTCGCGTGCTCCGGCCGGACCAACCGGAGGCGCTTCTGGCGCGCCGCGTGGCGCAGGTGCATGCCGCTCTGCTTGAGGAACTGCTGCCTGAGCTGGCGCCGACGCCGGAGAAGCAGGCTGCGCTGCTGGATGCCATGCTTACTGCGCTTTCTGAAACTTAAAAAACGGGATCGCTGCTTGCGCAGCGGTCCCGTTTTGTGAGTTGGAAGGGGGAAATGACACCCCGGCGGGTGCATTGCATTTTCAACACACCTTGCCGCATATGTTGCAAGGCGCGCGCCCTTTTTCGGGTCGAAAGTCGAGATGCCCTTGATGAGTCCAATGGTGCCGATGGAGATCAGGTCCTCCTGATCGGAGGTCTGCGTGTAGTATTTCTTCATAATATGCGCCACGAGGCGAAGATTGCGCTCGATGAGCACATTGCGCGCCTCCAGATCGCCCTGTGCGACGCGCTCGAGATACTCCCGCTCCTCCCGTGCCGTCAGCGGCTTCGGAAACGAGCCGCCGTTCGACAGGCGCAGGGAATACAGCATGCTGCTGATGATGAGCCATACGGCCAGCATAAGAAACCACCCCCTGGCACTGTATTCCCGAGCGGCAAGTCCATATTCTTGCTGGGCAGCATACCTATCGGCATATCCTGAAACGATACAAAAAACCTCTTCCGGAGACCCGGAAGAGGTTTTTGCGGATAAACTCAGACCTTCTCCTTGACCTTGGCGGCCTTGCCGAGGCGGTTGCGGAGGTAGTAGAGCTTCGCACGGCGGACCTTGCCGCGGCGAACGGTCTCGACCTTCACGATGCTCGGAGAATGAACGGGGAAAACCTTCTCGCAGCCGACGCCGTAGCTCAGGCGGCGGACGGTGATGGACTCCTCAATGCCGCCATGCTTGCGGGCAATGATCGTTCCCTCGAACACCTGCACTCTCTCACGAGCGCCTTCCTTGATTTTCACATGAACGCGAACGGTGTCGCCGACATTCATCTGCGGCAGTTCTTCCTTCATGTACTGGCTGGTCAGAGCCTTCATCAGATCCATAATGTTTGTCCTCCTCATTTATTAGGCGTTCGTGCAAGTGTTGACATCACCGCAGAGGACCGCCCATTCACAGACCTGACTAGTTTACCACAAAACAGAGCAGAATGCAAGCAAAACTTTCATTTTTTCTTCGAAAAACGAACGGGTATGCGGAATGTGATTTTTTTGTGAATTTCTGTCGGACCGGGTGCTTTTTCGCGGGAGCTGTGCTATAATGACCGGAGAAAATGCTGATTTGAGGGACTGTTATGAAACAAAAATCCAAGCAGCCGTATCCGCGCGTTTATCGCCAGATCCCGATGCTGCAGGCAGACCCGGCAGAGGGCCTTTCTCCGCAGGAGACCAAGCTCCGGCAGAGCAACGGCCTGAGCAACATTATGCCGCCGTCCAATACGAAGTCCGAGGGGCAGATCATCAAGGAGAATGTCCTGACCTTCTTCAACCTGATCTTCCTGGTGCTGGCGCTGTGCCTGTGCCTTGTCGGCTCGTTCAAAAATCTGATGTTCCTGCTCGTCGCTGCGGCTAACACAGTCGTCGGCAGCTTTCAGGAGATCCGCGCCAAGCGCGCCGTCGATAAGCTGACGCTCGTCGCGGCAGGAACGGCTAAGGCCATCCGCTCCGGCCAACGCATCTCCGTGCGTACAGATCAGCTTGTCCGCGATGACATCGTGGAATTTGCGGCGGGCGACCAGATCTGCGCGGATGCCGTCGTGCGCGATGGCCAGCTGCAGGTCAATGAGTCGCTCCTGACCGGCGAGGCCGACGCCATTCTGAAAAATCCGGGCGACACGCTGAAGTCCGGCAGCTTTGTGATCTCCGGCCGCGCCCGCGTGCAGCTGACGCATGTCGGCTCGGAGAGCTATGCGGCAAAGCTGGCGGCCGAGGCGCGGCGCAATGTCCGCTCTACAAAGTCCGAGATGATGCTCTCCCTGACAAAGCTCATCACGGTCGTCGGCATCGCGCTCATCCCGCTCGGCATCATCCTGTTCCTGCGTCATTTCCTGTCCGTGTTCCAGGGACTGCCGCTGCGCGACTCCGTGGAATCCACGGTCTCGGCCCTGATCGGCATGATCCCGGAGGGCCTTTACCTGCTGACGAGCGTCGCCATCGCGGCCAGCTGCCTGAAGCTCTCGCGCAAGCGCGTGCTCGTGCAGGATATGAACTGCATCGAGACGCTGGCCCATGTGGACGTGCTCTGCGTGGATAAGACCGGCACGATAACGGAGCCGACCATGGAGGTCACGGACGTCTATCCACTGAACTCCGAGCGCTTCAGCTACGACGATATCGAGAAAATTCTCGCAGCGTTCTACCACGGCGAAGAGCCGGATAACGAGACGGCCCGCGCCATGGGCCAACAGTTCGCGGGCGAGACAACGTGGCGCGCCGTCAAGCGCATGGCCTTCTCGTCCTCCACAAAGTGGTCGGGCGCCGATTTCGGCGAAAACGGCCGCTATGTGGTCGGCGCGCCGGAATTCATCATGGGCGACCGCTATGATTCCATCCGCGGCGAGGCGGAGCCGTGGTCCGAGCGCGGCTGCCGTGTGCTGCTGCTCGCGGCCTATGACACGGCGTTCGACGACGGCCCGCTGCAGAGCGCGCATGTCGCGCCCATTGCACTTGTCTTCCTGTCAAACCTGCTGCGCCCCGACGCGCAGGAGACGTTCCGCTATTTTGCCAGTCAGGGCGTGTCTGTCCGTGTTATCTCGGGCGATAACCCGATCACGGTCGCGCAGGTCGCGACCCGTGCCGGCATTGAGAATGCCGATCGTTATGTCGATGCAACGACGCTCTCCACGGAGCAGGACTTTGAGGAGGCTGTCAAGTATTACACCGTCTTCGGCCGCGTCACACCGGAGCAGAAGCGCTATCTTGTCCGCGCCTTCCAGAAGCAGGGCCATACGGTCGCCATGACGGGCGACGGCGTCAATGACGTGCTGGCGCTGAAGGATGCCAACTGCGGAATCGCCATGGCCTCCGGCAGTCAGGCCGCCTCGCAGGTGGCGCAGATCGTGCTGCTCAATTCGCAGTTCAGCGCGATGCCCGCCATTGTGGCGGAGGGCCGCCGCGTCATCAACAACATCCAGCGCGCGGCCTCGCTGTTCCTCGTGAAGAATATCTTCTCGTTCGCGTTGACGCTCCTGCTGCTGTTCATCGACATGCCCTATCCGCTGCTGCCTATCCAGCTGTCGCTCATCAGCACGTTTACCATCGGCATCCCGTCGTTTTTCCTCGCGCTGGAGCCGAATTACGCGCGCGTGGAGGGAAAATTCATGCGCAACGTCATTCGGCGTGCCATGCCGGGCGGCCTGACGAACCTGACGATCGTGCTGCTGGCCGGGTTCTTTACCTCGACGTTCGGCCTGAGCAATGAGCAGCTCAACACGATCTGCGTCTGGGTCATGTCCGCCGTCGGCCTCGTTACGCTGTATCATGTCTCCGTCCCGTTCACGCGCCTGCGCCTCGCTGTGCTGGCTGCCATGACGGCGGCGATGCTGTTCAGCCTGCTCGTCATCCCGGCGTTCTTCGACCTCCCGGCGCTCAATGCCAGCTCGGCCCTCATCCTCGTTACGCTCCTGCTGGCCTGCCCGACCGTGATGCGCTTCTTCCGTGTCATCTTCGATAAGCGCGTCGCCAAGCTCGACCTTGCTCCGGCTAAGAAGCAGAAAAAACGTCATCGTTTTGAAAAGTAAAAGAACGCTCCGCAGGCAGCTGTGATGGCCTCCTGCGGAGCGATTTTTCTGTCTCAATAATTCTCGGCGCAGAGCTCAAAATAGCTCTGCGGATGATTGCACACGGGGCAGACCTCCGGGGCGGCCGTGCCGACAACGATGTGGCCGCAGTTGCGGCACTCCCAGATCTTGACCTCGCTCTTTGCGAAGACGGCGGCCGTCTCCACATTGTGCAGCAGGGCACGATAGCGCTCCTCGTGATGACGTTCGACTTCGCCGACCATGCGGAAGCGGGCTGCCAGCTCCGGGAAGCCCTCTGCCTCGGCCGTTTTGGCAAAGCCTACATACATGTCCGTCCACTCGTAGTTCTCGCCCTCTGCGGCCGCTGCGAGGTTCTCGGCCGTGCTACCGATGCCGGCCAGCTCCTTGAACCACAGCTTGGCATGCTCCTTCTCGTTGTCCGCCGTTTTGAGGAACAGCGCCGCGATCTGCTCGTAGCCCTGCTTCTTTGCAACGGAGGCAAAGTAGGTGTACTTGTTGCGCGCCTGCGACTCGCCCGCAAAGGCGGCCTGCAGGTTCTTTTCAGTCTGCGTTCCGGTATACTTCGTTGTTTTTGCCATGATATTCGTCTCCTGTGTTAAGAAGTTGGTGTGATGGGTTCTTCAGGAACGGCCTCGGCGGCCTTGATGCGCTGATACATGTCCTGCATCTGCCGGTCGATCTCCGCGATCTTCCCCGCGCAGGCGAGCATTTCCTCGTTGATCCCCGCGGGCAGGCGGCTGCGGTCGGCCTTGTAGCGGATGTCGTGCTCCAGACTGGCCCAGAAATCCATGGCGATGGTGCGGATCTGGACCTCGGCCAGCACCTGCTCTGTCCGGTTCGAAAGGTAGACCGGCACGCGCAGGTCCAGATGCAGGGAGCGGTAGCCATTGTAGTTCGGCGTTTTGATATAGTCCTGCCGCTTGACGATCTCCAGATCCTGCTGGCGCTCGACCATCTCCGCTACGCGGTAGACGTCGTCGATGTAGCTGCACACGACGCGCACGCCCGCAATATCGTTGACATTCTGCATGGCGGACTCCAGCGTCAGGGGCAGGCCCTTTTTCAGCAGCTTGGCCATGATGCTCTCGGGGGATTTCACGCGGCTTTCGATATGGTGGATGGGGTTGCGTGCATACAGCACGTTGAATTCGCTGTTCAGGACCTCAAATTTCAGGGTGAGCTGCCGCCCGGCAGCGGCATAGAGATTCCGCATGACCAGAAACGCGTGGGCGTCTTCCAGCAGCGGCGCGGCGGAACGATCCATGGCGCATCCCTCCTGAGAATGGTTTCAGTGCAGCTTCTCCAGCTCGGCCTGCCAGACTGCGGCACAGGCGTCGCTCGGCATACGCCAGTCGCCGCGCGGCGAGAGCGTGACGGAGCCGACCTTCGGGCCGTCGGGCAGGCAGCTGCGCTTGAACTGCTGGATGAAGAAGCGGCGGTAGAAGTTTTTCAGCCAGTGCAGCAGCGTCTCTGCGGGGTATTTCCCGGCAAATGCGGCCTGTGCCAGCCGGTAAATTTTTTCCGGCCCGAAGCCGAAGCGAAGCACATAGTAGAGGTAGAAGTCGTGCAGCTCATAGGGCCCGACAAGGGATTCCGTCTGCTGCGCGATCTCGCCGGTCTCCGTCGCGGGGAGAAGCTCCGGGCTGACGGGCGTGTCGAGAATGTCGAGCAGCACGCGGCGCAGGGCGGGACTCTGGGCCGTGTCCGCCTCATAGCGCACGATGTGGCGTACGAGCGTCTTCGGAACGCCCGCGTTTACGCCGTACATGCTCATGTGGTCGCCGTTGTACGTCGCCCAGCCGAGCGCCAGCTCGCTCAGGTCGCCCGTGCCGACGACAAGGCCGCCCGTGCGGTTGGCAAGGTCCATCAGCTCCAGTGTGCGCACGCGCGCCTGCCCATTTTCAAATGTGACGTCAAGCACGGACTCACTTTGGCCGATGTCGGCAAAGTGGCTGCGGACCGTGTTCGTAATGGAAATTTCCGTGAACTGTACGCCCAGCTCCTGACACAGAATTTCTGCGTTGGAGCGCGTCCGCTTCGTCGTGCCGAAGCAGGGCATGGTGACGGCAAGAATGTCCTGCATGGGCCGCTGCAGGCGCTTCATGGCGCGCACGGCGACGAGTAAGGCAAGACAGCTGTCCAGACCGCCGGAGATGCCGAGCACGGCCGTTCTGGCGTGCGCATGCTCCAGCCGCTTTGCAAGGCCGTCTGCCTGGATCTCGAGGATCAGCTCGCAGCGCTCGGCGCGGGCGGCCGCATCGCTGGGGACAAACGGAGTGGGGGAGACGGGGCGGGTGAGTGCCGTCTCGTGCAGCGGCATGGAGAACGGAACGGTGGTATGGCCTGCGGCATTCGGGCAGAATGTCGTACTGCGGCGTCGCTCGCACTGCATGCGCCCGAGGTCCAGCACGGCCTCGGCGCGGCCGGTGCCGAAGGGCTTTGCCTCGGCCAGCAGCGCGCCGTTTTCACAGATGAGATCATGCGCGGCAAAGACCATATCCGTCGTGGATTCGCCGTGCCCGGCATCCGCATAGAGATAGGCGCTCAGCAAGCGTGCGGATTGCTGGCCGACGAGCTGGCGGCGGTATTCCGCCTTGCCGACGGTTTCGTCACTTGCCGAGAGATTGGCAAGCACCGTTGCCCCTGCCAGCGCATGGCGGGTGCTCGGCGGCAGCGGGGCCCAGAGGTCCTCGCAGATCTCCACACCGAGGCAGAAGTCCGGCATTTCGCGGCAGCGGAACAGCAGGTCCGTGCCGAAGGGGACGGACGCGCCGCACAGTGTGACGCTGCGCGTTTCGGCAGGTGCGGGGGTGAAGTGACGCAGCTCATAGAACTCTGCGTAGTTCGGCAGATGGGTCTTCGGCACAAGGCCGAGCAGCGCCCCATGGCAGACCACGGCGGCGCAGTTATAGAGTGCGCCGTCCACGCGGACCGGCAGGCCGACGACGGCGACGAGCTCGAGCGTTTCGCTTGCGCGGAGAATGTCCCGCAGGCCCTGCTCGGCGGCATCCAGCAGCGGCTGCTGCAGAAACAGGTCCGAGCAGGTATAGCCGGTGAGCCCAAGCTCCGGGAAAACGGCAAGCGCCGCGCCGTCCTGCGCGGCCTGCTGCATGGCGGCGATCGTTTCCTGCGTATTATAGGCGCAGTCTGCCACGCGCAGTGCGGGGGAGAGCGTGCAGACCTTCAGAAATCCGTTTTTCATAAAGGCGTTGTCCTTTCTGTTGCGGTACTTATCCCAATTATCATACCACAGACGGCCGCCCGAAACAAGGGCGGCTTTGGGGGAAAGTCCGAAGAGACTTTTTCGACAAGCAGACGTTATTGCAGCTCCTGCTCCAGCGCATCGAATTCCGGCGTGGAGAAGAATTCACCGAGTGTGATGCCGAGACCGTCGCAGAGCAGCTTGATCGTCAGAATTTTCGGGTTCTGGCTCTTGCCGTAGAGAATGTTCTTCAGGCTTGAGGGCGGCAGCGCGCTGAGCGAGGCGAGACGGTTGATGGAAATGCCGCGCTCTGCGCACAGCTGCAGAATGCGGTCGCGGACAGCGGTGACAGTGTTCATGGTGATGCCTGCCTTCCAAGTTTTTCCTTTAGCATAACGAAAAACACTGGACAATATAGGCTATGCATGCTACTATTAGGCTATCCATAGACTTTTTGGGAGAGCAAAACCATGGCGGACTATCAAAAAATGTATGCCATCCTCTGCGGAGCGGTGGACGATGCCCTGATGGGGCTGGAGCAGGGCAGCAGCGCGGCCTGCATCGCGCTCCGTCTCCGGCTGGCACTGGAGCGCGCGGAGGAGATCTATCTGGAGACCAGTATGTGCGCGGAACGGCGCGGCGATACGAACCTGATCGAGCTGCGGCGCGATGCGCCGGATGTCTGGGAGCAATAGAAAAAACCGGGAGCAGGCTTTTGCCTGCTCCTGAAATCATTTCAGTCCTTCTGTTCTTCCGGGACGCGGACGCTGACGCCGTTGAGCTCCATACCCTCATCGACATTGATGAGCAGGTACTTCGCGCCGCCGAGCACACGCGTCTGCACGAGGTCCTGCCGGTCCGGATTCACGCGGATGACGACATCCGGCGTGCGGTACTCCAGCTGGGCCGCGCCGAGCAGATTCTGCGGGGGGACTTCGCTGCCGCCGCCGAAGGCCTCGTCATATTTGACGTTGAAGGCGGCCATCTTCGGCTCGGACACGCCGCAGTGCTCAAGCACCGCACCCACCTCCTGCCGCGTGACGGCCAGCGGCTCCTCGGCGCGGGTCTCCTTGTGCGTCAGAACGAGCTCTCGCAGGGCGGTATGGACGTTCTGGACGACGTTCACGCTGCATTCGTCCTCCAGCGCATCCGTCAGCACCTCGCGGAACGTCTCGCGCTGTGTGCCCGCGGGCATGGGCGGCTGCAGATTGAACACGGCGGAGACGAACTCCTCGTAGCTGCTGTCCGTGTTCTTCGTATAATACAGCGCGCCGTAGAGGTTCGTCGCGCGGTCGTCAAAGGCAGGGAACAGGAAGCCAACCTCCGGCGCGGCGGCGACCCAGTCCGTGCCGCGCTCATGGAATTTCCCCTCTGCGGAGTCATAGCGCAGGACGGGCTTCGTCTCCTTCACGGGGCAGATGCTGCAGAGTATATAGGAAAACTGCTGCTCGCTGCCCTCTTCCTGCCGGAAGCCGTCTCGGGAACGGAACGGCACGTCATAGCGGTCCGCAGCCAGCAGGATCAGGTAGTTGTCCGCCAGATGCAGAGAGCCTGCGATCTTTTCATACAGGGTCTGCACGGCCTCCTCGTCCTCCAGGCCGGAGTCGCGCAGCCGCATGAGCAGGCGGTGCTCGTCGCTGTCCGCGACCTGCGCAGTCGAGAAGCTCAGGTCGGAGAGGGTTTTGCCCATCCGGCCGGAGATGCCTTTTTTCAGCAGCTCCAGATATTTTTCCTGCTCCCCCTCCGGCAGCAGGCCCATGGAAAGGGTGAAGGCGGAGACGAGCTCGCCGTGGACATTGACATAGCAGCCATGGATTTTTGTGATATTGCTCCGATCCTGGCGATAACGGCGGCGGAGCTCCGCCACTTCCTTGTCGATCATGTGGGATACCTCTCAAATTGGATTCCGGAATATTATAGCACAGACCGCTGCACATTTCCAGCGCGGAAGGCTAGAAAAGCCTAACAGACTTTTGCGAGAAACAACGGAGAGGGCCTCGGCCCTCTCCGTTGTGCTGTGTTCAGTTTTCCGTTCCGGAGACGAGCTTTGTGTAGCGCATGATGATCGTTGCGACCTCGGCGCGCGTAGCGGAGTTCTGCGGAGCGATCGTGTTGTCCGGCATGCCGTTGATGATGCCGACGGCGACCGCCCAGCTCAGGGCCTCCTTCGCGTAGTCACTGACCCTGGCGGCGTCGGTGAATTTCTTGGCAAGGTCAGTCGTGTCGCCGACATCGAGACCGCGGAATTTTGCGAAGCGATAGAGGATCGTGACGATCTGCTCACGCGTGATCTGGTCGTCCGGGGCGAACAGGCCGTCGCCGATGCCGTTGACGATCTTGTTCTCCGAGCACCAGTTCACGGCTGCGGTGTACCACGAGCCGGCCGGAACGTCGGTGAACGGCGTCTTGCCGACATTGTCGGAATTCGGGGAACCGGCGATGCGCCACAGGACGGTAACGAGCTCGGCGCGCGTCATGGCGGCGTCCGGGTCGAAGCTCATCTCGCTTCTGCCGCGCAGCAGGCTGTTCTGATAGCAGTAGTAGACGGCCTCGGCGAACCAGTCGGTGTCGTCCACATCCACGAACGGCATATTCATGGTCGAGATCTTGCCGCAGCGGTCACAGTGGTAATACACCGTGCCGTCGTCGGCCACGACCTTGGAGAAGCTGTGGCCGGAGGGCTTGTCGTACTTTGTCTCATAGGTCTCGCCGCATTCGCACTTCACGCTCAGGTGGCCCTGCACAGAGCAGGTCGTCGGTACGTCCTCGAGAATGGTGGTCTTGTGCATCGTGCCGTTCTTGAGGTCGAAGTGATAGGCAGTCGTGCCGATGAGCATCCAGCCGGTCTTGTATTCCCCGGCGAGGAAGTACATCTGCTTGCCGCTCGTCTTGTCCGTGGCCCAGCCGGTGTAGTTCGCAGGTGCGGTCTCGCCGCAGACGGAGCAGATGAGGGTCTTGTGCAGGCGGTCAAAGACGAAGGAGTGGCCGTCGCGGCAGGCGTTGTCGTGCTCGACGGTGAACGTGTCCACGACGGAACCGTTCAGGTCATAGGCCGTCACGGTCAGCTCGCTACGGGTCGTGTTCACGAGCAGGTAGAGCGCCTGATAGCTCTGGCTGATCTTGGCAAAGTGGAAAGCGGGATCATCCACGGCGGCGTAGTTGACGTCGCGGGACTTTTCGCCCATATCGCCGCAGATGACGTAGGTCGTGCCGTTTTCGGCGACTTCGCCGCCGGTCAGCTGTTCGGTGCGGGCATAGGCATGATCGTGGCCGGAGAAGACAACGTCGATCCCGGCGACATCGATTGCGGCGGGGAGAATGCGGTTATAGGCTGCGCTCGAGCCCTTGGGGTTTGTGTAGTATGGCGGCTGGTGGACCGTCAGGAGCTTCCATTCGCACGTCGTCTTCGCGGCATCCTCCTGCAGCCAGGCGGCCGCTGCGTTCAGGTCTGCATTGCAGTTCACCACGGCGATGTAGACATTGCCGTATTCCACGGAGTAGTAGTCCGCATCCGGCGTGCCGAAGATATTCATCGCATGACCGGCACTCAGGTCACCGTAGTATTCGTGGTTGCCGAGGACCTGCACGATGGGGGAGGCGGGGAAATCTTCGGAGAAGACGTCCAGAATCTCGTTCCATGCGGTCAGGCTGCCAGCGTTGTCAATGAAGTCACCCGTCTGGATGCCGAAGTCCGTGTTCGCGTTGCCGATGGCCTCGGCGATCTGATGTATGACCTCGATATCGGCGGCATCAGCCTCGACATTGCCGCTGAGCTGCGTGTCGCCCATGACGAAGAACGACGTCTCTGCGCCGGACTCAGCCGTGGTGAATGTGCGGACATCGGACCAGTGGCCCTCCACGCCGTCACCGACGCGGTAGGAATAGGTCGTTGCGGGCGTCAGGCCCGTCAGTGTGACGGAGTTGACCAGCGAGGCCTGATAGCCGTCCGTGAACGAGCGGACCGTGCTTGTGCCCTGCACGGTGGTAAAGCTGTAGTTTCCGGAAATGTAGGCTTCCTCCGTCGTGTACTGCACGACGGCATTGCGCGCGGTGTAATCCGGCGCTGCAAACCAGCTGATGTTCTGGGTCGTTGCAGGAGCCTGCACGGCGTTCAGGCGGATGTTTGTCGGCGCGACCTCTGTGCTGCCGATGCCGTTCGTCACGCCGCTGCAGCGGAAGGAAAGGCCTGCCTCACCCTTGGCGTAGACGGTGAACTTCTCACCGGCCGTCTGGCAGAAGCGGTTCGTCACGAGCACGCCTGCGGCGTTCGTCGTGCCGAGAAGCACGTCATCCTGGCCATCCACGACGGAGAAGATCTGCACGCGGCCAGGGGCCTTGCCGTCTGCCGTCGTGACATAGAGCTTGCCGTTTCCGCCTACGGTCATGATGTCCGCCGTCAACTCATAGGCTGCCGTCACGCCGACATTCTGCGCGGGCTGGGCAAAGCTCAGCGTCGTGCCGCTGTCGGCAAAGCTGCCCTTTTCGAGCGTGTAGGTCAGGAGTGCGCCGCGCGCGGCTGTACTCGGGACATGGAACTTCACGGTCGCAATGGCGCCGAGCTTCGGAGAAGCGGAGGTCGCCTGCAGCTTCAGGACGTTCTTTTCATAGGTGTAAGTACCGGTGTAGCCGTTTTCAAACGTGACCTCCGGCGCGCCGAACGTGTCCGTCAGGCGAAGCTCCATCGTAACGGAGCTGATCTTGCGGGAACCAGCGGCATTCAGCGTCAGGGCATAGTCCTCGCCGATGACGGCATTTGCCTCGCCGGTCAGCGTGACCGTGCCGTAGGCCGTCGAAGCGGCATTCACGGTGAAGTAGCGTGTTTCGGTCGTCACGTTGCCGAAGCCATCACAGACGGAGACGGTGACGCTGTGCGTGCCGTTCGGCAGCAGAACGCTGACGCTGGCGCTGCTCTCCGTGGAGGCCGTGAGCGTCTGGCGCTGGCCGTCAACGGAGATGGCGGTCTTGGCGGGGCTGATGCCGGTGGCATTCTCGCCCGCCGGGTCATGGAATTCGGCCGTGAGCGTCAGGCGGTTCGTCTTCAGCTCCGTCGTCCCGTCCCCGGCAAGCTCGGCCGCACCGGCCTTCACTGTGTCAATGACCGGGTTCTCGAGGTCGTCGACCGTGTCGCCATAGACAACGCGGAAGTTATCAAAGTACAGGCTGCCGCTTGCCATGGAGCCCATGGGGATCTTATCGCCGTTTTCATTGGCGGAACCGCCGGGAATGTAGGTCAGCAGCACGAGCGGCTGGCCGTTGAGGATCTTCAGCGGATGATCCTTCGTGACATATTTGGCAAACGGACGGAGGTCTGCCTCACAGTACATCCAGCCCTCCCAGTAGATGCCGGTATACTGCAGGGAGCGGCCCTCCTGCGTGGTAAAGTGCAGATAGGAGCGCTTATAGGTGCCGCTGGCCTCGTCGTAATAGGCGATCTGCGTCCACAGCCAGTAGTTCGGCGTGCCCTTGGGCGCGTAGACCCAGACGCCGAGGCCGGACGGGGTGCCGTCGAGTGAGATGCCGCTGTAGAGATCCGTCTTTGCGGCGTCGCTTGTGTCGGCGTAATAGAGGTACTCGTTGACATTGCGGTAGCCGGGGAGCAGTTCGGTGTAGTCATAGTCGAGGCGCATGGAGTAGTCGCCGAAGCGGGTCTCGCCCTCGTCGCCATTCACGACCTGCACCGTTGCGGAGTGCTCCTTCATATAGGAGGCGTGCCAGGTGAACAGGCTGTAGCCTGCGCTGCCGAGCACATAGCAGGCGGGATAGTAGGTCTCGTCGGTATTGTCGGCGATGTAGGTGCCGCCGAACTGGAACGGGCCCTTTTCCGTCACGGTCGCGGGCGCATTCGTCTCCTTATTCCAGTTGATGAAGGTCAGCTCCATGCTTTCGTCGCCGAACGAAGCGCCGTACTGTGCGTTGCCCCAGTCGTACTCGGCGCACTGCATGAGCTTACCCTCGGCGTCCGGCTCAAAGTCGAGCAGGACCTGCGGCATTCTGCCGATCTCCACATGGATGCTGTCGGTCAGCTTTGTGCCGTCGTGCTTCGTGTAGCTGACGGTAATGTCAGCCTCCAGCGTCTCACGGGCCTTGACGGCCGTGAACGTATTGCCGGAGAACGAGCCGATGTCGGAGGGCTGCTTACCGGGATCGGTCGGCGTGATGGTCCAGTCGAACACATAGCCGCCAATATCCATCAGGCGCGTGCCGCTCTTGGCCGTCAGGCCGAGGTCGGACGACTCCTGGAAGGAGAGGTTCAGCGTTTCGGCGGCAAAGAAGAGCTCCTCCGGCTCCTGTACCTCCACGCTAGTCGTGCCGAGCACGGTCTTGCCCTGCAGAAGCTGGGCCGTCACAGTGCCGCACTTGCCGTTCGAGCGGAACAGGCCGTTTGCGTCGATGGTGCCGAAGCTGCTGTCCTCCAGCCCCCAGCTCACGTTGGCCGGCAGGTCGGCGGGATAGCCGTTGGAGTCGACGCCCGTGGCAGTGAACTGCACGGAAGCGCCCGCAAGGAAGAGGTCGTTCTTCGGCGAGAGCGCGGCGTGGTCAAAGCGGCCGGTCGGCTGCGCCGTCGAGACGATCATCAGCGTCGAGGCGACAACGCGCTCGGGGCCGTCGGACGGGTGGTTCTGGATGGTGAGCTTATTGCTGCCCTCGTGGCGGGAGGCGTAGGTCGCGGAGCCGCCGCCGTCGAGGTAGATGGCTTTGACGCAGCCCTGCGCCTGCAGAACCTCGGCCATTTCATAGACGGTCATGCCGTCGGACAGGCCCTGACGGCCGTCAGCCATGAAGATGACGAGCGTGCCATCCGCCTTCAGACCGATGGAGTTGCGGGGAGCCTTATAGCTTGCGTCCAGGCCGCTCTGGATTTGCCCGTCCTTCAGCAGCCAGAACGGGCCGGAGATGGCTTCCGCGACGTCATCCGTGGGGGTTCCGTAGTCGCGGATGTCATAGCTGCCGTCCTTCAGAACGGCAAAATACGGCTCGAGCCAGTCGTCGTTCTCGTGTGTCTGGATGAGGTGGCCTTCCATGATAAGATAGCCGCGGCACTGCGCCGTCTGCATATTATAGTAGTCGGCGTTCACAGCCGTAACGACGGTCTCGCCCGTTGCGGCCTCGTAGGCGGCGGCCTGGGACGTGGTCGTCTTCAGATCCCAACCGAGGTTCTTCGCAGTCTCCGCGCGGCTCTCGGCCGTGCTGCCCGCCGTGTAGTAGTTGGGATAGGACGCCTTGAGCTTCACGGAAGCACCGGGGGTGATGGTGGCCATATAGCCGAGCACCTGTGCGCTGCCGCTGGCATTGTTCAGAATGACCTGCGATTCCGTCAGGCCGTTCACAATCGGATAGTTTGTCTGCGAGATCAGGACCTTATCGGCCGGGGCGCTGAAGTCCGGGTCGGAGCCCGCCGCAAATGCGGCTGGAAGCAGGCCGGTGAGCAGCGCGCAGACAAGCAGGGTACACAAGATTCGCCGGATGACCGGCATTCTTCTGCTGACCATGATGTACTGTCCTCCTAATGAATTGATGGAAGGAAGTTCCTTCTTCGACATGAAATGTCAGTTGCATGATAGCATACGGGGCGGGAAGTGTCAAGCGAGGCCGCTGGAAGTTGTGAATAGTGCACAAAAATGCAGCCAAATATTTGGAAACAACGCTGATCGACCGGTGGCATGTGTTCTAGCTGATGTGATGTTAAATTCTTGTTAGCCGGATTGGACGGCCTTGCTTTTTTCTGTAAAAACCGGTATAATAGGGGAAACATGCGGGCCGGTCCGGCTGGCCCCGGAGAATTGAGGAGTGAGACAATGAAACGACTGCTTTTGCTCTGCCTGACGGCGGCTGTGCTGGTATCCTGCCTCGGCCTGTCGGCTCAGGCTGCGCCCACCCTGTCGTGGACGGAGTTCTATACAATGGGGGATGCCGCCTCGGCGCACACCCGCATCGATCCGATCGAGCTGGACGGGATGACGACGCTCTTCCTGCCAGCCAGCGTATCCCGGAAGGCGGTCCCGGTGTATTTTACGCTTTCCGAGAAGAATGCCGTTGTGACGGCGACAGGAAGCCGCGGCTCCGTGGCGCTCAAGAGCGGCGATACGCTGGACCTGACCGCCCTGTGCGAGGGCACGGATGATACGATCACGCTGCGTGCCCGCTCCGGGAGTATGCAGGCAGAGAAGCGCGTGACGTTCTTGGGGTATGACAATGTGTCGACGATGTTCCTCGTGAGCGACGATCCCGTGAACGAGGGCCGTGAGTGGGTCGAGTCCAGCGAGGACAAATCCAACAGGGCCAAGGGCAGCATGGCTCTGCTCGCAGCGGACGGCGAATCCGTCTACGACGGCAAGCTGACGCAGATCAAGGGCCGCGGCAATTCGACCTGGAAGGGAGCCAAGCGCCCCTATCAGATCAAGCTGGACAAAAAGACCGACCTGCTCCAGACCGGCGACAGCGCCGATAAGGCCAAGACGTGGGTCCTGCTGGCAAATTTCTATGATCCGTCCGCTGTCCGCAACATGCTTGCGCTCGACCTCGGGCGCGCGCTGCAGATGGAGTGCAACATGGGCTATCGCCCGGTGTGCCTCTTCTATGACGGCGAGTTCCGCGGCCTGTACCTCCTGACGGAGAAGGTGGAGGTCAACGAGGGCCGTGTGGATGTGACGGACCTGGAAAAGGCGAATGAGATGGCCAACCCCGACGTCGAGGATCTGACGAAGCTCGAGTCGAAGACCGGCACGACCGCCAACGGCGCGACCTATCTTTATTGTGACGGCATGAACGACCCGGCGGACATCACGGGCGGCTACCTGCTTGAAATGGACTTCGCCGACCGCGCCATGGAGGAAAAGTGCTATTTCATCACGACGCGTGGCTTCTATGTCGTTGTAAAGTCGCCGGAGGCCTGCTCGAAGGCGGAGATGGACTATATCGCCAGCTGGTATCAGGACTATGAGGACGCCGTGTTTGAGGGCGGCACGAGCTCGAAGACAGGCAAGCCATTCACGGACTATGTCACGGTCGAGAGCATGGTGCAGTGCTACCTCGTCAACGAGCTGAGCAAGAACGGCGACGGCTTCAACACGTCCGCCTACCTCTATAAGGAAACCGGCTCGGAGCCGATGAAGATGGGCCCGTTGTGGGACTACGACCTTAGCTTCGGCAACAATAATTATGAGGACCTTCTGCCGCAGCCGGAGCTGCTCTACACGGTCTACGGCTCGCTCGGCCGCGCGCTGTATGCCCTTCCGGAGTTCCGTGCCGAGGCGCAGCGACAGTATACGAAGTACATCACACCGCTGGCAGACGTTTTTGCCGGTGATGTCGGTGCGGTCAGCGCGGACGGCAGCGTGCATTCGTTTGCGTGGTACCGTGAGCAGGTCGCTGCGGCGGCAGGCTATGACGAGCTGCTGTGGAAATCGTCTCATATGGACGTCCGCCCCGGCGGAAACGGCTTTGCGGAGAACTTTGCCTCCCTGCAGAATTTCGTTGTCAAGCGTGTGCAGTGGCTGGACGGCGTCATCGGCAAGTGGAGTGCTGACCATGCAGACCCGCTCGGCGATTATATGGATGTCTTCGAGAGCGACTGGTACTACGACACGATCACCCGCGCCACGGCGCTCGGCCTGCTGCACGGCAAAGGTGCCGGCATCTTTGATCCGTCCGGCATTACGACGCGCGCACAGACGGCACAGGTCATTTATAATATTGCCGCGCCCGGCAGCATTGCCTATTCCGACGTGTTCCCGGATGTTGCGGAGGGCAGCTGGTATGCGCCCGCCGTCCTTTGGGCGCAGCGCGAGAAGATTGTTCTCGGCTATGACGACGGCCTGTTCCGTCCGGACCGCGGGGTGAGCCGCGAGGATATGATTACGCTGCTGTATCGCTATGCAGGCTCCCCGAAGACGAGCGGCAGGAAGCTTGCAGAGTTCCGCGACAATGCAAGCATCTCGGACTATGCCCGGCAGGCCATGGAATGGGCCGTGGAGAACGGCCTGATCCTCGGTTATGCAGAGGACGGCACCATCCGCCCGCAGTCCACGACGACCCGCGCGGAATTTGCGACGATCGCCGTGCGGTTCTACGAGAAGACGAATGCGTAAAAAGCACCTGCTTTGCCGACTGTCTGCGCTGCTTTTGCTCGTGGCGCTGACGGCCTGCCGTGCTCCGACGGCGGTGCCGACGGAAATGCCGACTGCGGCACCGACAGAGCAGCCTACAGAGGCCCCGACGGAGGCCCCTGCGGAGTCTTCTACCGAGCCCCCTACGGAGGCTCCGACGGAGCCGGAATGGGAGCCGGAGTATGACGGCGCGCTCGGCTCCGCCGGGAGCCTGCGCGGCACGACCCTGCTCATCTCCATCTTTACGAATGATGCGCAGACCGCATGGGACGACGAGGCCGACCGCGAGGAGATGCTCCTGACGCTCAACCGCATGGACACGGCCGCGCAGTGGCTCACGGAGCAGGCGGCTGCATATGGCTCGGACGCTTCGTTCCTCTATGACTGGACCGCTGATCCGGACCTGCGCTATGATGCCTCGTTTTCGGAGCTTCTCGTCCGCGAGGATGGAAGCATGTATGAGGTGCAGGCCGATTATGTGCGGGAAAACATCGACAGCGATGCCCTGCGGCAGAAATACCACGCGGACAATGTGGTCTACTTTTTCCTGTTCAATACGCCCTATGAGCATACGCCGAATCCCTGGTCTCTCGGCTTCTTGTCCAGCCCGGATTATGATATCGAATACGTCAACCTGTATATCCGCTTCGGAGACATATTTGATGCGCCGCCTGCGACCTATGCCCATGAGATCCTGCATGCCTTCGGTGCGCCGGACCTCTATTATGTGGACACGGGCATCCCACAGGAGTTTGTCGATTACTGCAGTCAGACAGGCTGCAATGACATCATGTTCACCGTGAATGCGGGCGAGACGATTGACAGTGATTTCACGCCGATCGACGCCTATTATGTCGGCATCGGGGCACGCCCGGCAGAGGCGGACGAATGGGGCCTCGGTCCGAGCGAGTATGACGCAAACTGAATCCTGATATAACATGGAGCCGGTCCCCGGAAAGGGGATCGGCTCCGTTTTATGGATCTGCTTATTCGAGACCGTATGGCCAACCGCCAAGGCCGCCAAGGTCGTAGAGCTCGGAGTATCCGAGCGCTGCGAGCTTTTCGGCTGCAGCGCGGCTGCGCTTACCGGTCTTGCAGTAGACGAGGACCGGGCTACTCTGATCGGGCAGGGCCTCTGCAGCCGTCTCGGCGCTGATCTCGTCGACCGGCAGCAGCACGGCGTCTGCCAGATGGCCGGTGATGTATTCCTCTTCGTCGCGGACATCCACGACCGTGCCGTCGGGATGCGAGCGGATCATGGCAAGCGCCTGCTCGGCGTCTGCGGCAACAGGGATCATGGGTGGGCTCCTTTCAGGCCAGCTCGATCATGTTCGTATAGAGCTGATAGTACTTGCCGTGCTGCTCCAGCAGGTCGGCGTGGCTGCCGCGCTCGATCACGCGGCCCTGCTCCAGAACGAGAATGGCGTTCGCGTTGCGGACGGTCGACAGGCGATGCGCGATGACAAAGACCGTGCGACCGGCCATCAGGCCGTCAAGGCCCTTTTCGATGAGCTTTTCGGTGCGGGTGTCGACGGATGACGTCGCCTCGTCCAGAATGAGGACCGGGGCCTCCGAGACGGCCGCGCGCGCAATGGCGACGAGCTGCCGCTGGCCCTGACTGAGGTTTGCGCCGTCGGAATAGAGCATGGTGTTATAGCCCTGCGGCAGATGCGAGATAAAATAGTGCGCGTTGGCGATCTTCGCTGCGCGGATGCAGTCCTCATCCGTCGCGTCCAGCCTGCCGTAGCGGATGTTCTCCATCACGGAGCCGGTGAACAGGTGGGTATCCTGCAGAACGATGCCGAGAGACCGGCGGAGGTCATCCTTCTTGATATCGCGCACGTCGATGCCGTCATAGGTGATGTGGCCGCCCTGAATGTCATAGAAGCGGTTGATGAGGTTCGTGATCGTCGTCTTGCCCGCACCGGTCGAGCCGACGAAGGCGATCTTCTGGCCGGGCTTGGCATAGAGCGAGAGGTTTTTCAGCACCGGCTTGTCCGGATCATAGGAGAAGTCGACGTTGTAGAAGCGGACGTCGCCCTTCAGCGGCACATGTGTGCCGTCCGGCTTGACCCAGTAGAAGTCGCGGCCCTCGCGCGCCAGCGTGACGGAGCCCTCGTCGATCTCGGCCGGGGTGTCCAGCACGTCGAAAATGCGCTCCGCACCGGCCAGCGCCAGCATGATGGAGTTGAACTGGTCTGCGATCTGGCTGACTCGGTCGGCGAATGTGCGGATGTACTGCAGGAACGTGATAAGGATACCGCCGGTGCCCTCGCCGGTCAGCCACAGTGTGCCGACGGCGCAGGTGATGGCATAGAACATGTGCGACAGGTTGTTCAGGATCGGGCCTACGACGGATGTGGCCGTTGTTGCCGTGGTCGACGCGCTGTACAGCGCGTCGTTGATCGGCTCAAAGTCGGCCATGACCTGCTTTTCGTGCGTGAAGACCTTGATATCGCGCTGGCCGGCGATCATTTCCTCAATGTAGCCGTTTACGGCCGCGGCGTTCTTCTGCTGTGCGCGGTAGCTGTGGCTGCTGATCTTTGTCGTGATGCGCACGACAAGCAGCACGATGGCGCCCAGAACGACCATGATGGCAAACAGCCGCATGGACAGCACGAGCATCATGGCGATGGTGCCTGTGAGCGAGGTGACGGAGATGAGCATCTGCGTGATGCTGTGCTGCAGCAGCTCGTTCGTCGCCTCGATGTCGTTCGTGTAATAGCTCATGAGGCTGCCGTTCGTATTGGCGTCAAAATAGCTGATGGGCAGCTTCTGCATACGGGCAAACAGCTCCGCGCGCAGCTCACGCATGATGACGGTGCTCGTCTCGAGCATAAGGCGGTTGAGCAGGTAGTTCGTCACGGCGCTGAGGAAATACAGCGTGCCGAGACCGGCCAGCAGGCTCAGATATTTTGCGTAGGTCTCATTCGGCGTGATGCCGCTTTCCTTCAGAAGATTGGTCAGCGGGCGCATGCAGTAGGACGCGCCGATCGTGCAGGCCACATAGGCCAGAATGGATGCCACGGCGCAGATGAGCAGCACGCGGCAGTGACGGAAATAGCGGAACAGGCGGAACAGCGTGTGCAGGGGAGACTGCGCGCGGCGGTAATTCCGAAGCTCAACTCTGGCCATGCTGCTCACCCTCCTCCCGCATCTGGCTGTCATAGACGTCGCGATAAATCTGGCTGCGCTCCATCAGCTCCGCATGCGTGCCGACGTCGGAGAGCTCGCCCTCGTGCAGTACGATGATCCGGTCGCACGAGAGGATCGAGGCGATGCGCTGCGCGATGATGATCTTTGTGCTGCCGGGCATGGCCGTTTTCAGCGCGCGGCGGATGTGTTCATCCGTCGCCATGTCCACGGCGCTCGTGGAGTCGTCGAGGATCAGGATCTTCGGCTGCTTCACAATGGCGCGCGCAATGCGCAGGCGCTGCTTCTGTCCGCCGGAGAGGTTCGCGGCGTTCTGCTCCAGAACGGTCTCATAGCCGTCCGGGAAGCGATCGATGAATTCGTCTGCGCAGGCAATGGCGCAGGCCTCACGCAGCTGCTCCTGCGTGGCGTTGGCATTGCCCCAGCGGAGATTCTGCGCGATCGTGCCGGAGAACAGCGCGCCGTTCTGCAGCACCATGGAAACGCCGTCGCGCAGGTGCTCGAGCGTGTAATCGCGCACATCGCGGCCGCCGACGCGCACGGTGCCGGACAGCGTGTCATAAAAGCGCGGGATGAGATTCACAAGCGTGGATTTGCCCTCGCCGGTGCCGCCGATGATGCCGATGGTCTCACCGCTGTTGATATGTACGGTGATGTGGCGCAGTGCAAGCTTGTCCGGGTCGCCGGAATAACTGAAGCAGACGTCTTCAAAATCCACACTCCCGTCTTCCACGACGGCGTCGCTCGGTCCGTCCGTGATGTCAACGGTCTCGTCGAGCACCTCGTTGATGCGGACGAGGGAGGCATGTGCGCGGGACAGAGCCATAATGAGCCACGTGAGCATCGTCAGAGCGTTGACGGCCTGCGTCGTGTAGGACACCAGACTGACAAGCTCACCTGTAAGCAGGCCCGTTGTGCGGAAAATGATCTCGCGGCCGCCGAGGAGCAGCAGCACGATCGTGCAGCCCCATAGGATGGTCATCTGGATGGGACCGGTCAGCGTGAACAGGCGGGAGGATGACAGCGTTGCCTGCCGCAGATCCTCCGCCGTGCCGCGGAAGCGCTCGGATTCATAATCACCGCGGACATAGGCCTTGACGACGCGGCTGCTGATGAGGTTTTCCTGCACGGCGCGGTTCATGCTGTCCATCTTCTGCAGCATTTTGCGAAAGCGCGGCTGGCCGATCTTCATGAGGATGGCCAGAACACCGGCCAGGAGCGGAATGGAGATCAGAAAGATCACCGCCAGATGCGGCGAGATCGTAAAGGCCATGACCGTTGCCATCAGTACCATAAACGGCGAGCGGATCAGTGTGCGCAGGAACTGCTGCATGGTGTTGCGCACGGTGTTGACGTCCGTCGTGGCGCGGGTGATCAGGCTGGACGTTGTGAAATGATCCGTGTTCGCGAACGAGAAGTCCTGAATTTTCCCGAGCAGGTTTGCACGGAGATTTTTGGCAAAGCCCTGACTGGCCACGGCGGAGCAGCGTGCGCTCAGAATACCGCAGGCCATGGAGCAGCAGGCAACGATGACCATGATGATGCCGACTGTCAGAACGAAGCGGTCGCGGTTTGCGATAAGTGCCTCCGGAAACAGCTCGCGCAGCATGAAATCCTGCTCCCGGTAGAGGCCGCCGTCCACGATGACGGACATCAGCATCGGGATCAGGACCTCGAGCATGACCTCCAGCCCGCCGAAGATTGCGGCGGCAAGGGTCCAGATGCGGTAGCGCCCCAGATTCGGCCAGATGTGGCGGAATGACCCATGACGTTTCTTTTTGCTTTCGATGAAGCTCATCCCCTTGAAGATAATAGTCGTGTCCGGATATTATACCAAACGGTATGACTTCGTACAAGATCGAATTTCCATTTTTTTGAGAAAAAATTCGAAAGGTTTTCCTGGAAAGTACCCAAAATCCGCCTCGTCTTTTTCTGCGGTGCTTGCAGCAGAGCGGATGATACAATATACTATATTGGAGTGAATTATAACGATCTTAAGAATATCTTTCGGTTTTGCCTGCTTGTTTCTGCTGCCGTTTTTCGGTAAACTGTAGGGGCAGAAGCGAGAACGCAGGCGGCTGCGCGGAGAGAAAAATGGGGGAGAACGGCATGTATCGGATTCTGGTTTGTGATGACGAGCGGGACATCGTGTCCGCACTGCGGATCTATCTAACGGCGGAGGGCTATGAGGTGCTCGAGGCCTATAACGGCAGCGAGATGCTGCGGCTTGCCGCCACGCAGGAGGTGCATCTCATCCTGCTCGACGTGATGATGCCGGGCATGGATGGGCTGAGCGCCATGGCGGAGCTGCGTAGGACCTCGAATGTGCCGGTCATCCTGCTGACAGCCAAGTCGGAGGACACGGATAAGGTCCTCGGCCTGAATCTCGGCGCAGACGATTATGTGACAAAGCCGTTCAATCCCATTGAGGTCATGGCGCGCGTCCGGTCTCAGCTCCGGCGCTATCTCCAGCTCGGCGGCGGGCAGGTGCTGCCGACGCAGGTGACCATCGGCGGCATCATGCTCGACGATGCCGGACGGACCGTCACGGTCGACGGCGAGCCGGTCGCGCTGACGCCGACGGAGTTCGACATCCTGCGTCTGCTCATGCAGCATGCGGGCACAGTCTTCTCTCCGCGCGAAATTTATCGCCGTGTCTGGGGCGATTCGCCCGTCGGCGTGGAGAACGCCGTGGCGGTGCACATCCGGCATCTGCGCTCGAAGATCGAGATTGATCCCACCGAACCGCGCTATCTCAAGGTCGTGTGGGGCAAGGGCTACAAAATGGAGGAACGACGAAATGAAAAAACTGCAAGATAACCTCGCGGCGCGGATCGCAGCATCCGTCATACTGACCGTGAGCTTCCTGCTCACACTGCTCAGCACGGCGGGCATCGTGCTGCTGGCTTCCTATCAGGCCTATAACGACGGCGGCGCGCAGCTGCGTACATCCTATCTGCATGCGGCAGGAGTCCAGGAATACTACGACCATGTCGAACCGGTGCTGGAGGGACTTGTCCATGAGCCGCAGAGCTATCAGAATTACCTGAACAGCTTGAATGTCCATGTTGATGTGAAGACGACGGACGGAACAACCGTGTTTTCCAATGCAAAGGAAGGGGAGACGAGCCTCCTTGAGGGCCCCTTCAGCTATACGTTCACGACCGGAGAAACGAAGCTCTGGAAGAATACGTTCTCGGATGCGGAAAAGGCCCAGCGCGCGCTGGAACGTTTCCCATACCAGATCGAGGACTATGAGATCGAGGCGTCGCCATTTGAATACAGCACGTCCTATTCGCCGATCGACGAAAGCCTCGGCGACGCGCTCGACGAAACCCTATCCGGCTTAGAGTCCTATTACCCGATGCTGAAGATCTGGTATTATCCCGAGGGGAGCCTGACCGAGGTAGAGGTCGGCGTGACGCTGGCTGCAGCCCCGATCGGGAACGATTCGGTCGCCGTCACGGCGCGCTGGATCGATCTGCTGATCGCCATGCGCGTGTGGCTCATCCTCATCCTTGTGCTTTCCGCGGCCTGCTGCGTGGCCAGCTTTGCCTTCCGCCTGCGCACGGCGGGCCATAAGCGCGGAACCGCGGGCATCACACTCCGCTGGCTCGATCGGATGCCGTTTGAGGCTTATCTGCTGGCCCTCGCCGCAGTTGTGCTCATCATCGTCTTTCTTGCCAGTGCAAAGGGGGAGCTGTGGTCGATCGCACCGGCCGCTGTCCTCCTCTGCTTTCTGCTTCAGACCCTCCCCATGACGATCGCCGCACGCTGCAAGGCGCACACCATGTGGCGCAACACGCTGCTGCGCCGTCTGCTGGACTGCATCCCCGGCGTGCTGCGGCGGCTTGCGGCGGTGATCCGGCGCGTGATGCCGAAGCTCCCGCTCGTCTGGACGGCTCTCGTGTGCTGGCTGGCCCTTAGCCTGCTGGAGCTCGGCTTTCTGATGGCCGGGGCCTATGCTGTTCTCTGGATCGTGGAAAAGGTCGTGTTCACGCCGCTGGTCGTGCTGTTCCTGCTGGATCTGCGCCGCCTGCTGGACGGGAGCAAGCGGCTTGCCGAGGGTGATCTGGATCATTCGGTCGCGACGGACCATATGTTCTCTCCGCTGCGCAGACAGGCCAACTATCTCAACGGCATCCGCGACGGGATGCGCAATGCCGTAGAGGAGAGAATGCAGAGCGAGCGGATGAAAACGGAGCTCATCACGAACGTCTCGCACGATATCAAAACGCCGCTGACGTCCATCGTGAACTACGCCGGCCTGCTGCAGCGCGATGGCCTTTCCTCGCCGGACGCGCCGGAGTACCTCGAGGTGCTCGTGCGGCAGAGCACGCGGCTGAAAAAGCTGACGGAGGACCTCATCGAGGCCTCCAAGGCGGCGACCGGCAATCTGACGGTCCATCCGGAGGCAGTTGATGCCCACGTCCTGCTCGGTCAGGCGGAGGCGGAGTATGCCGACCGGCTGCAGAATGCGAAGATCGAGCCTGTTTTTGATCTGCGCGCCCAGCGGTTTTGTGTGCAGGCGGACGGGAGGCTCCTCTGGCGGGTGTTCGACAATCTGCTGAGCAATATCTGTAAGTACGGCCTGCCCGGCTCGAGGGCCTATCTCCGCACGGAGGAGCGCGGCGAACTGCTGCGCATCACGTTCCTGAATATCTCCCGCGACGCCCTGAATATTCCCGCCGAGGAGCTGATGGAGCGCTTCGTCCGCGGTGATGCCTCTCGCAGCACGGAGGGCAGCGGCCTCGGCCTCTCCATCGCACGCAGCCTGACGGAGCTGCAGGGCGGCACATTCACGATCGCCATTGAGGGGGACCTGTTCAAGGCCTCTGTGGAGCTTCCGCTGACAGAAGAATAAAACCTGCGGCCCGGACATTTGTCCGGGCTGCTCAGCTTGTCAAAAAAGTCCCTTCGGGCCTTTTTCGCCAAGCTGCTTCCAGAATTGCAAAATAAGTTTTTGTATTTTTATTTTGCAATTCTGCTGCTGCGGCGGGTGATTGAACGCGAAAGGACACCCTGACGGTTTCCTTTCACACTTTTCTTCCCTCCGAAACTTTCAGCTGGGCAGGTTCTTTGACAGTCTGCTGCGGCCCGGACAAATGTCCGGGCCGCTTCGTTATGGAATCAGGTTCGGCGCGTGCGCGCGCACGAGCTGCAGGGCATCTTCATCGATGACGGCCGTCACATCGGGATGCAGCCGCAGAATAGTCGCCGGGACCTGCGGCACGATCCTGCCGCACAGCAGACGCTCTGTGATCTCCGCCTTTCCGCTGCCGCTGAGGAGCAGCAGGATGCGCTTCGCCCGCATCAGCACACCGAGACCGACCGTAATGGCCTGCCGGGGCATGGTGTCCGGGTCGTCAAAGTAGCGAGCATTCGCGGCAAGCGTCTGCGGTGCAAGGTCCACAAGGTGCGTGAGCTCCGGAAAATCATCTGCAGGCTCGTTGAAGCCGATGTGGCCGGTGTGGCCGACGCCGAGGATCTGCAGATCGGCCGGGTGGGAGCGGCAGAGTGCTTCATAGCGGCGGCACTCGGCCTCCGAGTCGGCTGCATCGCCCTGCGGGACCGCCGTATGCTCCGACGGGATACCGCAGGAACGGAAGAAATGCTCCTCCAGATAGTAACGATAGGACTGCGGATGCGTGCCGGAGAGACCGACATATTCATCCGTGTTGACCGTGCGGATGCGGGAAAGCTCCAGCCCCTCCTCCCGGTGGCGGCGGACCAGCTCGCGGTACATGCCCTCGGGCGAGCTGCCGGTCACGGTGCCGAGACAGGTGTCCGGCTTTTGCCGGAGCTGTGCCTCAACGATATCCGCGGCACAGCAGCTCAGAGCCTCATAATTCAGAACCGCGATGATCTTCATGTGCCTACCTCTGCCAGAGCGGCCTGCTCCACAAAATAACGTGTGCGATCCGGGTCGACCGGATTGCGCATGTCGCCGTTTTTGATCCAGGTCGCTACGCAGACGGCGTCATATTCCTGCAGCAGCACGCGAACGTTGTCTCCCGTTGCGCCGCCGCCGAGGAACAGCGGGATGCCGGGAACGCGCTGCCGTACCTGCCGGGCCATGGACAGACTCTCCTGCGCGTTCTTCCCGCAGAGGAACAGACCGTCGGCAAACGCCTCGTGGACGCACTGCCAGGCCGCTTCGTCCAGCGGCTGGGGGCACAGCGGGATGCCATGGCGCTCCCAGACGTCGGCATAGACGGGAATGTCCGTCCCCAGCTTCCGTTTCAGTGCGGTGATCTCGCAGCACTGGCCCTGCAGCAGTCCGGCGCTCGTCACTTCCACGCCGGTGTACAGATGCTCCACGCGCACAAAGTCCGCTCCGGCGGCATCCGCCACAGCCAGCGCGATCTGCGCCGGAAGCGGGATCGTCCGGAGCGAGGAATCGCTCTTTGGCGCGCCAATCACGATCCGCGTGCCTTCTCCGGTCCCGCCGAGCCGCTGCATCGTAGCCGCAATGCGGATAGTCTGCTCACGAAGGTCGATGCAGCTCCAGCGCAGCGCGCAGAGCTCGCCGATGCGCAGGCCGGTATACAGCGCCAGGAGCAGGCCGAATTTGCAGCTGTCCGTGGGGTGCAGCAGATATGCAACGAGCCTTTTCTGCTCCTCAATGGTCAGCACGCGCATCTCCCGGCGCTTGCCCTTCGGATAACGGATCTGGAGCGCCAGAGCGTCAGTCGGCCGCCGTGCCTCCGTATCCTTCAGAACACTGTGCAGGACCGACAGGATGTCATGCACGGTCTTGACAGACAGCCCGTCCGTTTCAAGCAGTTCCCGCGTGAAGGCATCGACCGACGCGGTGCAGATGCCGCCCAATCTGCGGCTGCCCAGCCGCGGCTTGATATGCCGCTCCAGGATCGCCCGGTATTTGATGTAGCTCGATTCCCGAATTTCGTCTCGCTTTCGCAGGAGCCAGGCATCGCACAGCGCAGAAAAGCAGGGCTGCTGCGTATTGGCGCATCTTACCCGGAGCCTCACGTTCGGCTTGCATTTCGGGCCGGGACTGCTCCCGAGGGACGGCCGTTCCTTCTTCTGCTTGCGGATCCATTCGCAGTTGATCATGTTGCTTCCTCCGATCAAAGATTCGTTTTCCCTTGCGGGTACTTCTATTTTAACGGATCCGAAAGTCGCTTCCCTGTGCCCGCCCCGGCTCCGTCTCCGGCAGCGGAGTATGGCGCTGCGCAAGGAATAACCTGTTATAAGTCTAAAATCAGCTCGCTTTTTGGTGAAAATTGCCAAAAAGAGCGGCTTTGTATTGATTTATTGAGTTCATCGTTTTATAATATTTGCGTTAAAAAACTTGGCAGCATTCTCGTAGAGTGGCATACTCTGCGAAATTTTCCTCGGAATTTCAACGAGAGAAGACACGAAATGCAGAATTTCTTCCGCGGCAGTGCCGGATTTCGACGAAAAAACCGCAATGCAGGACCGACAAAAAATCCCGCTCCGGGGCAGTGCACATGCACCGCTCCGGAGCGGGAATTATACTTGCTTTACAGCGCCTCAAAATGATAGCGCGGCTTGCCGCGGCTCTTCTTGCCGTACTCAACGGCTTCCGCGGGACAGTAGCAGATGCAGGCCATGCAGTGGGTGCAGCTGCCGCCCCAGATGGGCCTGCCGTTCCGCAGGGAAATATTGTTGGTCGGGCAGCGCTTCGCACAGAGGCCGCAGCCCGTGCAGGCCGGGCCTGCGGTGAAGGCTCGATCCTTGACAAAGCAGGCGTAGAAGATCGGGTTCACCGGGCCGCTCATCAGGCGGTCATAGAGGTTGTTCCGGGTCGGCGGGAAGGGAAGACCCTCCCGGAGGGCGGCAATGGCGCGGTCAATGTCCGGCTCGGCCTTCGCGACGATCCTGCGCGCTTCATCTGCCTGCGGGACGCCGAACATGGCGATATAGTTTTCAGGCATGACGATCTGCGCCGTGCCCATGCAGGAAAGCCCCTTCACGCGGCAGAGCTCACGGTTATAACGATCGGCGCTGCCGATCTCGCCGCCGCAGGTCATGACGAACCACGCCTGCCTCGCGCCCCGAAGCTCCGTCTGCAGCAGCCAGTCGCGGACGAGGCGGGGAATGCGCCAGGCATAGGTCGGCGTGACGATGACAAGGCGCTCGCCGGTCTCCACGGCGGCGGTGTCGTGGGCCTTGATGCGGTTGTTCATGCAGAGCAGCGGCTCGTTCAGCGCTTCCGCCATGCGCTGCGCAGCATATTTGCTGTTGCCGGTGCCGGAAAACCAGAAAATCATATCAGGATCCCCTCGCAGTGGTCGATCTCGTGCTGGATGATCTCCGCAGTCCAGCCGGTGAAGGTCTTCAGCCGCGTCTGCAGCTTTTCGTTCTGCCACTGCACCTTGATGGAGCGGAAGCGCTTCGTCTTCCGCGTGCCGTTCAACGACAGGCAGCCCTCCTCCGCCTCATAGGGCTCGGACTGCCGGATGATGACGGGATTGAGCATGACCAGATAGGCCCCGTCGTTGTCAAAGGCGATGATGCGCTTATTCACGCCGATCATATTTGCCGCCATGCCGACGCAGCCGTCCTTGTGCGCGAGCAGCGTGTCCAGCAGGTCCTGCGCCGTGCCAAGGTCGTCCTTCGTTGCAGGCTCGGCCTTCTGCGCCAGAAAGGCCTCGTCCCTGCAGATCTCTCGAACCATGATATCTCCTCCTTGTGCTTTCTTTTATTGTAACAGTCTTGCGGCCAATGCGCAAGAGCGTGCGGTTCGGAAAAGCAGGGAAGGCACGGGTGGTTCCTTGCCTTTTCGAACGGAATATGGTAAGATACAAATAATTCGAAGACCGTGATAGAGGTGATACCATGCCCCTGCATTTCATCCGCAACGACATCACAAAAATGCCCGTGGATGCCATCGTCAACGCGGCAGACGAGAGCCTCCTCGGCGGGGGCGGCGTGGACGGCTGCATCCATCGCGCGGCGGGACCGGAGCTTCTGGCGGAGTGCCGCGGGCTCGGCGGCTGCCGGACCGGGGAGGCCAAGCTCACGGCAGCCTATCGGCTGCCCTGCAGGTACGTCATCCACACCGTCGGCCCGGTCTGGCGCGGCGGCGGGCATGGCGAACGGGAACAGCTCGTCTCCTGCTACCGGAATAGTCTTCGGCTGGCAAAGGAGCAAGGCTGCGAGACCGTAGCGTTCCCGCTCATTTCGTCCGGCATCTTCGGCTATCCGAAGGATCAGGCTCTCCGCGTGGCGGTGGATACCATCGGGGCCTTCCTGCTGGAGCATGACATGACGGTCTATCTCGTCATTTTTAACCGTAGGGCCTATCAGATCAGCGGCAAACTGTTCGCGGACATCGCGGAATACATCGATGACCACTATGTTGAAGCGCATACGGACCCTGGCGCGGAGCGCCTGCGCAGGGGAGCGCTGCATCGCGAAATGGCCGCGCCGATGTGCGCGCCCATGGCTGCCCCGGCGCTGGACGATCTGCTGGAGCATCTCGATGCGGGCTTTTCGGAGACGCTGCTGCGGCTCATCGACCGCAGCAGGAAAAAGGACTCTGAGGTCTATAAAAAGGCCAACGTGGACCGCAAGCTGTTCTCGAAGATCCGGAATAACTCGAACTACAAGCCCTCGAAGCCGACGGCGCTCGCTTTTGCCATTGCGCTTGAGCTGGATCTGGCGGAGACGAAGGACCTGCTTGCCCGCGCGGGCTATGCCCTCAGTGCCAGCAGCAAATTCGACGTCATTGTTGAGTATTTTATCAGACAGAGAAACTACGATATTTTTGCGATCAACGAAGCGCTGTTCGCCTTTGACCAGAGCCTGCTGGGGGCGTGATCTGGCTGTTATGCCGTATAAGGGAGGAAGACGATGGACATTCAACGTGCAAAAGAGCTGCTGACGGCTTTGGCAGACGGGCTCGATCCCCTGACCGGTGAGGTCCTGCCGAGCGACCATGTGTGCAATAAGGGCGATATCGTGCGCGCTCTGCATTGCGTGCTGGAAGCATTGCCTCGTGGGCAGAAGAAGCCTCTCCCGGCGAACAATGGAAAGCCGTGGACAGAGAAAGCGGATCAGGAGCTGTGCAGTCTGTTTGACAGCGGAATGACAAAAAAAGAGCTCTGTGCCCATTTCGGCCGCACCTCCGGAGCAATCGATTCCCGTTTGGAGCGGTTGGGGAAAATTCAGAGAAAATAGCTGCAATAAAAATGTCGCCCCACAGGCGACCAAACCCTCCTTCGGATGCGCTATGATAACAGCATGATCAAACGAAGGAGGGTTTTCCCATGACAGAACTGGTTTTTATTCTGGACCGCAGCGGGTCCATGGCGGGGCTGGAGGCAGACACCATCGGCGGCTTCAACGCCATGATCGAAAAGCAGAAGCGCGAGCCGGGCCCAGCGCTCGTTTCCACGGTGCTCTTTTCCAATGAGAGCGAGGTCATCCACGACCGGCTGCCACTCGACCGCGTGCCGCCCATGACGGAGCGGGAGTATTTCCCCCGCGGCTGCACGGCGCTGCTCGACGCCGTCGGCGGGGCCATCCATCACATCGGAAACGTCCACAAATACGCCCGCCGCGAGGACGTGCCGGAGCGGACGCTGTTCGTCATCACAACGGACGGACTGGAGAACGCCAGCCGGCGCTATGATTATGCGGCGGTGCGTCGGATGATCGAGCGGCAGAAGGAACGGTACGGCTGGGAGTTTCTGTTCCTCGGTGCGAACATCGACGCGGCACGGGAGGCGGCGCGCTTCGGTATCCGGCCCGACCGGGCGGTAAACTATCGGTGCGACCGGGCAGGCACGGCGCTGAACTATGAGGTCATCGGCGATGCCGTGTGCAGCGTCCGCGCCTGCGAGCCGCTGACGGCGGACTGGAAGAGAAGGATCGAGGCGGATCGCCGGGAGCGGGGATAAGCTCCGCGTATCCGCACATGAATCGACGACTTTCCGATGTACGACGACTCAGTCCCGGATTCCAGCCAGCGCCAGAAATTTTTTGTCTGACTGAATGCTCTGCGTCAAAAACTTGCCGTCCCGGAACAGCGCATAGGTCGTGACCGGCGCGGGAACGTTCTGCGCGGATTCTTTGTCCGTGATGTGGATGACCTTGAACGGGATATCGTGTTCTTTTGCCGCCTCCTGCACCCTTGGAACCCAGTAATAGGTGTAAGGGCACTGATCGGTGTAATACAGGACGAAACCGGCTTCTGCAATTGCCGGATGCTTTGCGCATTCCCGGAACCTCGGCGGTTCCGCATTGGGCACAAGCGGCAAAACCATCAGATCGATCCCGCAGTCGGAGATGTCTGCAACCCGGAATCCCTTGTGTGCAAGGAATTTCGGGTCAGCGAGGAATTCCCGTTTCCGGCCCTCGGCGCACAGAATGCATAGCCCGTTTTTTCCCTGCGCCCTGTCATCGCGGATGCACTCCTCCAGCAGATCGTTGGAGTATCCGTGGCCCTTCATGGAGCCGGATACCCACAGACAGTTGATATAGAGCCAGCCGTCAGCCATAATTGGCACCCATGCGTTTTCTGCCGGGATGTATTCGATAAAGCATTTGCCCCGTTCCTCACTGCGGTAAAAAACAAGCCCCTCCTCAAAGCGCTGCCTGAGCCATTCCTTTTTCGCAATGCTCTGCTTGCCGGACATGGCACAGCAGATGTGTTCCCTGTCAATATTTTCCTTTGTGATCCGAATGTAGTTCATCTGTGGCTCCTCCTGTAATCTGGGAAAAAGCACGGCCGGTGCTTATATCGGGATTTTGATGGCCTCATAGCCAGAACGGCGCGGCTCTGCCCTGTATTTCAGAGAATTTTGACAAAAAAGACGCAGAGCAAATCCGATTCCTCATCAGATCCTGCTCCGCGTCTAAGCGTCTGGCATGATGTTTTCTTCCGCTTTTTTCTTACCGCCTCAGAACGTAAAGCGGTTGCAGTTCATTCTGCCCCCAAATATAACACGTTTTGGCGGCTTTTTTCGAAAAATGGTCCGGGCGACAGGATTCGAACCTGCGGCATCTAGCTCCCAAAGCTAGCGCTCTACCAAACTGAGCTACGCCCGGGGATATTGCCCTAAGCCCTAATATTATACACGGGACGGGGGAGAAATGCAAGCTTTTCTACGGCTGAGATCACAATTCCCTTTACGGGCGTGCGAAAATCTGGTATAATGCAGGAAAACGAGAATGGATCCGGGAGAGAATCACCATGAGAATGAGAAAAAGACAGAATCTTGCGCCGCGGATGGAGGCCTGCCGGTCGGTATGGCTGGAGGACGCGGCTTATCTGCGCGGCAACTGGCGCTCGCTGATGCCGCAGGCGCGCGAGCTGCGGCTGGAGATCGGCTGCGGCAAGGGAAAGTTCACGGTCGAGACGGCTGCGCTGGAGCCGGACGTTCTGTTCGTCGCCGTGGAGCGCGTGCAGGAGGCACTGGTGCTGGCGATGGAGAAGGCCCTTTCCATGGGACTGAAAAACGTCTATTTCCTGAGCATCGATGCCGCTAAACTGGAGGAGTACTTCGCGCCGGGCGAGGTGGACCTGATCTACCTGAACTTCTGCGACCCGTGGCCGCGCAAGAAGAACGCCAAGCGCCGCCTGACGTTCCACACCTTCCTGAAGAGCTACCAGCGCGTGCTGCGCCTGAACGGGGAAATCCACTTCAAGACGGACAATGCGCCGCTGTTCGAGTGGTCGCTCGGCGAATTTGAGGCCTGTGGGCTGGAGATCCGCAACCTGACCCGCAATCTGCACGAGAACGGCCCCGTCGGCATCATGACGGGCTACGAGGAAAAATTCTACGCGCTCGGCACGCCCATCAACCGCTGCGAGCTCATTAACCATGGCGTCCTGCCCGATCCGGAGCCCGCAGAAAAAGACGAGCAGACGGGTATATTGTGAGATCGAACCGGGAATCCTGTGAAATAGCCGGACGGAAATGGCCATGCGCTGCGGGCTGCGGCAGAACGGGAATATTTCTGCGTTTTTTCGATAAAAATTCTGAAAAACTCTTGCTTTGACGCAGAAAACGCGGTATAATGAGTTCCGATGCGCCCGAAAGAGCGCATCTTATCAAGCTGCAAGGAAGTGCGCTATGGCTACCTCGAAGAAAAACGGAAAATCGACAGAGGAACTGATGGCTCCTCTGAACGCGCTCATCAGCAAGGGCCGCCGCGATGGCATGCTCAGCTCCTCGGAGCTGATGGCCGCGCTGGAAAAAATGGATCTTTCCGTGGATAAGATCGAACAGGTCTACGACACGTTTGAATCCATCGGCATTCAGATCGTGAGCGGGGACACCGAGAACGATTCCGACCCGATGCAGGGCCTGCTGGACGACCTCGACATGACCGGCGCGGACCTGGATGAGGAAGAATCGCTGGTCGATCCGGTCGAGCTGGCAGCAGAATATAATCTGGACGATCCCGTCCGCATGTATCTGAAGGAGATCGGTCAGGTACCGCTGCTCTCCGCAGAGGAGGAGCAGGATCTTGCCCGCCGCGTCGCCGAGGGCGATCAGGAGGCCAAGAACAAGCTGACCGAGGCGAACCTGCGCCTTGTCGTCTCCATTGCGAAGAAGTATTCCGGCCGCGGCCTGCATATCCTCGACCTCATTCAGGAGGGCAACACGGGCCTGATCCGCGCGGTGGACAAGTTCGACTATACAAAGGGAAATAAATTCTCTACATATGCGACCTGGTGGATCCGGCAGGCGATCACGCGCGCCATTGCCGATCAGGCAAGAACGATCCGCGTTCCGGTGCATATGGTGGAGGTCATCAACAAGGCAACGCGCTGCAACCGCAAGCTCGTGCAGGAGCTCGGCCGCGAGCCGACGCTCGAAGAGATCGCCGAGGAGTTGAATCTCCCAATCGAGAAGATCATCGAGGCGAACCGCACGGCGGCGGACACGCTGTCGCTCGATACGCCGGTCGGCGACGAGGAGGATACGACCATCGGCTCCTTCGTTGAGGATGACAACACGCCGGGGCCGGCGGATGCCACGAGCAACACGCTGCTGGCCGAGGCGCTCAGCGAGATCCTCAACACGCTGACAGAGCGTGAGGCAGACGTCCTGCGCCTGCGCTTCGGCATGTACGACGGCAAGACGCACACGCTCGAGGAGGTCGGCCAAATCTTCGGCGTCACGCGCGAGCGCATCCGCCAGATCGAGAACAAGGCGATCCGAAAGCTGCGTCACCCGAGCCGCGCCAAGAAGATCCGCGATTTTTACTGCTGAATAGCCAAACGCCGCTGCAGAAGGCCTGCAGCGGCGTTTTTGACGAAAAGAGGCCGCAGGTCCGGTAACGGGCCTGCGGCTGCTTTATTGAGATCACGATCAAAGATCGCAGTTATTGACCGTGCGCGGGAAGGGGATGACGTCGCGGATGTTGCCCATGCCGGTCAGGTACATTACGCAGCGCTCGAAGCCGAGGCCGAAGCCGGCGTGGCGGGCAGAGCCGTACTTGCGCAGGTCAAGATAGAAGCCGTAGTCCTCTTCCTTCAGGCCAAGCTCATGCATGCGGTTGCGCAGCGTCTCGAGGTCGTCCTCACGCTGGCTGCCGCCGATGATCTCGCCGATGCCGGGGACGAGGCAGTCCATGGCAGCGACGGTCTTGCCGTCCGGGTTCAGCTTCATGTAGAAGGCCTTGATCTCCTTCGGGTAGTCCGTGACGAAAACGGGGCGCTGGAACACGACCTCGGTGAGGTAGCGCTCGTGCTCGGTCTGCAGGTCGCTGCCCCAATGGACCGGATACTCGAACTGGTCGTTGTGCGGCTCGAGCAGGGAAATGGCCTCGGTATAGGTCACATGGCCGAAGTCGGACGTCATGACGTGGTGCAGGCGCTCCAGAAGCCCCTTGTCCACAAACTGGTTGAAGAAGCTCATCTCCTCCGGAGCGTTTTCCAGCACATAGGAGATGATATACTTGATCATATCCTCGGCAAGGCGCATATCGTCGCTCAGGTCGGCAAATGCGATCTCCGGCTCGATCATCCAGAACTCGGCGGCATGGCGCGTCGTGTTGGAATTCTCGGCGCGGAACGTCGGACCGAACGTGTAGATGTTGCGGAAGGCCATGGCATAGGTCTCGCCGTTGAGCTGGCCGGAGACGGTCAGGTTCGTCGGCTTGTTGAAAAAGTCCTTCGTATAGTCGACTTTGCCGTCCTCCGTAAGAGGTACGTTGTTGAGGTCCAGCGTCGTGACCTGGAACATTTCGCCTGCGCCCTCACAGTCGGAGCCGGTGATGAGCGGCGTATGGACATAGACGAAGCCGCGCTCCTGGAAGAACTGGTGAATGGCATAGGCGGCGAGGCTGCGGACGCGGAACACGGCCTGGAAGGTGTTCGTGCGCGGGCGCAGGTGCGTCATCGTGCGCAGATATTCCAGCGTGTGGCGCTTTTTCTGCAGGGGATAGTCCGACGTGGAAGCGCCCTCGACCGTGACCTCCTCGGCCTGCAGCTCAAAGGGCTGACGGGCGTCCGGCGTTTCGACGAGCGTGCCGCGGACGATGAGAGCAGCACCGACATTCGTCTTGGAAATGGCGGCAAAATTATCCATCGTATCATGATAGACGACCTGCAGCGGCTGGAAGAACGTGCCGTCGCTCAGGACGATAAAGCCGAACGTCTTGGACGCGCGGACGGAGCGCACCCAGCCGCCGACGGAGACCGTCTTTCCGACGTAGTCTGCGGTGTGCTTGAACAGGTCTCGAACAGTTACGAGCTCCATAATGACTTCAACCTCTCTTGTGTTTCAGGGTTCGCCGAAGCGTTGCGCTGAATTCGATTTGCAATCTATTATACTCGAATCGTGCCCATATTACAAGCTTTTTCCCACAAAAAACGCCCCGACAGCGAAGTCGGAGCGCTTTTGAGGATCATCCTGCCATGGTCAGATAGCCCTCGGCGGCCAGCAGCGCGGCGAAGCGGCGCAGTGCCAGTGCGGCCTTCTCGATGGGAATGTGATAATCCGCTGCTGTGTGGCGGAGAATGTCGTTCTCCGGCAGCTTCTGCTGCAGAAGGTTCCAGAAATAGGCTCCCGGCCGGTTGATGCCCTTCACGGCAGGGACCTTGCCGCGGGCCTGTCCGGCGGCAACCAGAAAATGCTCGTCGCAAACGGTCACGAGCGCCACATCTTTCTGTAAGGTGTATGTCATGTTTGCGCCTCCATCAGGGTATCGCGGCACAGAGCGGCCGAGGCCGCGTCGCCGCGGTTTTGCAGCAGCCAGACGGGCACCTGCGCCAGCAGGCGCTCCTCCAGCGCACAGGCTGCGCGGACATCGTCCGCGTTCTTGCGGGTAAACAGCAGCTGCGTCAGCAGCGGCCCGGCTGCCTCAGCCGGGAGCAGACGGCGCATGCGGTTCTCTTCGCTCTGCTCCAGCAGAATGATGCCGCCGAGCGGGGCGGCGTCCAGAGAGCCGAGGCCTTCCTTTCCGCGCCAGGGCGAGGGATGGACGAGGATGCCGTCCTCGCGGAATTCCAGCAGGGGCTTATCTCCGTTCAGAATTTTTATTTCGCTGCCGAAGCACAGCTTCCAGAGCATGTACTGCGTTGTCTTACCGGTCCCGCTGTTTGCGGTAAAAACCCATACGCGCCCGCGCCAGAGAATGGCAGCACCGTGGAACAGTATGCGGCCGTAGGGGAGCAGGGCATCGCAGACACGAGGACCGAGCTCCAGATATTCGACCTGCTCCGGCGTGGTACCGGCCTCGTAGTGCGGTGCGGCCTCTTTGAGCGCATCCTCCGGGACCCGGACGGCTGCGACCGGGTCAGCCTCCGTCCAAAACGGCTGAAAGCATGCCGCATAGGCCGGGCTGCGCAGGGAAAGGCGGACCGGGATCCCTGCCAGCACGACGGTCAGCTCCATAGATATCTCCTTACCAAATTGAGCGAATACAGTTACGGGGAGACTGTGCCTCTCCATAAGGTGGTTTATTGAATATTCGTGATCTCGCCTGCGTCATTGAACGTGATCTGCCTGCCGTCAGGCATGGTGAAGAGATACATGCCGGGGCCGATGCTCTGCAGACCGCCGCCGCCCGAAACGGGAATTTCAATATTATTGGCTTTCAGAATGTCTGTCAGCTCTGCATTCATGATATCATCCATTGTGATTCCTCCTGTTCTTACCCACGGAGGGTGAAGTACTCGTAGATCAGCGTGCGCGCCTCGCCGTAGACGGTCGTTCCGTCCGGCGTGACCCAGTACGGCGTGATCTCGATCGCAGCGCCGCGCTGCAGGCCCTGCAGGGAGTAGGGCATCGTCATCAGCAGAGCGTCACGGCTGACGCTGCGGCCAAAGACCATCTGCGCCGTAAAGACGCGGAAGCGCTCAGTCAGCTGCGGTACGGCGACGCGCTTGCCGTTGATGATAAAGCCCGTCTCTGCAAAGCCGCGCCCGTCGACGGCGGAGAGCAGCGTGATGCTGTTGCCCTGCAGGAAGCTGTTGCGCTGATATTCCACGCGCAGGTAATTATAGCTGACGTACTTGCCGTAGAGCGTGCGGTTCTCCTGCACATCGGAAAGATCGGCAGGCGTGCGGTAAGTGCCGTCCGTATACCAGCCTGCGAAGACCTTGCCGCCAAGCTCGGCCGGGGCGACCTTGCCGCGCTGATCGCCGGTCAGGACGGTGAGGGTGCGGGTGTCCGTGCCCTCGTGCAGGGTCAGCGTAACGGTCTCGGGCTCCGGCTCGGGCGGAGCGACAGGGGCGTCCGTCGCAGCGTCAAGGGAATAGGTCTCGGCGAAGCGGATGGTGGTTTCGGCAGCAGAGACTACCGTGCAGGCCGAGCCGGTCGGCTTTGCTGAGATGCCAAGACTCTGATGATCATCCGTTGTGCCGGTGCCGCGATAGGTGCAGGTGCGCACGCTCGTGCCGGTGACACGGATGCCGTCAAGCGTGATCCAATAGGGCTGGAAGGAGAATGCGGCGTCCTTCTGATAGAACGCGCCGTCCGTCCAGCGATACAGGCCAATATAGCCGTCGTCGCGGCTCGTGGCCTCGATTCCCTCAGTCGTGTTTAAGCTGCCGTCGCGGACAAAGAGCTGCTGGTAAAGCTTGCTGCCCTTGTTTGCATTCACGACGCCGTAGGCGATGGACGTGCCGTCCTTTTCGGAGAGATAACTGCTGCTGCCGGACAGGAAGCCGACCTCCTGATAGAGCGTGCGGTCGATGGTCGTCAGCAGATACGTTGCGATGACGCCGCGCTCGCCGTTCGATCCGCCGTAGACATGCTGCCAGACGTTATAGTTGCGCGGTGCGAGATAAACATCACTCGGCTCCCAGATGTAGTAGGTGGCTCCGGCCTCCGGTGTGAAGTCCATGGCATTCTGCCCGGCGGCAAAGCTCTGAACGTTGTCTGCTCCACAGGCTTCGGCAGAGAATGCGCCGCCGTAGAGACGGCCGCCGGGGACCTGTGCCGTGAGATCAAAGTGCTCCGTCACGGCGTGGGTGTCGGTCTGAACGACGGTGCCGTTCTGCACATGCGCGACCTTGAAATCACGCCCATAGGCGAACCAGAGATCCTGATTGGAGTTTGCGGCCGTCAGCGTGACGGTGGCGCTGCTGCCCTCGGTCAGACTGCCGTCATTCAGAATATAACTGCCGTAGTAGGTGTAGCCGTCGAAGATCTTGTGGTCCACGGTATAGGGGGTGTTATAGCGCAGACCGGTCGAACCGTTCACGCTGTGGTATTCCGCAGGCTGGACCTGATTGGCGAGGGCGGGGGACTCGACCACGGTGCCCTGCGCGTTGACAGGCTGGCCGTTCTCGTTTACCTGATACCAGTGAACGAGCAGCTTGCCGCCGCCCACGGTGACCTCGGGCTTCGGAAATTCGGCTTCGGCATCACGGCCGAGGTAGTCGATGTAAGAGAAGGTGGCCTGCTCATTCGTGAGAAGCGTTTCACCAGTGGACGGGTTATAACCGGACTTGATGCTGACCCGGTACTTCATGACGGGCTTATCCTGCTCGCTGACGTTGCCGACCGTCCAGTGAATGGCGCGTGCCGCGGAGTCATAGGAGGCCGTGCCCTGACTGATGTAGACGTCGGCGTTGCCTGCAGCATAGACGGCCATATCGGTCGTGATGATGGGCGCGGCGTCCTTGAAGACAAGCTGAACGTTGTCACCCATCGTGTCGGCGACGGAGCCGGCACGGGCCGCAATGGAAATGCTGCCCGCAATTGAGGTGAAGGCGTCCTTCAGCGCGGTCTCAATGTTCGTCGAGGAGGAGATAGCGAAGAAGCCCTTCGTCGGATTCGTGGCACAGGCTTTCAGAACGCGTTCGCCGTCGGTGCCTGCCTGGAAGGCGACGGTGTAAACGGTAGTGCCCTCTGCTGTGGCCTGCTCGGCTTCCCACATGGTCGGCACGCCGAGGTCTGTTTTAACTACGTTTGTGGTATAGACCCAATTGCCGGACGAATCCTTGTAATAGTTGCAATCTATATCTCTGCTGACACCCTTATTGCAAGTGACGGAACTTGCAATAGCATTGTGGGAATAAGTGCCAAAATCATTTGTACCGCCGTCACCAAGCGTTAAATTATAATCAGGGAGAAATGTATCAGCTTTGAACTGACCACCGGAATGATTTCGATTAAATACTAGGCCATGGCTGCTTTGGCAATTCGTATAGGTGGCATTTACAGCAACAAACGCATAGGCTTTTGTTGGCTCGCCATCACTCAGCAGCACGATGCTCTTATTCTGCCCGGTGGATTCCGCGGAGTTCAGCAGGGTATGGGCTGTGTGAAGGCCAAGCTGCGTAAACGTGCCGCCGTTGTCATTGTCCTGCTCGATCGCGTTGATCTTACTCTTCAATGCTGCCTTATTTTCATAGGTATAGAACTTGGTATGGGTCTCTTCGAGATTGTAGACGACCAGCGCGATGCGCGTGGTGCTGTCCTCGGTCAGCAGCGTGTCCACGAAGGCATTTGCGGCGGCCTTCGTTTTTGTCATACGGTCTTCTTTGGATGTCTTGCTGGGATACATGCTGTTCGAATTATCGATGACCAGCACGACGTCGGAGGTCGTCTTATAATTTTTGCCCTGAATACCGAGCGTGACCTCCCATGTGTTTTCCTTTCCCTCGACAGCGGCGGCGCTCTTGCTGAGCTGGATCGCGCCTTCTTCGGGCCAGACGGGCTGCTCACTGTTGTCTGCGAAGACGGCCTCGCCGAGCAGGGCAAGCGTCAGGACGACGGTGAGCAGAGCAGCAAGCGTTCGTTTGATGCGTTTCATGGTGTTTCCTCCTCTAACGACTCTTCGGCAGGTGAGTGCCGCAAATTTTCTGCGTTTTGTAACGCAATGGGCATTTTTCGTTTTTGAGAATAGCATATAACAAGATGAATGGTGCTGAAGTTTTGTGTTCAAAAAGAATCGGATAAAATGTTAAAGAATTTATCCGATGTAAATATCTATATCTGATATGGAGGGAAAACGGGACATAACTTTTGACCATAGTTTACTACATATGAAAGTCTTTTGCAAGCCCCTTTCTGGAAAAATTATGTAAAAAAATATCGCGTTCCATATTAAGCGATATTTCGATAGATTTCGAGGTTTCGCCCCAGACTATGCAGTTTCAGAACAAAATACGGCAGATAACAGCAGACTCTTTTTGATATCCTTCAAAACTTTGCATTCTTGAGGAAAAGTGTTACAGACGCTAACATGCTTGTAACATTTATTCACGGAAGTATTTGTGCAATACTGCCAAAATTCTCGACAAAAATTTGGTCGGATTTGCCTCCGAAAAAGCCTTGCGGGAACTGGGAACGTTGTGTATAATGGAATTACAATTTCAGATTGATAGCTGTAACGAAGTGCTGCGCGCACGGGCTTCCGACTATCACTCAGGGATTCTTGAGTGGAGATGTTGAACGAATGGTTCTGCATCCCCATTTTTGTTTTATTCACGCCATGGAAATCACAAACAGGAGGTACACGAGCATGTATATTCTTGGAAACGGCAGACTGATCACCCGCAGTCAGGCCCTTCCGTATCTGGAAAACGGCGCCGTCTGCATTGACGGGACAAAGATCAAAGCGGTCGGCGAGACCGCTGCCCTCCGCGCCAGATATCCGGAGGCGGAGTTTCTTGATGCACGCGGCGGCGTCATCATGCCGGCGTTCATCAACGCCCACACGCATATTTATTCCGCACTGGCCCGCGGTCTTTCCATCAAGGGCAACAACCCCACGAATTTCTATGAGGTGCTCGACGGTACCTGGTGGGCTATTGACCGCAAGCTGACGCTCAAGGGCACGAAGGCCTCGGCTGACGCTCTGTACATCGACTGCATCAAGCAGGGCGTGACGACGATCTTCGATCACCACGCCTCCTACTGTGAGATCCCCGGCAGCCTGTTCCAGATCGCGGAGTCGGCAAAGCAGTTCGGCATCCGCTCCTGCCTGTGCTACGAGGTCTCCGACCGCGACGGCGAGGAGAAGTGCCTGCAGGCCATCCAGGAGAATGCCGACTTCATCACCTGGTGCGAGAAGGAGAAGAACCCCATGCTCGCAGCCATGTTCGGCGGACATGCCCTGTTCACCATCTCCGACAAGACGTTCGACCGTATGGTCGCAGCGAACAACGGCCGCACCGGCTATCACATCCACGTTTCCGAGGGCATGAACGATGTCTACGACAGCCTGCAGAACTATGGCCGCCGTCCCGTGCAGCGCCTGCAGGACCACGGCATCCTCGGCCCGAAGACGATCCTCGGCCACTGCATCCACGTCAATACGGCGGAGATCGAGCTTATTAAGAATACCGACACCATGGTCGTGAACAATCCGGAGTCCAACATGGGCAACGCCGTCGGCATCTGCCCGGTGCTGCCGCTGTCCAAGGCCGGCATCCTGCTCGGCATGGGCACGGACGCCTACACGAATGATATGCTCGAGTCCCTGAAGGTAGCCCTCTGCTCGCAGCGGAGCAATGCCTGCGCACCGAATGTCGCGTGGTGCGAGGTCACGGACATGCTCTTCAAGAACAACGCGAAGATCGGCGCGCGCTACTTTGACGCGCCCCTCGGCGTGCTGGAGCCGGGCGCGGCGGCGGACGTCATCGTCATGGACTACAAGCCATACACCCCGTTCTCCGATGCGAACATCGACGGCCATATGATCTTCGGCATGACCGGCCGCCAGTGCCAGACGACGATCGCCAACGGCAAGCTCCTCATGAAGGACCGCGAGCTTATCGGCGTCGACGAAGAAGCTGTCAATGCGCACATCCTCGAGGAGTCCAAGAAGCTCTGGGGCGCGCTGAACGACTGCACCTACTAAGGCTTCTCTCCCGCACATTGCATCGGCTGAATTGTGCGGTGCTGCCCTGACAGGGAATAACAACTAAGAAATTAACAATAACTCTCTGTCATATTCTGCCAAATATGATCCTGCGCCGCGCCTGCCTTACCCGGGGTGCGCGCGGCGCCGCAACAAGCATCACAGGAGGATGATCCCATGTCTGAGAAAATGTATCCCATTCCGTTCCGCAGCCTGATGAACTGGATCCTCGCAGAGCGGGAGAAGACCGGCGAGGTCTTCGGCGTGCACAAGCGCTGGATCGCCGACCCGGCCAAGACGCTTCCCATCTTCGGTGAGAAGATCGAAAGCCCGTTCGGCCCCGCTGCAGGCCCGAACAGCCAGCTGGCGCAGAATATCATCGCCGCCTACGTCGCAGGCGCGCGCTTCTTCGAGGTCAAGACCGTTCAGAAGATGGACGGTGCAGAGCTTGCAGCCTGTGTGCCGCGTCCCTGCATTCTTGCGGACGACGAGGGCTACAACCAGGAGTGGTCCACGGAGCTGGAGGTCGGTCAGGCGCTCGACGAGTATGTCAAGGCGTGGTTCGCCCTGAAAATCATGGCGAAGGTCTGGCATTACGGCGATCCGGACGGCTTTGTGTTCAACATGTCCGTCGGCTATGACCTCGAGGGAATCCGTGGCCCGAAGATCGACCACTATATCGAATCCATGAAGGATGCCTCGCAGCTGCCGGTGTTTGCCGAGTGCCGCGAGGTCCTGACGGAGCTGTTCCCGGAGGAGGCGGCGTTCATTGCCTCCATCTCGCCGCAGGTCTCCCACAGCATCACGCTCTCGACGCTGCACGGCTGCCCGCCCGATGAGATCGAGCGCATCGCGTCCTACCTGCTGACCGAGAAGCATGTGCACACGTTCGTCAAGTGCAATCCGACGATCCTCGGCTATCACGACGCCCGCACGATCCTCGATTCAATGGGCTATGACTACATCGTCTTCGACGATCACCATTTTAATGAGGATCTGCAGTGGAAGGACGCCGTCCCGATGTTTGAGCGTCTGCAGGCGCTGGCGGACCGCGAGCAGCTGCAGTTCGGCCTGAAGCTGTCGAACACGTTCCCGGTCGACACGACGCGCGGCGAGCTGCCGAACGACGAGATGTACATGTCCGGCCGCTCCCTGTTCCCGCTGACCATCGAAATGTGCCGCCGCATCTCCGCGCAGTTCGGCGGCAAGATGAAAATCTCGTTCGCGGGCGGCGCAGACTTCTTCAACTGCGACAAGCTGCTGGCAGCGGGGATCTGGCCCGTCACCGTCGCCACGACCATTCTGAAGCCGGGCGGCTATAACCGCCTGACCCAGATGGCCGAAAAGACGGCCGGCATGCCGTTCCGTCCGTTTGACGGCACGGACACCGAGGCCATTGCGGCCCTGTCCGCCGCCTGCCGCACGGATCCGCACCACTGCAAGCCCGTCAAGCCGCTGCCCACGCGCAAGTCCGAGGAAAAGGTGCCCTGGTTCGATTGCTACTCCGCCCCCTGCCGCGGCGGCTGCCCCATCGCACAGGACATCCCCGAGTATCTCGAGCTGTGCCGCAAGGGCCTGTATAACGAGGCTCTGGCCCTTATCACGGAGCGCAACGCCCTGCCGTTCATCACCGGCACGATCTGCGCGCACCGCTGCATGGGCAAGTGCACCCGCAATTTCTATGAGGATCCCGTCCAGATCCGCGCTGCCAAGCTGCTGGCGGCCGAGAAGGGCATCGATGCCAGAATGGCATCCGTCGTCCGCCCGGCTCCCGTTCCCGGCAAGCGTGCGGCCATCATCGGCGGCGGCCCGACCGGCATTGCTGCGGCCTACTTCCTCGGCCGTGCAGGCGTGGCCTGCACCATCTTTGAGCGCACCGGCAAGCTCGGCGGCATCGTCCGCCATGTCATCCCGGCGTTCCGCATCTCGGACGAGGCCATTGACCGCGATATCGCCCTCATGCAGGCCTACGGCGCAGAGGTCCGCCTGAATACCGAGGCTCCCTCCGTCGAAGAGCTGCACAAAATGGGCTATACCCACATTCTCTATGCCACCGGCGCATGGAAGCCCGGCAAGCTGAACATCCCCGGCAACGTCCGCGGTGTCATCGGCTGGATGCAGGAGCGCAAGGCCGGTGCGAACGAGCCGCTCGGTCATGTCGCCGTCGTCGGCGGCGGCAACACCGCCATGGATGCTGCCCGCGTGGCAAAGCGCGGCGGCGCGGCGTCCGTGACGCTCGTCTACCGCAGAACGCGCCGCTTTATGCCCGCCGATGCGCAGGAGCTGGAGCTTGCCATGCAGGATGGCGTGGACTTCCTCGAGCTGGCTGCGCCCGTCAAACAGGAGAACGGCGTCCTGACGTGTGAGAAGATGCGCCTCGGCGAGCCGGATGCCTCCGGCCGCCGCAGCCCGGTCCCGACCGGCGAAACGGTCGAGCTGCCGTGCGACCTCGTGATCTCCGCCGTCGGCGAGCAGGTCGAGGAGCAGGTGTTTACGGACAACGGCATCACGCTCAGCGCGAAGGGCCGTCCTGCCTTCTGCACGAACGTTCCCGGCGTCTATGCTGCCGGTGATGCGCTGCGCGGCCCGGCTACGGTCGTGGAAGGCATCGCAGACGCAGCCCGCTTTGCGGAGGCCGTCATCGGCGCGCCGCACACCTATGACATCCCGGCGGAGGCCCATCCCACAGAGGCCGAGGCTATCGCCCGCAAGGGCATCCTGCGCGCACCGGGCAAGGCCTGCTGCGAGGGCGAGCGCTGCCTGAGCTGTGACACCGTCTGCCAGAACTGCGTGGACGTCTGCCCGAACCGCGCCAACGTCGCCGTCCGTCTGCCGGACGGCCGCACGGAGATCGTGCACGTCGACAAAATGTGCAACGAGTGCGGCAACTGCACGGCCTTCTGTCCGTACTCCTCCGAGCCGTGCAAGGATAAGCTGACGCTGTTCCAGACGACAGAGGACATGGACGATTCCAAGAACTTCGGCTTCTGCTTCCTGCCGGACGGCAAGGTCCGCGCCCGTCTCACGACGGAGACCGTCGGCGATCCGGACGAGCTGCCCGCCGATGCAGCCCTGCTCGTGCGCACGATCCGCGACAGCTATTCTTATCTCTATCGTTAACATTACAAATGAACCCCCGGAGCTTCGGCTCCGGGGGCACTTGCGGTCAGGAGACAGCATGGAATTATACGAAATCGTCAATCGCTATCATATCGGAACGAACTACAGCTGCGCAGAATCCATCCTGCTGGGCTGTGAAGAATATTATCATCTGCATTTGCCGGAGCAGGCGCGAAAGCTGTTTACGCTGCTGGGCAGCGGCATGCAGACAGGCCTTTCCTGCTGCGGCGCACTGACGGCCGGAACGGCGATCCTCGGACTGATGACCACGCCGGATGGCGCGTGGAACAGCGACAATCCGGTCGGCGCCGCGCTCGTGGAGGAACTGACGAACGTATTCGGGCAGTTTGAAACGCTCTGGTGCGATGAGCTGCGCGGGCTGGAGATCGACGGCTATGAGGACCCGTGCTACTGCGTGGTGGAGACCGTTGCCAAAAAGCTGCAGGAGCTGCTCGCGCGCTGTGAGGAGGAGATCCCCCATGCAGAATGAGGAATGGAACGTCTCTGCCGTATCGCTCTCGCCGGAGCTGGTGCGCCTCGCGCAGCAGAAGCAGGCGCGGTTCGAAGCCTGCCGACAGGCTGCGGAGAACGGCAATGAAGCCGCCATCACGGAGCTTGGCATCAACTATTTTTATGGCACAAACGGCGCACCGGAAGACCCGGATGCCGCATTCTACTGGCTCAGCCGGACCTCGCCGGAGAATGCGGCAGGCCGCTGCTTTCTCGGTGCGTGCTATGTGATCGGCAAGGGAACAAAGCAGGATGAGCGGACTGCGGCTGAGCTGTTTCGGGACAGTGCCGCCCTCGGCTTTCCGCCTGCACAGTATGAGCTGGGACTCTGCTATGAGCACGGCATCGGACTGGAACGGAACATGGCCCGGGCGGTCGAGCTGTATGCGCTGGCGGCGGAGCAGGAGGATGCACAGGCCCAGTGCGCCCTCGGAAACCTGTACTTTACCGGGAACGGTGTGGAGCAGGACCGGGCGCGTGCCGCGGAGCTTTATACGCGCGCAGCGGAGCAGGGCGACGTGCAGGCACTGAGCTGCCTTGCGGAATGCTATGAGGCGGGCTGCGGTGTCCCGTGCGATCTGGACCGGGCCATTGCGCTGTACGATCAGGCTGCTGCCCTCGGCGACGGCTATGCGCACGAGGAGGCGAGCCGCCTGCGGCTGCTGCGTAATAACCGGCGGCGGAAGTGGGATTTTGGAAATCCTGAACCATAAAGAGCTCCCTTTGGGGCGGCGGGCATTACCGACCGACTCCAAAGGGAGCTGTTTTACACTGTTTTATTCGACGGGCTTTGCTGCCTCGTCACGAATCTCCGGCCACTTCTCCTGATCCAGCATGGCGCTGAACGGGACGATCTCGCCGGACTTCACCTTCTCGTAAAGCGCAGTCAGAGAATCACGGATCTCCTGCGGGACGAGACGCTCATACTGCTCGTTCTCCACGAGGCCGACACCATGCTCATTGAGGCCGAGCGAGAGCGTCGTGCCGCCGGGATAGGTGCCGGCGACGAGCTGGTCAAACGCTTCGAGGATCACATTGGCGTACTCCTTGCAGAACGAGGTGACGATGTTGGACGTCAGGCTCTCGTCGCCGATCACGTCGACCTGATCGACGTCCACGCCGAAGGCGTAGCGGTCCGTTTCCGTTGCGGCGCGGAACACACCGATACCGGCGCTGCCTGCGACCTGCCACACGACGTCGCAGCCGTCATTGTAAAGCTCCATTGCGCTGGTGTAGCCAGCCTCCTGATCGCTGAAGCTGTTGCAGTAGACGATCGTTGCCTGAACACCATTGTCGATGCAGGCCTGGCAGAAGCTGCCGACAAAGTCATTCAGATCGGGAATGTCCATGCCGACCACTGCGCCGACCTTCTTGTCAGCATTGGCGAGCGGCATGTTGCTGACCGTGATCTGCGAAGCAAGGTAACCGGCAAGGTAGCCCATGTCGTAGGCCTTGTAGTACACGCCATAAATGTTGGTCAATTCATTGCCGAACGTATCCTGATAGTCAAAATCAAAGAATTTCTGGTCAGGGTAGTTCGTTGCGGCTTCTACGAGCGCGTTGGTGCACTCGCCGCCGCCTGTGATGATCAAGTCATACTGTTTCCCGGCGCAGGCCTCCTCAAAGAAGGAGGGATAGTTTGCCATTGCTTCTTCGCCTTCGCCCATGGTGATGACTTCAGTCGTAACATGATCGTACTTCGATTTGATCAGGTCCAGACCGGCGGCAGCACCGTCAAAGTAGGATTTGTCGCCGACCTTCGGAACGAGCAGAAGAACATTGTAGCTGTCGCTTTCGGGCTCTGTGGGCGCTTCCGTCGGTGCTTCGGTGGGAGCTTCGGTCTCAGGCGCCTCCGTCGGGGCGGCCGTGGGAGCGGGGTCTGATGCGCAGCCGACCATGGCGACCAGAAGCAGAGAAAGCGCGAGGATCATTGCGAATGCCTTTTTCATAGAGAGTCTCCTTTTTCATTTTCCGGACAATACTTCTGTGGCAGCAAAAATATTGACAGGTTCTGCCAATAAGTGTACAATATTTGTTCCGGGTGTCAAGTAGTATCTTCCAGGATACCGCAGACGGCGGAAATATCGGATCGATTTGGAGAACACTATGGAAAAGTCCAAATTTGGCGTTTGCCCACTCTTTACATTTGAAAAAATCATTTCCGGAAAATGGATGCTGCCGGTCCTGCGCCGTCTGGAGCAGAACGACGGTATCCGCTTCGGTGCGCTGCTTCGCTGTTTCCCGGAGATCACAAAGGCTACGCTGACAAAGCAGCTCAGGCGGTTGGAGGAGGTCGGTTTTGTGCTCCGGGAAGAGACAGAGGGCTACCCGCGCAATGTTGCGTATCGACTGACGGATGTCGGGCACGAGTTCCTCCATGTTTTCAATAAGGTGGAGGCGTGGTGCGAGATATACCTGGCAGACAAAGCAGAACGCAAGGCCCATGCGGCAGCGCTTGCAGAATAAAATTTTGGAGCACCTGCATGACGCGGGTGCTCCGTTTTTGACTCAGCTTCCCAGAAGAGCGGCAAGGTCCGCCTCCGGGGTGGTGATGGGCGCAATGGCATAGTGCTCCACGAGATACTGCAGCACGTTGGGCGACAGAAAGGCCGGGAGCGTCGGGCCGAGGCGGATATTCCGGATGCCGAGGTGCAGGAGCGTCAGCAGGATGCAGACGGCCTTCTGCTCATACCACGACAGGACCATGGAAAGCGGCAGATCGTTCACGCCGCAGTGGAAGGCCTCCGCCAGCGCCAATGCGATCTGAATGGCGCTGTAGGCGTCGTTGCACTGACCGATGTCCAGCAGGCGCGGCAGGCCTGCGACGGTGCCGAGGTCCATGTCGTGGAAGCGGTATTTCCCGCAGGCGAGCGTCAGCACGACGGTGTCCGGCGGGGTCTGGCGGACGAATTCCGTGTAGTAATTCCGTCCTGCGCGCGCGCCGTCACAGCCGCCGACCAGGAAGAAGTGGCGGATCGCGCCGGAGCGCACGGCCTCGACGATCTGCGCGGCGTTTGCCAGCACGGCGTCGTGTGCAAAGCCTGTGGTCGTGCCCGTGCCGCCGTTCAGGCCGGTGCGGTGCTGCGTCTCGGCATAGCCGCCCAGCTCCAGTGCGCGCTCGATGACGGGCGTAAAGTCCTTCTCCGCGCCGATGTGCGGAATGTCAGGATAGCTGACGACGGCTGTGGTGAACACGCGGTCGGCATAGGACGGGCGCGGCGGCATGAGGCAGTTCGTCGTGAACAGGATCGGCGCGGGCAGGTCTGCAAATTCCTTCTGCTGGTTCTGCCAAGCCGTGCCGAAATTCCCCTTGAGATGGGGATATTTTTTCAGCTCCGGGTAGGCGTGCGCCGGGAGCATCTCGCCGTGCGTATAGACTGCGATGCCGTGGCCAGCCGTCTGCTCCAGCAGGAGCTTCAGGTCGTGCAGGTCATGACCGGACACAACGATAAACGGTCCGGGCTCCACGGTGAACGGGACATGGACCGGCGTCGGCTTGCCGAAGCATTCGGTGTTGGCTTTATCCAGCAGCGCCATGCAGCGCAGGTTGACCTCGCCCAGCTCCAGCACGAGCGGCAGCAGCTCCTCCATGCTCCAGTCTTCGCCGACGGCGAACAGAGCTTTAGAAAGGAAGCGCTCGACGGTCTCGTCCCGGTAGCCGAGCACCATGGCGTGGTACGCATAGGCCGCCATGCCGCGGCTGCCGAACAGCAGCAGGGACTTCAGGCTGCGGATGTCCTCCTGTGCGCCCCAGAGCTGCGCCAGATCATAGTCGCCCGTCCGGCCGCAGGGCGCGGTGCAGACGGCACAGTCCGGCACAAGGCGCTGCTTCTCGGCCCGGACGCGCCCGGCCAGGGCGTTCAGGCTGTCCGGATCGAAGTTCACGTTCGTCAGCGTGGCGAACAGACCCTCGATCATCAGCTGCCAGGTCTCCGGACCGGCGTCGGGACTGGTGTCCGCCGCGCGTGCCAGACCGATCAGTGCGCCGGTCAGGCGGTCCTGCGCCTGCGCAGTCTGCGCGTCCTTGCCGCAGACGCCGCGGCTCGTGCAGCCGGTGCAGCCTGCGGTCTGCTCACATTGAAAGCAAAACATGTTGTGGTCCATGGGAAAACTCCTTCTTGTGGTTTGGGGTTCACTTCATGGACACATCATAGCAAATGACAGCACGCAAATATGTTGGTATGCCAACATGACGGACGCGATTTTCGTTCCAAATTCAGGGAAGCATAAATTCGGCGGGGATCGATACGCCGTTCATGAAAACGGCAAGGCAGATATAGTTTCCATCCGTCGTGATGCTGGCATTGTCCTTCCATGCGGCGGTGATCGCCTCGTCTGTGCCCTCGCTCTCGACGGCGCCCTCGTCCACGGCCTTCTGCAGGATGTCCACGACCTTCTGCACGTCGGCGCTGTTCTCAACCTCAAGCAGAACGACCTCGTCCGGCGCGCCGGTCACGGGGGAGAGGCCGCCGCTGACCTGCCGGAACGAAATTTCCTCCAGTCCGGGGAACAGGGGACTCAGCTCCGAAATGTCCGAGACCGGGAACAGGACCGGCGCGTCCGCGCCCATGGCGGTGATGCCGCTCTGATAGAGCGTCTGCAGATCGCGGGACGCGGCGGGCTCTGTCGAAGCAGGTTCCGTCGAAGCCGCTTCTGTCGGTGTCGATTCCGTCGGCGTCTGTTCTGTCGGTGCCTGTTCCGTCGGAGCTGCATCCGTCGGCGCCGGTTCCGTCGGGGTGGGCTTGCTGCTGCAGGCTGCAAGCAGGCTGAGGATGCAGGCCACTGCGAGAAGCAGAAACGTCTTTTTCATGTTTTTCATGGGAATGGTCTCCTTTTTTGTTTTGATGCGGTCAGGCTCTTGCACTGACCCTTCGTTTCTCATGACGGCTGCCGCAGCAATTTGTTTCGCGGATTTGCAATTTATAAAAAAGTATGGTATCATAAACTCAACGCAGGTTATCCCTTTATTAATGGAAAAGGGTCAAAAAACGAAGTGACCACAGGCCCTCTGCGGTCCAATATAAAAAATATGATACGAAAGGAGAACCGGACATGGAACGAATCAAAAAGAACTTCGGCTTTGGCTTTATGCGTCTTCCGATGCAGGACGGCGAGGTCGATATCGCGGAAACGAACCGCATGGTAGACGCATTTTTGGACGCAGGCTTCAACTATTTTGACACGGCGCACGGCTATCTGCAGGGCAAGAGCGAAAAGACGCTCAAGACCTGCCTGACGAGCCGTTATCTGCGCGACCGCTACATCCTGACGGACAAGCTGACGGAGAACTTTTTCAGGACCGAGGCGGACATCCGCCCGGTGTTCGAGAGCCAGCTCGAGGCCTGCGGCGTCGATTATTTTGATTTCTACCTCATGCATTCGCAGTGCTCGGAGAACTATGGCCATTTCAAGGCCTGCCGCGCTTATGAGACGGCGTTTGCTCTGAAGGAAGAGGGCAAGGTCCGCCACGTCGGCATTTCGTTTCATGGCCGCCCCGAGCTGCTCGAGCAGATCCTGACGGAGTATCCTGCGATCGAGGTCGTGCAGATCCAGTTCAATTATGTTGACTATGACGATCCCTCTGTCCAGAGCCGCAAGTGCTATGAGGTCTGCCGGAAGTTCAACAAGCCGGTCATCGTCATGGAGCCGGTCAAGGGTGGAAACCTCGTCAAGCTGCCGGACGATGCACGCGCCGTTCTGGATGCCCTGCATGGCGGCAGCCCGGCCAGCTATGCCATCCGCTTCGCTGCGGGCTTCCCCGGCATGCTGATGGTGCTCTCCGGTATGAGCACGCCAGAGCAGGTGCAGGACAATATCTCGTTCATGAAGGACTTTAAGCCGCTGGACGAAACGGAGCTTGCTGCCATCGCGAAGGTGCAGGAAATTTTCCGCAGCAAGAACCTCATCCCGTGCACCGGCTGCCGCTACTGCACGGACGGCTGCCCGAAGCAGATCGCCATCCCGGAACTGTTCGCCACGATGAACGCGAAGCAGATCTACCACGACTGGCATACGGATTATTACTACAATGCCGTCTACGCACTGCCCGGTCATAAGGCCTCGGACTGCGTGAAGTGCGGCAAGTGCGAGTCCGTCTGCCCGCAGCACCTGCCCATCCGCCAGCTGCTGGAGAATGTGGCGAAGGAGTTCGAAAAGAAGGAAGCGTAAAGGAAATACGAGCCGGAATATGGAGTAAAGAGACGCCCTGCAGAATTGCAGGGCGTCTTTTTATATGGCTGAATCGGCGTGAAACCTGTGAAATACAGATAAAATTAAGCAATAAATTTTGCTAAAATAGTTGAAATTTGACTGTGTACTGTGATATACTTTTCACACACAAGCTTTCACACAACAAAATATCGGATTTTTCTGTCAGGCCTGAAAAGGAAAACTTGTTCCATCTGCTTGGTAATCGAAAAAGAACATAAAATGGGAGGATGAACTATGCAAAAGCGAATGATCAGCGTCATTCTCTGCCTGACCCTGCTGATTGGCATGCTGCCAGCTGCAGTTGCAGTCGTGCCGGGAATGAAGGGCGGGACATCGACCAATGTGGGCAATTCTGAAGGATTACAGGATTTGACAATTGAAGACGGCATTGCTGCCGTTCGATTTGCAGTATCTGAGGATGCCGAGCTTGTGGTTGCTGTGTATGAGGAAGAATCCGGACGTCAGATCGCATCTGCTAAGACAACAGTGCGACCGAGCGACTCGACGGCGATCCTTCCTCTGGATACCGCACTGCCGCAGAATTTCCATGCGGAGGCTTTTTTACTTTCGCCCAATGATTATACTCCGCTTTGTGAGAGCCTGCGTGTTGAGGTAAATGAGCCAACCCTGCCGACAGAGCCGAGTGAGCCGACAGAGACCACCGCACCGACGGAACCGAGTGAGCCGACGGAGACCACCGCACCGACAGAACCGAGCGAGCCGACGGAGACCGCTGCACCGACGGAACCGAGCGAGCCGACGGAGACTGCTGCACCGACGGAACCGAGCGAGCCGACGGAGACTGCTGCACCGACAGAGCCGAGCGAGCCGACGGAGACCGCCGCACCGACGGAACCGAGTGAGCCGACAGAGACCGCTGCACCGACGGAACCGAGTGAGCCGACAGAGACCGCTGCACCGACGGAACCAACCGAGCCAACTGAGCCCCCGGAAAGCAACTCCGGCACTTGCGGAGAAAATCTGACGTGGACACTGGATGAAAACGGTGTTCTGACGATCTCCGGCACAGGAGATATGTATAATTACAACTCAAATAACAAAGCTCCGTGGTTCGGTCGGACGATAAATGCTGCCGTGATCGAAGATGGCGTTACCAGCATAGGAAGCGAGGCGTTCAATAGCTGCTCCCATATGACGAATGTTACGATTGCATCGAGCGTTACAAGAATTGGAACATCTGCGTTCACCCTATGCTCCGGTCTGACAGACGTTGTAGTTCCGTTCGGTGTAACGAACCTTGAAGGCGGCGTATTTGGACAGTGTGGTAATTTGCGCAGTGTCACGCTTCCTGAGGGAATAACATCCATTGGATACGCTACATTTTTTGACTGCAACAAGCTGGCAAGCATTGTGATCCCGTCGAGCGTGACCAGCATTGGGGGAGTGGCGTTCTTCAATTGCAATAAAATGACGAGCATTTCGCTCCCGGATGGCATTACAGAGATTGGAAAAGAAGCATTTTGGAACTGCTGCAAGCTGGAAAGTGTAAAAATTCCATCGAGCTTAACCAAAATCAATGAGAAGGCTTTCTATGGCTGCTCCAGCTTGACGGATATTACAATTCCGGAAGGTGTAACAAGTATCGAAGCGTCGGCGTTTGCTTATTGCTCCAAAGCGGAAAGTATCACGATCCCGTCAAGCGTGACAAGGATCGGCGCGGCTGCGTTCAATGAATGCAGCAAAGTCACGAGCGTTACGATCCCGTCCAGCGTGACGGACCTCGAAGGCGGCGTTTTCAGTGGTTGTAAACTTCTGGCCAATGTTACGCTCCCGGAGGGAATGGATAAAATTCCGGGCAGTATGTTCTACAACTGCAGTGAATTACGGAGCTTCACGATTCCCGCAAGTGTAACAAGCATTGGTGACTATGCATTTTCGAGATGTTTTGGCCTCAGAACGATTTCAATCCCTGCAGGAGTAACGAGCATTGGAAAAAATGCATTTGATCAATGTGAGATTCTGAATCATATCACGATTCCGTCAAGCGTAAAAACCATTGGAATGGAGGCTTTCAGATGGTGCTTTGGCCTGAGTGATATAACGATCGAGTCAGGGGTGAGCAGCATTGGATATGGTGCATTCGATCGCTGCAGAAGCCTGTCGAGCATTACGTTACCGGCAAGTGTTACAGAGTTGGGAGAGGGAATATTCAGTAATTGCTTCAGTCTGACTGCAATTTGGGTCGATGAAGGCAATGAAACATATGCAAGTGATGAAAGCGGAGTGCTTTTAAATAAGAATAAAACAGAATTGATCTGCTATCCGGTCGGACGAACCGGTGCATATGAAATCCCGGCGGGTGTAACAACGATCAAATCAAAGGCGTTTTATAGCTGTACCGAGCTGACAAGTCTGATGTTCCCCTCGAGTATTACAAGTATTGAGGGAAACGCATTTTCTTACAGTTCCAAACTGACAAGTTTATATTTCTTCGGTGACGGGCCGGACATTAATTGGGCCGCATTCGATAATGCTGATGTCACGGCATATTATCCTGCCGAAAACAGTACCTGGGAGAAAACAATTGGGACAATTTACGTCCTCGGTAGAGTGAAATGGGTCCCTTGGACGCCTGAAAAAGACGCTCAGGCTGCTCCTGAGGTTCGCGGCCTGCACACGGGCAAGGCGGACGGCAGTACGGTCAGCTTCTCTGGCCTTACGGGTGGAGAACAGTATGTCCTGATCATAGCGAAGGACAAAAACGACGACCTTCTGGCTCCTGCCAACCTGCTTTATATTTCGCAGGGTGCTGCGGATGCCGACGGTGCGCTGACGTTCGCCACAGCGCCGCGTGAGTCGGCAGAAAATGCATTTGTCGCTCTGTATGGGCCGGGTGAATCTGTGCAGCCGGGTTATCAGCCCTGCGACGGCTCCAATTGCCCCGGCCGGGTCTTCTCGGACATGCCGGTGCTCGGAAGCTGGGCGCACGATCCGATCGACTGGGCAATCACCGGCGGCGTTACGAACGGCACCTCTGCCACGACGTTCAGTCCCGAGGAGGGCTGCACGCGCGCGCAGGTCGTGACATTCCTGTGGCGCGCGGCTGGTCAGCCGGAGCCGACGAGCAATGCCAACCCGTTTGCTGATGTCAAGGCCGGACAGTATTATTACAAGGCCGTTCTGTGGGCTGTCGAGCACGGCATCACGAATGGTATGAGCGCGACAGAGTTTGGCCCGGACAATACCTGTACCCGTGCGCAGATCGTCACGTTCCTCTGGCGCTACGAGGGCAAGCCCGCGCCGTCCAGCACGCGCAATCCGTTTGCCGACGTGAGCACTGGCTCGTATTACGGCAGCGCCGTTCTGTGGGCCGTGGAGCACGGCATTACGAACGGTATGAGCGCGGCGAAATTCTGCCCGGAGAATACCTGCACGCGCGCACAGGTCGTGACATTCCTGTATCGCGACGTCGTCAACCAGTAAAAACTCACAGCCGCTGCGGTCGATTGGCTGCGGCGGCTGCCTTTTGTCTCCGCTCCGGGGCGGGACTTGCTTTTTCTTCCCCGGTGCGTTATACTCTGGCGCATGAAGACGAATACGGGAGGTTTGCATATGAATGCTGTGATCTTTGACATGGATGGCGTGCTCGTGGACAGCGAGCGCGTGGTCTGGGAGAGTTTTCGTTATGCGGGCGAGAAGACCGGAGTTCCCGATGTGGAGCGGATGGCGATCATCGGCCTCGGACTCAACGACGAGGCGTGGATCAAACGGTTCCGGCAGGAATTCGGCGCGGATTCGGACCGGATCCTGGAGCACGAGGAGGCCTATCTGCAGAATTTTTACGCCAATGGCGCCGCACCGGCAAAAAAAGGCGCGCAGCGGCTGCTGGAGCAGCTGTGCGCGTGGAATATCCCGGTTGCAGTCGCGTCGTCGTCTCCGGCGGCCGTCGTGCGCGGCCGGCTTGAACGGGTCGGACTGCTGCAATATTTTACTGCGGTCATTTCCGGCGACATGGTCGGCCGCTCGAAGCCGGAGCCGGACATTTTCCTCGAGGCGGCGCGGCAGCTGGGCAGACCGGCGGCGGAGTGCACCGTGATCGAGGATTCGCCGAACGGCCTGCGCGCGAGCAGGCGCGCCGGATGCCGGACGCTGTTCGTGCCGGACCTCTGGCGGCCGGAGGAGGAGCACCCGGAGCTCTATGACGCGCGCTTTGCCGATCTGGACGCCGTGCGCGAATTTTTTGCTGCGGAGCATTAAGCTCTGCGGGTTGCGGCGGACGGAATCTGCAGCAGCTGGCGGTATTTTGCTACGGTGCGGCGCGAGATGTCGATGCCCTGCGCTTGCAGCCGCTCGGCAAGCACCTGATCGGACAGGGGAGCGTGCTTATCCTCCTGCTGCACAAGCACGGCGATGGCCTGCTGTGCCATGACACCGGAGACCTCACCGCCTGCCAGCTTTGCGGAAAACAGGCTGCGCAGCAGGCGGACGCCCTGCGGCGTCTGGATATACTTCCCGCTGAGCGCGCGGCTGACGGTGGAGGTGTGCAGGCCGACGGCCTGCGCGATGTCCTGCATCGTCATCGGAGCGAGCGCCTGCCCGGAGCGAAAATACGGCAGCTGCCGCTTCAGAATTTCCTGACAGCAGCGCAGGAGCGTCTCCTCCCGCTGCCGGATGCAGCTGATGAGCCATTCCGCCTGCGAGACCTTTTTGACGATATACTGCCGCGCCTCCGGATCGTCCGTCTCGCGGACGAGGGAGCGGTAGAAGCTGCTGACGGACAGCTCCGGCGTGTAGGCCCTGTTGACGGCGACGCTGAGCACGCCGTCTTTTTCCTGCAGGAGCACGTCGGGGACGACATAGCCGTCGTCCTGCGCGCGGCTGAATTCCGCGCACGGGTAGGGCGAAAGGCTCTGGATCTGCCGGTAGGCCTCCTGCACGGCGGCAAGGGGAACATGCTCGCTCGCGGCGATGGCCGCAAAAGCGTGATGCCCAGCCTGCTCGAGATAGTGCTCCGCGATCGTGCAGGCCAGCCCGGACTCGCCGAGCGCCTGCAGCTGCAGGCAGAGGCATTCCGAAAGCGTCCTTGCGCCGACGCCGGGCGGGTCAAGTCGCTGGACGATCTGGACGGCGGCATCAACAAGCGCGGCCGGGCCGAGCGCGGAGACATCGGTGCGCAGATAGCCGTCGGCATCGAGCGCCTGGATGACGGCGAGCACGGCGCGCTGCAGCTCCGGCTCCAGCGACAGGCGCTCCGCCTGAAACTGCAGATGGGTCGTCAGGTCCTCGCCGTAGGCGACGGCGTCCCGGTCGGCAAAATCCGGCTGCATGTGCTCCGCATCCTCGCCCGCGGCGGCATGCCCGCCGGCGGAGAGATCGTCAAGCAGACTCACGCCCGGTGCGGCTCCGCATTCCAGCGTGGGATTTTCCAGCAGAGCGGTATTGATATAGGACTGCAGCTGGCATACGTCCAGCTGTAAAATTTCAACAGCGGCGTACATCTGCGGACGCTGCTGCTGAACGGGCTTCTGTTCCTGAAAGATCTGCATAAAAAAATCCTCTTCCGACGGTAAACGATGCGCTTTTTGTGATATTTCATTATATCGGCTCGCCGGGTGGATGTCAAGGCATCCGCCCCGTATCAAAATTTTTTCGGTTGATACTACTCGTAGTGGCATGAAATTTGCTATAATAGAAAGACACAGGGAGGTGCAAACCGATGAAACAAGAAAACTTTGTAGAGAACATCCCGGGCATCCTGCTGCTGTCGCACGGCCCGTTCTGCCAGGCTCTGCTCGAGTCTGCTCAGATGATCGGCGGCGAGGCAGTGAACGTGGTGGCGCTGCCGCTGCTGGAGAACGCGAGCATTGACGAATACGGCGAGAAGGCCATGCAGACGTTCAAGCAGATGCCCGAGGGCTCGATCGTTCTGTTCGACCTGGCAAGCGGCACACCGTTCAATCAGATGATGATGAAGAGCGGCGGCGAGGAATTCCCCGGCCTGTGCGGCATGAACCTGCCGGTCCTGCTGGAGGCGATGACCATGCGCGAGGCCATGAAGGGCAGCGAGCTAGTCGCCCTGCTGGAGGAATCCGCCAAGGCGGCAGTCGTCAATATCAAGAGCTTTTTCGAACCGTAAGCAGGGTACATAATTTCTGCGGAAGGGAGGTCAGTACATGCGCAGAGATCATGTGTTACAATTTGTCCTGGAAGCGGCACAGACACCGGATTTTCAGGGCGTGACGGCGCAGGCCGTTGCGGATGCCCTGAGCATCTGGCGCAACGATGCCGCAGTCGAGCTCAATAAGCTCGTCGCAGAGGGAAAGCTGCGGCGGGTCGGCAAGAAAAACGTGCGTTTCTTCCCAGCATCGGAGGAGACGGCGGACATCCGGCCGGAGCCGGCCGTGCAGGAGGAGCCGCCGCAGGCAGAGGAGGAGACCGGACAGTACCGGGCGTTCTCCGGCCTTGTCGGCGCGGACGGCAGCCTGAAATATCAGCTGCGGGTCGCCATGGCGGCCGTTGCCTATCCCCCGAACGGCCTGAATATGCTCATCACCGGCTCGACCGGCAGCGGCAAGAGCCATTTTGCCCGAACGATCTGGGAATACGCAAAGGAGACGAAGGCGCTTTGCGGCGCACATGCACCGATTCCCTTCGTGGAGTTCAACTGCGCGGAATATGCGGACAATCCGCAGCTGCTGCTGTCCCACCTGTTCGGCTATAAAAAGGGCGCGTTCACGGGCGCGCTCGAGGATAAGCCGGGTCTTGTGGAGCAGGCGAACGGCGGCATTCTGTTCCTCGACGAGATCCACGGCCTGTCGTCGACCGGGCAGGAGATGTTTTTCTCCCTGCTCGACACGGGCGTGTTCCGCCGCGTCGGCGACAATACGCCGCGCACCTCGCGCTTCATGCTCATCGGCGCGACGACAAAGCCGCTGACCGATCTGCTCGAGACGTTCCTGCGCCGTATGCCGGTGCTCATCTCCATGCCGACGCTCTCGGACCGCCCGATGAAGGAGCGGCTGGAGCTGGTGGAGCATTTTTACGCAGAGGAGGCCGCCCACATCGGCCGCACGCTGCGCATCCAGAAGGGCGCGCTCAACAGCATTCTGGACTATTCGCTGCATTCCAATTTGGGCGTTCTGAAGAATCTGGTGCAGCTGTCCTGTGCCAAGGCGTTCCTGCGCGAGAACGTTGCGGGGAACCGGACGGGGGAGATCGCGGTCACGTTTTCTGACCTCTCGTTCCAGACCTACAACGTCTCGGCCGAGACGGAAAAATACGCGCACGGCGACCTGCATTTTGCGGAGGATCTTGTCGTGCCGAACCAGCGCATCCAGAGCAGCGCGGCGGACGTTGCCTCGTTCGTCGATGTCTATGACTTTGTGGAATCGCGCCTGTCCGGCGAGCAGGAGCAGCACCATGACGCCGGAAATCTGCAGCAGATCATTGCTGCGGAGATCGATAATTATTATGTGGACATGGAGCGGGCCCTGCAGGCCCCGGATGTCGACCGCAGCCTGCTCGACAGCGTGCTGTTCCCCGGCAGCATCGGCATCTGCAGCGAGTTTCTCAGCCGGGCCTCTTATGCGCTCAACCATGTCTATCCGTCCATTGCGGCGACGCTGCTTGCCATGCATCTCAGCCAGTATGTCAGCCGCATGCGCTCAGAGCAGCCGGCTTTCCCGCTGAGCGTGCGGGGCGGCCTGCAGGGCTACGGCGCGGAGCTGGACTTCCTGCGGGAGAACCGGCAGTGGCTGGCGCAGGCTATCAAGGTGCACATCTCGACAGACGAGATGAACTGCCTTGCCGTCCTGCTGCGTCAGGCGGGCAAAAAGCGGGAGAAGCCGCCGGTCTGGCTGACGCTGGCCTCCGGCAGCGACGGCGTGGCGGCCGGTATGGCGCGCCATCTCAACGCCGTCTATGACACAAATCACGTCCACTGGGTGGATTCCGCACGGGGCGGCAGCCTGTTCCAGTCCCTGTGCGACCATATCGCAACATTCCACGGCGAGGCGGGCAACCTGATCTTCACGGATATGAAGGTGCTCACCACGCTGGAGCCGGAGCTGACGAAGGCGACGGGCGTGCCGTGCCGGGTCATCCCCATTCTGGAGCAGCGTCTGCTGCTTGAGGCGAGCCGCCTGACGCTGCATCCGGCGCAGCAGGACCTCAACGAGCTGCGGGATCAGATCCTTGAGGCCTATTTCCGGCAGATGAGTCATCTGTTCCAGACCTCCGGCCTCGATCTGCTCGCGCTGCGGGAAAAGTACGCGGAGCAGACGCCGGAAAAGGTCATTCTGTCGACCTGCATCACCGGCATCGGCAGCGCCCGCACCATTCAGGAGATCCTGCAGAAGCGGCTTGCCTATATCCCGCGCCTGCACGTCGTCGCGGTCAGCGCGCTCGACAGCGTGGAAAAGCTGGCCGAGCAGTACGGAAGCTCCCTGCGGCTCGTGGTCGGCACGGTGGAGCCGAACATCCCCGGCGTGCCGTTCATTACGGCGGACCGCGTGTTCAGCCGGGAGGGCATCATGGCCATCGCCTCCATCGTGGACGATTGGGGCATGGACACCAAGCAGATGCTCTCTGGGCCGGAGGAGACCTCCGGCGGCGAGACGATCAGCCTGCTGGCGCAGAGCCTGCGCTATATCGCGCCCCATGTTGAGCAGCAGCTGGCCATCGACTGCATCGAGACCATGACGCGCCAGCTCGAGACCGGCTATTACCGGCGGGCCCTGCCGCAGGATGTGCGCGTGCGGCTGTTCATGCACGCGGCGTCTATGCTGGAGCGCATCGTCAACGGCAATCCACTCGCGATGGAGCCGGAGCACGAGGAACTCATCCGCCAGAACGCGGCATGGTTTGAGCGCCTGCAGGCCCTGATCGCGGCGTCGTTTGCGTCGTTCGGTCAGGAGATCCCGCGGGCCGAGGCATTCTATTTTATGCTGTCGCTGCCGCAGACGCTCGAATGAGCTGCGGCACGTCAAAATACGAAAATTGAAACAGGAGATATGAAACATGGTCAGTCAGAAAGTTACAGTCATGAATGCGTCGGGCCTGCATGCGCGCCCGGCAAACGCCTTTGTGAAGGAAGCGGTCCGTCACGCGGGCTGCAACATCCTCATCAAGAAGGACGGCAAGACCTACATGGGCAAGTCCATCGTTTCCGTGCTCTCCGCCTGCGTGAAGTGCGGTACGGAGATCGAGCTGGTCGCCGATGGCAACGATGAGGCACAGGCGCTGCAGGATATGGTGAGCGCCGTGAACTCCGGCCTGGGCGAATAAGACCGATTTTGTACGAATGAAACAGTGAGGTGGCAGGAACATCATGAAATGGCAAGGCAAGGGCGTGTCAGAGGGACTCGCCATGGCGCAGATCCATCTGTTTACGCCGAAGCTCCCGGAGATTTCGCGCCAGCCTGCGGCTGATGCCGAGGCGGAGGTCGCAAAGCTCGAAGCAACGCTGGCGGCTGCGGAGGAGGAGCTGCGCGGGCTCTATGAGACCGCAAAGGAGAAGATGGGCGAGCAGGAGGCGGAGATCTTCGACGCCCACCTGACGATCCTCGGCGACGAATACTCCGTCCGGGAGCCGATCATCCAGCGCATCCGCGAGCAGAAGCAGAATGCCGCCGCAGCGATCGAAGACCAGTTCGACGAGCTGGCGCAGATGTTCCGCTCCCTCGGCGACGAGCTGATGGCAGAGCGCGCCGCGGACGCCGAGGACCTCAAGCAGCAGCTGCTGCGCATCTGCCTCGGCTGCGGGCGGCAGGACCTGTCCGTGCTGCCGGGCGATGTGATCGTGCTGGCGGAGGAGCTGACGCCGTCCGACACCGTGCGCATGGATACGGCCCACGTCAAGGGCATCGCCACGAGGCTCGGCGGCGCGACGGCGCACAGCGCCATCATTGCGCGCACGCTCGGCATCCCGGCCGCTGCCGGGATCGACGGCTGGCAGACAGAGGCACTGAACGGACATATGGCCATCCTCGACGGCGCGGACGGTACCCTGACCGTCGACCCGACGGATGAGGAGACGGCGTGCTATCAGAGCCGCAAGGCGCAGGCCGACTGCGAAGCACAGGCGCTCGAGGCCTTCCGCACCTGCCCCTCGCAGACGAAGGACGGCGCGGCGCTTGAGATCTGCGCGAACATCGGCACGCCGCAGGAGGCGCAGCAGGCCATGAAATACGGCGCGGACGGCGTCGGCCTGTTCCGCAGCGAGTTCCTGTTTATGGACCGCGACGCTCTTCCTACGGAGGACGAGCAGTTTGAGGCCTATCGCACGGCGGCGCAGACAATGGCGGGCAAGCCACTCATCATCCGCACGCTGGATGTCGGCGGCGACAAGAAGCTGCCGACGCTCGAGCTGCCGCATGAGGACAATCCCTTCCTCGGCTTCCGCGCCATCCGCATGACGCTCAGCCATCCGGAGATCTTCCGGCCGCAGCTGCGCGCCATTCTCCGCGCGGCTGCCTATGGCGACGTTCGCGTCATGTTCCCGATGATCGGCTCCATGGATCAGCTCCGCGAGGCAAAGGCCCTGCTGCGTGAGCAGGAGCAGACGCTGCAGGCGGAGGGCTTTCCGACCGGCCCTGTGAAGGTCGGCATGATGGTGGAGATCCCGGCAGCCGCCGTTCTGGCAGAGGAGTTCGCAAAGGAAGTTGACTTCTTCTCCATCGGCACGAACGACCTGACGCAGTATACGCTTGCGGTCGAGCGCGGCAACGCCGCTGTGGCACACCTCTATGCGCCGGAGCATCCGGCCGTGCTGCGGCTCATCGCCATGACGGCGCAGGCCGCTGCAGAGTGGCACATTCCCTGCGGCATGTGCGGCGAGGCGGCTGGCGACCCGAAGCTGGCCCCGGCCTTTGTCGGTATGGGCGTGAATGAGCTTTCCATGAGCCCGCGCCGCGTTCCGGCCGTCCGCAAGCTCCTGAGCGGGCTGACGATGGACGAGTGCCGTCAGGCCGCAGAAAAACTTCTGCATCCGTAAGAAAAATGTTTTTCCGGTTTTCTGACGGAAAAATGCTGAAAAATCAGCTGATTTTTGAACATTCCGACAGAAAAATTGAACCAGACCGAAAAAAGCCCACGAATTACTACCTGTAGTGGCACGGAAATTGCATATAAAATAGGGCGTAGGGGAAAGTCAGAATCGGGCGGCACAGGCCGCCTCTGAAAGTCCCAAGACTTCAGTGTGAAAGGGAAGTGCCACAATGAACTATCAGGATCAGGTGGTCGTGCTGACCGGCGCAAGCGGCGGCATCGGCTCTGCGATGGCAAAGAAATTTACAGACCTCGGCGCGAAGGTCGCGCTGCTGGATATTACGGTTGACCGCGTACAGGCTCTGGCCGACAAGCTCGGCCTCGGCAGGGACCGTGCCTTCTGCGCGGCGGTCGATGTTTCCAATGAAGAATCCGTCAAGGCGACGGTCGACGCGATCGTAAAGCATTTCGGCCGGATCGACGTTCTGGTCAATGCCGCCGGGATCCCCGGCCCGAGCGCCCGCGTGGAGGATTACTCCTTCTCCGATGCAAAGAAGGTGCTCAGCGTCAATCTGTTCGGTACCTTCCTGATGATGCATACCGTTCTGCCCGTCATGCAGGCGCAGAAGCACGGCGCGATCCTGAACTTCGGTTCCGTGTCCGGTGTCGTCGGCTATCCGTTTGAAAGCGCCTACGGCGCGAGCAAGGCGGCCATCATCCATCTGACGAAGAACGCCGCCAGCGAGAACGGCGGCAACGGTGTGCGCATCAATGCGATCTCGCCGGGCTGGGTCAAGACGAACATGATGGCGACCATTCTGGACAGCTATAAGAACGTCGGCTTCGACAACGCCGACGAGAATGTTACGCTTGGGCCGATGGGCCGTCCGGGCACGCCGGAGGAGATCGCAAATGTCGCGGCCTTTATCTGCTCCGAGGAAGCTTCCTATGCCAACGGCTCGAACTTCCTGGTCGACGGCGGCATGACGCTGGGCTGATCGGAGGGAGATCCAATGGCAGCACTGAATGAAAAGCTCCGGGTCGTTGTGGTCGGCGGTGTGGCCGGCGGCGCATCGGCTGCGGCGCGCGTCAAGCGCCTGAACGAAAATGCGGACGTCGTGGTGTTTGAAAAGGGCAGCGACGTATCGTTTTCCAACTGCGGCCTTCCGTATTATCTGAGCGGCACGGTGGAGGACAGCGAGGACCTCATCATGATGACCCCGGCGGCCTTCCGGAAGAAGCATGACATCGATGTGCGTGTGCATTCCGAGGTCGTGTCCATCGACCGCGAGAAGAAGACCGTCACCGTGCGCAGCACGGAGACCGGCGAGACGTATGAGCAGCCCTATGACAAGCTCGTCCTGTCGCCGGGCGCAAACCCCATCGTTCCGCCTGCCCTGAAGGGCGCGGACCGTGAGAATGTGTTCACCATCCGCAATGTCCGCGACATCGTCGCGCTCAAGACATTTCTGGATAAGCCCGAGACGAAGCGTGTCTTCGTGGTCGGCGGCGGCTTTATTGGTATCGAGGCTGCGGAAAATCTGCAGCTGGCCGGGAAGGACGTCACGCTGGCGGAGCTGTCCGGTCAGATCCTGCAGCCGTTTGACGAGGATATGGTCCAGATCCTGCACAAGGAGCTGGATGACCACGGCGTTAAGCTCCTGCTGCACACAAACGTGCAGGCGATCACGGAGCAGGGCGTGACGGTCGAGCGGAACGGCGCGCAGGAGACCTATTCTGCCGACGCGGTCGTTCTGGCCATCGGCGTCTTTCCCGAGACGAAGCTCGCGGCTGCGGCCGGGCTCGAGATCGGTAAGACCGGTGCGATCCATGTGAACGAAAATTATCAGACGAACGACCCGGATATCTATGCGGTCGGCGATGCGATCGAGGTCTATGACCCGCAGACCCATGTCTGGCGCAAGCTTGCGCTGGCCGGCCCTGCGCAGTTCGAGGCGCGCGCCGCTGCGGACCACATCTGCGGCATCACGAGTCCGAACCATGGCTTTGCGGGTGCCCTTTGCCTGCGCGTGTTCGGTCAGAACGCCGCAGCCGTCGGCATCAGCGAGGCGCTTGCCGCCCGCTCCGGCCTCCACGCGGACAGCGTGCTGATCTTCCCGGGCGATAAGGTCGGCATTATGCCGGATTGGCACTATATGTCCCTGAAGCTCATCTTTGAGCGCCCGACGGGCCTGATCCTCGGCGCGCAGGCGATCGGGGAGGGCGACGTCGTCGGCCGCATGAATGTCATCGCGGCGATGATCCGCATGCATGCGACCGTCTATGACCTCAAGGACATGACGCTGTGCTATTCTCCGGTCTACAGCACGGCAAAGGACCCCGTCAATCAGGCGGCGCTCGTTGCCATCAATGTGCTCGAGGGCCAGCTCCGTCAGGTCCATGTGTCCGAGGTGCGCTCCCTTGTGGAGTCCGGCGCGTATATCGTCGATGTCCGCGAGGAGGGCGAGTACGCCGAGGGCCATCTCGTCGGCTCCCATAACATCCCGCTGACGCAGCTGCGCGCGCGGATGGAGGAAATTCCGAAGGATGTTCCCGTGTACCTGCACTGCCGCTCGAGCCAGCGGAGCTATTACGCGCTCTGTTGCCTGCGCGGCCATGGCTACCACAACCTGATGAACATCAGCGGCTCGTTCCTCGGTATCAGCCTCTATGAGTATTTCCATGATAAGTCCGAGGGCCGCAAGCCCATCGTGACTGCATACAACTTTGACTGAGCGGGAGGAACTATGGAAAATACGATGACGGAGGCGCGTGCAGACGCGCTGATGGAGGACGGCTTCCACTGCTCGCAGTGTGTGTTCCCGTATGCGGCATTCCGCCTCGGCATGGACCGCGATGAGGCGCTCCGCCTGAGCGCAGGCCTCGGCGGCGGCTGCTTCCACGGCGACTCGTGCGGTGCAGTGACCGGCGCTGCCATGGCACTGAGCATTGTGTTCGGCTTTGATCGGCCGAATGCGGAGGAAGCGGATAAGCTGCTGATCGAGAAGGTCCACGAATTCCAAAAGCGTTTTCTGGAGGAGAACGGCTCGTTGCTCTGCCGCCAGCTGCTCGGCGGTTACGACAAGGCTGATCCCGATGCCGTCGCTCCGGATGATGCCTATGATAACTGCGCACGCTACTGTGCGTCGGCCTGCCGGATCCTGGATTCCCTGATCGGCGACCGTTACATCCGATAAGAGTTAAGAAACGAGGTTTTTCCAATGGCAAAACTGGATTTATTGGAAAAGAAAAGCATCATCGGCATGATCCACACGCTGGCACTGCCCGGCACGATGGATTACTGCGGGGATATGACGAAGGTTATCGACCGCGCCCTTGCCGATCTGCATGCCATGCAGAATGCAGGCGTTGACGCCGTGATTGTCGAGAATTTCTGCGACCATCCCGCCGGAACGAAGCTCGAGCCGGAGCAGATGGCTGCCCTGACCGCCGTGGCCACGGTCGTGGCGCGCGAGGCGACCATCCCGGTCGGCATTGATGCGGCGTTCTGTGATCCGATGGCGAGCCTGGCCATCGCCGTGGCTGTCGGCGCGACGTTCATCCGCGTGCCGGTGTTCGTCGACACGGTCGTGACGTCCGACGGCATCGTCAAGCCCTGCGCCAGAGAGCTGCAGCGCTACCGCAAGCTGCTCGGCGCGGAGAACATCGCTCTCCTGTGCGATATCCAGACGAAGCACACGTTCATGCTCAGCAGCGCCATCTCCATTGAGGAGAGCGCCCTGATGGCGACGGAGTGCGGCGCGGATGCCCTCATCATCACGGGCGCGCACACCGGCTCCGCCTCTCCGCTCGAGACCATCCGCCGCGTGCGCGAAGTCACGAAGCTCCCGCTCATCGCGGGCAGCGGCGTCAACGCGCAGAATGCAGCCGACCAGCTGTCTCTCGTCGAGGCCGCCATCGTCGGCTCGGCCATGAAGCCGCACGGCAAGGCGGAGGAGCCCATCGACGAGGCTCTGGCAGCCAAGCTCATGCAGAGCGTCAAGGCCTGCCGCTGATCCCTTTGCGTCTTTATGGGCAGCTCCGCTGCTCTGAAGCATATCCCAGCATTCATCATGTAAGGAAGGAGGTATAAAGCATGCGCAATGTCGTTTTGACTCGTGTTGACGAGCGCCTGATCCACGGTCAGGTCATGACCTCGTGGCTGAAGCTCTGCAACGCGAATGTCATTCTCATCATCGATGCCGGTTCCGCCTCAAACGCGTTCCTGAAGCGGATCCTGTTTGCGGCTGCACCCAAGGATGTGGAGCTGCAGGTCATGAATGAGGCAGATGCCGCCGCCTATCTGAAGGAAGATTCTCCCGACGGAGAAAAGGTCCTTGTTCTTTCGAAGACTCCGCAGCCTCTGCTGGCCATGGTCCGAAGCGGCATCGAGATCAAGGAGATCATCCTCGGCAATATGGGCGGTGCGCCCGGCAGAAAGCACTTCAACAAGAGCATTTCCGCCAGCCCGGACGAGATTCAGGCATTCCGTGATCTTGTGGACGCCGGCGTATACGTCTACTGCCAGATGGTCCCGTCCGATGCGAAGGAAGACGTCAAGAAGCTGTTGAAGTAAACGGCAGGTCCCACGCCTGAGCCCCGCTCCCGGAGCTCAGAACCCAAAGGCGGCACCGCTTTTGCGGTGAAGCCCAAAATAGAAATAAGGAGAGAGAACTTGTGAATATCAGTATCCTGCAAATTTGCCTGATCTCGTTGTTCTATTGCTTCTCGAACATCAGCTGGCCGTTTGGTTCCATGGGCCAGTGGGCAACGATCAACCGTCCGCTCGTTGGCGGCCTTGTCGTCGGCCTGATCCTCGGCAACCCGGTTCAGGGCACGATCATCGGCGCGACCATCAACGTCATCTACCTCGGCCTCGTCTCCGCCGGCGGCTCTCTGCCTGCTGACTCCGGCATGGCCGGTATCATGGGTACTACATTCGCTCTGATCGGCGGCCTCGATACGAACACCGCTCTGGCACTGGCCGTTCCTATGGGCCTTGTCGGCGCCGTGATCGAAGTTCTGACCATGACCGGCCAGTGCATGCTCATTCCTCTGGCTGACAAGTGGATCGAGCAGGGCAAGTCCAAGCTCGTTATCTGGGCAAACACCTGGATTCCGTACATTGTCAAGTCCATTATCCGTTTCATCATCGTCTTTGTCATCCTGTACTTCGGCTCCAATGCCCTCGACAGCGTGACGAACGCACTGAGCGGCCGCGTCCTCGATGCACTGAGCGTCATGGGCGGCATGCTTCCGGCAGTCGGCGTCGGCATGATGCTGCTGTCCATCTTTAAGGGCAATGCCCGCTGGTTCCTGTTCCTCGGCTTCCTTGCCACGAGCTTCCTTGGCCTGAACACCATCGCCGTGGCATTCATCTTCCTCATCGTGGCTGTCCTGATGGTCGGCTTCACGGAGAGCGATTTTGCCGGCTTCAAGAGCATCCAGCAGAACAACGATCTTTCCTATCAGTATTTCACCAAGAAGGACCTGCGTCATTCCTGGTTCCTGTGGCACTGGTTCTGCGAGTCCTGCTACAACTACGAGAGAATGCAGGGCCTCGGCTTCTGCACCGCTATGATCCCGCTGCTGCGCAAGATCTACAAGGGCGATGATGAGGCCATGATCGCTGCTATGAAGCGTCAGTCCATGTTCTTCAACACCGACCATGACTTCGGCGGCATGATCCTCGGCATCTGCGCCTCCATGGAGGAGCAGAAGCGCTCCGGCGCCGACATCCCCGACGAGGCGTTCGTCGCCCTCAAGTCCGGCCTGATGGGCCCGTGCGCCGGTATCGGCGACACTCTGTCTCAGGTCGTTCTGCTTCCCGTTCTGTCCGTTATTTTCATCAACCTCGCAACGCAGGGCGCTGTCTGGGCTCCGATCGCCTACACCGTTCTGTTCATGGCCATCTTCTATGGTGTCGGCTACTGGATGCTGAACGTCGGCTATAAGAGCGGCGGCGAAGCTGTTCTGAAGCTCATGGAGAGCGGCATTTTTGACAAGGTCGTCAAGGTTGCGAATATCCTCGGCTGCGCGGTCTGCGGCGCGCTGATCTGCAGCTATGTTTCCTTCAACTGGAATGTCGTCATGATGCGCGAGGGCGTCGAGGTCTTTAACCTCCAGACCGGCGTGTTTGACGCGATCCTTCCCAACATGATGCCGCTGCTTCTCACGATGGGCGTTTATGGCCTGTCCAAGAAGGGCGTCAAGAGCTCCTACATCACCTTCGGCACGATGCTGCTCGGCTTCGTGCTCGGCCTGCTCGGCGTCATCGCCTAAATCAGGCAAAAACTCTGGCCGCCGTGCCCACACTGCTGTCGGCAGAAAACTGCCGACAGCGTCGGCGGCCCCCAAATTCATCAATTCTGCGGCGTTCTGCCGCTGAAAATAAGGAGGATTTCTTATGAGAATCAGCAATGTCGGTCTGTTTGTCAAGGATCTGGAAGGCGCCAGAAAGTTCTTTGAGGACTTCTTCGGTGCGCAGGTCCATGCCACCTACGAAGAGGATGACGGCTACAAGTCTTACATCATGAAGTTCGACGAGAACCCGAAGCTGGAGCTGATGTCCAAGCCGACCGTCGTCGACGAGAAGAAGGACCCGAACCGTACCGGCTTTGTGCACATCTGCATCAAGGTCGACTCCCGCGAGAAGCTCGACGAGATCATCGCAAAGTTCAAGGCTGCCAACTACACCATCCTCTATGAGCCGGCAACGAACGGCGGCAATGAGGTCCGCGCCATCACGTTTGAGGACAACATCCTCGAGGTCTGCTGCTAAATGGCAACACCGCACAATTACATCTTCGGCCTTCGCCGGATATTTTTCGCCGATCCTTCGGTTCGAAAAGATTGAAATACACAAAGTATTCCTGCACTTTTCAAACCTTGCCTCGACAAAAAATCTCTCGCCGAATGCGCTCGCTGAATTGTGCGGTGCTGCCCAAAATCATCGAAGGAGAAATTACAATGAGCGAAAAGAGCAAGCTGTTTTTTAATGGCAAGAAGAAAGTTATCGGCATGGTCCACCTGCTGCCGCTTCCCGGCAACGCTGCCTACCAGAACAACAAGGAAGAGATCGTGAAGAACGCCATCGAGGATGCCCACACCCTCATCGACTGCGGCGTTGACGCCATCATGCTCGAGAACTTCAGCGATTGGCCCCAGTACAGCACCGAGATCCCCCTCGAGGCCTATTCCCTGATGGTCAGCATCGCCACCCGCATCCGCGAGTTCTGCAAGATCCCGTTCGGCGTCAACATCGAGATGAACGCCTTCGTGCAGGAGTGGGCCATGGCCTACGCCGTCGACGCCGACTTCATCCGCTTTGAGGCCTATGTCGACAACCGTGCCGGTTCCTTCGGCTACATCGAAGCCTGCTCCACGCCGCTTGCCAAGATCCGTCAGGACTATCCGTCCGACACCATGATCTTTGCTGACGTCCACACCGCCGAGACCTATGGCGTTCCGAATGTCGCCATCAACGAACTGGCTGGCAATGCCAAGGGCCACGATGCCGATGCTGTCATCGTCACCGAGAACGACCTGAACAAGAAGATCACCCCGGCGGACGTCAAGTCCATGCGCGAAGAGATGGGCGATTTCCCCATCATCGTCGGCGCAGGTGTGAAGCCGAACAACGTTCTGGACTACATGGAGTACTGCGATGCCGTTATCGTCGGCCGCGGCTTCAAGACCGGCGACCGCGTTGACGCGAAGCTCGTCAAGGAGTTCATGGAGATCGTCCACAGCAAGTTCAACTGATTTTTGCCCCCTCATTCACCTTTCAGATCGATAGAAAGCGCCGCCCCGGGAGACCCACCGGGGCGGCGCGCAGTTTATGGGAAGCCCTCAGGCACTTTTTGACAAGCGAATTCTAACTGGATTTAGCAGAACGGAATGTACTCTGCGCTGCTGAACGGCTTAGGCGGGCGGCCTTTCCTTGCCGGCATGATCGGCATTTATCGGGCTCTATGTCAATCGTTGGGGTAGAGGCAAAGAACACAATCATCCAAGACCGTGTCGGGGTGCTTAGCCCCGGCGCGGTTTTTTCGGTACACCGCTGCAGAAAAGGATCCGATTTCTGAAGTTCCGGAAGTTCTGCATCCCGAAGCAGACGCGCTTGAGGACCTTCGTTTTGTTGTTGCAGCCGTCGATGAAGCCGTTAGGGGACGTCCATGGAGTTCAGAATCTCCTGAAACCAGTTGCGGTACGCCGTGACGCAGGCCTGAAATTCCAGAAGATCCATACTCATGGTAAAGAATTTTGTCTCTATGCTCAACCTTAAAGCAGTTTGCTCCCTGCACACTTTCTATCCCGCGGACTGCGTCAGTACACATGCCAGTGTGCTTTGCGACATGAACGGCAGGCAAATGCCGCTCTCGCCCGCGCCGATCAGCAGCTCCGTGCCGCTCGGGCTGATCAGAAGGGGATACGTCTCACACAGATACATCGGGCCGTCCGTGACACCGTAGTTTTTACCGCCAACACGCGACAAGTTTAGTGTCACATAACTAGGCCCATCCGGAATAGTCCGAATCGTCCAGGAACCGCTCCACATCTCCTCAAAGTCCTTGCTGTCTTTGTATGCCCAATCCAGATCGACCGAGCCGCCCGTCTCATCCCCGGGATAAAAGCGCAGCGAGAAACAGGCATAGCGGTTGGTTTCCACTACCATGGTTTCTGTGACCCAACCCATGCCTGAACGCTGTGAACCGGCAAGGCCGAGCGCGGTCATGCCTGTCCAGCCATCAGAAAGCCAGTCGGCAAATTCGGGCGGAGTGTTATACCAGGCATATTCCGTAAAGTCAAACGAAAGATAGTCGCCAGCTTCCGATATACACGGCGCAAGATGGCTCATCGCATCGAGCGATGGGTACCATTCGCAGGTGTTCCCGTTGTTGTCGGTGATGAAGACCTGCGTGTCGGCCTCATATGCAATGCCGTCAAGATTTGCAAAGAGCAGCACCGGTTCGCCGCTCTCTGACCGGTAGAGTACATCCGTGACCTCATCGGTCTTCGTTTTTTCATTCCACTGCACACGGTTGATCACAACTGTTGCGTTTTCGTCAACCGGCACGATGCAGTACAGATGCCCTGCACCGCCGATGATGTGCTCCGCATCGATCTCCGCGATGAAGGGGTATTCCAGCAGCAGGGCCGCATTGGTTTCCCAAAGCCACGCGGGAAAACCTGTCTCGAATCCCTCCTCAAAAAGCCCGCCGACATAGCCGAGATATGCCATCCCGAACATCGTCTGCGAGAAATCAATCTTATCCCGTAGCCGTAGCAGCGAGTTTTTGCCTTCCTCTGAGCCAATATACTGCGCCTGCTGCGGTTCCGTGGTCTCGCTGTGCTGCGCCTGCTGTGATTCCGTGATCTCACTGTGCTGCGTGGGATCCTCCGATTGCATTTCCGAGGCTTGCCCGGCAAGCGTTTCAGGCAATGTGGCACTGTCGGTGCCCTTGAGCTGCTGAATTTGCGCGCAGGCACAAAGCAACAGCAGCAGAGCCACCGCCAGCAACAGCGCAAGTACTTGCTTGTGTGTTGTTTTCATAGCCGCTCCCTTCCAATCAGAATTTTCCGCTTCGGCCCGAACCGCCGCCGCCGGATTCGCTGCGACTGCTTCCTCCGCTGGAGGAGCTGCGCTCGATCTTCCGGCTGGAGGTCGTCTTATGGGTAAAACGATCTGTTTGCTCCGTAAGCCGGAGCCCCGCGGCGACGTAGGCGTTTGCGGTTGCTTTTTCTGATATATTGTCCATTTTCTGCCATATCACAGCAACGATCGCGATTGCCGCCAGCAGAGAAAGGCCGATTACGACAAGCATCGGAAAAAACAAGCTCGCCCGGACGGGCTTCCCGTTTGCCGCCTTTTCCAGATAGACTCTGCATTCCTTGACGTAATCCTCAAAGCCGCCGTACCAGTCGTCCTCGCCGAAATTGTCGAGGAAGACCTTTTCCAGCTTCTCCTGACCATAGCTGTTGAAGGCATATTCGCAGTGTGAGCCATAGCAGAACATTGCCCAGTCGCGGTCATCCATGCTGAGCAGGAGCATGATCCCATCGCGGTTCGGCCCTACACCCATGGTGTATTGATGGTAGATGGTGTAGGTCGCCTTATAGACGCCTTCAGAATGGAAGTCCCGATAGTCCTCCACGGTTACGATGTATACACCGACCCCATACTTTTGGGAGACGCTTTCCGCCATCTTTTCCAGCAGCATTTTTTCGTTTTCGCTGAGAAGTCCGGCAGTGTCCGTCACACAAGAAAGCTGTGCACCTGTCTGCTCAGCCGCAGCCATGCTCACGCAGAATACAAGCACCAACAGAAACGCCAACAGGAGGCGGCATATTCTTTTTTTCATATCTCAGCCCTCCCTAGCGTACCAAAAGCAGCAGCGCAGTCACGCTGATTGCGATAAGAAGTGCCGCGATCGCCGCAAACAGGCCGACGACCCGTTTCGTGCTGACGGGAAGCTTGCCTACCAGCTTGCCTGTCTGACCGTTCATGGCAAAGAGGAAATCTTTTCCCTCCCACCTTGTATTCAGGATCCAGACGGGCAGCAGCGCGTAATGCACCTTGCCGCGCTTCAAGTGGATATCCCGGCTCGTTTCATTGCAGGAGGTGTAGCCCGAAACCGTGCGTTCCAGCGCAGACACCAGCGAGCCTGCGCAGCGCTTGTCCGCCCGCTCCCGGCTGTCTTCAACGCTGACATCGTATTTATCCGCCAGAAATCCGGGCAGATACGCTGTGGAAAACGGCTTTAAGTCCGCATAGTTGAACGGTTCGATGGAGTCCATGTAATCATCCGGCATTTTGCTCGACGCATCCACCGGAATTTTTTCAAAGCTGATAGAACCGGCGCGGCGCACATCGTAGTGACTTATCTCCGTGACCTCATAATCTCCCGAGGTGTACTTATGTACCGTGGTGGCATGGAACTCCACGCTTCCGCTGGCCTCGCCGTCGTACATCCAGAAGGGGACATACACGCCCTTGATCTCCTGCAAATGGTTGGCTTTGGAGAAGGTCGACGGCAGCAGAGGCTTTTTGAGATAGTGCTTCTTCAGCGCCTGAATGGCATCCTCCTTGCTCAACTTGAAGGGCAGCACAAAATCGGGCTTTAAGATGCCGCTGAACTGCCCCGGAATCACAGACGGATTTCCGCAGTATGGGCAGGACGTGGCTGCGGTCGTTGCGTCACAAATCAGCTCTGCCCCGCACGATGGGCAGCAGTAGGCTTTCATGCTGTCTGCGTCCGCACCCCAGTTCTCGCTCAGGCCGGAGGTATCCCAGTTAGAGCTGCCTGCGGCAGTCTGTTGCTCTTTCGCTTCGGCAGATTTTTGAGCCGCTTCCGTTTCTTCCTGCTTTCGCGCCGCTTCTGCTGCTTTCGCTTCTTTTTTCGCGTAGAGCGCTTCAATTTCTGCGATATTGAAGCTTGAGCCGCAGTAATCGCACTCCAGCCTGCCGGATTCTCCTACAAAATGGAGCGGTGCCGTACAGGCGGGACATTGATAATTTGTGATTTGTGTTGCCATGTTCTTTCCTCGTTTCCTGTGTCGGGGCCAGACGGCACCTCAGCCCTGCTCTCTGCGGTAAGTCATCCCGCCGCCCAATATGACCGCGTTTTGCGTATCGTACAGGAGGTGCAGATCCGCCGCTGCATGGTCGCTGTTTCTCAGCACGATTTCCTGCAGGTGCTCTGCCACATCCTCATTGTATTCGCCGCCGGAATACGGCGTCTGAAACGCGGACTCGACGCGCAGCTCCCAGCCGTTCCACATTTGCTCCGTCCCGCTGCGCCACAGCTCCGCCGCGCGCAGCTCGCTCCCGTCTGCGTCTGTGGAAAACACATATTTTTGCAGACCATCCTCGGAGATCCACGTGCCCTCGAGCAGCGCAAAAACATTGCGTGTCTGCGCATGCTCGGCGCGCTCCCGCTCTGCCTGCGCCTGCCGCTCCGCGTCGCTGTAATACCGCGCCTCGTCGCCCATCGTCATCATACCGTAGTCCAGCCAGAATGTATCCGCCAGCCACGCAAACTGCGGTGAGTCCAGATAGCGCAGATGATAGACCGTATCGTGGTCTTTATCCTCGATCGTGAGTCCGCTGATTTGTTCTGCAAAATCCGCCTGAACTGTCAGAACGCCGTTTCGGAACGTATGCTCAAACTGATCGCCCAGATCTTCAGAATTTGCGTCGTAGCAGCGGATGGGATTGTCCTTGAACTGCCCGCCGCGGTAATAGAGCTCCATGACGCCCGGGCTGTAAACGGCTTTTTTGATATGAAGGCCGTCAAAAAGGACCGCGGTCTCCGGGTACTGATAGGTGCGCACGTCAGCACCGCCGCAGGCGGTCAAGCCGAGCAGCCCCATCCACAGGCTTGCCGTGATGAGGAATGTTTTGAGCTTCACAGCATCACCTCCGCTTTTTTCGCAAATAGCCGGATTCTCCCGCTCCAAATTGGGGCGGGAGCCGGTTTTCATATAAATTCTCAGAAAGATGCCGCTATTACTGGAACGTCATGTTGTTGAGAATGATGTCGGGCATCGTTCCCGGAACGCAGTCCATATTCCGAAGCCCGATGGAAAGGACGCGGCCGTCGTCAAGCTGTGCGATATACTGAATCCAATCATAGCCGATGTTTCTGTAGGTGCGGCCGTGGAACGTGATACCGCCGATCACACGGTCTTCGATATCCTGATAGTTCTCGAAGTCGTCCTTGTAGAAATCAAATTTTTCTACGTTCTCTCTTACCTCAAACTGGATGGAGCCCGCACCGAACGCTGTGGGATCGTCATTTTCCACCAAGCAGCGCTTGCCCTCATCATACGACCAGCCAGAGACCGGGATCTTCGTCATGATTTTGACCTTAACATCGTCTTTTGCAAACTGGGTGACTTCCACGGAGAAATCCTGCATCTCGGCGTTCGCAGACGCTGCCTAGTTTGCCTCTGCGGCTTCCGCCTTTACCGTGTCAAGATACCTCGCAATGGCCTCCGTGCCGGAGAAGCCGCTGGTATTGAATCCGCTTACCGTATAAACACCCTGCACAGTTTCTTTGAAATTGACGTAGATGAAATGGGATTCGTCGTCCTCAGAGATCCATTTGTAGTAGCGGTAGTTTGCCTTCATGTGGTCGCTGTATTCTTCCTTGACAAACCGGCCTTTTACACCGAAGTAGGCAGCAATATCATCGTAGGTTGCGTCGAAAATATTCTTATTGACCTCGTTCATCCAGACATAGCCCTTCTGTACCTGTTCTTCGGTTACAATGCCATCTCCGTCAGAAGTATCTCCGCCAGGGTTCGACGTCGTAGTGCCCATATTGCCGCTTCCGGCCGGAGCATCCGCTCCGATGCTGTCAGGCATGGACTTGCCCGCGTCGATCAGCGGCAGATACCAGTCGGCATAGAGATATGGGCGGTTTTCCTCCTCCACATCATCCCAATAGAGTCCCCACGGGCGCAGGTAGATCTCATAGCGGTACGTATCGTCGCCGTTTTCGTACCGGCCGTCGATGCAGATGATATCCGCAAGCTCCTGCAAGCCCGGGTCGACGATCCAGTCGGCGTGCGCGAGGGCCACATCGGTAAACCAGCCGCCCTCGGATGTCAGCGTGCCATGCTCGCCAGTACCGGTGTCGCTCAGGCTGACCGCTGCCGATACCATGGCATCGTCCTTGGTGTAGTCCTCATCCCAGAGCGTCACGGTGCCCGTGCGGTCTGCGTCGATCTCGATCACGCCGCAGATATCCCACCACTGACCTTCCATGCTCTCATATGAGCCGGAGCAGTCGGTCATCTTCCACCAACCGTACCATTCACCGTTCCACCACTCGAGCAGAGCGTCGTCAGCCGCTGCGGAAGGCAGCGTGGGCTCCGTGCCGGCATTGACGCCTGTTTCCCGCGTGAGCGTGGATGGGTCGATGGTAATGGTGCCGCTTTTGCTGCCGAGCAGTTCCTCAAAGGTCGCCTCGATTTCGCCGGACGCGTTGTTCAGCACGAAGGCGGTCTGCACCTCCAGCGTTGCACCCGGCGCAATTTCCTCAAACTGGTTTTCGATCACGGTGGTAAAGGTATTGTAATCGGTATAGACTGTAGCGACTTCCAGCTCTGTGCCGTTCTGCATGAGCGTTTCATCGACGCTCCAAAGATACGAAGCATTCTCCTTGCTGTTGTTTGTAAAGTCAAGTGACAGAACGATTGCGTCATTTCCGTCCGAATCTTCCATGATGCACGCGCCCTTGTAGAGCAGCTCATAGTCACCGAGCTTAATCAAATTGGAGTCTTTCTCCTTGTCCTTTCCGCAGGCGGTGAGGCTGCTGAGCAGCATCAGTGCCGCAAGAAGCAGGCATAGAGTTTTGGTCTTCGTCTGTTTCATAATTCCCTCCCAGCATCCTTCAGGGATGTGCAAATCTGCCGATCAGCAGAACTAACATGCGGTTCCGGCGAAAAATGTGAGTGCATATCTGAGACATTTTTCGTTGTTTCTATTCGCGCCGGCTCCTGTGCAGCTTATTTTTTGGCAAAGGTGCCGCTGATGCCGTAACCGGAGTTCTCCTTCATGGTAAGGCTGCTGCCGTCCACGGAGAACGTGTAAGTAGACGGTTCGCTCCAAGCCTCCAGTGTTACCGTAAGCTGGTCACCGTCAATGGTATAGGTGCCATCCTGCTTCATGTACGCATTCTCCATGGTGCATTTGCCTTTTCCGTTGAACGTCCATGTGATCACGCCGTCATCTCCGAGATCAGCAGACCATGTTCCGGCCAGCGCATCCTTGCTGCCACAGGCGGCAAGCGTCAGAAGCGTAACCGCAATCAGGAATAATGCTACATACTTTTTCATTTTTTAGTCCCTCTTTCTTTCTGTTCGTTTGATGGATGGTTCAGCCGTTCACTGCGCCGCCGCAGTATTCACAGCAACCGCTTGCATCCGGCGTGGTCGTCGCGCCGCAGCAGGGGCAGGTGACTGCCGCTTTGGGAGCGGCAGCCTGCTCGATCTTTTCGCGCACATCCCTGCGGACCTGCGTCAGAACCTGCCGGATTTCTTCGCCGAGCTTTTTACAATTGCGGTACTCAACATTGCTTTCCGGATTATACCGGGACGTCATGCCCGGACGCGTTCCAGGCGGCGGCGTAATGTCCACGGAACTGGAGTTGATCTGGAAGCGCATTTCGTCGAAATAGGGATTGTTGACAAAAATGGTGATATAAAAATCATAGGAGTATTCATAGCGCGGCGGATTGTAGCTGACCTCCTTGCCGTCATTGTCCTTGCGCTTAAGCTCCGTGCTGCTCTCGTCAATGTCGAGGTTGCAGCCGGTCACGTCGGCAAAGTCCAGAACGTCCGGGTTGGCCTCCGCAAGATTTCTGGCCCGGGTCACCATGAATTTTCCGGCATCCTCGTCAAGAAGCACCTTTGTGTCCGCGCCGAGCGTTCTGGTCGTATGGAAGGCCGCGACCTTTTCCTGATTCTCCGCCCGGTAGGCAAGCTGCGCACGGATCTCCTCTACGGTGCTGCCGCGCCGGTCGGAGAACCACGGGGAGAGCTTTCTGGCGCAGTTTTTGCAGAGATTTCCGTTTTCCAGCTTGCGGTTTCCAAGTAAGCCGATCTTTTCTCCGCAAATGTCGCAATACTTTTTATCGAACAGTCCCATATATATCTCGATCTCCTTTGCGTCTGCTTGCTAAATTATGCGCCGAGGGGCGCGTCTGCCTTGGCGTTGAGCACTGCGCCGATGATGTACAGAGCCGGAACGGCCACGCCCGTCACGACGCTGACGATGCTAAAGTCGCCGCCATTGCTTAAATCCAGCACGATGCTCAAAATGCTGAACACAGCCACGATGACGCCCCAAGCGATGAGTTTGCCGGCTTTTTCGCTGCGCTTACTGTGCTTGATGCCCTTGATTCCGGCAATCAGCTGGCAGATGCCGCCGACCAACGTCAAAAACAGCGCCGCCCAGAAGGTAAACTTCAGTCCGGAGGCCGCACCCAGCCCCGCAGCAAGTGCACTGATTCCGGCGAGCAATACGCCCACAATGATGGAAAATGCAGCTGCAATAATCATCAAAATACCCGTAACTTTCAAAAACACATGTCCTTTCATAATAGATCCTCCTTACATTTTTTTGGTTCATTTTTTCGTGATTCCGCAGGGCGCACAGCAGTGTGCCCTGCGCAAAAACGTACTGTTGTTCAGCGCTGCGCGCAAGAGGCGCTCAGCCGTCTTTTGGAGCAGGCCTCAGCAGCCCCGCCTCAAGCTGCGATGTGCCGTAGGCCTCCTCTGCAATGCGAAGCACCAAGGTCTCCAGCGCGGCGGCGTCCTCGCCGCTGCACTTTTCGGATTGCTCTTCGTCCTCGGTGCGCCAGACGATGGAGATTTCGCTGTTGGCCTCCTCTGCAGCATTGTGCGATGGCTTTTCGTACGCGGGCAGCGCAGCCTCTGCCAGTGTATTCTGCAGCTCAAACCATTGCACCCAGGTAAGTTGCCATGGGATCGGGGTCGAAGACGCATCCCTCCCGTTTTCTCTCGTCTCGCCGCCATCCGGGCTCATGAACCGTCCGGTCAGCACGGGAAGGTCGTTCTCCAGATAAAAATGCATCGTAAAGCAACGGGAAGAATTCGTATGTGTTTGCTGCCAGCGAAATTCGATCAGCTCTTTTCCCGCCCGGTACGCATCCGGGTTTTCCATTCTGCCTCCGTCCTGTATCCGGTTCCCGATAAAATACCGATACAGCAAAACGCCCGCCAGCATAACAAACGCGGTCGCCAGCATGATAAGTAGTGCAATTTTCTGTGATTTTTTCACGTTGATTTCCCTTTTGGAATGGCCGCTGCGTTCACAGGCTGCCGCGCAGCGCCGTTTCCTTCGCCTGTCAGCTCCATGGGTCTTCCGCCGCAGGAATACGGATGCCGCTGAGAATGCTGGAGTATTCCCAAAGGAACCATTCGCCGGTCGAGGCCTTCTGCCGCAGCTTCATGGGCCGCGGCGAATCTGCGCCCGCCGTTTTAAGGAACACACGCAGATAGCCTGGCTCCAAATCCTGCGGTCTGGGGTCTGCGAGCACGTTCAGCGCGTACGGCACCTGCGGCTGATACCCGTTTTCCGGCGTCGCGCCTTCAAAATACGCAAGCGGCAGATAGGACTTGCCGCGCAGTCGGTCGCGCAGAAACTGGCAGTCATACGGCGTCAGGGGCTTCGGGCCGCGCAGAAGGTTCATTGCGGCAGCGCCGGCCTCCTTATTTCGGTCAAACAGCGCCAGCGCGCACAGAAACAGGGCGCAGATGCGCTCTGGCTGCCGCCCCTCAGCGGCAAGCAGTTCAAATTCCGGCAGATTTTCCGGAATCTTTTGAATTACAACCTGCAAGATGATCCCTCCTTATGCTGTAAAGTGGTGTGCCTCCGTATCGGGCCTCCCGGGGGATGCGCGGCGGTTGTCCCGCCGCGCGCACCCTCGTTCAGGAAGCCATTGCGCGGTAGATAAAGGTGACGATCTGTCCGCGCGTGCACCTTTCGTTCGGACTGAAGGTCGTGGGGGTGGTGCCGTTTGTAATGCCTTCCTTGACTGCCCAGAAAACGGCATCCATGTAGTAGTCCGATGCGATGTCCGTGAACGGGTTATTGCTATCGCTGGCATACGGCTCGCCCTCACTGCGCCAAAGGAAGGTGACGATCTGCGCGCGGGTGCAGTTTTCGTCCGGGCTGAAGGTGGTGGTGCTGGTACCATTGGTGATCTTGTTTTCCACGGCCCAGAGCACGGCCTTTTCATAGTAGCTGCCGGGCTTTACGTCCCGGAACGGCATATTGGTCGTTTTCGGTTCGGGCTGACCCGATGCGCGCCACAGGAAGGTCACGGCGTGCGCACGGGTGCAGGTGCCCTCGGGCTCAAAATGCGTCGCATCCACGCCGGAGGTAATGCCGTTTGCCACCGCCCAAAGCACCGGGTCATAATAGTATGTTCCCTCGGCAACGTCGACGAAGGGATTGGTCGGCTTTGCTTCCACCTTCGCAAAAACCGCCTCGATGGTATGGTTGGCCGTGACGTTCTTGAAGGTGTACGACGTCACCGCGCCGACGTCTGTTCCGTCTACCAGCACCTTGGAGACGGTATAGCCGCTGTTCGGTTGGATGGCAAAGGTTTGATCCGCGCCGGCCTTGATGGTGACGTTGCCGGAGGGCGTGATTGTGCCGTTGGCACCTGCCTTGGCCGTGATAACGGGATCCTCCTGCACGGGGTTGCCCTCGGCGGTCATGGTTTCAGTCCAGAAGAACTTATTCTCCCAGTCCAGCTTGCACGGCGTGTCGTTGAGGTAGAACTTGGCGCCCTTCGCGACCCCGACGCCGCTAAGGTCATAGGAGACATAGATAAAGCACTGGTATTCGCAGCTCTCGCCGTCCGACGTTTTTCCTGCCTGGAAGGTAAAGGGCTTATCGGAATAGTACCTCCAGTCGTCATAGCACTTCAGCCAATCGACGCGCTCGAGCTTCATGTACGGCGGCAGGCCGTCGATCTTGCAGTAGTCACTGCCCGGTGCGGGGCTTTCGCCTGCGACAGGCGCCTTCACGGACAGATTCAGGCTGGTCAGCTCAAGCCGGTTCAGCCAAAGGCCGCCCAGATTGGTGTCTGACTCGTCGTGCAGCTTATAGCATGCGCCGGCGCTGATGTTGTCCATGTCCATCCAGTCGTCGTTCCAAATGGCCTCCGCCCATTTTCCGGGCTTCCACTCCTCATTGGCATATTTCAGCGTTCCGGTGCCGCTGCGGAACACATAGCCGGGCTTTGCCTCGACTGTGCAGTAGAGATAATAGGGGGCGCCGGTCTCGTCGAGCAGCTCATCCGGCCACAGGAAGCTGTCATAGATGGTAGAGCCGGAGGAGCTGATGTATTCGCTGACCTTCTTAACGGTGATGGCGTATTTGCTCGGCTCATACGACTCCACATAGATGTCATTGACGCGATTATAATAGACCAGGCCGCGCACGATGCCCTTTGCCTCGGTGATCAGCTCGCACTCCTGTGCCTCCACGCCGACGACGCAGGTCTGACCGTCGTCCGTGCTGTAGAGCCACTTTGCCGTGATGCTGTTCGCCCCGACGACGTTGAATTTCGTGTCCTTCGTCAGATAGAAGCCTTCCTTTGCCTTCAGGACCACCGACTTGTTGCGCACATCTCCGTTGTCCGCCCAGTTCACCTGACTTTTAACGGTGCAGTCTTCGCCCTCGGAGACGGTAATCGGGCTGTCGGTCGCGGCGGACGCGGCGATCAGGTCGCCGTCCTTCACCGTCAGCGTGACCTCGGGAATGGCGACATCGGTCTCCGACATCATCCGGTAGCGCATCAGGAACATATTGGAAGCGCCGCTCAGTCTCAGCGGCTCGCCGTCCTTATAAAGCTCGACGGTGATCCCCAGCTTCTGCACCTCCGTCTGGTAGCTATAGCTATTCACAGGGATAGTCTGAAACAAGAGATTGTTATTGTAGCTGCTGGCGGTGACGGGATGATCCGTACCGTTGAGCGTGTAGCTGATCTTCTGTCTGTAGCCTGCGTCCCTCATCGCCTCCGGCAGGGGGACCCAGTAGAACCGGAGTTGCTTTTTCGGACTGAGCGCGTACAGCGGAGCGCCGCTGTAGCCGCCCGTCACGTCCATCTGGTGCGGAACATAGGCCGGCGCACCGTTGACCTCCACCTTGACCAGACCGAAGGCGTTGGTGCAGACGTCGGTGTAGGCCGTGCCGCTGTAGGACGAGAAGGCGACGCGCTTATAGTCGTCGAGATTCTTGGTCGACAGGGCGATGAGGTACTCCTTCGAGACGGAGTTGGCCATGTATTCGGTCTTGACGTCCTTCTGACGGTAGATCAGGCGGGTCCGCTCGTCGGGGCGAAGCAGAGCGGTCCTCTCCGGGAACATTGCGGCAAAGGCAAAGTTTTCCGGGGTCTGCTCGCTGCTGCTGAGCGCGAAATTCTCCGTGAAGAGGCCGCGGCCGAAGCTGCCGCCGCGGATGCTGATGGGGAAAGACCGCCCCAGCGTGATGGTCTCGCTGCCCTTTTTAACGACGATACCGCCCTTGAACTTGCCGCCGTTGATCACGGCTTTCGGCTTGCTTATCCCGTCCGTCCGGGTGGCGTAGGTGAAGCCGACCAGCCCCTCGAACTCGCCGCCGTTGAATTCGGCCTTGCAGTTGGACGACAGCAGGGCGGAATAGACATAGGGGATGCCGACCTTCGGGGAGATGGCGTCGACCTTGCCGCCGTTAAAGACGACCTTCGCGTCGCCCTTGCCCTCGACGACCACAATGCTGTTTTTGGCAAGACCGTTATCGACGCCGATCCGCCCGCTGTTGAGCGTGAAGCTTCCGGTCTCGGCGAGGATCAGCACCTGCTTGCTGCTGGCCGTATTGGGATTGGCGTCGATGTAGAGCTTGCCGCCGCCGCGGCTGTCCTTGACCGACAGGTCGCCCGTGACGCGGATGGCAGCCGGGAGCGGAGAGGTTCTGCTGAAAAAGGTCACGGAATAGCCGTCAAGATCCAGCTGCACCGTTCCGGTCTGTTGGATGGACTTGTTATATCCCGCGCCGTCATTGAAATCCTTGGTGTTAATGTTGGCACCGAGCTTGACATAGGTGACGCCGGAGCTCAGGGCAGAGCTGAGCTCCGCATAGGTGGTTACGATTCTTGGGTCGCCTTCGGTGGTGCCGCTGCCTGCGGCAGAGGCGATGCTCCCCAAGGCGGGGAGGAGGCCGACCAGCATTGCCAATGAAAGCAGTAAGCTGAATATCCTGCGTTGGGTGATTGATTTCATCTTGATTCCTCCTTTTACATTGTGTATTGTATAAATTGAGTCCATCAGGTGGTGTTACAGAGACGTCCTCGGCGATTGCCCTGCAACGGAAATGCGTTGTAGGCCGGCCGACACGCCTCCGGCTGCGCCCAATGCTGCTTTCCTTCGTCTCGCTTTTTTATGTACTCTCTTCCTCGCTTTGCTATGCACAAAGCATTCTCATTTCTCACCCATCCTTTCCTCAAAGCGTGTCGATTACGCCTGCGAGGTAGGTTGGCGATACCGACGCATAGATAAAACCATCGGCCAGCTGATCCTTCACCGTCTGCCGCACTTCAGAAGCAAGCAGTTCGTCTGTGCTCTCATCTACCAGAAGCAGGACCTTGCAGGCCCAACCGAGCCGCCTTACAGCACTGCAGAGCCTGAGTCTCTCGCTCAGCTTCCAGAGGCCCTGTCGGATGACCTCCATCACCAACACGTTGGCACGGCAGGTACGGCACAGAGCAAGCGTTTCCTCCGGCTTTGGAGAACGGTAGATAAGGAAATCCATGTCGCATCCCGAAAGCGACTGCGTGACCGCCTCCGCCAGGAGTCCGTTCTTCATATCCAACACAATTCTTCGCATCTGTGCTTTTCACCGCCTTTTTTTCCTTTTGCAGTTTCCGTTTTTATTTTATCCGTTATCGCTCTTTTTTGCCCCCACCGATTGGATAGGGCTTGCAATTTTTTTGTTCAAAGGCCATTGTCTGACTCGTTTCTCTCAGCAAAGGGTGCAAAACTGTGTTGCCTTTTTCCATCCGCATGATATACTATCAATACGGATGTGCAGAATGGGGAGGTATGCGGCATGAGCAAAGTGACAAAAAAGAGATTTTTGTATGTGCTGGGCGTGTTGGCGCTCATTGCGTTTGCCATGTGGCTGCGCTATGCCAGCCGGCATATTTTTCATTCTCCGGCTGTCAACCACCTGCGAAGCGGAATCTATGTGTTTTTGTTCAGCGCGTGGTGCTACTCCATCTGGATGCGCATCGTGCAGACGCAGGTGCGGCGCTATCTGTTGGCAATCTCAGTGCTGATGGTGCTGTGGATCCTGCTGCGCTCCATCAAATTTTCCATTGATAACATGGATGCCGGGCGCTGGCTGTGGTACTTCTACTATCTCCCGATGCTGCTCATCCCCATGCTGTCGGTCTTTGTATCCCGGTCACTGGGCAAGGGAGAGGATTTTCAGCTGCCGCGATGGACCAAGCTTCTGTATTTTCCAACGTTGCTGCTTCTTTTGCTCGTTCTGACCAATGATCTGCACCAGCAGGTGTTTTCCTTCCCGTCCGGCGTTTTATCGGATCAGGAGTATCGGTATGAAGGCGGCTATTTCTTCGTGCTGGGTTGGGTGGCTCTATGCGCGGGGTTCGCGTTGCTTTCGATGGTGAAAAACTGCCGCATCCCGCGCAGCAGGAGAATTCGCTGGCTGCCGCTGGTTCCGCTTGCGCTTTCGTTGGTCTATGCTTGCATGTATATTAAAAAGGTCTATTGGGTCTGGGTTCTCGCGGGTGATATGACGGTGTCGCAGTGCGTGATCTTTGCGAGCATCTTTGAATGCTGCATTCAATGCGGGCTGATTCAGTCTAACCTCGGATACGACGAACTTTTTGAGGCAACGAGTTTGCCTGTCCAGATCACGGATCCTGCATTTTGCCCCAAATATGCGTCTGTTTCCATGCAGGAGGCTTTGCCGCAAAGCGAGCTGCAGCAGATCCGGCAGGATACCGTCCATCTGAGCGACGATACGCTTTTGAAGCGGCACAAGCTGCGCCGCGGCTGGGTATTCTGGAAGGAGGACGTCTCCGCGCTGAATCAGGTCCAAAAGGAGCTGGAGCTGACAAGGGACGAGCTGCGTGATACCGGCGACGTTCTGGCCGCGGAGAATGCACAGCGCGCAAGATGGCTGAAGCTGACAGAAGAAAACCGCCTGTATGACATGATGGAGGCGCAGACCGCCCGGCAGATCGCGATGCTGCGGGATCTGCTGGCTGAATTACAGAAGGCGGAGGATCCAGGCAGAGCCAGGCGCCTGCTCGGGCAGGTCATCATTATCGGGACCTACATCAAGCGCAGAAGCAACCTGACTTTTGTTGGCGTGCAGCGCGGTGCGATCAGCGTGCAGGAGCTTCGGCTGTGCCTCAATGAATCTTCCGAGAATATCAGTATCTATGGCGCCGACTGCAAGACGATCATCAAGGGAGAAGGCCGGCTTACCGTCGAGCAGGCAACGCAGGTCTACGACCTGTTTGAGGCGGTCGTGGAGGCGGAGCTGGAATCGCTGCGTGCGCTGCTGATCTCCATCGAGGTTGGTAAGTGGGTAGAGATTGCTCTCTGTGTTTCAGGAGCGGAGCCGCTCTGCGGGCTGCGCACGCGGTTTCCAGATCTGGAATGGGAGCAGGATGAGGACGGACTGCAATATGTGACGCGGAAGCTGGAAAGATCGAGAGGGGTATAGGCGCATGGACAGAATTAAAGAAAGCTTCGACAGTCTGCCCATCGCGGCCTGCTTCTTCGATAAAAACGGCGTGGTGCGGCTCATCAACCGCCGGATGCTTGCCATTGCAAACTGGCTGCAAAAAGGCGGTATACAGTCGCTGGCGGAGATGCAAAGCGCTCTGCAGGCGCCGCCGGCAAGCGTGTGCTGTCTGGATCCGCGCCTTCGGATTTACCGTTTTCCGGACGGAACAGCGCTGCGCTTTGCACAGGAGCAGATCACAACAAAAGCGGGCGTCCGATATACGCAAATCACTGCCGCAGACGTTACGGAGTTGATTCAGAAGCAGAACCAGCTGAAAGCGGAAAATGCGAAGCTGGAGAAGACAAATAAGCGGCTTAAGCGGCTGCTTGCGCAGATGCCGGAGATCATCCGAGAGGAAGAGACGCTGGCCATAAAGCTGCGTGTGCACGATGACATTGGGCACAGTATTCTTGCGGCACGCCGCGTGCTGCTCCAACACACGGACCTGAAGGAAATTCGTGCAAATGCGGCGCTGTGGGAACGGTCAATCTCAGTGCTTTATCGCTCCCACCAGATAACGGCGCGATCCGAATCGCTGGAGGCGGCGAAAAAACGAGCGGAAGAATTGGGCGTTAGAGTTCTGCTGGCAGGAGATGAGCCACAATCGCAGCATATGCGCGCACTGAGCGCACTGGCGATCTGCGAATGTGCGGCAAACTGTGTCCGTCACGCAGATGGCACAGAATTGTATGTGCGCTTTTGGCAGAAGCCGGACTGCATGGAGGTCTCCCTGACCAACAACGGTGCGGTGCCAAGGGGAAAAATCACAGAGGGCGGAGGCCTCTCCATGCTGCGTCAACGTATCGAAGAAGCAGGCGGCAAAATGGAGATTTGGAGCATCCCGCGCTTTAAGCTGATGCTCAGTCTGCCGGAACAGGAGGAAGCAGCATATGAGAGTGATGATCGTTGAAGACCAGACCATGATCCGCAGTCTGCTGGAAAGCTATTTCCGTGTCGAGGACGGATACCGGATCACGGCGTCGATCCCCGGCGCAAAGCAGGCGGTTGAGGTGTGCCGGACAAGCTCTGTCGATCTGATTTTGATGGATGTGCAAACGGAGAACCGCGAGAATGGTCTGACCGCCGTTCGCCAGATCAAAGCGATACAGCCGAAGAGCAAAATCATTGTTGTGACCTCGCTGATCGACTGCGCAGTTCTGGACGAGGCTAAGAGGGCCGGGGCTGACAGCCTGTGGTATAAGGACTCTACGCAGAAGCGTTTGATGGATGTCGTCCGGCAGACGCTGGCAGGTGAACATATTTTTCCGGACGCACCTCCGACAGTTGAGATTGGCATGGCAAAAAGCACGGAATTTACAAAGACGGAACTGAAGGTTCTGCGGCATCTGCTGCGGGGCTTGTCTTACACGCGCATCGCGGCAGAAATGGGCTGCGAGATGTCGACGGTCAAATTCCATGTGTCAAATATGCTGCAAAAAACCGGGCTGGAAAACAAGCTTCAGCTTGCGCTGGCAGTCAGCGACGTCAAGTTGATTGCCGATCTTGCGGAAGAATGATGGGATTTGATTTTCTGCTTGTGCAGCCACAGGCATTTATTGAAAGTAGAAGCCGTGTCTGAGACGTTACACTTGGCAAGCAATGCCTGCGTATGCAATTAAAGTGAAAACAGTAATCGTGATTGACAATGTTTTGGATACCATCTCTGCGCTCCAAGGAAATCTCACTGGTACAGTATCAACAGTAGAAAAAGGTGTCTATACTTTTGAAAATGAGTGGTTTTACTTATTCTGCCGTTTAACGATTACCATCAGCAGTTCAACGAATACTCGGCTTTTTAACGATTACAACGGCACAGGAAGCCGCAATCCCCATAAAACGCACAAACCCCCGCCGCAGAATTGTTCTGCAGCGGGGTTCACTTATGCGCTGAAACAGCCGAAAAGCCTGATTTCAAGCGGTTTTCGGGCATAGAAAAAGTCCACCGTAATTCTATCAAAATTACGGTGGACTTATGTTGAGGGCGCTCGGTTTTTGACCGGAGTGTAATGACAGAATTACAGAAAACGCAGCTTCAACGCATAAATCATGGAACCGATACCCAAGCCTGCCGTATAGCAGCTGTTGGTTTTTCTGAATGCAGGAGTGTAATAAATATTATTGTCAGCATCGAAGCAGAATTTTTCGGCGGTTAGTACGTTTGTTTCATGCTCCAAAAGACTACCTCCGAGGAAACGACGCATAAAGTCGATTCCTGCACACATGGTAGCAATAGGCTTTTTCCTGCTGCTAAAGTGCGCGATGCATGCTTCTATTGTGCTAGAAGCCCTATAATTGTTCAGAAGACCAATTCCGCCGGGTATGATTAGTGCATCGTATTCCTCAAAATCAATTCCACAAATACTTTTAATGCGTCCTCTGCCAATGCGTGCGGACTCTAAAAGAACATTTCTGTTATCTGCAAGTTGCTCTGTCAGGTGGTTGACTGACGGGACGGAGATATCCTCGGCAACGGGCGTATAATCACATCCATATCTGTCAAGCGCAGCATATGTCAGAATAACTTCTTCAATGCAGGAACCATCGCCGAGACCGCAGCCGGCTAATAAAACCAAGCACTTCATACACCGCTGTCCTTCCGTAAATTCATATCTGTTTTATCAATTTCAAGTATAACCTACCAAAACAAAAAAGTCCACCGTAATTCTATCAAAATTACGGTGGACTTATGGTGGAGAACCGTAATTTTGATAGAAATCCGATAAGGGGGTGCAACTTCGGTTCGGAGGGGGTGCAGTTCTTGATTTAAGGGGGTGCAGCTTTTACCGATTGCACCACTATTGGGGAAAAGCATATAGCTGTGCTATGTCCGACAAACTGGAAGTTATCAGTCCAAAATCAGGACGCCTGCGCAATCGGACATTTGCGTAAATGAAAGGTCTGGAAAATCTTTTCTCAGTTCCTCAACGACAAAGTAGATTTCATCATTATCCCATGTGTCTCCTGCCTTTAATTTACACTGTTCTAAATCCTTTCGTGTTTCAAAGGCAACATCGCCGATTATAATTTTACCGTTTTCTTTTAAGTAGTTACGCAAGTCTAAAAGGAGGTCGCTCCTTTGCGCATCCGTCAAATGATGCAGAGAGTATGTCGCAACAATATAATCATAACGAAAGCTACGCAATGGTTCGACAAGCCCTTTTGAAAAGTCCCCTTGATATAAATGCGCATTTGGCATTTTCTCAGATGCCAACGCAATCATTCTTGATGAAAAGTCCTGCCCATAAATGGAACAGCCTCGCTCGTATAGTTTTGCCGTTAATGTGCCTGTTCCGAATCCAATATCCAGCACAACGGCATTTTCAGCTCTCATTATGGTCTGAAAAATGAACCCAAGTACCTTTTTATAACCGGCAAAAGGGTATGTGTTTTCCTCATCAGAAATGCCGACAGTTTTGTCATAGCCATCAGCCCAAAGGTCGAACTCTATCTTGTTTAGCATACTTACTTCCTCCACAAATTCCGATTTCTCGAAATCATAATACCGTAATGCAGACTGACAATCAAGAAAAAGTCCACCGTAATTCTATCAAAATTACGGTGGGCTTATGTCTATGGGCTACGAAAAAGATATTTTCGGCAGTTTTGCGTATGACTTCGAACTCTCGCAAAAACTTATATTCGGTTAATCATATATGCGACTTTTATTTTATTATTCGGGAATAAGAACATCCCCGCCGGAGATTACCACGTCAGATGCGGAAATGGCACTGTCAATGGTATTCGATTCGTCAATTTCGCCTTCGTATGTTATCTGAACATTTTCTCCCACTCGGATAGCTCCGCTTTCTGCATAACGGGAGATGCGCAGATCATTCAGAAGGATTTTGTACGTGATTCCGTCATCGGGATTGGCGCAGAGAATGGAATCGTCTAACAGAATATACTCATCGGTTATCTCCGTAATCTTACCGACAATGGTATTCTGATACGGCTCACACTCTGCTTCGGTGGAATTCTCTTTTGCATATTTGATAATCTTACTGGCTGCATCTTCTCCGATATTGAAGAGGTATTGGTAATTAAAAGCGTTTGTCCACAGATAGCCATCTACAGTAACATACATGGCAACTTTATATACGCCGAGAGTTTCAGATGTGATCGTAAAACTGTAATACTCTCTATCATGTGCAACCCATTTCTCATCCTCAACAAATGGTGCATTTTCGCATCCGGCAAGAACTTCCCATACATAGTCATCATTGCTCAGTGTATAGTGTTTTTTGTTCGGACTGTCGCCGTTTACAGAGAACCGCTTCAATTCAATTGCTTTTGGGAGGTCTACCAGCTTGAAGAGCTCACCGAGCGTGTGCGGAGGTTCATAATTATCCCTCTTGAAGGTATAACAACTACCTTCCATCCTCACGGCGACAAGCTGGCTCTTATCGGCATATTTTAACTGATACACTTCAAATTTTTCAGTGTATCTATCTCCTTCAATTTCGTCAATGCCCAATACGGTATATGTTCCAATCAAATCGCCAAGGAGTTCTTCAGACACAAGGCAACCGTGACCGCGGTATACAATACCGTCAATTGTTACTTCAGTGTATTTCTCAAAAACGGTTTGATATTCCCATGGCCATACAATTCCTGATTCGTCTGCCATAATGTTAATGTCTTTATACCTATCGTTTGTGCCTCCTGGTGTAGGTTCGCCGCCTAAAAGCGATGGAAGAACAAGCGCGCCTACAACAATGATCACGGCAAAGCAGGCTGCTATTGAACCCAATTTGAGCAAATGATTTTGTTTTTTCTTGCATTCTGCTGCCGCCTCGACAAGATCCTCATCGAGGTTACCGATGGCATTAGAAAATCTCGGTATTTTCATATTTCAACGCCCTCCTTAATGAGATAGTCCCTTAGTTTGTTTCGGGTGTAGAACAACATATTTTTGACCTTACTTTTGGTAAACCCAAAGCGCTCTGCAATTTCTCCGATAGAATCGAAGTAGAAATATTTCCGGATATAGACATTTCGCACGTCCTCCTTTTGTGTGCGCAGGAAGTGGCTGACCAGTTTGCCTACGTCCTCGTCACTCACGTCGGGGGCATACCGATCATCCGGCAGTACCGATTCCAGTTCATCCAGGGACAACATTACATCCGCTGACCGTTTTTCGCGCTTCATAAACTCCAACCGCTTCAGAGACAGGTTTCTCGCAATCTTACAGACAAAGGACATAAAATTACTCGGTCTTGTAGGCGGAATTGCATTCCACACTCCCACGTATGTATCGTTGACACATTCTTCCGAATCCTCGTGATTGTTCAGAATGTTATAGGCAATACTGTGGCAGAGCTTGCCGTACTTTGCATCCGTTTCCTTGATTGCCTGCTCATCCCGTTCAAAGTAGAGTTCTATGATTCTCAGATCATCCATGTTGTTCACCTCCCTTGTCAGACCTAAAAGCGCTTTCACCCATTAAGTACGTTTTTTCCGGCGTTGGTCTTATAATTAATAAAAATGATTGTTTTTCTAACTATATCATATTTCCACATTTCTTTCCATTCCTACAGAAAATGTCGTAAAATTATTTCAATGCATTCAATATAGGAGTTGAAAATATGAGAACATACACCCAAGAAGAAAAACAAGCGGTCATTGACCGTGTTATATCCGGTGAGCTGTCGACGCATATCCTCGCCGACACCGGCATACCCAAGAGTACATTTTACGGTTGGTTACGAGCTTACCGCGAGGAACAGGAAGCCGATAACCGAAGGACAGTCAGTATCCGCAATTTTCATTTGCTTGAAAACAAAGTCGCACGTTTGGAGAGCATTGTTGAAATTCTTAAATCTGCGCCCTGCACACCCAAGGCACCTTTGAGGCAAAGGCTATACGCTGCCGAACAGCTTTACGGCAAATACAATGTGCACGTGATCTGTGATGCTTTCGATATTCCCCGCGGAACATTTTATAACCACGTACTTCGCAACAAAAAGGATAACACGTGGTATGCGAGCGAAATGCCGTGAAGAATTACGGCTTCGTATCCAGGAAATCTTTGATGAAAGCAATCAAGTATTCGGTGCTGCTAAAATTGCGGCAGTTATGAAAAACGAAGGGTTCAAAATCAGCAACGAAATGGTGCGCACACTTATGCGTGATATGGGTTTGGTCAGTATACGGCAAAGTGCCAAGAAACTATACGAGGACGAGGGGCGTAAATATAAAAACCACCTTAACCAAGAGTTTGACACGTGCAAGCTGAATGAAGTGTGGGTCAACGACGTTACATATTTCAAGTACGGCGAAAATGCTTATTATATCTGCGTAATCATTGACCTGTTCTCGCGCATGGTCGTGGGATATAAGATCAGCAAGACCAACAGCACACAGCTTGTAAAATCAACCTTTCAAATTGCATATAAAGCACGTCAGCCGGATTCAAGTTTGGTTTTCCATACCGACCGTGGCAGCAACTACCGATCCAAAACAATGAATGATTATATGCGGTCTCTGAACATCACACACTCCTTTTCACGTGCGCATGTGCCGTATGACAATTCCGTAATGGAATCGTTCTTTGCTTCTATGAAACGGGAGGAGTTATATCGCACCAAGTATCGCTCGGAATCAGACTTTCGAAGTGCGGTGGACAAGTACATGATTTTCTATAATACCAAACGCCCGCACAAGAAATTGCAATACAAGACTCCCGAACAGAAAGAAGAAGAATATGCCTTGAAACTGAAGGATTTCTGAGACACGTGCAGACAGACTAAAGGGTTCAAAAAGGTTTGTTTTTAGTTTTCCGGATTGCCAAATCCGAGTTATTCGTTTTTTAGTCCGACTGACAAAAAGAAAATGCGACCTCGAAAAGCCGCATAAATACTGGATTTTATAGGAAAAACACCATTGACTCCGAACTTAAGGGTTCAGATTTCAATGGTGTCTTTAGTGTAGCTGGGGTCAAGGAACGCGAACTCCGCCTGTGCGCCCCAAAGGGCGCCCTTGATTTTCTTTTCCTCGTGGGTGATGACGGCACCGTTATTCATCTCGCTGCCGGTGCCGAACACCGTGACGATGGTGCCGAGGGGGATAAACTCCGTTGGGAATGTGTGCTTGGTGTTCTCCAGTTCCCAAATGTCCTCGTCCAGTTTGGCCTGCGCGGAGATGACCTTGCAGCAATCGGACACGCTGCCGCCGCCCACGGCGAGGATAAGGTCAACATGATTTTCCCACGCCAGCTTTGCGCCCTCCTGCGCCTTGGCATAGGTGGGATTGGGCATGATGCGGTCGAACTCCACGACGCGCTTGCCGGCGGCGTTCAGAATGCCCATGATTTCATCATACACGCCATTGCGCTTGATGGAGCCGCCGCCATAAGCCAGCATGACGGTGTCGCCGTAGTGATCCAGCAGGCAGCCCAGATACTCCTTCACGCCGCCCTTGCCAAAATACACCTTCTAATTCTTTATTTACGTCGCTTACAAAGGGGACTTGTGCCAATAGCGTGGCCTCGCTTACTGTGCCCTTTAGAGCATTGACAATATTTACTACGTCGGTATTATCGGTTGGAATGTTGCGGGTAAATGTAATGTTTATATCACGGAATACCTCTTCACCAAGTTTCAGAGAAGCAATGCCCGCTATAATTTCTATACGGCGTTGTAAGGCTTTCTTGAAAGAGGTTTCGACCATGCCCGCCCTTGTTTCCATGCCGGTAAGGCGGTAGCGGATAGCAATGCCGGAGGATACCCCGCCGACAAAGGTTTCACTGGAAAAGTCAGGACATTGGGCAATTCTATAAATGCTATCATGAAGCCGTTTTAGAATATTCTCAACTTGTGCGTCGTTCGCGTTCTTGGTCAACCATTGAGCTTCTGCTCCTTCAGGAAGAATAAGAACTCGGTTTTCCTTCATCATTTGAATATCTTCGCTATCAGCATCACAGCCGGTAATAGAAAGGTAAGCATCGCAGAACGCACTATAATCATCAATTTCCGCACTCAATAGGTCATTTACACTATCCTGCTCAGACATCACGCAGTCAAAGATAGACTTTTCGTTTGCCAAGAAGAAAATGTTCGCGGGGCATTGCCCAAAGTAGTGCGGTTCTTCTCCTTTGAAAGAAAGAGAGCCATTCAGACCGCCCATTTCATAATGACGGATTAGGTTATCGGTATAGACATCTACTTTATAGGTGTCGCTTTCATCCCAATCATTGACCTTATACCAGCGGACAAAATAGAGAAGGTCGCAAGTCAAGGTGTCGTCGAAGATACCAAAGCATTGAAGCGGATTTACCAAGTTGAAGCGGGTCTTGCCGTCGCCGTCAATGAACATCAGTTCTGAGGCAGTTCCATAGACAAGGCCGTTTAGCAAAAAATTACTGTCCTCTTCCTGATAGTCGTTATAGCGTAGAATATCCATGATTTCATCTATGTCATTGTCGCTGGAATAGCCAATACAACGCGGAGAAGCAATATAGCCACAATAACTATCTGCGATATTTTTACAGTAGTTGATAACGGTCTTATTACAAGGCTTAGAAGGGTCGCTGTAGGCCTTTTCGTAAATGCGTTGATTGCCATTATAGTAGTCCCAATAACGCTTTAGATGAGGGTATACGCCGGTCTGAAAGCGGTTTATCATCTTCTGTAGTAAAGATGGAGTAAGTTCAATATCTCTATTTATGCAAAACATTATCTCTCTCCCCCATCAAACTCAGTTTCAGTGGCGGTTAGCGTGCCGGTGTCATCGACGGTTATTTTGAATTTTTTTGTGGAGTTGGGTGTTGAGGAGGAAATTATGAGTTCTTCAGAAGAAATAGCACCAATGTTATCCCGTGCATGTTTCTTTTGTCCGTCGGTTAGAGTCTGTTCTATATCGTAGGCTACATAACCTTGGTCAACAATCTCTTGAATGTCGTTTCTAGTTATCGGTGGGGTCAGCACTACGTTCATTGAGTCAGATTCTATATTAAGTTGTAGCAAGGCGTCAACAAAACTTTGGAAAATATAACCTTTGTTATCAATCGCTGCTATTTGATTTAGATAGATTTTAGGGCCATTTTCAACAAGAAGTCGTATTACAGCTGATTGGCCACTATGATTCAATTTAGCAATACTGTTATAAGGATTATTGCCAGAAACTTTATTTGAGCTAGGATTATAATTTAGCTCCAAAACTTTAGCATCAATATTATACTTATAATCTTCAATCCATTTTCCCCTATAGGTAGGAGATACCTCAATTACAGAAAATGATGTTACTTGGATGTCGTAATCTTCTGAGACTTTACTAGTTCCTGAAAAACTTATAGTATATTTTTCGTTACCACAATCTTTAGCATAAGTAAGAGGAAGTAAGGAAGTTCCTTCTAAATAAACATACTTTCCAGCAGTGTAAGCATCATATATTTCTTTTGGCGTTTTATCAAGATATGGTGTTCCATAAGTTCTACTCAAAGTTACTTTGAATGGTTCAGAATTTGCTCCGATATTAGTTCTTGCTTGTGCTTTTTGAGCGTCGGTTAGCTCCTGCGGATTGTAAATAACAGCATCTTTAGCCCCAACTTGCTTTATTGGAGCGACCAATTTTATAGACATTATTCAAGCCTCCATTACATAAATAGGTTTAGCAAAGCACAAACTATTTCCTTCTAGCATAACAGTATAGAAATAGCGTCCAGCACTTTGGGCGGGCAATGTGAAAATCCAATTCTCTTCATACACTCCCTCATAGGAAAACCATGAAACAAGAATTACAGTCTTAGAACAGAAATAAAAATAACGCCCGCTGTTTATTCGGCGGGCGACCTTCAAAAGGTGAACGTTATGAAAGAGAGATTAGCGAAGCTCATAAATGTCAAGAGCATTATAACCATCGTGCTTTGCGGTGTGTTCAGTTATCTAGCGGTCGCGGGCAAGGTATCAGCCCAACAGTTCTTGACTATCTTTACTGTTATTATCAGCTTCTACTTTGGTAGCCAAGTAGAGAAGAAGAGACAGGAATAAGATTTTTTTCGGAAAAACTATGACGCTTTATGAGATTTTGGCTAGTGGGGAATTCAGTGGGGAAACCATTCTCAAATTCCCCACTAAACCAATATTTTTTGAAAAATCGTGCGAAATTCCGCAAATTGAATTTTACCGTTTTGCTCCTGAAAGTGTAGTATTTCCAATGACTTTTGGGTAAAAAAGAACTTTCAAGGCGAAAACCTTGAAAGCTCTTCTGGTGGAGGCGGGGAGAGTCGAACTCCCGTCCGAAAGCAACTTGACTGGAACTTCTCCGGGCGCAGTCCGTTATTTACATTCCCTCATCCGGACGGGAACGGACACCCTGCCGGATTTGGTAGCTTCATGATGCATGGTGCGGGCAAAGCTTACCGCACGCACGGTCTCCACTCAAATCACACCCGAGCCCGGCTCGTGGACCTTCCGGGGCGGATGGGCGCCTAATTAGGCAGCCAGTGCGTACTGATTGTTGTCAGTTAATTTTAAAAAGTTGCCCGTTTTATCGTGGCCAGGCGCCACGGCCCGCTATTCCAGCCTCACTACCCCCGTCGAAACCGGTACGCCCCCGGATCGAGAAAATATGGGCTGCGCGGGAGGCAGGGGAGAGCCTGCCTCCTGCGAAAGCTTACAAATTAAAATCTGCCGTAGGGATCTTTGAGCTTCTTCGGCTCCGGATAGGTCTCGCCCTTCGTATCGACGCGGACAGACTTCATCTTCTGCTCGGTCTCCGGGCGGTCATTGCGGTCCGTCTTGACCTGGCAGATGGCGTCGACAACCTCCATGCCGGAGAGCACCTTGCCGAACGCAGCATACTGCTTATCGAGATGCGGCGCGTCCTGATGCATGATGAAGAACTGCGAACCGGCGGAGTTCGGAGACTGCGCGCGCGCCATGGACAGCACGCCGCGCTTATGCTTCAGCTTATTGTCCACGCCGTTGAACAGGAACTCGCCCTTGATGCAGTAGCCGGGACCGCCCATGCCGGTGCCCTCGGGGCAGCCACCCTGGATCATGAAGCCGGGAATGACGCGGTGGAAGATGAGGCCGTCATAAAAGCCGCTGTTTGCCAGCGAGATGAAGTTATAGACCGACTGCGGCGCGACATCCGGGTAGAGCTCGGCGGTGATGATGCCGCCGTTTTCCATTTCAATGGTCACAACAGGATTTTCCATGGTCAGTGATTCCTTTCTTTCATCGCGCGGTCAATCTGACGGCGCGCGTCCTTATTGGCGGCGTCCTGCCGCTTGTCATAGAGCTTTTTGCCCTTGCACAGCGCGACCTCGACCTTGACGCGGGAGTTTTTCAGATAAACGGAGAGCGGAACGATGGCGTAGCCGTCGAGCTGGACCTTGGAGGCCAGCCGCTGGATCTCACGCTTGTGCATGAGCAGGCGGCGCGGGCGGATAGGGTCCTTATTGAAGATGTTGCCCTTTTCATAGGGGCTGATATGCATCTGCCGCACCCAGAGCTCTCCGTCCTTCACGCTGCACCAGGCGTCCTTGAGGTTCAGGGTGCCAAGCCGGATGGACTTGACCTCCGTGCCGAACAGCTCAATGCCCGCCTCGAAGCGCTCCTCGACGAAATATTCATGAAACGCCTTTGAATTTTTGGCAACGATCTTGACGCCGGTCTTCTCCATCTGCTCACCCCGCTTTCCTATTATTTTCTATTATATCATATTTGTCAAGCACCAAACAGGAGCGGCTCGAGCTCCTGCACGGTCTCGAGATAAAAATCGCTGAAGCGGCGCAGAAAAGCGCGGATCTCGGGGTCGTCGTGCGACCAGCCCGCGCAGGCGAACGGCACGCCGCAGGCGTGGGCCATGTCATAGCCGGGCTTGAGATCATCCACCATCAATAGCTCTTCCGACCGCAGGTCATACAGCCGCATGATCTCCTGCAGGGCGTAGGGCGATGGCTTGCGGCGGTCCTCGCCGAGGTCCCAGTCGAAAATCTGATCCGGCTCCAGATCGAAGTGCAGCCGGTAATCGCGCAGGATGTTTTCACGCGCGGAGTGCGACGAGACGCACAGCAGGCCGCCCTCCTGCTTCCAGCGCGTCAGGATGGGGCGCAGGCCGTCATAGGGGGGCGGGATATGTGTGGCGACATAGCTTCGCCACATGTCGTACTGCACGTCGATCTCCTCGGGCGTCAGGCCGATATAGTCGCTGCAAAGGGCGGAAAAGCCGGGGGAGAAGCACCAGTGGGTGAATTCCTCCCGCGTGATGGTCCTGCCGGGGCGAAGCACCTTCAGGGCTTCGAGAAAGCTGGGATAATTAACGGTCTCCTCGCTGCGGACGACGGTATCGTCGTGATCGAGCACGAGACAGCGATAGTTCAGCATAGGTTCCTCCAGAAAGGATTTCGATATAAATGGGAAAGATCGAGAGCCGGTGTGCGGCGGTGAGCGCCTTGCAGGCTCTAAATTTGGTGACACCATCGTCGAACGCACACGCCAATGTAGCGGCGCTCAGTGAGCGCCCTGTAGGAGAGCATTCAACGGCAGAAGGGCACCCGTTGCATTATCCTGACGTGTCATTGCGAGGAGCGAAGCGACGCAGCGATCTCACAGGGCGAGGTTGGATAGCAGGCAGCCTTTGGCGAAAACGTGACCGGGACATCCGCGTATTCTTTTCCATCGTTATTTTAGCAGAATTTCCCGCAAAATGCAAATTCTTCCCCATGGATTTCTGCCTTGATTTACGAACAAATGTTTGATATAATGAGAGCAGAAACAAGCGGAGGTGAGCGCATGGAGGATATCGTGAACCGGCAGATAGAGATGATCTCCGTCTGCGCGGCGGACGGAGCGCTGACGCCGATCCGCTTCCGCATGGAGGACGGCGAGCATATGCTGCGCACCGTCCCGATCCGGCAGGTCGTCTGCTCCCGGCCGATCTCCTATGCCGGGGTGGAGGCCATCCAGTACCTCTGCAAGACGCAGCTGGGGCCGCAGGAGGCGCTGCTGGAGCTGCGCTATACCGTGCGGACGCATCGCTGGACGCTTTTCCGGGTGGTGTACGGATGCCCCGGGTGATCTTTCATGTGGATGTGAACAGCGCGTTCCTGTCGTGGTCGGCGGCCTACCGCGTGCGGGTTCTGGGCGAACAGGAGGACCTGCGCGACATTCCCTCCGCCGTGGCCGGGGAGCGTGCAGAACGGCACGGCATCATTCTGGCCAAGAGCATTCCAGCGAAAAAGTGCGGCGTGAAAACAGGCGAGCAGATCTTTCTGGCGCAGCAAAAATGTCCGGGGCTGAAGCTCGTGCCGCCGGACTATGCGCTGTATGTAGAGGCCTCGCGGCGCTTTATTGCCCTGCTGCGGGAATTCGCGCCGGTCGTGGAGCAGTATTCCATCGACGAGGCGTGGGCCGACCTGAGCGGCACGGAGGGGCTTTATGGCTCGCCGGTCGCGGCGGCGGAGCTGCTGCGCACACGCATCCGCGAGGAGCTGGGCTTTACGGTGAATATCGGCATCTCCTCCAATAAGCTGCTGGCCAAAATGGCAGGGGAGTTTGAAAAGCCGGACAAGGTCCACACGCTGTTCCCGGAGGAGGTGCCGCAGAAGCTCTGGCCGCTGCCGGTGCGGGAGCTGTTCATGCTCGGGCCTGCCACGGAGCGCCGGCTCAACCGCATCGGCATCCACACGATCGGCGAGCTGGCGCAGGCTGATCCGGAGCTGCTGCTGCACTATCTGAACAAGCCGGGGCTGGCACTGTGGCACTCGGCAAACGGCAGGTGCAGCGAGGAGCTGCTGCCGCAGCCGGAGGCGAACAAGGGCTATGGCAATTCCACAACACTGCCCGCCGATGTCACAACGGAGGCAGGGGCGCAGCGCGTGCTGCTGTCGCTCTGCGAAACGGTCGCCATGCGCCTGCGGCGGGACGGCAAGGCGGCGCGGTGCATTTCCGTGAGCCTGCGGAGCGCGGATTTCGTCACGTTTTCTCACCAGACGATGCTGCGGGAGGCCGTGCACGGGACGGAGGAGCTGTTCCGCTGCGCCTGCCGGGTCTTTGCCGAGGCATGGGACGGGCAGACGCCGCTGCGCCAGCTCGGTGTGCAGGCCACAAGGCTGGAGGAGCCGCAGCCGCGCCAGCTTGACCTGTTTGCCGTGGGCGGCGCGCAGCAGTATGCCCGCAAGGCGATCCTGGATGGGACCGTGGATGCCCTGCGCGAAAAATACGGCGAGGGCGTCATCCGGCGGGCGCGCTTTACCGGAGCGGACACCGTGCTGGCAGGCGGACTGTCCAGGGAGCGGCGGACGGGCATCACAAAGCCGCTGGATGCGGAGTAAAAGGCATGAAACGGATGCAGATACGCCACAGCATTGTCAAGGATAAGGCAGGTTATCGGAGAACCTGCGCGGCCCCCAATTTTGGAGGAAAGAAATGCAATGACGTAATGCCGCCCGATGTACCCGCGCACCGTGGCTTATTCGCACTCTATGATCGGAGGAATAAAGCGCTCAATTGCACGGCGCAGCTTGGGGTGGCGAATGACGAAATGAATGCACGGCGCTTTATTCTTTGATACCATTGCCCATTTTCCTTCGTGAATCAGGATATTGAGATTGCTGAACGGCTGAAAATGCACCAATTCCAGGGAATAGTGCGGCTGGCACTTTTCAAAATTTTCCGTCAGACGGAGATGCTCCAGATATTCCTTGTAGCTATAGAGGAAATCGTGCTCCGGAAACAGGCCGGAAACCGGAAGAGAGACGGAGGTCTCCTCAAATTCCGCTTGTGTCAGCAGTGGAAGTTCATCCCTGACATGATTGTCCTGCAGCACGCGGAGGAAGAGGATGCGCTGCTGTTCTGCAAAAGAAAGAATTTTCCGCTGCTCCGCCTCCGGTATGTGGCGAACTGTCAGAAATGTCGTCAGAAATTCGGGCGTTGCCGTATAGATAGGCGGTGCAGACAGAAGATTTCGACGGTTCCCGGCGGTTTCGCTGTCTGCCGCCAGAAAGGCATTCAGTTCATTTTGCGACATCTCTCGATAAATGTCCATCAGGGGCTTCGCTTTCTGCAGCAGATCATCTGCACGCTTCCGGTAATAGGCCAGATCACGCTTTCCCCTTGAAAGGCAATACATTCCGTCTTCATGACAGCCTGCAATACACTCGCCCGAAAGCGCGGCGGAGCCGGAAACCTTCAGAAAGTGGCAAAAAACAGTGTTCGGTGCGCTCTGAAGATAGTAAGGAGAGATCTGCCCGGTCATATAGAGCGGGATGTGGCTTTCCAATCCCAGCATCATCTCCTGAAACGGACGGTTGAGGCTGTGAATGATGTTCAGATGCAGGCCCTTTTTCAGCAGGAGGGCCAGCCCGAGCATATATTTCTTGGAAAAATCCAGATCAGCTGCCATATCCTCCATCGGCATATCGCTGTAGAGGAATACAGGCTCAGTCGATTTGGAAAGGACGGTCGCCTTGAAAAAGTCCAATTCTCCCTTTTTCATCTCCTCCAGGCCGTGATAGGTTCTGGCAGTCTGGAGGAGAAACGGCACGTTGGGAACACATAGCTCGTCGAAGTGAATCGCCCGGATGTACTCATTCAGATCAAAGCTGTTCATTGCGTTCAGGAAGGCGGAAACAGAGGATCTCTCCGTGTCTTCTGCCGCAGCGCTGCCCATAAGCCAGTCTGCGACGGCACGAAAATATTCAGCCTCGCCGGAGAGAGAGCCGAACGGAACGCCGAGCATATGCGCTACGGCTGAACGACCGCTTTCCCCATCAAACCGGCGGACAACAAACTTTGCAACATCGGCAGCAAAGCGCTTGGGATCGGCAGGTGCCCGCTGCCCGCTGCGAATGCGGGAAAGAAAGGAAGGGTCATAGGAAATAGCCTTCGCCAGCTCTGCCGAAGAAATATGCAGAACGGTCAGAAGCCGGTTGATCTTTGTCCGCAGTATCTCCGGGTCGGACCGCTGCAGATCCATGCAGTCTGTGCACTGCGCATAGAGCGAGTCCGGTGAAAGCTGCTTTCCCTTACATGCGGCGATGGTGCAAAGTCCCTGAAGCAGGAGATTAAGGCCCTCCTGATCGGGAGTGCGTTCCCCGGAGCGAAAGCGGCTCAGCGTTGCGGCAGACAGACCGCATGCCTCAGACAGCTCCTTTGCGGTACAGTCTGCCAGCTCCATCCATTCGTTGAGTTTCTCGGAAAATCTCATAGAGGATACCTTCCCTTCACGCATTTCGTCCGTCAGTAGCTTTTGACTGGGCAGGTTTTGACCGTTTGACAACGTTATCATAGTACATGGGTTTCCGAAATGTCAATGACAAAAATGAAAGACTTTTCAAAAACGGTGGCGTCTATGATATAGTAAAAAAAGAATCAGACCATCGAACTATCGAAGAACCTAACCGAGCCAAAATCCCGGCAGGACCTTTTCGACCGGCTGCTTTCGGATTACCGGTCAGGAACGAAAATCATGCAGAAAGGATCTGTAGAATCATGAAACGGATTATTTTGTCCCTGCTGCTCACCCTGTCCCTGACGCTTTCCCTGCTTCCGGCGGTGAATGCGGCGGGCATCCCCGGCGAGGAAAAGCTGCCCGACGAGGCGGGCTACGGCTTTACCTACGCATTCGTCTCACCGACGACCATTGAGATCACCGCTTACTACGGCTACGAGGCGGAGGTCACCGTCCCCTCGACCATCGACGGCTATACCGTCGTGGGCATCCAAAGCTTCCACAACGAGGAGGGCTACAGCAACCCCAATATCTTTGTCCGCAAGGTTGTCCTGCCCGAAACGGTGACGTACATCGCAGACGGTGCATTCTACGATGGCGACGACTGGTCAGCGAAGACCCACTTTGAGCTGCGCGAGATCGTCCTGCCGCAGAGCCTGAAAACCATCGGCAAAAATGCGTTTTACCACAACTACTACCTGCAAAAGATCGACATTCCCGCCGGCGTGACGGAGATCGGCGCGGGTGCCTTCGCAAAGTGCCAGAATCTGTCCGACATCACCATCCGCGGCGAGAACACCCTCCTGCATGGCGGCGCGTTCGGCGAGAAGAGCGGCTACAGCGTCGGCGCCTTTGCCGGAAAGCTCAGAGAGCTGCACCAGCAGTGGCTGTATGACGACAGCGCCTCGGACTTCTTCATCTGGCAGGGGCAGCTCTTGGACTACAGGGGCACGAGCAAGATGCCCGTCATCCCTGACACCGTGAAGGTCATCGGCGCGTCGGCGTTCTGGCGGTCGGACATCACCGGCGTGACCATTCCGTCGAGCGTCAAGCTGATCGGCGCGTCGGCGTTCTATGAGTGCGCCTCCCTGACCTCCGTGGAGATCCCCGGCAGCGTTGAGCGCATTGACAACAACGCCTTCTGCGACTGCACCGGCATGACCTCCGTCAAGCTGAACAAGGGGCTGGAGGTCATCGGCGAGGGCGGCTTCAACGACTGCGAGGGGCTGACGAACCTTGTCCTGCCTGAGGGGCTGACTACGCTGGAGGAGCGGGCGTTTTACGACTGCGAGAATATCGAGCGCTTCACCTTCCCCAAGTCGCTGACCGATATGGAAGACTCCAGCATCTATACCTCGAAGTGGTATGAGGGGCTTGCCGACGGCACGGAGCTGTACTGCGGCAGCGTGTTCCTCGGCTGCAAGGGGCAAAAATATCCCTCCAAGCTGACCGTCCGTCCCGGCACAAAAATGGTGCGCATCGAGCAGGACGATCTGGACGGCGTGAACGAGCTGATCCTGCCCGACGGGCTGGAATCGCTCAGTATCACGGAAGGCGGCGGCAGCATCACCAAGCTTACCGTTCCGGAGAGCGTCCATTACATCAATCTCCGCAAATTTGCCCATCTGACCGACCTCAAGCTGCCGACGACGGCGGTTCTGGAGGAGAGCTGCTTTTCCGGCTGTTACCAGATCAAGAATCTGACCATCCCGAAGGGCAATACGACGCTGAAGGGCCTTAGCGTCGGCAGGACGGCGCACGTGGTTCTGCCCGACGACGTGCTCGAGGTGCGCGGCCCGATCTCCAACGGCGACCCCTACAACAACAAGGACCGCAACTCAAACCTCAAGTCGATCGACCTGAAGAACGTCCGCATTCTGACGGGCGGCGCGCTCAGCGACTGCGTTGCGCTCGAAAGCGTGACGCTGCCGGATTCACTCATCACGCTTGGCGACGGTGTATTCAGCGGCTGTGCGCAGCTGCGCTCGATTAAGGGCGGCAAAAACGTCCGTCAGATCGGCGACGGCTGCTTCTCCGGCTGCGCCGCGCTGACCGACTTCGGCGAGCTGGAAAAGAACGTGACCCACGTCGGTTCTTGGGCCTTCCAGAACTGCGGCTGGTTCCACGATCAGCCAAACGGCGTGGTTTATTTCGGCAAGGCCGCCTATGCCTACAAGGGCTCGATGGCGGAGGGCACCATCCTGAGCCTAAAGGACGGCACGGTTTCCGTCACCTATGAGTTCCTCGCGGGTCAGACGGAGCTGAACCCCACCTTCGACCAGCCGAATCTCGCGGGGCTGATCCTCCCGCAGAGCTGCAAATATGTGGATGACTACGCCTTCGCCGGTTCGAAGAATATGAAGTTCATCGACCTCGGCGGCGTGCAGTACATCGGCAGGGAGGCGTTCAACAACAGTGCCTGCGAGAGCATCGTCCTGCCGGATTCCGTGCGCTTTGTCGGCAACAACGCCTTCTCCGCGCCGAGCATCAAGGCAATCCATCTGAATGACGGCCTGCGCGTGCTGGACGAGGGCGCGTTCTTCACCTATGGCAAGGGCAAGGGCGTTACCATCCCTGCCAGCGTCGCCTACATTGGCTATCAGGCGTTCGGATATTGCCCGGTCGACCCGGAGAATCCGTTTGGCGGTCTGACGAAGATCGACGGCTTCGTCATCCGCGGCACGGCGGGGACGGCTGCGCAGACCTACGCCGTGGACAATGAATTCACCTTCGAAACGGGCGCCTGCACCGCCCATCAGCCCGTGACGGAAACGGTCGCGCCGACCTGCCGAACCGGCGGCTTCACGCGCACGGTCTGCGCCGTCTGCGGCGCCGTGACCGCGTCGGGAAATACCGCCCCCGTCGCGCATAAGCCCGTCGCCAACGACCCGATCGAGGCCACCTGCACCCGCCCGGGCTACACCGGCGGCACGCACTGTGCCTTCTGCGGTCTGACCCTGACCCAGCCGACGCAGACCCCCGCGCTGGGGCACGACGAGGTCGTCGCTACGGAGGAATACGAGTATTCTGCGTATTACGGCATGATCCGCCACTACTGCCGCCGCTGCGAGCTGAAGTGGTATGAGACCGACGGCGACAGCGGGCACGTCCACGACTATACCTACCGCACCGACACCGTTTATCCGACCTGCATCAACGCGGGCTACACCGAGCACTTCTGCGCCTGCGGCGAGAGCTATCGAGACGGCTATATTCCTGCGCTGGGGCACGATTATGTCAATGGTGTCTGCTCACGCTGCGGGAACACCGAGGGCAGCTGTGACGGCGGCGCAAGCTGTCCCTCCAAGCCTTATCACGACGTGGACACCGGACGCTGGTACCACGAGGGCGTCGACTATGCCATTGCGCACGGCCTGATGAACGGCGTCGGCAACGGCATGTTTGAGCCGGAGAGCAGCATGACGCGCGCCATGCTCGTCACGGTGCTCTGGCGCTACGCCGGAAGCCCGGCCGGATGGGAGAATCCCTTCACAGACGTGCCAAACGGAAGCTGGTTCACGCAGGCCGTGGCTTGGGCAGCCGAAAACGGCATCGTGAACGGCGTCGGCAACCATAAATTTGAGCCGGACAGCAATATTACCCGGGAGCAGATGGCGGCGATTCTGTTCCGCTATGCAGCGATGTCCGGATTTGATACCTCAGCGCGTGGAAATCTGGATCAGTATCCCGATCGGGGCGATGTCAGCGGCTATGCCGTGGAGCCTCTCTCCTGGGCGGTTGCCGAGGGTCTGATAAAGGGAACCGACAATGGGAATGGCATTCTCCTCGATCCGCAGGGCAATGCCACCCGCGCTCAGGTCGCAACGATCATCATGCGGTTTATTCGTACCGCAGCAGGCAAGTAAAAAGACTGCCATGAATCACGAGGCCAAAAACACCGACCTAAAGTCTTGCAGAAAAAGCGTAAAAGAAACGGTCCGAGCGTCCTTTCCTGTGCAATTCTTACCAGATAGAACGAAGGGCTTGCCTCAAAATAAAATTTTCTAAAATTAGCCAAACAATTAAGCCGTGAAAATCCAATTGAACCTGGATTTTCACGGCTTTTGTCTAACTTTTAAAGGGGGCTATACTCTTACAATTCGCATATTATATTTACAGGGAAAAATCCAGCTCGTCATATTCGGAAAAATCCTTTGGCTTGCGGCGCTTCGGCACGCGTTTGAGCGGATCGTATTTGAACTTCCGGCAGTGGTGGCAGGCAGCGACAAAGCCGCGCTTGGCGCAGAGATACGTTTCGTCGTCGAGCTTCCCGGCGTAGACACAGTAGGAGCAGAATCGGTCGATCTTTTTTCGGAACAGCATGCGGGCCACCTCCTTTTTTGCTATTATACCGCAGCGTGGCGCAAATTTCCAGCCCGAATTTTTCGCAGCAGGGGAGCCAGCAGTGCGCAAGCGGTCAACGCTCCGGCAGACAGCAGCGCGGCAGGAGACGGCGCAAAGCAGGCGAGGGCCAGCACGGCCGAGAGCAGGCCATGCAGCAGCTTTGCGGAAAAGTAACCGTGCGGACGAAGCCCCGCCGTCTGCCATAGGCTCATGGCCTGAAAATGGACGCAAAGCCCGCCCCAGCCCATCAGAAGGGCGCAGGCGGCCTCCGCGCCGGGGCCGGAGAGCAGCAGGATGCCGCTGGAAAGCTCGAGCGCGCCGCAGGCCAGCGCCTCGGCCAGCCGGTTCGGCAGCAGGGCTGTCAGCCCGGCGGCGCGCAGCACGGCGAGCATCGACGAAAAAAAGACGATGAGCCCGCTGACCTGCAGCAGGGCGGCGCAGCTTCCCTGCACGGCTTCCGGCAGCAGGGAAGAAAGAACGGGCTTCTCCCGGCGCGCCGTCCGCAGGGCGGCCGGGGGAGCGGAGCCGGGCAGGAGAAGGCCCGTCAGCAGGGCGGAAAGCGCATGCAGGCCGTAGAGGATCAGCCCACGGCGCACGTCTCCGAGCACGGCAGCTCCGATGAGACCGGCAAAAAAGCCCGGCCCGGAATTGTTGCAGAAGCACAGGGCGCGCTCGGCCTCTGCCTTTGAAAGTGCACCGGCGCGGTACAGCTCCGTCACGGCGGCCGCCCCGGCGGGATAGCCGCCGAGCAGGCCGGTCAGCAGGGCCGGCAGGCACGCGGCGCGGACGCCGAACAGGGCACGGAACAGACGGTCCGCCCGCCGCCCCGGCGTGGGCAGCGAAAGGGCAGTCAGCATGCGGGAGACGACGAAAAACGGCAGCAGCGCGGGAATGACGCGCGTTCCGCAGGCGCGAAGGCCCTGCAGCGCGCCGGACGCGGCGGCCTGCGGCGCGAGCAGAAGCCCGGCGGCCGCCAGAAACAGCACAAGCAGCACAGAAGATCACCTCACCGGAATATATTGCCGGAGCCGGAAAGGAATGCGGAAAGCGAGCATAGAATGTCTCCGGGTGATCGAATGAAACGGGGAAAAAATCTGGCGCAGCGCCTGACGCTGCCGCAGGAGGTCGTGTCGCAGGGGCCGCTGGCCGAGCTGCATGGCAATACAAGCGTCTGCATCGAAAATCACGGGGGCATTCTGGAATACACGGACACCCGCGTCTGTATCGCGGTGCAGCGCGGTACGCTGACCGTCAGCGGCTGCGGGCTGCGCATCCTGCGCATGACGCAGCGGCGCGTGGAGATCGGCGGGACGATCCGCTGCGTAGAGGTGTCCTGAGATGAGCCGGCTGATCCGTTATCTGCGCGGGAGCGTTCGCTTCCGCCTGACCGGCGCCGCGCCGGAGCAGTGTCTGAACGCCCTTGCGGCTGCGCGGCTGGAATTCTGGGACATCGAGCGCGAGGATGCGCTGCACCTGTCGCTCTGTGTTCCTGCGCGTGAGGCAGAGCGCCTGCAAAGGCTTGCGCTGCGCTGCCTGTGCACGGCGGAGGTGACGGAGCGCTCCGGCCTGCGGGCGCAGTTCGGTGGTCTTCTGCGGCGGCCCGTCCTGCTGCTGGGGCTGCTGGCGGCGGCCGCGGCAACGTTCGTGCTGCAGGAATTCGTCTGGACGATCGAGGTCGAGGGAAATGACAGGCTCCCGGCCGGGCAGATCGTGCAGGCGCTCGAGGAGCTCGGCATCGCGCCGGGAACATGGGGCCCGTCCATCGATTCGCCCGAGACGCGCAACCGGATGCTGCTGCGCATGCCGGAGCTGGCGTGGCTCGCCGTGAACCGCTCCGGCGGGCGGGTGCAGGTGCTCGTGACGGAGCGGCAGCAGCCGCCGGACACGCGCGCTCCCTACGCCGTGGCCAATGTGGTGGCCGCGCGGGACGGCGTGCTCACGGAGGTCTCCGTAACGGAGGGCATGCGGCTGTGCGCCGTCGGCGATACCGTCCGGCAGGGGCAGCTGCTCGTCTCCGGCTATGAGGACTACGGCCTGTTCATCCGCCCGGTGTGCGCCTCGGCCGAGATCTATGCCAGGACGTGGCATACGGGGACCGTCGTCACGCCCGCGGAGCGGCTGGAAAAGCGCTATACCGGCCGGGAGTGGAAGCAGGTCACGCTCATCGTCGGGAAAAAAAGAATAAAATTATGGGGAAACAGTAGCATTTCCCAGCAGGATTGTGATAAAATGATCGTGGAAAAGGCTGTCCGGACCTCCGGCTATGCGTATCCGCTGCGGCTGGAGACGGCGATCCTGCGGGAATATGTGCTGGAGCCTGCCCCCGCGCCGCAGGTGCAGACGGAAAAGCTGCTGCAGGAGGCGTGGCGGCGCGCCGTGCAGGCGCAGATGCTCGCGGGCAGGATCGATGCCACACAGGAGAGCCTGCTGATGCAGGGCGGCCTGTGCATCCTGCAGGCGCAGAGCGACTGCACGGAGCTGATTTCCCGCACGCTGCCGCTGGAGGCGGCGGACTGACAAAGGAGAATCCCCATGAGCGAACGAATCATCAATGCCGAACGCATCGAGCAGATCATCAATGTGTTCGGCTCGTTTGACGAAAACATCAAGCGCATCGAGCAGACCTACGGTGTGAAGATCACGAACCGCGGCACGGAGCTGAAGATCTCGGGCGAAGACGAGGCGGCGGACCGCGCAGGCCGCGCCATCGAGGGCCTGCTCCTGCTGGCGGCGAAGGGCGAGACGATCGACGAGCAGAAGGTGCGCTATCTGATCGACCTTGTTTCCAGCGGGAACGAGGACAAGATCGGCGAAATGGCGAAGGACGTTGTCTGTATCACGGCCAAGGGCCGTCCTGTCAAGGCAAAGACCCTTGGACAGCAGCGCTATATGAAGGCCATTTCGAAAAATACCATCACGATCGGCGTCGGTCCGGCCGGTACCGGCAAGACATACCTCGCCGTGGCGGCGGCCGTGGCGGCCTTCCGCGAGAAGGCGGTCAACCGCATCATTCTGACGCGCCCCGCTGTAGAGGCGGGCGAACGGCTCGGGTTCCTGCCCGGCGACCTGCAGAACAAGGTCGATCCGTATCTCCGTCCGCTGTATGACGCGCTTTACGATATGCTCGGCGCGGAGACGTATCAGAAATATCTCGAGCGCGGCAACATCGAGGTCGCGCCGCTGGCCTATATGCGCGGCCGCACGCTCGACGACAGCTTCATTATCCTCGACGAGGCGCAGAACACGACGCGCGAGCAGATGAAAATGTTCCTGACGCGACTGGGCTTCGGCTCGAAGATCGTCATCACCGGCGACATTACGCAGATCGATCTGCCCTCCGACAAGGTCAGTGGTCTGAAGGACGCCGTGCGCATTCTGGACAACGTACCGGATATCGCCATCTGCCGCCTGACGGCCAGCGACGTCGTGCGCCACGCCCTGGTGCAGCGCATCATCGCAGCTTATGAGACGGCGGAGCACAGTGCGAAGAACGGCCTGCCGGGGCAGAAAAAAGTATACAGGAGAAAGCCATGAAGCATCAGATCATTGTGCGCTATTCCAACCGCGCAGACCGCAGCCTGCCGCTGACGCTGCACCTGCGCAAGTGCATCGCCGCCGCGCTGGAGGCCGAGCATGTGAACGTTCCCTGCGAGATCAACGTGCTCGTCACGGATGACGCGGGCATCCGCGCCATCAACCGCGCCATGCGGAACATTGACCGCGAGACAGATGTGCTGTCTTTTCCGATGTTCCAGTTCACGCCGGAGCAGTTCCCGGAGGACGTGCAGGAGGACATCGATCCGCAGACCGGCCTGCTGCCGCTGGGCGATATGGCTATCTCGCTCGAGCGTGCGCGGGATCAGGCCAAGCGCTTCGGCAATTCGCTCCGCCGCGAGACGGGCTATCTGACGATCCACTCCATCCTGCACCTGCTGGGCTATGACCACATGGACGAGGGCGAAATGAAGCGCCAGATGCGCACGCGCGAGGAGATCATCGCCGGGCAGCTCGGTCTGCAGCGATGAGCGTCGAATTCCGCCGCGCCAGCCCGGAGGATGCGCGCCTGCTGGCCGAAACGCGCCGCCGCGCGTGGGATACGACCTACCGCGGCATCTATCCCGATGCTATGATCGACGAATATGACCTCGAGGCCCATACGGCGCGCGACGCTGCCCGCATCGCCGACCCGGCGAACGCGGTGTTCCTTGCCATGGACGGGGCGGAATGCGTGGGCTATTTTACATACGGACCTTACACCTACGGACGCTATAAGGACTTTGCACTCTGCCTCAACTCGCTGTATTTTTTGCCGGGCTACCGGCGGACGGGCCTTGGCAGGCGCGCCTTTGCGCAGGTAACCGAATTTTGCCGCGAGCGCGGCATCCCGAAGTTTTTCTGCGGCTGCAATTGCCACAATCTGCCCGCGCAGGCATTTTACCGCGCCATGGGCGGCGTGGTCGGCGCAGTGCACGGCGGCCATGCGGACCGGGCCGAGGACCAAATGTATTTTGAATTTCAGACTGTCAAAAAACCTGCCCAGCCGAAAGTTTCGGAGGGAAGGAAAGTGTGAAAGGAAACCGTCAGGGTGTCCTTTCGCGTTCCATAACCCGCCGCAGCGGCAGAATTGCAAAATCATGCTACAAAATTTGATTTTGCAATTCTGAAAGCAGCTTGGCGGAAATGTCCGAAAGGACATTTTAACAAGCTGATTTTGAATTTACCATAGGAGAAGAACCATGAGCCAGAAATCTGCCATGATCACGATCGTGGGGCGGCCGAACGTCGGTAAATCGACGCTCATCAACCACCTCGTGGGCGAAAAGATCGCCATTGTTTCCCACAAGCCGCAGACGACGCGCAACCGGATCTGCGGCATCGTCACGCACGATGACACGCAGCTCGTGTTCGTCGACACGCCGGGCTTCCACAAGCCGCGCACGCGCCTCGGCGACTATATGAACAATGTCGTGCACGACTCCGTCGCCGACGTGGATGCCGCGCTGCTGCTCGTCGAGCCCATCGCGCACATCGGCCCACAGGAGGAAGAGCTGCTCGGCCAGCTCCGCGCCGCGCATGCGCCGGTCATCCTCGTTATCAACAAGATCGACACGGTCGAGAAGGAGAATCTGCTTGCCGTCATCGCGGCCTATGCCGCAAAATTTGAGTTCGACGCCGTCGTTCCGGTGTCCGCGAAGTTCGGCGATGGTATCCCTGACCTGCTGCGGGAGTGCGCCCGCCACGCGGCCGACAGCCCGTTCCTGTTCCCGGACGATATGACGACGGACCAGCCGGAGCGGCAGGTCATGGCGGAGATCATCCGCGAAAAGCTGCTGTGGAACCTCGAGCGTGAAATTCCGCACGGCACGGCCGTTGAGATCACGAAATTTTCGGAGCGCGACAGCGGCGTCATTGACATCGACGCGACGATCTACTGCGAGAAGGCCAGCCACAAGGGCATCATCATCGGCAAGAACGGCTCCATGCTGAAAAAGATCAGCACGGAGGCGCGCGAGGACTGCGAGCGCTTTATGGGCACGAAGGTTTTTTTGCAGACGTGGGTCAAGGTCAAGGAGAACTGGCGCGACAGTCAGACCATGATCCGCAACTTTGGCTACGAATAATTGCGTGAAGCAGGCTTATCCTAAGGATAGCCCGTTTGCAAAACGGAGCACCGATGACAGGAGGCCTGCTGCATGACGAGAGAACAGCTTTGGAGCATATTTTGGGAGACGGGCGCACCGGAGGCGTGGCTGCTGTATCGGCAGGAGCCGGCGCGCGGCGAGGCCTCGGCGGGGCGGTGAGCCGTCCCGCAAAGCCCGGCAGGAGGTCGGAGCATGTACATCAAAACAGACGGCATCGTCCTGCGCGAGGTCGCCTATCAGGACAGCGATAAGCTGCTGACCGTGCTGACGCGCGAATACGGCAAGCTGACTGTGCGGGCGCGCGGCGTCCGCAGCAGCCGCAGCCGCAGCAAGGCGGCCTGCCAACTGCTGGCCTATTCCGAGTTCACGCTGCTCGAGCGCGGCGGGCGCTATGTCGTTACGGAGGCCACGGCAAAGGAGATGTTTCCGGAGCTGCGGAACGATCTGGAGCTTTTGTCGCTGGCGTCCTATTTTGCGCAGGCCGCGGACGTGCTCAGCCCGGAGGGCGAGGAGAATCCGCCGTTCGTATCACTGCTGCTCAACGCCCTCTATGCGCTCGGCAGGCTCAGCCTGCCGCAGAAGCTCGTCAAGGCGGCCTTTGAGCTGCGCGCCATGTGCCTGAGCGGCTATGAGCCGGACCTGCGCGGCTGCGCCGTGTGCGGCGCGCCGGAGCCGGATCGCTTCAATATCTCACAGGGCGTGCTGCAGTGCGCCGCCTGCCGCGCGGAGGGGGAGGACGACATCCGTCTTCCCATGAGTGCCGGGACGCGCGCCGCCCTGCGCTATCTGGACTCCGCGCCATCTTCGCGCGTGTTCTCGTTCCGGCTTGCGGAGCCGTCGCTCTCCGAGCTGGGGCAGATCACGGAGAGCTATCTCTGCACGCGATTGGAGCGCGGCTTTTCCACGCTGGATTTCTATAAATCTCTATTTCTTTGAATCCATATCTGAGGTATCTGTACCATGACAGAACTGTACGAAAAATCCCTGCGCAAGCTCGAGCTGGACAACGTTCTGGCTCAGCTTGCAGACTGCGCGAACTCCGAGGACGGCAAGGACCGCTGCCGCGCCCTGCTGCCGCTGGACGATGCGGAGGAGATCCGCCTGCTCCAGCAGCAGACGACGGCGGCCTGCGGCATGATCGTCCGCAAGGGCGCGCCGGGCTTCCATGAGCTCAAGCCCGTGGCAGCCAGCCTCGAGCGCGCTGACCGCGGCGGCTGCCTGACGCCGGTGGAGCTGCTGCGCATTGCGGGTGTGCTGCGCTGCATCCGCAATGTCAAGGCCTATTACAGCGAGGACGGCGAGCCGACCGTGCTGGACGTCTATTTTCAGGAGCTTTCGCCGAATCGCTATCTTGAGGAGAAGATCACGAACTCCATCCTCTCCGAGGAGGAGATCGCCGACGCAGCCAGCAGCGAGCTGGCGGATATCCGCCGCCATATGCGCATCCAGAGCGCAAAGGTCAAGGATTCGCTGCAGAAGATCATCTCCTCGCCGAGTTTTTCCAAGTATTTGCGCGACCCGATCATCACGCTGCGCGGCGACCGCTATGTCGTGCCGGTCAAGAGTGAATACAAGAGCGAGATTCCCGGCCTGGTCCACGACGTGTCCTCGACGGGCAGCACGTTCTTCATCGAGCCGATGTCCGCCGTGAATGCGAACAACGCCCTGCGCGAGCTGCTGATCCGCGAGAAGAAGGAGATCGAACGCATTCTGGCCGCACTGTCGGCCGAGGCGGCCACGTTCCGCGAGGGCATCTGCCACAGCTATGAGATGCTCGTGCAGCTCGACTGCATCTTTGCCCGCGCGCGCCTGTCGCACAAGATGGACGGCATGGAGCCGGAAATCCGCACGAACGCCAGTCTGGAGCTCGTGCGGGCGCGGCATCCGCTCATCGACCGCAAGAAGGTCGTTCCCGTCTCGCTGCGGCTCGGCTCGGATTTCGACACGCTCATCATCACCGGCCCGAACACCGGCGGCAAGACCGTTACGCTCAAGACCATCGGCCTTCTGACGCTGATGGCGGAGTGCGGCCTGCACATTCCGGCGGACCACGGCAGCGCCATTTCCGTCTTCCGGCAGGTTCTGGCGGACATCGGCGACGAGCAGTCCATCGAGCAGTCGCTGTCCACCTTCTCCGCCCACATGAAGAATATCGTCGACATCGTCGCTGACTGTGACCGCGACACGCTCGTGCTGTTTGACGAGCTGGGCGCGGGCACGGACCCGGCCGAGGGTGCGGCGCTCGCCAATGCGCTCATCGAGTTCTGCCGCCAGTGCGGCAGCCGCGTGGCCGCCACGACGCACTATGCCGAGCTGAAGCTCTATGCCATGCGCACGGAGGGCGTCATGAACGCCTCGTGCGAGTTCGACGTGGAGACGCTGCGGCCGACCTACCGCCTGCTCATCGGCATCCCCGGCAAATCGAACGCCTTTGCCATTTCCCGCCGCCTCGGTCTGCCGGAGCCGATCATCGACAAGGCAAAGAGCCTTGTGAACGAAAACGACCGCAACTTTGAGGACGTCCTGAACCAACTCGAGCAGCAGCGCCAGCAGATGGAAGCCGCAAAGCTCGAGGCAGAGCGCCTGCGCCAGGAAACGGAGCAGATGAAGGAAAAGTCCGAGGCCTATTATTCCGAGATCAAGCGCGAGCGCGAAAAAGCCGTGCGTGCGGCCCGCGCCGAGGCGCAGAGCATCATCGACGATGCCCGCCGCACCTCGAACGAGGTCGCAGACGAGCTGAAGCAGCTGCGCAAGCAGCTGCGGGAAAACGCGGACGTGCAGGGCTCGAACGCGAAGCAGACCGAGCTGCGCCGCAGGCTCAACGAGGCAGAGGACCGCCTTGCCGGGCATGACGACACGCCGAAGCCGCGTCCCCAGGCGGCGCGCGCCATTCGCGTCGGCGACACGGTCGAGCTTGTCCGCTTCGGTACCCGCGCAAGCGTGCTGGCCATCAACAAGGACAGCTCCTATCTGCTGCAGGCCGGGATCATGAAGGTCACGGCGCAGCCGGACGAGGTATATCTCATTGAGGAGACGAAGCAGCAGGCCAAGAAGATCATCGAGCGAAGCCAGCGCGCCTTCCGCAGCGCGGGCGCCTCAACGGAGCTGGACCTGCGCGGCATGTCGGCTGACGAGGCCGTTGCTACGCTGGATATCTTCCTCGATAACGCCATGATGGCCAATCTCGCCTCCGTGCGTATCATCCACGGCAAGGGCACGGGCGTCCTGCGCAAGGCCGTGCAGGACGAGCTGAAGCGCAATCGCTGCGTGAAGCGCTACCGCCTCGGCGTCTACGGCGAGGGCGAGGACGGCGTGACCATCGCCGAGCTGGCCTGACGGGAAATCCCGGCAAACTTGAGAAAACAGTTGACAAATGCCCCTGTTTTGTTATATTCTAAGAGAAGCATATCACCTCGCGCAGCCTCAAATTTGAAGGAGTGACACAGGATGTATACAGAAAAATCGGTGGTCAAGTGTGAGTCTGGTCTGCACAACAGACAGGCTACGTTTTTCATTCAGAAGGCCAATGAATTCCGTTCCAGCATCTGGATTGAGGTCGACGACCGGAAGATCAATGCCAAGAGCCTGCTGGGCGTACTCTCCATGGCCATCACCACGGGCACGGAGGTCACGCTGATCGCCGAAGGCCCGGACGAGGAAGCGGCCGTCAAGACGCTGGCGCAGATGCTCGTCAAGGATATTTTCTGATCCGCTCAACATGAACGGCTGCCCCAAACGCACGGAATCGGCGGCGTTTGGGGCAGCTTTCTCGTCAGAATGGAGCAAGCATGACCCGTGAGGAACTGAAGCAGGCCGCGCTGTCGCTGCCCTATGAGCCGGGCGTTTATCTGATGAAAAACGCCGCCGGGACCGTGATCTACGTCGGCAAGGCAAAAAAACTGAAAAACCGCGTCAGCCAGTATTTTCAGGATACGGCGGCGCATAATGCAAAAACGCGCAAAATGGTGTCGAATGTCGATCATTTTGAGACGATCGCCGCCGCGACGGAGTTCGAGGCGCTCGTGCTCGAATGCTCGCTCATCAAGCACTATATGCCGAAATACAACATCCTGCTCAAGGACGATAAGGGCTATCCCTATCTGCGCGTCGATCTGCGCGAGGACTATCCCGTCATCACGCTGGCCACGCGCGTCACGGACGACGGCGCGCGCTATTTCGGTCCCTACGGAAGCCGCGGGCGTACGCAGCAGGTCATCGACGCCCTGCGTACGACGTTCCGCCTGCCGGGCTGCTCCAAGAAATTCCCGCGCGACATCGGCAGGGAGCGGCCCTGCCTGAACTATCAGATGGAGCGCTGCGACGGCTGGTGCAGGCCCTGCATGCAGCAGGCGGACTATCACGCGCGGCTGGAGCAGGCCGTCCTTCTGCTCGAGGGCAAGCACCAGAGCCTGTGTCAGGAGCTGCAGGAGAAGATGGAGGCCGCGGCCGAGGAGCTGCGCTTTGAGCGTGCTGCGGAATACCGCGACCGCCTGCGTGCCATTGAGCTGCTCGGGCAGAAGCAGCTCGTCACGGCAGGCACGATGGCAGATACAGACGTCATCGGCTGGTACCAGACGGAGGCGAAAGCCTGCTTCGCGGTGCTGCACTTTATCAAGGGCAACCTCATGGATAAGGACTATGAGGTCCTGCCTGTGCCGGAGGAGCCGGACGACGCACTGTCGTCGCTTGTCAAGCAGTACTATCTGACGCGCAAGGCCGCGCCGCGCCGCATTTTCCTCCCGGCGGAGATGGACGACGCCGCACTGTTCGAGGAGCTTCTGCTGCAGGAGCTCGGCAAGCATGTGCTCATCCGCACGCCGCAGCGCGGCTACGGCCGCAGGCTCGTGGAGCTGGCGGAGAAAAACGCCCGCGAGGAGGCCGAGCGCGCTACCTCAAAGGCAGAGCGCCTGAGCGGCACGCTCGTGCTGCTGCAGGGCATGCTCGGTCTGCGCGAACCGCCACGCCGCCTCGAGGCCTATGATATCTCGAATATTGCGGGGACGGACATCGTCGCCTCCATGACGGTCTTCGAGGACGGCAAGCCGAAAAAGAGCGATTACAAGCGCTTTCAGGTGCGCGGCCTGACGGATCAGGACGACTACGCCTCCATGCGGCAGGTGCTCTGCCGCCGCTTCCGTCATTATCTCGACGGCGACAGCGGCTTTTCCGAGCGCCCGGACGCCCTGCTCATCGACGGCGGTGCCGTGCACGCCGAGACGGTCCGTGCCGCCCTGTCCGAAATGGGTGTTTTTCTGCCGATCTTCGGCATGGTCAAGGACAATCGCCATCGCACGCGCGCCCTTGTTACGCCGGACGGGCAGGAGATCAGCATCCAGAGCAACCCGGCAGTGTTCGCCCTCATCGGGCGTATTCAGGAGGAGACGCACCGCTTCGCCATTACCTATCAGCGCACCCTGCGCAGCCGCCATGTGCGCGGCTCGCAGCTCGACGCCATCCCCGGCATCGGGGAAAAGCGCCGCAATCAGCTCCTGCGCCGCTTCCGCTCGCTTGCGGCCATCCGCGCCGCCAGCCGGGAGGAGCTGCAGGAGGTGCTGCCCGCGCCGCAGGCGCAGGCGGTCTATGACCATTTTCACGGACAGGAGCAAACACAGCCATGAGAGTTATCACCGGAACGGCGCGCGGCACAAAGCTGAAAACGCCGGAGGGCATGCTCACGCGCCCAACGACGGACCGCGTGAAGGAAGCACTGTTCAACATCATCCAGTTCGACATCGCGGGCGACGTGCTCGACCTGTTCGCCGGAACGGGTCAGCTCGGCATCGAGGCGCTCAGCCGCGGGGCATCACGCGCTGTTTTTGTCGACCACCGGCAGGATGCCGCTGCCCTCGTGCGCGAGAATCTGCGCCGCACGCATTTTGAAGACAGGGGAGAGGTCGTGTGCGCGGATTTCACACAGTATCTTGCGCGGTGCAGGCGGAAATTCCGCCTGATCTTCCTCGACCCGCCCTATGCAGAAAAATCCCTCGAAACGGCGATTCAGCGCCTATCGGAAATTGACATTTTGTCGGATGGTGGTATAATTATCACAGAAAGGCCCCTCGGCAAACCGCTTGCGGAGGAATTTCCGGGCTTGACCCGCTCAAAAGACTATCATTACGGAAAAACGACCATCACCCTGCTCCGCAAGACCGGGGCGGGCGGCGGCAACGATTAGGAGGCAATATCATGAACGAACACGGCATTGAAGAATTGATCGGCACCCTGTATGAAATGGTGCAGGACGCACGCTCCGTGCCGTTCAGCAGCGATAAGTGCGCTGTTGAGCGCGAAAAGGTCCTCGACCTGCTCGACGAGATCAGCAACCAGCTCCCCGGCGAGCTGAAGCAGGCCAAGACCATCGTGGACTCCCGCAGCGAGCTCATTACGAACGCAAAGCGCGAGGCAGAGAATATCATGAAGTCCGCGCAGGCACAGGCCCGCCAGCTCGTCTCGCAGGAGGCCATCTATCTCGAGGCCAAGAATCAGGCCAACGATATGGTGCGCGCCGCGCAGGATAAGATCAAGGAGCTCAAGAAGGTCACGAACGACTACGTCGACGATTCCCTGCGCCGCACGGAGGAGGCTGTGGCCGAGGCTCTGAGCGAGATCCGCAATTCCCGCTCGAAGTTCCGCGCCCTCGTCAATCCGCAGGCCAAGAACAACTCCGCGATCATCGAAGACGTGTAAACCGGCGCCATGAGCCGGAACCGTATTCTCATCACCGCCGTCGCGGCTGCGCTCCTTGTGGTCTGCGGCATCGGCATTTTCTTCGCATCCAACCGCGACCATGCGGCAGAGCGCGCCGACGAGTGGACCATGCAGGGCATGACCCTCGCACCGGACGGCTCGGCCACGCCGTGCACCGTGCGCATCGCGGGCACGTCCCGCTCCTATTTGCTCGGCGGCAGAGTCGGCGCGTTCGAGACGGGGACGGACGGCGGCATCTATGTCGACGGTACGCGCGTCTGCTCCGGCGTTATCCTGCCGGACGACGCCTTTGACCCGTGGCTCACGATGCAGGCGGATACCGATCCGTTCTGGATCGCAGCCGACGGCAGCACGCTCGTCCTGCCGCTTCCCGGCATGCAGTCGCTCGTCGTCGCTCCGGCAGAGTCAGAGCAGGCGGCACAGGAGCTTTTACAGTCGCTGCAGGAAGCGCTCCCGGATGAGACAAAAAACGCGATCTCCCCTTATCTCAAGTGACCCGTGGTTAACGATTACCCGTTTTATGCTGAAAGGGAAGGTGCTATATGAAAACCGCAGAAAACAGAAAGCATGCAGCTGCCATTGCCGCAGCCTGTATTGCGCTTGCCGCGCTCGTGGTTCTCGGGACCGTGATCATTTCGTATTGGAACACGCCGATTGCAAAGACGGAAAGCCGGACGATGCAGGCGATCGCTCTGCAGGAGGATGGCTCCGCGGAGCCTTGTACCGTCCTCATCAGCGGCATTTCGTATCACTACCTTTTCCGGAATCACGCGGATTCCTTTGAGGCAAACGATCCGGGCGGCGTATTCGTAAACGGCAGCCGCATCATGGACAGCCTGATCCTGCCGTCGGACATCGACTCGGATTGGATGTTCTGGCAGGACAACACGCTCTGGTGCGACGCGGCCGGGGAGCAGCTCATTGTGCTGCTGCACCGCGATGCGGACGGCGCGTTTGCAGAGACCGGCACGCCGGTGCTCGTCATCGCCCCGGCGGAGACGGAGCAGGCGGCACAGGCTCTTCTGCAATCGCTGCGGGAGACGCGCGCGGGCGATGCGGAGACGCAGCGCCTGATCGAACCGTTTTTGAAATAACCGGACGACACAGCGCCCCGTCCCATTGGGGCGGGGCGTTCGTGAGCTTTCCCGGTCGTGTTATTCCGAGGAGCGAAGCGACGTGGGAATCTCGTGAAGCAGGCTTCGGATTCGCCTCGGCTTGCCAAAATCCGCAGCCGATCCTGCGAGATTGCCACGGCCCCTCGCGGGGCCTCGCAATGACAAATTTGACAGTCTGAGCTTATGACTTTAATTCCATATTTTAGGAGGCTGAAATGACGGAACTGGAACGTTATCAGCAGTGGTGCGAGCAGGCACCGCTGAATGAGGCCGGGCGCGCTGCGCTGGCCGCCATGCAGAACGACGAGACGGAGCGCAAGGGCTGCTTCGGCGCAGAGCTGCAGTTCGGCACCGCGGGCATCCGCGGCATTATGGGCATCGGCACGAATCGCCTGAACGACTTCACCGTTCGCCGCACGGCGCAGGGCCTTGCCGCATGGCTGACCTCGACGGAGCTGCCGCAGCGCTGCGCCATCGGCTATGACTCCCGCCACAACTCCCGCCGCTATGCGGAGCTGTGCGCCGTAGCCCTCGCGGAGCGCGGCGTGCATGTCTATGTCTATCACGAGCTGGCCCCGACGCCGATGCTCTCGTTTGCCGTGCGCCAGCTTGGCTGCGGCTGCGGCATCGTCGTTTCCGCCAGCCACAATGCGGGCATCTACAACGGCATCAAGTGCTACGGCCCGGACGGCTGCCAGATGACGGACGAGCCGGCGGCCCGCGTGTTTGCCGAGATCGAGAAAATCCCGTATTTCCTCCCGGCGGAAAAGAGCTTTGAGGACTTCCTAGCGGAGGGCGGCGTGGAATTCATCGCGCCGGAACTGTGGGAGCGCTACTATGAGACCGTCCTCGGCGAACGCCTTGCCACTGTCCCGTCCGATAACCTGAATCTGCTCTACACGCCGCTGTGCGGCACGGGCAACAAGCCGGTCCGCACCGTGCTCGGCCGCATCGGCGTGAACGTCGCCGTCGTCCCTGCACAGGAAAAGCCGGACGGCGATTTCAAGACCTGCGAATATCCGAACCCGGAGACGGACGCCGCGCTGAACGAGAGCTACAAGATCGCGCGAGAGACGCACCCGGACCTCATCCTCGGCACGGACCCGGACTGCGACCGCGTGGCCGTGGCCGTCCCGGTGGAAGGCGGCTTCCGCAAGCTTAGCGGCAACGAGCTGGGCTGCCTGCTGCTGGACTACATCCTCGGCACGATGCAGAAGGCGGGCACGCTCCCGGCAGACCCTGTCGCCGTGCGCAGCATCGTCTCGACCCCGATGGCAGACAAGATCGCCGCAAGCTACGGCGTGAAGATGCGCAGGGTCCTCACGGGCTTCAAGTACATCGGCGGCGAAATTCTCGCCCTCGAGCAGAAGCACGAGGAGAAACGCTTCGTCTTCGGCTTTGAGGAGAGCTGCGGTTACCTCAAGGGAACGTATGCCCGCGATAAGGACGCCGTCGTCGCCTCCATGCTGACTTGCGACCTCGCCGCCGCGCTCAAGCGTGAGGGAACGAATCTGGCCGAGCACATGGACGCGCTCTACAGCCGCTTCGGCTGGCATGAGGCGCGCGTGCTGAGCTGCGAGCTGCAGGGCCCGGACGCCATGGAAATTTCCGCTGGCTTTATGGCGCAGATGCGCCGCGAGCTGCCGAAGGCCGTGTGCGGCATTGCCGTTACGTCCGTCACGGACTATCAGGCGCGCGTCACGCGCGATCTCGTCCATGGCACGGAGGAAGCGGTCACGCTGCCGAAGTCCAATGTGCTCGTGCTTCAGCTCGGCGAGAAGGGTACGGTCATCCTGCGTCCGTCCGGCACGGAGCCGAAGGTCAAGATTTATCTGACCGCCGTTGACGCCGACCGCGCGGCAGCCATGAAACTGCTGGACGATATGGCCGCCGAAATGAGCGGCTATCTGCCCAAAAACGCTTGACAACCGGCCGGTTTTCGGCTATCATAACCGCATAGTGAAAACGCATGGAAGAAGAGGAGTATCCCATCCGCGCGCTGCAGAGAGGGGGCGGCTGCTGAAAGCCCCTGCGCAGGTCGGGAGAAGGTCGCTTCGGAGCGGGCGTGCCGAACCTGCAGTAGGCCGCACGGGTGCTCCCGTTACAGAGCCAGAGTGCCCGCCTTCGGCGGGAATTCAGGTGGTACCACGGTAATCTGCATCGCCCTGAGCATATGATGAAGCTCAGGGCGATTTTTATCGTCAAAAAGGAGAAGACTATGAAAGAACTGCCAAAGACCTACGAGCCGCGCGACGTTGAGGACCGGCTCTACAAATTCTGGGTAGACAACGGCTATTTCCATGCCGAGCGCGACCCGGACAAGAAGCCCTTTACCATCGTCATGCCGCCCCCCAATGTCACAGGCCAGCTCCACATGGGCCATGCCATGGACGCCGCCATGCAGGACGTGCTCATCCGCTTCAAGCGCATGCAGGGCTATTCCGCCCTCTGGATCCCCGGCGTGGACCATGCCGGTATTGCCACGCAGATCCGCGTGGAGGAGGAGCTGCGCAAGGAGGGCAAGACCCGCTATGACCTCGGCCGCGAGAAGTTCCTCGAGCGCGTCTGGGCCTGGAAGCATCAGTACGGCGACCGTATCGTCGAGCAGCAGAAGCGCCTCGGCGCGTCCTGCGACTGGGACCGTGCCCGCTTCACGATGGACGAGGGCTGCTCGAAGGCCGTCCGCGAGGTGTTCGTGAACCTGTATGAGCAGGGCCTTATCTACAAGGGCAGCCGCATCATCAACTGGTGCCCGCACTGCGTCACGGCCCTGTCCGATGCCGAGGTCGAATATGTCGACAAGCCCGGCCATCTGTGGCATGTGCGCTATCCGCTGGCAGACGGCTCCGGCGAGGTCATCATCGCGACGACCCGGCCCGAGACCATGCTCGGCGACTCCGGCGTGTGCGTCAACCCGAACGACGAGCGCTACAAGGACATCGTCGGCAAGAACGTCATTCTGCCGCTCGTCGGCAAGGAGATCCCCGTCGTGGCGGACGACTATGCCGAGATGGACTTCGGCACCGGCTGCGTCAAGATGACGCCGGCACACGACCCGAATGACTTTGAGGTCGGCCTGCGCCACAACCTCGAGGTCATCCGCGTCCTCGACGATAAGGGTGTCGTCAACGAGAACGGCGGCAAATATCAGGGCCTCGACCGCTATGAGGCGCGCAAGCAGATCGTCGCCGACCTCGAGGAGCAGGGCTACCTCGTGAAGGTCGAGCCGTATAACCACAATGTCGGCACCTGCTACCGCTGCCACCGCGACGTCGAGCCGATCATCTCCGCCCAGTGGTTCGTAAAGATGAAGCCGCTGGCCGAAGAGGCGCTGCGCGTCGTGAACGACGGCGAGACGAAGTTTGTTCCGGAGCGCTTCACAAAAATTTATACGAACTGGATGGAGAACGTCCGTGACTGGTGCATCTCCCGTCAGCTGTGGTGGGGCCATCAGATCCCGGCGTGGTACTGCGCCGACTGCGGCCATATGACCGTTTCCCGCGAGGATGCGACCTGCTGCGAAAAGTGTGGCAGCAAGCATATCACCCGCGATGAGGACGTGCTTGACACCTGGTTCTCCTCGGCGCTTTGGCCGTTCGAGACCCTCGGTTGGCCGGACACGAATGCGGAGGACTTCCGGTACTTCTATCCGACGGACGTGCTCGTGACGGGCTATGACATCATCTTCTTCTGGGTCGCGCGCATGATCTTCTCGGCCTGCAAGCAAACGGGCCGCCCGCCGTTCCACACCGTGCTGATTCACGGCCTTGTCCGCGACGACAAGGGCCGCAAGATGTCCAAGTCCCTCGGCAACGGCATCGATCCGCTCGAGATGATCGACCGCTACGGCTCGGACGCCCTGCGCATGAACATGCTCACGTCCAATTCGCCCGGCAACGACATGCGCTTCTATATCGAGCGCTGCGAGGCCATGCGCAACTTTGCCAATAAGCTCTGGAACGCCAGCCGCTATGTCATGATGAACCTCAGCATCGACAAAAACGAGCTGCCCGCCCTGTCCGAGCTCGAGACGTCCGACAAGTGGATCCTTTCGAAGCTCAATACGCTCATTGCCGACGTTACTGAGAACCTCGACAAGTATGAGCTCGGCGTCGCCGTCCAGAAGATCTATGACTTTATCTGGGACAGCTACTGCGACTGGTATATCGAGCTGACGAAGGCCCGCCTCTATGGCGAGGACGAGGCTCAGAAGCGCTCTGCCCAGCAGGTGCTGCTGTATGTGCTCGACCAGATCCTGCGCCTGATGCACCCGTTCATGCCGTTCATCACGGAGGAGATCTGGCAGGCCATCCCGCACGAGGGCGAGGCGCTGATCGTCGCCGCATGGCCGAAGTACCGCGAGGATCTCTGCTTCCAGGCGGAGGAGGATGGCATGGAGAGTATCATGCAGGCCATCCGCGCCGTGCGCAACCGCCGTGCCGAGATGAACGTGCCGCCCGCGCGCCGCACGACGCTTTATATCGTCACGGAGAAGCAGGACCTGTTCTCTGCCGGTATCCCGTTCATCACCCGTCTGGCCTATGCCGAGCGCGTCGTCGTTCTGGGTGAGGAGCCGGAGGGCCATGGCTCCATGGTGTCCTGCGTGACGCACGACGCCAGGCTGTTCCTGCCGATGGAGGAGCTTGTGGATGTGGACAAGGAGCTTGCCCGCATCGCCAAGGAGAAGGAGAAGGTCCAGAAGGGCCTTGCCGGTGTGCAGGCCAAGCTTGGCAATCCGGGCTTTGCCGCAAAGGCACCGGAGCAGGTTGTCCGCGCAGAGCAGGAGAAGGCCGAAAAGTATGCCGCCCTGCTGCGTCAGCTCGAGGAGAGCGAAGCACGGCTGAAGGATCTCTGATTTTTATCGACCGCCATTTCGGGGCTGCCGCATGGATTTGCGGCAGCTCCGTTTTTTGGGCTTTATTTCTGGAACGAGTTGGTGTATAATTTATCCTGAATGAATGGCGGCCTGCCGCCAGACAGGAAGGATGACTTTGATGGAGAATTTCGACGCGGAGCAGCCGATGGAGGACCTGCAGGAGCAGACTCCGAAGAAGGAACCGAAAAATCCGCTCTATGATTGTTACTCGCTTTTGCATGACCTTGTCTATATTCTGGCCGCGATCACGATCGTGTTTGTGTTTTTCGTCCGTCTCGTCGGCGTGGACGGACCGTCCATGATGCCGACGCTGCAGGACGGCGACTATGTGGCGCTGCTGAGCAATCTGTTTATGGGCGACCTCGAGCAGGGCGACGTCATCGTCGCGCGCAAGGAGAGCTTTGAAAACGGCGAGCCGATCGTCAAGCGCGTTATTGCAACGGAGGGTCAGACCGTGGATATCCTCTACGACGGCAATGGCTACGGCACGGTCTACGTCGACGGCGAGCCGCTGGACGAGCCCTATATCTTGGAACCGATGGTGCTGCCCTACTATGACCGCACGAGCTTCCCCCTGACCGTGGACGAGGGCTGCCTCGTCGTGATGGGCGATAACCGCAACCGCTCTGCTGACAGCCGCTATGCCTCCATTGGGCAGATCGAGGAATCACAGGTCATCGGCAAGGTGCTGTGCATTCTGTTCCCAGGCTGCGGCGAGAGCGCTTCGCGGGACTTTGGACGGATCGGAGCGCTGGACAATGGATGACCGCATGAATATCCAGTGGTATCCGGGCCACATGACAAAGACCCGGCGGAATATGGAGGCCGATCTCAAGCTCGTGGATGCCGTCTGCGAGATCGTGGACGCACGCATCCCGTTTTCCAGCCGGAACCCGGACATTGACGCTATCTGCGGGCAGAAGCCCCGCATGATGATCCTCAACCGCATCGATCTGGCCGATCCGGCCGCTACGGACGTCTGGCAGAATTACTGGCAGGCGCAGGGCATGACCGTTGTGCGCACGGACTGCAAGAGCCGCCGCGGCATCGACCGCTTCGTGCCTGCCGTCCGCTCCATGCTGGCGGAGAAGCTGCAGCGCTATGCGGACAAGGGACAGACCGGCCGCGCGCTGAAGCTGATGATCGTCGGCATCCCGAACGTGGGAAAATCGACTTTCATCAATCAGATCGCCGGGCGCAAGGGCGCAAAGGCGGAGAACCGCCCCGGCGTCACGCGTGGCAAGCAGTGGGTCACAGTGGACAGCGGCCTTCTGCTGCTCGACACGCCGGGCATCCTCTGGCCGAAATTCGACGATGAGGAGGTCGGCCGCAGGCTGGCCTATACCGGCGCGGTCAAGGACGACGTACTGGATGTGGAAACGCTGGCCTGCCATCTGGCGGCCATGCTCTGGGCGCGTTACCCCGAGGCCATGCGCGCCCGCTATAAGCTCGACCCGCCGGAGGACACCTCCGGCTATGATCTGCTGACCGAGGCGGGCCGCCGCCGCGGCTTCCTGCTGGCGCGCGGCGAGATCGACACGGAGCGCATGGCGCGTGTGCTGCTGGAGGAATACCGCAGCTGTAAGATCGGCCGCTTCACGCTGGAGGACCCTCCGGAAAGGACAGAGGCATGCGCTACGAACTGATCCGCGAGATCTTCAATCTCTGCAGCAACAACCAGATGCGCGACGTGTTCGTCAGTGAGGTGGAGACCTCGGACCCGGAGGCCGTCGCGCGGACATACTGCCGCGGTAAGGACGTCACGATGGACCGCACGGACAACGAAGACGGCAGCATCATATTCGACGTGGTGGCGGACGGCCTGCATCAGCGCCTGAGCTTCACGCCGGATGACTAAGGGCAACACTGCATCATTCTCCTTCGGCCTTCGCCGGACATTTTTCGCCGAATGCACTTGCTGAATTGTGCGGTATTGCCTAAGATAAATGAGGAATTGGCATGACGGAACTTTGGAATTACGAAAACCGCTGCTGGGAGGCGGGTTATGAGACGGTCTGCGGCGTAGACGAGGCCGGGCGCGGCCCGCTGGCCGGACCGGTGTGCGCTGCGGCAGTCATCCTGCCGCGCGGGCTGGACATTCCCGGCCTGAACGACTCGAAAAAGCTGACGGCCAAGCGCCGCGAGGCGCTGTATGACATTATCACGGAGCAGGCGCTCGCCTACGGCATCGCGTTTGCCTCCGAGCAGGAGATCGACGAGATCAACATCCTGCAGGCGACGTTCCTCGCGATGCGCCGCGCCATGGACCAGCTCCGGGTGCGGCCGGATATTGCCCTGATTGACGGCAACCGCGAGACGGACTTCGGCCTTCCCGTGCAGACGATCGTCAAGGGCGACAGCCTGAGCGCCAATATCGCGGCTGCGTCCATTCTGGCCAAGGTGACGCGGGACCGCTTTATGCTGGAAATGGATGAAAAATATCCGCAGTACGGCTTTGCCACGCACAAGGGCTACGGTACGCGCGCGCACTATGCCGCGCTGCGCGAATTCGGTCCGTGCCCCATCCATCGCCGCACGTTCCTGAAGAATCTCCATGCGGAATGATCTGACGGGCCGCTGGGGCGAGGAGACCGCCGCGGCCTATCTGCGCCGCAGGCACTATACCATCGTGGCGGCGAATTACCGCTGCCGCCTCGGCGAGATCGACCTGATCGCGGAAAACCGCGACTATCTCGTCTTTGTCGAGGTCAAGCTGCGCAAAAGCGCCGCATTTGCCGAAGCGCTGGAATTTGTCGACCGGCACAAGCAGGAGCGCATCCGCCGCACGGCGGAGCTGTACTTATGTGAGCACCCGGAGCAGACGAAGCAGCCGCGCTTCGACGTCATCGAGGTCTACGCGCCTTTTGGCACGGAGACAAAGCGGCCGGAGATCCGGCATCTGGAGGATGCATTTTCATGAAGCTGTTTGACGGACACTGCGACACCGCCTATGAGCTCTGGACGCGCGGGGAGGGGTTGGAGCGGAATTCCTGCCACATCGACCTGCAGAAGGCGGCCGGACTGGAGGCCTATGCCCAGGTCTTTGCGTTCTGCAGCAACGCCGGCCGGCCTGGCGGCGGGACGGAGCGCCTGCTGACGGAGCCGCTGGCCCTCCTGTGCCGCGAGGTGGAGAAGAACCGCAGCCGCATCGGCTTTGCCGCAAACGGTGCGGAGGCCCTGCGCCTGACGGAGCAGGGGAGGATCGCCGCGCTGCTGTCCGTGGAGGGCTGCGAGGTCATCGGCTGCGACCCGGGCAGACTCGAATGGCTGCGGGAGCAGGGCTTCTGCATGCTCACGCTGACGTGGAATGCCGACAACGCGCTTGCGGGCTGGCACGGCTCCGCGCTTGGCCTGACGCTGCGTGGGCGCGACTTTGTCCGAGAGGCGCAGCGGCTCGGCCTGCGGATCGATGTGAGTCATCTGTCCGAAGCTGCGTTCTGGCAGCTCATGGACTGCACGCAGGCCCCCATTCTGGCCAGCCATTCCAACTGCCGCGCTTTGTGCGACTATACGCGGAACCTGACGGACGATCAGCTGCGCGCGCTGGCGCAGACCGGCGGCACGGTCGGCCTGAACCTCTATCCGCCGTTCCTCGGCGGGAGAGCGGATTTCGACACGCTGCGCGCCCATCTCGAGCACATGCTCACGCTCTGCGGCGAGGACCATGTGGCCCTCGGCGGCGACCTCGACGGCTGCGACGAGCTGGCGCGCGGCTTTACGGACGTCTCCTCGTGGGCTTCGTTTTATGCGTATTTACAGGCTGCGGGCTATCCCGCGGACCTGCTCGACCGGATCTTTTTCCGGAACCTTCTGCAACTGCTGCAATGAAAGGAGCGTGAGGGATGGCCCTTTACGCGATTGGAGACCTGCATCTTTCCCTCGGCAGCGACAAGCCGATGGACGTCTTCGGCGGCGCGTGGGTCGGCTATGTGGACAAGCTCCGCGAAGGCCTGTCCGTCATCGGGCCGGAGGACACGACCGTCCTGCTCGGGGACCTGTCCTGGGCGCTGGACCTGAACGGCGCGCGCGAGGATTTTGCCATGATCGCCGCCATTCCGGGGCGGAAGATCATCGTCAAGGGAAATCACGATTACTGGTGGACGACGGCCGCGAAATTCTACCGCTTCTGCGAGGAAAACGGATTTCCGGACCTGTATCTGCTGAATAACAACTGCTATTTCTATAACGGCATCGCCCTGACCGGCACGCGCGGCTGGTTCTTTGAAGAGGACGCGCCGGACGGCAGTCATAACGATAAAATTTTCAAGCGGGAGCTGCTGCGTCTGGAGGCCTCGCTCCGCGCGGCGGGGGATACGCCCGAAAAACTGTGCTTTCTGCACTATCCGCCGCGCTACCGCGGCTACGAATGCCCGGAAATTCTGGCGCTCCTCGAGCGCTACGGCGTGAAGGAATGCTGCTACGGCCACCTGCACGGCAGCAGCCACCGCCTTGCCATCGAGGGTGTGCACCACGGCGTGACCTACCGGCTCTGCGCTGCGGATTATACGAATTTTGCCCCGATCCGGCTTCGCTGAATATTTTCCCTGTAATTTTCCCGCGGAAAAACCGAAAATTCACAAAATCGACTTGTTTTTTTGTGAATAGTCTGATAAAATAGTGCGGATTCATCAAGGTATCAATGCGCGCCGACCGGCGCAGCACATAGGAGGATGTTAGAAATGAATGTCAAAAGCGTAGAGAAAGAAGCGACCCGCGCATCCGTTACGGTGGAACTGACCCGTGAGGAGCTGGAGCCTGCCCTGAACCGCGCCTATCTGAAGTACCGCAAGGATATCATGATCCCCGGCTTCCGCAAGGGTCATGCTCCGCGTATGGTCATCGAGGCTGCCTATGGCAAGCATGTCTTCTTTGAGGACGCTGTCGAGGATATGTTCCCGGATATCTACAAGGATGCCGTCCTGACGCAGGACATCCGTCCCGTCGGCCGCCCGAGCGTTTCCAAGATGGACATCGCCGACGACGGCGCCGTCACGCTGACGATCGTGACGGATCTGTATCCCGTTGCTGAGCTTGGCGAATATAAGAATCTCGAGATCGAGAAGGCCGAGGTCGAGGTCAAGGAGTCCGAGGTCGAGGCCGAACTGGACCGCATGGCCCAGAACGTTGCCCGCATCACCACGGTCGACCGCCCGGCACAGGAGGGGGACACCGCCGTGATCGACTTCGAGGGCTTTGAGAACGGCAAGGCCTTTGCGGGCGGCAAGGGCGAGAATTACGAGCTGAAGCTCGGTTCCCACACCTTCATCCCCGGCTTTGAGGAGCAGGTCGCCGGCATGAGCGCCGGTGAGGAGAAGAACATCGACGTCACGTTCCCGGCTGACTATCACGCCGAGGAGCTTGCCGGTAAGCCCGTCGTCTTCAAGGTCAAGGTCCATGAGGTCAAGGAGACCGTCGTTCCCGAGAAGGACGACGAGTTTGTCAAGGACGTCTCCGAGTTCGACACCGTCGCCGAGCTGCGCGCCGACATCGAGAAGCGCATCCGCGACGAAAAGCAGGCCGGGATCGACCGCGCGTTCGAGAACGCCGCCGTCGAGAAGGCTGCCGCCAACATGACCGTCGAGATCCCCGACAGCATGATCGACGAGGAGCTCGATCAGGAGATGGAGCGCATGGACTATGAGCTCCGCTCTCAGGGTGCCTCTCTGCAGGCCTATGCCCAGATGATGGGCGGCGACATGAACGCCATCCGAAACAGCCTGCGCCCGTCCGCTCAGGCCGCTGTCCGCACGAACGTCCTGCTGGACGCCGTTGCTGCCGCTGAGAACATCGAGGTCAGCGAGGAAGAGTGCGAGGAAGAATACAAGAAGCTCGCCGAGAGCTACAAGATGGAGCTGGACGACGTCAAGAAGGCCCTGAACGCCGACGGCCTGAAGAGCGATCTCAAGCTGCGCAAGGCTGCCCGACTCATCGCCGACTCCGCTGTCGCCGTTGCACCCAAGGCCCCCGAGGCCGCCGAAGAGGCTCCTGCCTCCGAGGAATAATCCGCCTGCAGAGCGGTTAGAATGTTTCTGATTCCTGCTGCGGCAGGCGATCCGCACTCCCGCCGGTGACCCCGGCGGGAATGCACGCAGAAAGGAGCATGATTATGAGTTTGGTTCCCTATGTCGTCGAGCAGACGAGCCGCGGAGAGCGTTCCTATGACATTTTCTCCCGCCTTCTGAACGACCGCATCATCTTCCTGTCGGAGGAGGTCAACGACACGACCGCCAGCCTGATCGTCGCCCAGCTTCTCTATCTGGAGGCGCAGGACCCCGACAAGGACATTCAGTTCTACATCAACAGCCCGGGCGGCGTGGTAACGGCCGGACTTGCGATTTATGACACCATGCAGTATATCAAGTGCGATGTTTCCACGATCTGCATCGGCATGGCCGCGTCCATGGGCGCGTTCCTGCTGTCGTCCGGCACGAAGGGCAAGCGCCTCGCCCTGCCGAACGCGGAGATCATGATCCATCAGCCGTCCGGCGGCGCGCAGGGTCAGGTCACGGATATCGAGATCCACGCCCAGCGCATCGCGGATGTGAAGCGCCGTCTGAATGAAATTCTGGCGAAGAACACCGGCAGACCCGTTGAAGAGGTCGCCCGCGACTGCGAGCGCGACCATTTCCTCACGGCCGAGCAGGCGAAGGAATACGGCATTGTGGATAAGGTGATCTATCAGCGCTAAAGCCCAGAGGAGGAAGTAAATTTGGCAGAAAAACTCATCCGATGCTCCTTCTGCGGCAAGACGCAGGCACAGGTCAAGCGGATCATGTCCGGGCCGAATGCCTATATCTGCAACGAATGCGTGGAGCTGTGCAGCACGATCCTGCACGAGGAGATGTATGAGACCGGCAGCTCCGAGCTGGCCGTTCCCGATCATCTGCCCACGCCGAAAGAGATCAAGGAATATATGGACGGTTATATCATCGGTCAGGATGAGGCGAAGATCGCCCTGTCCGTGGCGGTGTATAACCATTACAAGCGCATTTTCTACGGCGGCGACTCCGATGTGGAGCTGCAGAAGAGCAATATCCTGCTCATCGGCCCGACGGGCTGCGGCAAAACGCTCTTTGCGCAGACGCTCGCCAAAATCCTGAACGTTCCGTTCGCCATCGCCGATGCGACCACGCTCACCGAAGCGGGCTATGTCGGCGAGGATGTCGAGAACATCCTCCTGCGCCTGCTGCAGGCGGCAGACTTCGACGTTGAGCTGGCGGAGCGCGGCATCATCTATATCGACGAGATGGATAAGATCGCCCGCAAGAGCGAGAACACCTCCATCACGCGCGACGTGTCCGGCGAGGGCGTGCAGCAGGCACTGCTGAAAATTCTCGAGGGCACGACGGCGAACGTGCCGCCGCAGGGCGGCCGCAAGCACCCGCAGCAGGAGTTCATCCAGATCGACACGACGAACATCCTCTTCATCTGCGGCGGCGCCTTTGACGGCCTCGACAAAATCATCGAGCGCCGCGTGGACCGCAGCAGCCTCGGCTTCGGCGCAGAGCTGAAGAGCCGGAAGGAGCAGGACGTCGGCGAGCTGTTCCGGCAGGTGCAGCCGCACGATCTTCTGAAATTCGGCATCATCCCGGAGCTGGTCGGCCGTCTGCCGGTCGTCACGACCCTCGGCAGCCTGAAGAAGGAGGAGCTCGTGCGCATCCTGACCGAACCGAAGAACGCGCTGTGCCGCCAGTACCGCAAGCTGCTCGAGCTGGACAACGTGACGCTGGAATTTGAAAATGCGGCGCTCGACGCCATTGCGCAGAAGGCCATCGACCGCAAGATCGGTGCGCGCGGTCTGCGCGCCGTGCTGGAGAGCGTGATGACGAAGGTCATGTATGACATTCCCTCGGATCCCACGATCTCCGAGGTCCTGATCACACGCGCCTGCGTGGAGGACGGAAGCGAGCCGGAGATCCGGCACAAGGCCGGCGCTGCGCGCCGGAAGCGTCCGAGCGCAGGATAACAAGACACAGAAGGGGGCGTTGCGGACACTTGGGTGTCTGTGCGCCCCTTTTGTGGTCCGTCCCCGCATCCGGCGGGGAGGAAGGAGAACTATGAACGAACTGATTTTGTCTGAACGGATGCCGGTGCTCGCCATGCGCGGGCTGGTCCTTTTTCCGCAGGCAACCATGCACTTTGATGTGGGGCGGGAGAAGTCCGTTCGCGCGCTGGAGGCGGCGATGAACGCCGACCAGCACATTTTTCTGGTGACCCAGAAGAAGATCGAGCAGGATGATCCCGGCTTCGGCGATCTCTATGAGATCGGCACGGTCGCCCATGTCCTGCAGGTCCTGAAGATCCCCGGCGACACCGTGCGTGTGCTGGTGCAGGGCGAATACCGCGCCCGTGCCACGCAGATGCTGCAGACGGCGCCGTGCATGATGGCGCGCGTCGAGTCGATCCCCGAGGAGGAGACGCCGAGCATTACGCCGCGCACGGAGGCCCTGCTTCGGCAGGCCATCGAGCTGTTCGGCGAATATGCGGAGCTGTCGCAGCGCCCGATGCAGGACATCATGCTCCATTTGCTGTCCGAAAAGGATCCCGGCTCTGCGGCCGACATGACGGCGCAGGCGGCATCCTATGACTATAAGGAAAAAATGCGCGTTCTGTCCCAGCTTGCGCCGGTGCGCCGTCTGGAAACGGCGAACCGCCTGCTTGCGCGGGAGCTGGAGGTCCTGCGCCTCGAGGCCCAGCTGCAGGAGAAGACGCAGCAGAGCATCGACAAGGGCCAGCGCGATTATTATCTGCGTGAGCAGCTCAAGGTCATCCGCGGCGAGCTCGGCGAAAACGACGAGGACGCGGAGATCGATGAATACCGCGAGAAGATCGAGAAGCTCCACCTGCCGCAGGAGGCCGACGAGAAGCTCCACAAGGAGCTGCAGCGGCTGGAAAAGCAGCCGTATGGCTCCGCCGAGGCCAGCGTCATCCGCAATTACCTCGACGTCGCTCTCGAACTGCCGTGGAATACCCGCACGCGCGAGCGCACGGACATCCGCGTCGCCCGCCGCATCCTCGATGAGGACCATTTCGGCCTTGAGAAAGTGAAGGAGCGCATTCTGGAAATTCTGGCCGTGCGCCAGCTTGCCCCGGAGCAGCCGGGGCAGATCATCTGCCTCATCGGCCCTCCGGGCGTCGGCAAGACGTCCATCGCCATGAGCGTGGCCCGCGCTCTGAACCGGAAGCTCGCGCGCATCTCGCTCGGCGGCGTGCACGACGAGGCCGAGATCCGCGGCCATCGCAAGACCTATATCGGCGCGATGCCCGGCCGCATCCTGACCGCCATGCAGCAGGCCGGAACGCACAATCCGCTGCTGCTGCTCGATGAGATCGACAAGCTCGGCAGCGATTACCGCGGCGATCCGTCATCCGCCCTGCTCGAGGTGCTCGATGCGGAGCAGAACGCAACGTTCCGGGATAATTACCTCGAAATTCCGTTCGACCTGAGCGAGTGCATGTTCATCACGACTGCCAACACGGCCGACACCATCCCGCGTCCGCTCCTCGACCGTATGGAGGTCATCGAGCTCGGCTCCTATACGGACGAGGAGAAGCGCAGCATCGCGCGCGACCATCTGCTGGCGCGCCAGCTCACGAAAAACGGCCTGAAGAAATCGCAGGTCCGCGTGACGGACGATGCCCTGCGCGAGATCATCCGCTGCTACACGCGCGAATCCGGCGTGCGCAATCTCGAGCGCAAGCTCGGGGAGCTCTGCCGCAAATGCGCCGTGCAGCTCCTTTCAGACGAGGCCCCGCGCCGCGTGACCGTGACGGGCACGAATCTGGAGAGCTTCCTCGGCCCGCGCCGCATCCTGCCGGATAAGCTGCCGGAGACCGATCCGATCGGTCTTGTGACCGGCCTTGCCTGGACTTCCGTCGGCGGTGAGACTCTCGAGGTCGAGTGCAATGTCATGGACGGCAGCGGCAAGCTCATCCTGACCGGAAACCTCGGCGATGTGATGAAGGAGTCCGTGCAGGCGGCCGTGAGCTATCTGCGCACGCGTGCTGAGCAGCTGCACATCCCGTCCGACTTCTACAAGACGCGCGATATCCATGTCCACTTCCCGGAGGGTGCCGTGCCGAAGGACGGCCCGTCTGCCGGTATTGCCGTATGCACGGCGCTGGCCTCCGCGCTCAGCGGGACGCCGGTCCGCCGTGATATCGCCATGACGGGCGAGATCTCCATCCGCGGCCGCGTGCTTCCCATCGGCGGCCTGAAGGAGAAAACCATGGCAGCGCTGCGCCACGGCGTGAAGACCGTCATTATTCCGCACGAGAACGAAAAGGATCTGCAGGAGATCGACCAGACGGTGCGCCGCGCGCTCAACTTCCTGCTCGTCGACCATGCCGACGCCGTGCTGGACGCCGCGCTCGTCCGCCCCGTGCAGGAGGAGCCTGCGGTGCGCAAGACCACGGAGCGCGTCCTCCCGGTCGCGCAGCATGACACGGCCCAGCCGAATCAGGGGATCCGCCAATGATGAATTTACAGCGAGTGGAATTTGTAAAATCTGCGGCGCAGGCCGGTGCGTTCCTGCACGACGGCCTGCCGCAGATCGCCTTTGCCGGAAAATCAAACGTCGGCAAATCCTCCGTGCTGAACTGCGTGCTGCAGCGCAAAAATTTTGCGCGCGTCGGTCAGAAGCCGGGCAAGACCGTCCACATCAACTATTTCCGCGTGGACGGCAAGGCGCACTTCGTCGATCTGCCGGGCTATGGCTATGCGCAGGTCGCTGAATCGGAAAAGGAACGCTGGGGCAAGCTCATGGAGGCCTATTTTGCCGAGCCGGAGCCCATCGCCCTCGGCGTGATGATCGTCGATGCCCGCCACGCACCGACGAAGCTCGACTGCGTCATGGCAGACCTGTTCCGCAGCACCGGGCGGCCGTTCCTCGTCGTTGCCAACAAGCTCGATAAGCTGAAGGCACGCGAGATTGAGCCGAACCTTGCCTGCATCCGCGAAACGCTGCGTTTGGGCGAGCAGATACCGCTGCTGCCGTTCTCCGCAGAGAAGGGGACCGGCCGAGAGGCCCTTGTGCGCGCCATATTTGACGCGGTCGGCTAAGGATTGTGGGTTGCCATTTTCCTAAAATAATGGTATACTCTAAAGTGAAAGGAGCCGGAGGCGCATGGAAGAACCAACCTATCATCTTGCGGGCGTCATGCACACGCGCGATGAGCTGCCCGCAGATTTTGACGGTCCGCTGAGCGTCATCCTGCTTCTGCTGAGCAAAAACAAGATCGAAATTCAGGACGTCAGCATCACGTCCATTCTGGAGCAGTATCTGGCCTATCTCGACGAGATGAAGCGGCTGGATATGGAGATCGCCAGCGAATTCATCGCCATGGCGTCCCATCTCATGCTCATCAAAACAAAGATGCTGCTCTCCGCCGCCGAGCGTGAGGAGGCCATGAGCGAGATGGAGCTTCTTATCCGCTCGCTCGAGGAAAAGCAGCGCGCGGAGGCCTATGAGCAGATCCGCACGGCTGTGGCCTTCCTTGAGCCGCGCAGCGACATCGGCAACGGTTTTTTTCCGCATGCGCCGCAGCCGCTCCGTCCGGACGCGACCTATCGCTACCGCCACGAGCCGCAGGATCTTCTGCGCGCCATGGCGGCCATGGCAGAGCGCAGCGAGCGGCGTCTGCCGCCGAAGCTCTCGAATTTTCAGGGCATCGTCGGCTTAGAGCCGTATCCCGTGACAAAAAAGGCCGCGCAGGTGCTCAAGCAGCTGCTGATGCGCGGCGTGGAGAAATTCCGCGCGCTGTTCCGCGGCAGCCGCTCGCGCAGCGAGATCGTTGCGACGTTCCTCGCCGTACTGGAGCTTTGCCGCGTGCATTCTGTCAGGCTGGAGGACGGCGACGACGATCTGAACATCCGCTTTTGCAAAATGCCGGAGGAAAGGGTAGAACATGGAACAGACGGAGCTGGAACGGGTAGCTGAGGCCATCCTGTTTGCGGCGGGCGAGCCGGTCGAGCTCGAACGCATTGCCATGGCCGCTGAATGCGACCCGGACGAGGCCGAGCAGGCCGTGCGTTCGCTGATGGACCGCCTGTCCTACGAGCGGCGCGGCATCCGTATCCTGCGCCTCGAGCACGCCTATCAGATGTGCTCCTCGGGCGAGATGTCCTCCTATGTGACCCGAGCACTGGAAACACGCAAGCCGCCCCGGCTTTCGTCCGCGCAGCTGGAGACCCTGACGGTCATCGCCTATTATCAGCCCGCAACGCGGGCCTACATCGAGCAGATCCGCGGCGTCGACAGCGCCTATTCCGTCGGCGCGCTGCTCAATAAGCACCTCATTGAGGAGTGCGGCAGGCTGAATGTGCCCGGACGGCCCATTCTGTATCGCACGACACCGGATTTCCTGCGCACGTTCGGTCTGGAATCGCTGGACGAGCTGCCGGAGATCGAAAAAATGCAGTTCGGCAAACAGGAACTGCCGCAGCAGGAGGAGGAAACAGAATCATGAGTCAGAATGTTTCGGAGCTTCTCGGCGCCTCTATGGCGAAGGTGCGCGAGATGGTCGATGCCAACACCGTTGTCGGTACGCCCATTTCCACGGGCGACGGCACGACGCTCATCCCGATCTCCAAGATCAGCTTTGCCATGGCTTCCGGCGGCAGCGATCTCAAGCCGAAGGCAGCCGCCTCTGCACTCCCGTTCGGCGGCGGTGCGGGCTGCGGCGTGAAGATCGTCCCGGTTGCCTTTCTGGTGCTGCAGGGCGAGCGGGTGCGTATGCTCCCGATCACCGAGCCTGCGACCTCGACGGCTGACCGCCTCATCGAGCAGATCCCGGAGCTGGTCGACCGCATCAACGAGATGATCTCGCAGTACCGCGCGGAGAAAAAGGTCGACGTCGACCTCGCATGAACCGCGCCTCACCGGGCATACTAGGCCCGGTGAGGAAGAATGAAACGAATGCTCCGGGCGGCGGCGCTTCTGATCGCTGCCGCCCTTTTGTCTCCGTGCGCGTCGGCCCTGTCGGCCTGCCGCGCCGCCGTGCTGGACGCGGACACCGGAGAGGTCTGCTTTGCACGCAATGCTTCAGAGCACGCGCTCATCGCCAGCACGACAAAGATCATGACGGGTCTGCTCATCGCGGAGGACTGCGATCCGAATGCCGTTGTCACCGTGCCGCAGGAGGCAGTCGGGATCGAAGGCTCTTCGCTCTATCTCAAGGCAGGGGAGCAGCTCACGGTCCGCGCTCTGCTCTACGGCCTGCTGCTGCACTCCGGCAACGATGCCGCCGTCGCGCTGGCTCTGGCGCACAGCGGCTCGGTCGGGGCCTTTGTGGAGGCCATGAACGGACGGGCGCGGGAGCTTGGCCTGCAGGACACCCATTTTACGAACCCGAACGGTCTGGACGCGCCGGAGCACTATTCCACGGCGCTCGACCTTGCGCGCCTGACGCGCGCCGCGCTGCAGGTCCCGGCCTTTGCCGAGGTCGTCGCCACGCGGCAGATCACGATCGAGGGGCGCAGTTTTACGAACCACAACCGCCTTTTGTGGTCTCTGGACGGCGCGATCGGCGTGAAGACAGGCTTCACCCGCGCAGCCGGGCGGACGCTCGTCAGCGCCGTGGAACGGAACGGACGGCGGCTCATTGCCGTCACGCTGTGTGCGCCGGATGACTGGCAGGATCATGCTTGCCTGTATGACGAGGCGTTTGCCGCCTTTTCCGAGCGTGAAGCGGTGAAGGCCGGGGCGTGCGTCGCGTCCGTGCCGCTGCTGTCCGGCGGAAGCGCTGAGCTTATGGCAGGGGAGTCCGTCACTTATGCGCTGCGCGACGGGGAAACCGTTACCGTACGGCCGCTCTGGCCGCGTGTGGCCTTTTCTGCCGGAACGCCCGGCGAACCCGCCGGAGAGGGCGGCGTATTTCTCGGGACGCGCTGCATCGCGCGCATCCCGCTGCTCTGGGGAGAGTGTACCGATGAGGGAACGAATTCAGAAGATCCTTTCTGCGCGCGGCGTTGCCTCGCGGCGCGCAGCGGAGGAGCTGATCCGGCAGGGCCGGGTCACGGTGGACGGGGTGCCGTGTGCGCTTGGCGCATCGGCGGAGCCGGACTGCCGGACCGTTGCGGTCGATGGCGTTCCCATCCCGCCTCCGCCGGAGCACGTCTATCTGATGCTTTATAAGCCGCGCGGCTATATCACAACGCTGTCGGATGAACGCGGCCGCCGAACGGCCGCCTCGCTCGTAGACTGCGGCACGCGCGTCTATCCGGTCGGGCGGCTGGACTATGATTCTGAGGGCCTGCTTCTCTTTACGAACGACGGCGCGCTGGCCGACCGGCTGATGCACCCGCGCCGCGAGATCAGCAAGGTCTATGAGGTCACGGCCTGCGGCCCTCTGGACGGCGCGGCTGAGCGGCTGCGGCGTCCGCTCGTGCTCGACGGTTATCGCATCCGCCCGCCGGAGGTCGAGCAGACCGCGCCGGGCCGGTTTCTCATCACGATCCACGAGGGCAGAAATCGCCAGATCCGCCGCATGTGCGCGGCGGCCGGGCTGGAGGTGCTCCGGCTGCGGCGTATTGCAGAGGGACCGCTGCAGCTCGGAACGCTCGCGCCCGGCGCATGGCGTCCGCTCACCGAAGCGGAGCTTGCCGCGCTGCGGCAGGAAACAGAAGGGGGAGATCCTGTATGACGGCAGACATCCTGACGAACATACATAACAAGCTGACAACATTCTCCAAGGGCCAGCGCCGCATCGCGACCTATATTCTGGAGAGCTATGATAAGGCGGCCTTCCTGACGGCGGGCGCGCTCGGCAAGATCACGCAGGTGTCCGAGTCGACGGTCGTGCGCTTTGCGGCGGAGCTGGGCTATGACGGCTATCCCGCCATGCAGCGCGCGCTGCAGGAAATGGTGCTCAACCGCCTGACCTCCGTGCAGCGCATTGAGGTCACGGATGAGCGCCTCGGCGAGCAGGACGTCGTCTCGACGATCCTGCAGGCGGATATGGACCGGCTGCGCCATACGAACGAGCATCTCGACCGCAAGGCCTTCTCCGGCGCGGTGGAGGCCCTGCTGCAGGCGCGCTGCATCTATGTGCTCGGCGTCCGCTCCTCTGCGGCTCTCGCGAGCTCCCTGAGCTATTACCTGCACTATATGTTTGAAAACGTCCGACTCATCACGACGCCGTCGACGAGCGAGGTCTTTGAGCAGCTCGTCCGCATCTCGCCGCAGGACGCCGTCATCGGCATCAGCTTCCCGCGCTATTCCACGGCGACGGGCAAGGCGCTGCAGTACTGCCGCGAGGCAGGCGCGCAGGTCATTGCCCTGACGGACTCCGAAACGGCCCCCATCGCCCGCAGCGCGCACTATCTGCTCACGGCCAAGAGCGACATGGTCTCGCTCGTGGATTCGCTCGTCGCGCCGATGAGCGTTGTCAACGCCCTGATCGTCGCGCTGACGTCCCGCCGCAAGCACGAGACCGCGCAGACGCTCGAGCGTCTGGAGCAGGTCTGGGATCAGTACCATGTCTATGAAAAAGTCCACATTTGACGCCGTGATCGTGGGCGGGGGAGCGGCAGGGCTGTTTGCCGCAGTTCAGGCCTCCGCGCGCGGGCGTAGGATCCTCCTGCTCGAAAAAAACAGCCGCTGCGGCAAAAAGCTCCTCATCACCGGCAAGGGCCGCTGCAATGTCACAAATGCCTGCACCGCCGAAGAGGCGCTGAAAAATATTCCGCGCAACGGGCGCTTCCTCTACAGCGCCATGGCGGCCTTCCCGCCGGAAGCGGCAATGGCCTTTTTTGAGCAGGGCGGCTGCCCGCTCAAGGTCGAGCGCGGCAACCGCGTGTTTCCCGTCTCGGACCGCTCCGCCGATGTTCTGAACGTGCTGGAGCGCGCGCTGCAGCGCGGCGGCGTCGAGCGGCGGCAGACGACGGTGACGGGCCTTTCGATCGCGGACGGCGCGATAAACGGCGTTCTGACCTCGGACGGCCCGGTCGCATGCAGCACGGTGCTGCTGTGCACCGGCGGCGCGTCCTATCCGCTGACCGGCTCGACCGGCGACGGCTACCGTCTGGCGGAGCAGGCCGGGCACACGATCCAGCCGCCGTGCGGCTCGCTCGTGCCGCTCGTGAGCCCGGATGAAGCCTGCGCCGAGATGCAGGGCCTGTCCCTGCGCAATACGGGCGTGCAGCTCCGCGACGAAAAGGGGAAAACGGTCTATCAGGACTTTGGCGAGCTGCTGTTCACGCATTTCGGCGTCTCCGGCCCGACGGTCCTGTCGGCCTCGGCGCATCTGAAGCCGGGGAAGTCCTATTCCCTCGTGCTCGATCTGAAGCCTGCGCTGGACGAGGGAAAGCTTGATGCGCGCTTCCTGCGCGATCTCGAGGCCTATGCCAACCGCAGCGTGGAAAATGCGCTGGCAGACCTCTTCCCGCACTCCATGATCCCCGTGCTGCTGCGGCGCGCCGGCATCGACCCGGCGCTGCGCGCCAATTCCCTGACCAGGCAGCAGCGGCGCGCCCTGCTCGAGGAGACGAAGCGCTTTGTGATCCCCATCTCCGGCACGCGGCCGGTGGAGGAGGCCATTATCACGCGCGGCGGTGTCAGCACAAAGGAGATCGATCCGCGGACGATGGCCTCGAAGCTCGTGCACGGCCTGTATTTTGCGGGCGAGCTCATCGACTGCGACGCCTATACCGGCGGCTTCAATCTGCAGATCGCATGGGCCACGGCGCATGCGGCGGCACAGGTACTGTAATAGAATAATGTGCGTAAAACAGGGACTGTGCAGCGAGAACTGCGCGGTCTCTGTTCACTTTTTTCAGTTTTTCCGCTGCGGAGACCGCAATTTTTGGACGTTTAGCAGAGAATCCGGCACAATTTGAAGTTGACAAGAATTTTATTTTCGAGTATAATATTTCTCAGTATTTGAACGGGAGAGCAGGATCCAACATGGAAAAGCAGCATTACAGCATCGCGATCGACGGCCCCGGCGGCGCAGGAAAGAGCACCATTGCGCGCAGAGCCGCGGCGGAGCTTGGCTTTGTCTATGTCGATACCGGCGCGATCTACCGCGCGGTGGCCTGCGCGGCCCTTTTCCACGGCATCGATCCGTCGGATGAAGATGCCGTTTCGGCTCTGCTCCCGTCGCTGCAGCTTGAGCTCCGTTGGACGGAGGACGGCGTGCAGCACGTCTGGCTGAACGGAGCCGATATTTCCTCCGAGCTCCGCACGCCCGCAGTCTCCACGGCGGCCTCCCGCGTTTCGGCCCTGCCGGTCGTGCGGCAGTTCCTGCTGGAGCAGCAGCGCGTGGTCGCCCGCACGCATGACGTGATCATGGACGGGCGCGACATCGGCACGGTCGTTCTGCCGGATGCCGATGTGAAGATCTTTCTGTCCGCCTCGCCGGAGGTGCGCGCACGCCGCCGCTGGCTCGAGCTGCAGGAGAAGGGTGCGCCGGATACCTATGAGGCCGTCCTTGCCGATCTGATCGCCCGCGATGAACGGGATTCCAACCGCGCCATTGCGCCGCTCCGCCCCGCGGATGACGCCGTGCTGCTCGATACCTCCGGCATGACGCTGCAGGAGAGCATCGACGCGATCTTAAAGCTCATTCGGAAGAAGGTCACAGTATGAGCGGTTTTCCGCAGAAATTCTACCATGCAGTCTTCTGGCCCATCCGCATCCTCATGGGCTTCGCGCATCCGATTGTCCATGTCCGCGGTCTTGAAAATATTCCGGACGGCCCCGCCGTCATCTGCTGTAATCACAGCTCGTTCTCCGACGCGATCTGGGTGATCGTCTGCTCACATCAGAAGCGCATTTTCCGCACGATGGCAAAAAAAGAGCTGTTTTCGCACCGCGTGCTCGGCTGGTTCATTACAAAGCTCGGCGCTTTCCCGGTCGACCGCGAGGCCAACGATATCCATGCCGTGAAAACGGCGCTCGGCGTGCTGCGCGAGGGGGACAAGCTCCTCATCTTCCCGGAGGGGACGCGCGTGCGCGAGGGCGATGTTTCCCATCCGCATGTCGGCGCCGTGACGTTCGCCTGCCGGACGGACGCGCCGATCGTTCCGGTGTTCCTGACGCGCAAGAAGCGTTTCTGGGCGCCCCTGACACTCGTGTTCGGCGAAGCCTATCATCCGCAGTTTGAGGGTCGCCGCCCGTCGTCCGATGAGCTCGAGCACCTGACGCAGGAAATGATGGATAAGTGCTATGCACTCGGAGGCATGCAATGTCCGTCCGCGTAGCTGCTTCGGCCGGGTTCTGTTTCGGGGTCGACCGCGCGGTCGGTCTGGTGGAGCAGACCGTGCGCGAAGGAAAGCGCGCCGTCACGCTCGGGCCGATCATCCATAACCACCACGTCGTGCAGCATTTTGCCGCGCTCGGCGTGCGGGAGATTGCCTCTCCCGAGGAGGTCCCGGGGGGAAGCGCCGTCATCATCCGCTCGCACGGCGTCTCGCGCGCCGTCTATGAAGCGCTGCAGGCGCGCGGGCTGGAGATCATCGATGCAACATGCCCGTTCGTCAGCCGCATCCACCGTATCGTACAGGAAGCTGAGGCAAACGGCCGCCAGCCGCTCATCATCGGCACGCCGGAGCACCCGGAGGTCGTGGCCATCGCAGGCTGGTGCAGGCATCCGCTCGTCTTCCCGGACGGCGAAGCCCTGCAGAAATGGCTCGATGACGACCCAAAACGACACGATCTGCCATTTACCATGGTCTCACAGACCACAAGTACGCAGTTTTTATGGGATTCCTGCAAGAAAATCGCAAAAAAAGTGTGTACAAATCTTGAGTTTTTTGATACAATATGCAAAGCGACCGAAAATCGACAGGCGGAAGCCGCTGCGCTGGCTGCGCAGTGCGACGCCATGATCGTGGTCGGCGACCGGAAAAGTTCCAACACCGGGCGTCTGGCGCATATCTGCGCCGCGCATTGCCCGCAGGTCTTCCTTGTGGACAACGCGTCAGAGCTGGACTTGCCGAAGCTTCGGCAGGCCGGAACCATTGGCATCACAGCAGGAGCTTCGACGCCTGCGTGGATAATAAAGGAGGTCAACCACACTATGAGCGAAATCAATACTACCGTTGATGCAGCTGCGGAGGAGAGCTTTGAGGAGCTTCTCGGCCAGGGCATCAAGACTTTAAATACAGGAGATAAGGTGCTTGGCACTGTTACCGCAATCGGAAACACCGAGATCCAGGTAGACCTGGGCACGAAGCATGCCGGTTACATTCCGTATGACGAAGTCAGCGCAGATCCTACCGTCAAGGCGGAGGATATCCTCAAGGTCGGCGACGAGATCGAGGTTTTCGTCGTTCGCGTCAACGATCAGGAGGGCACCGTGCAGCTCAGCAAGAAGAAGCTGGACGGCATGAAGGTCTGGGACGACGTTGAGGCCGCTGCCGAGAACAAGGACACGGTCGAGGGCGTTATCACCGAAGAGAACAAGGGCGGCCTCGTGGCCAATGTGAAGGGCGTTCGCGTCTTCATCCCGGCTTCTCAGACCGGTATCCCCAAGGGCGGCGACATGTCCGCGCTGAAGGGCCAGACCGTCAAGATGAAGATCACCGAGTTCAACCGCGCCCGCCGCAGAGTCGTCGGCTCCATCCGCATGGTCAACGCCGAGGCCCGTAAGGCTGCCGTTGAGAAGCTCTGGAGCGAGATCGAGGTCGGCAAGAAGTATCAGGGCACTGTCAAGTCCCTGACTTCCTACGGCGCGTTCGTCGACATCGGCGGCGTGGACGGCATGGTCCACATCTCCGAGCTGTCCTGGGGCCACATCCGCACGCCGGGTGAGGTCGTGAAGCCCGGCGACCAGATCGAAGTCTTCGTTCTGAAGTTCGATCCGGAGAAGAAGAAGATCTCCCTTGGCTACAAGACCCCGGAGATGAATCCGTGGAACCAGTTCCTCGCGAAGTACTCCGTTGGCGATGTCGTCACCGTGAAGATTGTCAAGCTGGTCGACTTCGGCGCCTTTGCCGAGATCATGCCCGGCGTTGACGGCCTGATCCACATCTCCCAGATCTCTGACCATCGTGTCGAGAAGGCTTCCGACGCCCTGCAGGAGGGCCAGGAAGTCGAGGCGAAGATCATCGACGTCGACACCGACCGCAAGCGCATCTCTCTGTCCATCCGCGCTCTGCTCGTTCCGCAGAACGACGAGGACTAAATTCCAATATCGCATTATATTTAGTGGAGCAGGTTTGCCTGCTCCACTTTTTTTCAATCGGGAAAGCCCTTCGGCCTTTCCCGACAAAGGGCTCGCAGTCCGCTGCGCGCACGGCTGTCCGCTTTTGCGAACGAGCCGCACACTGGCGGACTGAGCTGTATTTTCTCCGACGTACACGCCGCCGGAGAAAATGATTCCACTTGATTCGCCGCCTGCGGGCGGCGAACTCTGCGAGGCTTTCGGACAATACAGGCTAAGCAGGTGAGCCTGCTCCACTTTTTTACGTTTTGGCGGAGAAAGACGTGGATAATTAACCACGATATGCATCTTTTATGAGCCAACCGTGCGTGGAATATGCAGCTATCTCTGTGCAAAATAGACAAAAGTATGGATTATCTGTCCACATAGCAAAAACAAATGTACCAAAAGGAGGGGGCCGGTATTCCAGCTTCTTCCAACCGACGCTTGACGAATGCATGCGCATATGCTACACTACAAACGTACCACGAGCGGCCTTGCGCCCTCGGGGCATTCAAATTCCTGCCGGTGAGGAAGCCGGCCGGAAAATACTTTCAAAACAAAACCAGGGGTGGCATTATGATTCAACTTCATGAGAACAGCATCTATCTCGTAGACGGCCGTCCGGAGGAGAAGGCGTCCATTCCCCAAAACGAAGCGAGAAAGCAGACCATGGCATGGCAGATCCTGCAGGCGCACAACACGTCCGGCGACCCGGAGCGCCTGAAGATCCGCTTTGATGCCATGGTTTCGCACGACATCACCTATGTCGGCATTATCCAGCAGGCGCGCGCCTCGGGCATGAAGGAATTCCCGATCCCGTATGCGCTGACGAACTGCCATAACAGCCTCTGCGCAGTCGGCGGCACCATCAACGAGGACGACCATGTCTTCGGCCTGTCCGCCGCGAAGAAGTATGGCGGCATCTATGTGCCCGCCAACCAGAGCGTCATCCATTCCTATGCCCGTGAAGAGCTCGCGCGCTGCGGCGCGATGATCCTCGGCTCGGACTCCCATACGCGCTACGGCGCCCTCGGCACGATGGCAGTCGGCGAGGGCGGTCCGGAGCTTGCCAAGCAGCTGCTCAAGAACACCTGGGACGTCAACATGCCCAAGGTCGTTCTCGTATACATGACCGGTGCGCCGCGCCGCGGCGTCGGCCCGCACGACGTTGCCATTTCTCTTGTGAAGGAAACGTTCGCCAGCGGCTTTGTCAACAACTGCGTGCTGGAGTTCTGCGGCCCCGGCATCGCAAATCTGCCCATCGATTTCCGCAACGGCATCGACGTCATGACGACGGAGACGACCTGCCTGTCCTCCATCTGGGAGACGGACGAGATCACGCGCGGCTTCTTTGAGACGCACGGCCGCCCGCAGGACTATGCAGAGCTGCATCCGGGCAGAGAAGCCTGGTATGACAAGATGATCACCATCGAGCTGGACAAGGTCGAGCCGATGATCGCCCTGCCGTTCCATCCTTCGAACGCCTATCCCATCCGGGAATTCCTTGCCAATGCGAAGGAACTACTGGAGAAGGTCGAGCAGGATGCTGCCCGCCGCTTCCCGAAGGCCCATGTCAAGCTGACCGACAAGCTGCATGACGGCGGCGTCTGGGCAGATCAGGGCGTGATCGCGGGCTGCAGCGGCGGCCTGTTCGACAATATCACCGAGGCTGCCGACATTCTGCGCGGCGGCTCGACCGGCAACGGCGAATTCAGCCTGAACGTCTATCCGACGAGCGTCCCCGTTTCGCTTGCGCTCACGCGCAACGGCGCGACGGCACAGCTGCTCGAGGCCGGCGCGGTCATCAAGCCGAGTTTCTGCGGCCCGTGCTTCGGCGCAGGCGACGTCCCCGCCAACAACGGCCTGTCTCTGCGCCATACGACGCGCAACTTCCCGAACCGCGAGGGCTCGAAGCCCGGCGAGGGCCAGTTCGCCGCCGTGTGCCTCATGGACGCGCGCTCCATCGCCGCAACGGCTGCCAACGGCGGCCGCATCACGCCCGCGACGGACATGGACTATGTTGCGGAGCCGCAGCCCTATCACTTCGACCGTGCGGTCTATGACAACCGCATTTACTACGGCTTCGGCAAGGCCGATCCCTCCGTTGAGCTCGTCATGGGCCCGAACATCACGGACTGGCCGAAGATGTACCCGCTGACCGAGAACCTGCTCGTCGAGCTGGCCGCCGTCATCCACGATCCGGTCACGACGACCGATGAGCTCATTCCTTCCGGCGAGACGTCGTCCTACCGTTCGAATCCGCTGCGTCTGGCGGAGTTTACGCTCAGCCGCCGCGTGCCGGAATATGTCGGCCATGCGAAGGACATCGCCGCGCAGGAGGCCGAGCGGCGCGAGGGCAAGCTGCCGGAGCACCTGAAGGCTGTTCTGTCCGCCGTCGGCGACGCTGCCGCACTGGCCGGAACGACGCAGTTCGGCTCCGCCGTCTTCGCCAACAAGCCCGGCGACGGCTCTGCCCGCGAGCAGGCCGCCTCCTGTCAGAAGGTCCTGGGCGGCTTCGCCAACATCTGCTACAGCTATGCGACGAAGCGCTATCGTTCGAACTGCATCAACTGGGGCATCCTGCCGTTCACGATCGACGAGGGCACCCCGTTTGACTATGCCGACGGCGACTGCGTATTCGTCCCGGACGTCCGCCGCGCCGTGGAGGAGGCCCGCGAGGATATCCCCGCGAAGGTCATCCGCAAGGACGGCTCCGTTGAGGACCTGATGCTGCATATCCGCGGCCTGACGCAGGATGAGCGCGAGATCATTCTGGACGGCTGCCTGATGAATTATTACGCCGCGCGCATCGCGGACTGAATCCATAACATTCATAACTGACAGGAGGAGCAACAGCGTGGAAAAGATCAAAATGACGACCCCTCTGGTGGAGATGGACGGCGACGAGATGACCCGTGTCCTTTGGAAGATGATCAAGGACGAACTCATCCTGCCCTTTGTGGAGCTGAAGACCGAGTATTATGACCTCGGCCTGCTGCACCGCAACGAGACGAAGGATCAGGTGACGGTCGAGGCTGCCAACGCCACCCGCCGCCTCGGCGTGGCCGTCAAATGCGCCACCATCACGCCGAACAAGCAGCGCATGGTGGAGTATCCGCAGCTCACCGAAATGTGGAAGAGCCCGAACGGCACGATCCGCTCCATTCTGGACGGCACCGTGTTTCGCACGCCCATCTGCATCGACACCATCCATCCCGTCGTAAAGAACTGGAAAAAGCCCATCACCATCGCCCGTCATGCCTATGGCGACGTGTATAAGTCGGTCGACCTCTACACGACCGAGCCCGGCTCCGCCACGCTGACGTTCGTCGGCGAGAGCGGCGAGAAGAAGGAGCTTCTCGTGCAGAAGGTCGACGGCCCCGCCGTCTGGCAGGCCGCCCACAACAAGGAAAAGAGCATCCGCTCGTTTGCGCGCTCCTGCTTCCAGTATGCCATTGATACGAAGCAGGATCTGTGGTTCTCCACGAAGGACACCATCGCCAAGATCTATGACGGCGAGTTCAAGAAGGTCTTTGAGGAGGAGTTCGAGCACTACCGCGCGAAGTTCGAGGAGCTCGGCATTACCTACTTCTACACCCTTATCGACGACGCCGTTGCCCGCGTCATCCGCAGCGAGGGCGGCTTCATCTGGGCCTGCAAGAACTATGATGGCGACGTCATGAGCGACATGGTCTCCACGGCCTTCGGCAGCCTTGCCATGATGACGTCCGTGCTTGTCTCGCCGGACGGCACGACGGAGTATGAGGCCGCTCACGGCACCGTGACAAAGCACTATTACCGCCATCTGCGCGGCGAGGAGACCTCCACGAACCCGATGGCGACCATCTTCGCCTGGACGGGCGCCCTGCGCAAGCGCGGCCAGCTCGACGGCCTGACGGAGCTGGAGCAGTTTGCCGACAAGCTCGAACAGGCCTGCTTCACGACCCTGAATCAGGGCACGATGACGAAGGATCTGGTCGGCCTCGTGGACGAGGGCGTGCAGGCGCATGCCGTAACGTCCGCAGCGTTCCTCGCCGCCGTCCGCGGCAATCTCGAAGCCAGTCTCTGACCGGCTCATGCAGGAGGGTTATGCAATGGATTTGCGCAAAGCAGCCACGGCGGGCACCATGGAGTCCAATGACATCATGGTCACGCTGGAGCCGGCGGAGGCCGGCGGCATTCAGATTGATCTGACCAGCAATGTTCTGCAGCAATTCGGCGCACAGATTCGCAGCGTCATCACGGAAACGCTCACGGAATACGGCGTGGAAAACGCCGCTGTGACCGCCGTGGACAAGGGCGCACTGGACTGCACCATCCGCGCGCGGGTCACGGCCGCGCTGTTCCGCAGCGCCGGCTCTGCCGCGTATCGTTGGGAGGTCAAGTGATGTATATCAAAGACAGACTGCGCCGCAGTATGATGTTCGTTCCCGGCAATAACCCCGGCATGATCCGCGACGCGCACATCTATGGCGCGGACAGCATCATGTTCGACCTCGAGGACTCCGTGGCCTACACGGAGAAGGACGCCGCGCGTCTGCTCGTCTACAACGCGCTGCGCTCCCTGAATTTCGGCTCGCGTGAGACCGTCGTCCGCATCAACGATCTTTCGAGCGGCCTCGGCATCGAGGACCTCGAGGCCGTCGTGCGCGCCGGTGTGCAGGTCGTCCGCCTGCCGAAGACCGACTCCGCACAGGACGTGATCGACTGTGAGCGCGAGATCGCCCGCATCGAGCGCGAGTCCGGCATCCCAGTCGGCACGACCGGCATGATGGCGGCTATTGAGAGTGCAAACGGCGTTCTGAACGCGGCCGAGATCGCCCGTGCCAGCAACCGTCTCATCGGCATCGCCCTCGGTGCGGAGGACTACGTCACCGATCTGAAGACGACCCGCTCTGACGGCATCGAGCTGCTGTTTGCCCGGTGCATGATCCTGAATGCGGCCCGCGCCGCCGGGATCGCCGCGCTGGACACCGTCTATTCCGACGTCAACAACGAGGAGGGCTTCCTCGCCGAGGCAATGCTCATCAAGAAGCTCGGCTTCGACGGCAAGTCCGTCATCAACCCGCGGCAGATCGAGCCGCTGCACCGCGTCTTCATGCCCAGCGAGAAAGATCTGAACAAAGCGCGCCTCATCATGGCCGCCATTGAGGAGGCCAACGCCCGCGGCAGCGGCGTCGCCAGCCTCAAGGGCAAGATGATCGACAAGCCGGTCGTCACCCGCGCGCGCCGCCTGCTCGACCTCTATGAGGCGGGCAGCAAGATCGATGAAGTGGAGGAGATTTGACATGCCGGACCTGCATCAAATTCCGCATCTGGACGAGATCGCGCACCACGGAGAATATCACGGCGTGGGCAAGCGCGTCACCGAGACGTTTGCCGACCGCTATCACCACCAGAACAAGGTCGTCCCCTCGCTGGAGGATGCCATTCGCCTGACGGGCCTGCGCGACGGCATGACCATCAGCTTCCACCACCATTTCCGCAACGGCGATCATATCGTCAATATGGTGCTCGATAAGCTTGCAGAAATGGGCTTCCACGATCTTAAGCTCGCAGCTTCGTCGCTTTCTGCCATTCACGCACCGCTCATCCGCCACATTCAGAACGGCGTTATCACGCACATCGAAACGTCCGGTATGCGCGGCGAGCTGGCGGAGGCCGTCTCCCGCGGCCTGATGGATTGCCCGGTCGTGTTCCGCTCTCACGGCGGGCGCGCCTCTGCCATCCGCACGGGTGAGCTGCACATCGACGTCGCCTTCCTCGGCGCGCCGTCGTGCGACCCCTACGGCAATGCCAACGGCTACAGCCGCGATGACGATGAGGGCATCGCCTGCGGCTCGCTGGGCTACGCCCGCCCGGACGCCGCCTATGCCGACGAGGTCGTGATCATCACGAACCATCTCGTCGCCTATCCGAACGCTCCCTGGGCCATCCCGGAGGACGAGGTCGACTACGTCGTCGTCACGGACGACATCGGCGACCCGAAGGGCATCATGTCCGGCGCAACGCGCTACACGAAGGACCCGAAGGAGCTGCTCATCGCCCGCAATGCCGCCAATGTCATCGACGCGGCGGGCTACCTCTATGACGGCTTCTCCATGCAGATGGGCTCCGGCGGCGCTTCGCTCGCCACGGCGCGTTTCCTCCGCCAGAAGATGCTCGACCGCGGCATCCACTGCCGGTTCGCCCTCGGCGGCATCACCGGCCAGATCACGGCCATGCACGAGGAGGGCCTCATCGACCGCATCCTCGACGTGCAGAGCTTTGATCTCGATGCGGCCAAGTCCCTGAAAAATAACCACTTCCACCATCAGATCGGCGCAACGTATTACGCGAGCTATCTCGTGGATTCCGCCGTCGATCAGCTGGACTTTGTTGTGCTCTCTGCGCTGGAGATCGACACGGACTTCAATGTCAACGTTCTGACCGGATCGGACGGCGTCATCCGCGGCGCCATCGGCGGCCACCCCGACACGGCCGAGGGCGCGAGCCTGTCCGTCGTTGTCGCTCCGCTGACGCGCGGCCGTATCCCGACCATCGTGAAGCACGTCAACACGGTCGTCACGCCCGGTGACGCCGTGGACGTCGTCGTGACGGATCAGGGCATTGCCGTCAATCCGCGCCGCCCCGACGTGAAGGAGAAGCTTGAGAAGGCCGGGCTGCACGTCTTTACCATCGAGCAGCTCCAGCAGCGCGCCGAAAAGATCGTCGGCGTGCCGGAGCCGATCCGCTATAAGGACCGTGTCGTCGGCGTCGTGATGTATCGCGACAATACGATCATCGACGTCATCCGCCAGATCGACGAGGATGCCTGATCTGCTGCTTTGCACCGCTGTCCCGCCCGGTCTGCAGGCTGCCCATGCGCGCCTGCTGACCGGGGCCGGGCTGCGGCTCGAGGAGGCGGGGGAGTGCACGGCGCTGCTGCTGGCAGACGACGGTGCGCTCCTCGCCTGCGGCACCCGCAGCGGCAAGGTCCTGCGCCAGATCGCCGTCTCGCCGGAGGCCGAGGGCGGCGGAGCCTGCGCCGAGGTCGTCTCGGCCCTGCTGCAGGACGCAACTGCCCACGGCGTGCCGCACCCGTTCCTGTTTACCGCGCCGGGAAAGAGCGGCCTGTTCCGCTCGCTCGGCTTTACGCCGCTGGCGCAGACGGCGGACATGCTGATGATGGAGCATGGCCGCGGCGGGCTGCGCCGTTTTCTGTCCGGTATCCCGGTCGGGCCGGAGCGGCCGGTCGGTAGCATCGTCTGCCATGCCAACCCGTTCACACTGGGGCACCGGCATCTCATTGCCTATGCCGCCGCGCGCTGCGCGCAGGTCCTTGTCTTTGTCCTCAGCGACACGGACAGCCTGTTCCCACCGGAGCTGCGCCTGCGGCTGGTGCGCGAGGGAACTGCCGATCTGCCGAATGTCCGGGCCTATCCCGGCGGCGACTATCTCATCAGCCCCGCGACGTTCCCGGCCTATTTCCTCAAGGATCAGGCCCGCGCGCCGGAGGCAAAATGCGATCTCGACCTGACGCTGTTCGGCAGCGCGATCGCGCCCGCGCTCCATATCACGGAGCGCTTTGTCGGTCAGGAGCCGACGTGCGCCGTCACGGCGCAGTATAACCGCCGTATGCAGGCCATTCTGCCCGCCTATGGCATCCACGTTACGGAGATCCCGCGTCTGAACGCAATCTCTGCCACCACAGTCCGCGCGCGCCTGCTGGAGGGCGATGTCGCCGCCGTGCGCGCGCTGGTCCCGGAAACGACCTATGAAGCCTGTCGAAGTCTCTTTGGAGCAGGTGCTCCTTGCCCGTGAGAACCGGGCCGGGCGGCAGCAGCGGCTGCTTGCGCAGTATGGCTTGCCGCTCGTTTCGTTTACGATGAATATGGCAGGGCCGGTCAAGGATACGCCGCTGTCGCGCTTTGCCTTTCAGGCAGGCGTCGCCGCCCTTACAAAACGCCTCGGCGGACCGGTTTCATGCTGCCTGACGGAAGCCGTGACCGGCTGCGAGGCCCTGCTGGTATATGACCGCCCGGCGCAGGCGCTCAAGGACGTCTGCATGGAGCTGGAGTCGACGGAGGTCGGGCGGCTCTACGATCTGGATGTGCTGGATGCCGCGGGAGAAAAACTCTCGCGGCCGGAAATGCGCCGCTGCCTCGTCTGCGGCGGACCCGTTGCGGTCTGCTCCCGCAGCCGCGCGCATGGGCTGGATGCCATCTGCGCCGAGACGGCCCGCAGGCTCGCAGAATTTGCCAGCACAACGCTCGGCGATCTTGCGGCGGATGCCCTTCGCGAGGAGGCGGCGCTTTCCCCGAAGCCCGGCCTTGTCGACGCACGCACGAATGGCGCACACACGGATATGGACCTTCTGCTCATGCTCCGCAGCGCAGAGACGCTCCGGCCGTGGTTTTGCCGGATGGTCCGCCTCGGGCTGGACGGCGCTGCACCTGCGCAGCTGCAGAATGCAGGACGGCAGGCAGAGGCAGAGATGCTGCAGGCGACCGGCGGCGTGAACACGCACAAGGGCGCGCTGTATGCGCTCTCGCTGCTGCTGGCGGCGATGGGCAGGCATCTGAGCGGCGCGCAGGAGTCCATATTTTCGCTTGCCGCAGCCGATGCCGCAGCGCTGGCTCCGCCTGTCGGAACGCATGGCTCGCAGGTCCGGCGGCGCTACGGCCGCCCCGGCGCGCGTGAGGAGGCCATGGATGGCTTTCCTTCGCTGCAGGCCCTGCTGCAGGCCACGCGCAGCCAGCCGCCTCTCGGTGTGCTGCTGTGGAGCATGGCGCATCTGTCCGACAGCAACCTGCTCTACCGCGGCGGAGAGGCCGGTCTGGCCTTTGCGCAAAATGAAGCGGAGCGCATTCTCCGGCTCCCGCAGGCGCAGTGGGAGGCCGAGCTCACGGCACTGGACGCCGAAATGACGCGCCGCAACCTCAGCCCCGGCGGCAGCGCCGATCTGCTGGCCTTGACGCTGTTTTTCCGCAGTCTGGATTTCTGGACAGAGCTGTCCGTATAAAAATCGCTCCCTTCCCGCATTTCCGGGAGGGGAGCAATTGTTTTGAGATCAGTTTTTGCCGAGGTAGCGGTCGCAGACATGGCGGGCATTCTCGGCTGTTTTGGCCTCATCGATGCCGGTCAGTTTGCCGTGCGCGACGGTGATGCAGCCGTTGACCACGGTGTAATCCACCGGGGCGCGCAGGCCGACCGTGCCGAAGACGTTTTTGGGATCATAGCACGCGCCGACGAGCTCGAGCCGCCGAGAATCGACGAGGAACAGGTCCGCGCACTTGCCGACCGCAAGGCAGCCGATGTCCTCGCGCCCGAGCAGGGAGGCGGAGCCGCGCGTGGCGAGCTTCAGCACGTCGTAGCCGCTCGGCGCAGCGGCCGAGGAATGCAGGCGATGGAGCAGATAGCAGATGCGGATCTCTTCAAGCAAATCGGAGCCGTCCTGTGAGGCCGAGCCGTCGACGGCGAGGCCGACGTGGATGCCGCGCTGCAGCATCTCGGGGATGCGCGCCACGCCGGAGGAGAGCTTCATGTTGGAAACGGGGCAGTGCGCCACGCCCGTTCCGGTCTCTGCGAGAAGGTCGAGCTCCGCGTCTGTAAAGTGGATGCCGTGCGCGAACCAGACGTCCGGGCCGACCCAGCCGAGCGACTCGAGATAGGCAAGCGGACGCAGGCCGTAGCGGTCAAGCGTGTAGCGCTCCTCGTCCTTCGTCTCGGCAAGGTGCGTGTGCAGGCGGACATGATACTGCCGCGCCAGCTTCGCACTCTGCAGCAGCAGCTCGCGCGAAACGGAGAACGGCGAGCACGGAGCCAGCGCGATCTGCCGCATGGAGCCATAGGACGGATCGTGCCAGCGCTCGATCAGCGCGGCGCTGTCCTCCAGAATGGCGTCCACGCTCTGTACGACGCTGTCGGGCGGCAGGCCGCCGTCCTTCACGGACAGGTCCATGCTGCCGCGCGAGGCGACCATGCGCATGCCGAGCTCGTCGGCCGCCGCAAACTGCGCGCCGAGCAGATCACCGCACCCGGCAGGGAAGACATAGTGGTGATCGAAGCAGGTCGTGCAGCCGTTTTTCATCAGCTCGCCCATGCCGGTCAGCGAGGAAGCGTGCACGACCTCGGTATCGAGGTTTTTCCAGATCTCATAGAGCGCCTTGAGCCAGGGGAACAGTTCAAGATTCTGTACCTCCGGCAGATTGCGCGAGAACTGCTGATAAAGATGGTGGTGCGTATTAATGAGGCCGGGATAGCACAGCAGATGGGAGCCGTCCAGCACCTCGTCAGCCTGAACGGCAAGATCAGGGCCGATGGCGCGGATACGTCCGTCCTCGCAGTACAGGTCGACGTGCCGGAGCACGCTGTCCGCATCGTCGCAGGTGACCACGGTGTCAAGATCGCGAATGAGCAGGGAAGCCATACGGGTTCCTCCTTTGTCCGGCGCAGGATGCGCCGCCTTTTCTCTTATTCTAGCATAGTTTGAAGATAAAGCCAATGCTGATTTGAAGCGGAATCGAAAGAAACTTCCAGCCAGGTTGATTTCCCTTGTCCTGTACGTAAAAGCATGCTATAATGAAAGAAAAGCACCGCATAATTCAGCAAGAGAACTCCGAGAAATTTTTTGTCGAGACAAGACTTGAAAGGCGCAGATGTACTTTGTGTACCTCAACCTTTTCAAGCCGATGGATCGGCGAAAAATATCCGGCGTAGGCTGAAGCTGTAATTGTGCAGTGTTGGTAAAGTAAAAAACCACGGAGGCACCATGAGAGTTCTTGCCATTGACTACGGCGACGCCCGGACGGGGATCGCCATTTCCGATGCGAGCGGCAGCATCGTCGGCCGCACGACCGTCATCCACAGCCGCCGCCCACAGCAGACAGCGGAAGCCATTGCCGCGCTTGTGCAGGAGAGCGGCGCGGAGCGGCTCGTGATGGGATTCCCGCGCAATATGGACGGCACGGAGGGCCCGCGCGCGGCGCTGTACCGCGAGATGGCCGCCACGATCCAGGCTGCCTGCGGCATGGAGGTCGTGCTCTGGGACGAACGGCGGACGACCGTTGAGGCACACCAGATCCTGAGCGACTGCAATTATCACGGGAAAAAACGCAAAAATACCGTCGACGCCGTCGCCGCCTCGCTGATCCTCGAGGGCTATCTGGCGTTCTTGTCGCGCTGCTGACGGAAAAACAGCTCGCGCAGGCCGGTGAGCAGCAGGAAGCCGCCGAACAGGCGGCGCAGCAGCGAGACGTCCAGCCCCGTGGCGATCCATGCGGCGATCGCCGCAGTCACGCAGCCGCCCAATGCGGCCGGGAGCACGATATCCCAGCGGATCAGCCTGTTGCGAATATGAAAGAACAGCGCGCAGGCAGCCGACGGCAGAAAATACAGCAGATTAATGCCCTGCGCGGTCTGCTGCGGGAGGGCTGCAACGCCGGTCATCCAGACCATGAGCAGCGTGCCGCCGCCGATGCCGAGGCCGGAGAGCAGGCCGCAGACTGCGCCTGCGAGAGCTGCGGCCCACCACGCATTCATCGCAGCAGGAGGCGCAGTCCGCCCCAAACGATCAGCGCGCCGAGCGCGCGGTGCAGCCACACGGCGGACAGGCGACGCAGCAGAAGTCCTGCCGCGATGCCGCCCAGCGCGCCGCCCGCAAGATAGGGGAGGGCCGCAGTCAGGAATTCACCGCCGCGCAGCCAGTAGACAACAAGAGAAACGACGGACAGCGGCAGCATCGTGCAGACGCTGCAGGCAAAGGCCTCATGCTCCCGCAGATCGGTCAGACGATGGAGCAGGGGAAGCAGCAGCATGCCGCCCCCGGCGCCGAATAAACCGTTTACTGCCCCGGCCACCGCGCCGGTCAGCCCGGCCCGAAGCCATGTTCCTCGTTTCTGCATTCGCGATTCCTCCGGATGATTCAAATCGGGACAGAAAAAGCCCGCAACGGAAGTGTTTCCGCTGCGGGCTGGTTTTATGTGCGTTCAGTTGCTGCTGGAGGAGTTGCCGTAGATATTAGCGATCGTCAGGCCGAGATTTGCGTGCTTGGCGGCGTCTGCATCATAGGTGTAGGTCGCGGCAGAGGTGACCTCGTCGTACCACTCGGTCTTCAGCTTGTTCGTGACGAGCAGGTCGCGGTAGGTCTCGGCGAAGTCCTGGAAGAAGAACACATAGGTGCCGCCGTTGTCATCGACGAATTCCTTCGTGTCGCCGGCCTTGCGGCTGGAATCAAACAGCCAGGTGCGGGCGACTTCCGGCGTGATGCTGCGGTGCGCGCCGTTCGTGATGGTGTAGGAGGAGGTGTTATCCGCATAGGTCTTGATGTACTCCCGGAACTTCTCCTCGGAGGAATCCTCCTTCAGGGCAGCCTCAAGCTCGGAGACACGCTCCTCGGAGGTCTTCTCGCCGTCCTTGTATTCCTTGTCGGAAGCATCCTTCGCGATGTAGAGCTGCAGGGCGTTGACGGTCTGATAGTTGTTGTCGTTGATGCTCGTGAGCTGGAGGACATAGAACGTGTTGTCCTTCTCAAAGAGCTTCGCCTCGCCGGGCTTCGCCTCGGTGTAGAGCCAGTTGGCGGCATCCTCGGAGATGGAGGACGTGACCTCGCTCTTGGAGCGCTCCGTCATGACGGAGACATTCTCGTCATCGGTCTTGAAATCGGAGACCATGGCGTTGGCAGCCTCACGGGCGGCGGCAATGGCTTCCTCGGACGGCTCCGTGGAGGTCGTGGCCTCGGTGCTGTCAGTGCTGCTGTCGGACTTCGTCTCAAAATCGGAGGCCTTGACGGCGTAGCTGTAATAGGTGACGGTGTCGAACTCGGTCGTGTCCTGCTCATAACGGGCATTGCGCTCGTCTTCCGTATAGGTCAGGGACTCAATGTAAGCGTCATGCAGCTTGGAGACCTCAAGATAGTGGCGATAATTCTTCTCGTTGCAGCCCTTGCCGAACATGGCCTCGATGTACTCATCCAGATCCATGCTGTAGATGCCGGCATAGGTTTTCAGGGTATTGATCTCATTGTCGATGGAGGCCTTGTCGTCGTCGCTCAGGGAGAAGCCTGCCTCGACGGCCTTGTCATAGACGGTGTAGGCATCCACAGCAGAGGTCTTGGCGCTGTCCGCCAGGAAATCAGCCCAGGTGTCATACTCGTCGCTGCCGGCATAGCTCTGCTCGTCGAGCGGGGTGCTCGTGTCGATGCCGAGCAGGGAGATGTAGCTGCCGTAGGTGCTGTAGATCGAATTCAGTGCGCCGCGATAGAAATAGTTGAATTCCGTCGTGGAGACCTTATGATCGCCGACAGACACAACGGTCGCATTGCGCCAGGATGCCTGCACGCCGAAGATGACGCCGAAAACGATCACGGGGATCAGAATGACGATTATGGCAAAGATCCAGCCCTCAGAGAGCTTCTTCTTGGTCTTCTTTGCCTGCTGCGGAGCGGCCTGCTCCGACTCTACCATGCGCTTTTTGCGCTCGCGGGATGCACTCATAGTCTGTTTACCTCTCATTCGTGGGAATCGCGGGGCGCACGCCCCGGAAAATAACAGGTCTTATTATACTAAGGATTTGCGCTTGTTGCAAGAGCATTCTGGAAATTTGACGAAAAAAGTTTCTGTTTCTTAACAAACTCGTTAAGAAAATGATACCGCTCTGCGCGATAATGCCTGAGAGATGCTGGGAAGACGCACAAGATCCCCGCTTTGGCCGTGTAGCTCCGTTTATAACCTGCACGAAACGGGCAGGTGGGTCGCCTCTCCGATTCTTAGCTGCTTCCAACTTCCATCCACGGTCAGAGCCAGGACGGGAGGCCTGCAATCCGAAGCGAACGTCCGGCGTCCCGAAAAAATGATGTGGGTTTAAAGGGAACTATCACGCACCAAGCAGGGATCTTGCTTGATGACTATTTAATTATTTAATTATGAGAAAGGGCGGTCATTCTTCCTCGTCTTCTGCTTCCTCTTCGTCCTCATAGAGGGACTGCATCAGCAGATCGTAGACGGCAGCCAGCTCATCTTCGTCTTCCACGGCAACGAGTAGGTCCTCGCCGTCCTCCGTGACGGACTTCAGGATGCTGACCTCGAGCTCCTCGCTCGCTTCGTCCTCCTCTGCGGGGACAAGGGCAAGATATTCCGCGCCCTGGTATTCGATGGTCGAGAGGATCTCCAGCTCGTATTCCTTGCCGTCCTCATCCGTGATCGAAATAAAGTCGCTTCCGTATTGCTGCTCCATGGGGCACCTCCTGTCTGTCTGTCCTTATTTTAACCGCTGCTGCCGGGAAAATCAAGTGGAAATCTGACGAACGGCCGGAAAATCCGTTTTCTGCCCTTTCATCCGCCGTAAAAAGTCTCGTTGCGTATCCACAAGCATAGAAATCCTGCCGCAGAAAATTTTCATTCGGAATGTGCCGGAGTGATTGACAGGCATGATATAATTAAAAAATAGAGAATGAAGGATCATGGATTTTTGCGCCTGTCCGTAGGATGCGGCGCTTCCCGAAGAACGGAGGAATTGTCATGGCAAGACAACCGAAGCAGGAAAAGCAGCCGCATCTGGCCTGGCGCATCACGCGGACCGTGCTCGACGTGTTGGGCAAGATCATCCTTGTGCTGTTGATCGCCGTCGGCACCGTTGCGCTCATCGCCGCGATCGCCGGTTCGATCTTCCTGTCGAAATTCAAGAGCTATGTCGAGCTGGATATCATCCCGAAGGCCGAGGAATATGCCGAAGGGCTGGAGCTGGACAATATTTCACTGGCACAGACCTCGATCATCTATTATACCGACCCCAAGACGGGGGAATACCGTGAGCTGCAGCAGCTTTATGGCACAGAGAACCGCATCTGGGTCTCCTATGACGATATTCCCCTTGACCTCGTCCACGCGGCCATTTCCATCGAGGACAAGCGCTTCCCCACGCACAAGGGCGTGGACTGGATCCGCACACTGGCAGCCGTGAAGGGCTTTGCGGGCGGCAGCTCATCGTTCGGCGGCTCGACGATCACACAGCAGCTCATCAAGAACCTGTCACAGGAGGATGAGGTCACGGTCGACCGTAAGGTACAGGAGATCTTCCGCGCCCTGGAGGTCGAAAAGCGCTATACGAAGTCCGAGATCATGGAGTGGTATCTCAACACAATCTACCTCGGTGAGGGCTGCTACGGTGTCCAGAGTGCGGCACGCGTCTACTTTGGCAAGAAGGTCTCCGACCTGACGACGGCCGAGTGCGCCAGCCTCATCGCTATCACGAACAATCCCTCGCTCTACGATCCCTATATCCGCGAGGAGAACAACCGCGAGCGTCAGCTCACGATCCTGAAGGAAATGTACGCTCAGGGCTATATTGAGACGGAGGAGGCCTATCAGGCCGCCGTCGATCAGGAAATGGTCTTCCGCAACGGAACGTATGACGAGGAGGAATACACCTGTGCGAGCTGCGGCTTCACCGGTACGCGCGCGGAGTACACGGAGACGGACGGCGAGTATTTCTGCCCGCAGTGCGGCGAGGTGAACAACGCCGTCGACAAGAACCACTATTACTCTTATTTTGTCGATACGGTATGGCGCGATGTCGTTGATGCGCTTGTGGAGCGCTACGGCTACAGTGAGCTTGCCGCAGAGCAGAAGCTCCTGACGGGCGGCTATAAGATCTATGCAACGATCGATCCTGAGGTCCAGGCTATTGTGGACAAGGTCTACGAGAACCTTGACAACGTGCCGAAGACCGTGAGCGTTCAGCAGCTGCAGTCCGCCATCGTTGTGACGGACAACAAGACCGGCGACATCGTCGCCATGGCGGGCGGTGTCGGCGACAAGGGCGGCAGCCTGACGCTCAACCGCGCCACGCAGAGCAAGCAGCCTGCGGGCTCGTCATTCAAGCCTGTGGCAGTCTATGCGCCCGCGCTGGACGCCGGGATCATTACGCCCGCGACGGTCTACGAGGACTCTCCGCTGAACGAAGACCGCAACTGGCCGCAAAATGATGCCAGAACCTACAGCGGCCTTTGCAACGTACTGCGCGGTCTGACGCGCTCGCTCAACACCATCTCCGTCAAGGTCCTCAATGACCTCGGCGTGGAGAACAGCTACCAGTTCCTGACGCAGAAGCTCGGCTTTACGACCCTCGTGGACGAGCTGCAGATCGGCGACCACTCCTATACGGATATCGCCCTTGCTCCGCTCGGCCTCGGCCAGCTCACGCGCGGCGTCACCGTGCGCGAGATGACGCAGGCCTACGGCACCTTCCCGAACGGCGGCACGTTCCGCGAGGCCCGCACGTTCACAAAGGTCGTCGACCCCGAAGGAAAGGTCATCCTCGACAATGCACAGGAGAGCCACACCGCCATCGGCGAGAAGGCCGACTTCTATATCAACTATATGCTGCAGAATGCCGTGCTGGCCGGTACCGGCTCCGCAGCGGCCATGGACAACATCGCCGTAGCCGGTAAGACCGGTACGTCCAACGACAACCAGACGCGCTGGTTTGCGGGCTACACGCCGTACTACACGGCCGTCGTCTGGTGCGGTTATGACGAGCCGGAGCAGATCATTCTCGACGGTGACTGGACGAACCCCGCCATTTCCATGTGGAATCAGGTCATGCGTCCGCTGCACGAAGGTCTGGAGTCCGCCTCATTCTCGCAGCCCGAGAACGTCGGCTACTATTCCGTCTGCGCTGACTGCGGCGGCAAGCCCATCGAGGCCTGCAAGAAGGACGTGCGCGAGAATGGCAGCAACCGCGTTGTGACGGTGCGTCTGTTCTATGAAGATGCGCCCACAAAGGAGTGCACCTGCCATACTATGGTCAAAATCTGCAAGGAAAGCGGCAAAATTGCCAACGAATACTGTGAAAAGGCCGACGGAAATACGGTTGAAGAAGTCGGCAAGCTGATTTATAATAAGGACTGGAAAGTCAATAAGGATGCAGACTTTGTCTATAACCCCGAGGACAAGGAGCAGGTCTGCACGATCCACACCGCCGACTCCGTCAAGCCGACCGAGCCGACGGAGGGGCCGAGCGATCCGACGGAGCCGACGGAGCCGACGGAACCGACGGAACCGACTGAGCCGCCCACGCCCGCACGCACACCAATGCCCGCAGCCCGCAAAAAGACAGACAGGAGCTGAAAGCCCATGTGGAAAGCCGATCAATGGAAGGATTATGAGGTGCTCGATACCTCCGACGGAGAAAAGCTCGAGCGCTGGGGCAGCTTCTATCTCGTGCGGCCGGACCCTCAGGTCATCTGGAGCACGCCGCGGCAGGACCCGCGCTGGAAGCGCTTTGACGCGCGCTATGCCCGCTCGAGCACTGGCGGCGGGCACTGGTCCGCGCACCATCTGCCGGAGCACTGGTGCATCCGCTACCGCGAGCTGACGTTCCAGGTCAAGCCCATGAACTTCAAGCATACGGGCGTGTTCCCGGAGCAGGCGGCAAACTGGGATTTTATCGATGACCAGATCCGCCGCGCGGGGCGGCCCGTCAGCGTGCTGAACCTGTTTGCCTACACCGGAGGCGCGACACTCGCAGCCGCTGCGGCAGGCGCATCCGTCTGCCACGTGGACGCCGCAAAGGGCATGGTCGCCTGGGCCCGCGAAAATGCGGCTGCCTCCGGTCTGTCCGGCGCACCCATCCGCTGGATCATCGACGACTGCGCCAAGTTCGTCGAGCGCGAGATCAAGCGCGGCCGCCGCTACGACGCCGTCATCATGGACCCGCCGTCCTACGGGCGCGGCCCGTCCGGCGAGATCTGGAAGCTCGAAAAGGACCTTTTCCCGTTCCTGAAGCTCGTCTCCGGCGTGCTGTCGGACGATCCGCTGTTTTTCATCATCAATTCCTACACGACAGGCCTCGCGCCGTCCGTTCTGACATGCCTCCTCGACAGCGTGGTAACGCCGCGCTTCGGCGGCGGGACGGTCTCGGATGAGCTTGGCCTTCCCGTGACCGATTCCGGCCTTGTGCTCCCGTGCGGCGCAACAGGGCGCTGGACAAGAGAGGGCAGAGCATGACCGAGGCCATCCGGACAGAACATTTGAAATTCTCCTATGACGCCCAGAGCGAAAGCGGCGGCGTTATGGTTTTTGACAATCTTAATTTATCCATCGAGGAGGGCAGCTTTATCGCCGTCCTCGGCCACAACGGCTGCGGAAAATCCACGCTGGCCAAGCATTTTAACGCGGTCCTCCTGCCGGAGGGCGGCAGCGTGCATGTATTCGGCATGGACACGTCCGACGAGTCTCTTTTGGTCGACATCCGCCGCACGGTCGGCATGGTGTTCCAGAATCCCGATAATCAGATGGTCGCCAACGTCGTAGAAGAGGATGTTGCCTTTGCGCCGGAGAACCTCGGCGTTCCCTCGGAGGAAATCCGCAGACGCGTGGACGAGGCACTGAAGCTCGTCGGGATGTATGACTACCGTCTGCACGCGCCGCACCTGCTCTCCGGCGGGCAGAAGCAGCGCGTGGCCATCGCGGGAGTCATCGCCATGCGGCCGCGCTGCATCGTACTCGATGAGCCGACCGCCATGCTCGACCCCCACGGGCGCGAGGAGGTCATTTCGACCATCGAGCGCCTGAACCGGGAAATGGGCATCACCGTGGTGCTCATCACCCATCATATGACCGAAGCGATCCGCGCCCAGCGCGTGATCGTTATGGACGCGGGGCGCATTCTCGCGGACGGAACACCGAAGGAGGTCTTCCCGCAGGTCGAACTGCTGGAATCCGTAGGCCTGACCGTACCGGCGACGACGAAGGTGCTCTATGCGCTGAATCAGGTGGGCTTTGACCTGCCGCTCGACGCGCTTTCCACGGAGGAATGTGCGCAGGTACTTCTTGCCGCGATCGGGGCGAAGACCTGACAAACGATTTGGAGGAAAGACCATTGGCCGCAACCATCGAGGTCAGAGACCTCTCGCATACCTACAGCGCCGGAACGCCGTTTCAGCACGATGCCGTCAAGCACATGAGCTTCTCCGTGGAAAAGGGGGAGTTCCTCGGCATCATCGGGCACACCGGTTCCGGCAAATCGACGCTCATCCAGCATCTGAACGGCCTGCTGCGCCCGACGTCCGGCGAGATCCTGCTGGACGGGACGAACATCTGGCAGGACAAGAAAACAACGCGGGAGAGCCGCTTCCGTGTCGGGCTGGTGTTCCAGTATCCGGAGTATCAGCTGTTTGAAGAGACCGTTTACCGCGATATCGCGTTCGGTCCGAAGAACATGGGCCTGAGTGAAGAGGAGATCCGTACGCGCGTGCTGCGCGCGGCCGGATTCGCTGGTGTGGACGAGTCCCTGCTGGAAAAGTCGCCGTTCGACCTCTCCGGCGGGCAGAAGCGCCGCGTCGCCATTGCGGGCGTCATCGCCATGGAGCCGGAGGTTGTCATTTTTGACGAGCCGACAGCCGGGCTGGACCCCGCAGGCTGCGCCAGCATCCTCGGCAATATCCGTGACTATCAGAAGGCGACGCACGCCACCATCCTCATGGTCACGCATTCCATGGATGAGGTTGCGCAGCTGGCCGACCGTATGCTCGTCCTGAACGAGGGAACGATCGAGATGTCCGGCACGCCGCGCGAGGTGTTCTCCCATGCGGCGCGTCTGGCAGAGATCGGCCTGTCCGTGCCGCAGGTTACGGCGCTGTTCCTGCGCCTGCGGGAGCTGGGCGTGGACGTTGACCCGACGACCTTTACCGTGGAGCAGGCTGTGCCGCAGCTCCGCGCGTTGCTGGAGGGCCGTGCCCATGCTTAAAGACATCACGCTCGGCCAGTATTTTCCCGGCGACACCGTCGTCCACCGGCTCGACCCGCGCACAAAGCTGCTGATGGTCATCGTCTACATCGTGGCGCTGTTCCTTGCAAAGTGGGTCATTTCCTACGCAGTCATGCTCGCGTTTCTCGTCATGGCAGTCGTGCTGTCGCGCATTCGCCCGCGCGCGCTGTTCAAGGGCCTGAAGCCGCTGCTGTTTATCATCATTTTTACCGCCATCATCAACGTATTTTATACCAAGGGCGATGTGCTGGTGCAGTTCTGGATCTTCAAGATCACGAGGGAGGGCCTTGTCAACGCGGGCTTCCTGGTGCTGCGCATCGTCATGCTCGTGACGGGCACGTTCCTTCTGACCTACACGACGTCTCCCATCGCGCTGACAGACGGCCTGGAATCCCTGCTCTCGCCGCTGAAGGCCATCCATTTCCCGGTGCACGAGCTGGCTCTCATGATGAGCATTGCCCTGCGCTTCATCCCGACACTCATCGAGGAGACGGATAAGATCATTTCGGCCCAGAAGGCCCGCGGCGCGGATTTTGAAACGGGAAATCTGTTCCACCGCGCAAAGGCCCTTGTGCCGATCCTCGTGCCGCTGTTCATCAGCGCGTTCCGGCGCGCCGACGAGCTGGCCACGGCCATGGAGTGCCGCTGCTACCGCGGCGGCTCCGGCCGCACGAAGCTGAAGCAGCTCCGCTTTCAGCTTCGCGATATTCTGACGTTTGCGCTCGGCGCTGCCGTGCTGGCCGGCGTCATCGTCCTGCGGAGCTATGGACTGTAACGGCTGGGAGGAAGCATGCGGAATCTCGCACTCTTTCTGAAATATGACGGAACGGCCTATCACGGCTGGCAGGTGCAGAAAAACGCCTGCTCCGTCGCGCAGACGCTGGAGGAGGCCGCGGCGGATGTCGTCGGCCATCCGGTGCATATGACCGGCTGCGGCCGGACGGACGCCGGGGTCCACGCGCGCACCTATGTGGCCAATTTCCGCACGGAGTCCCGCATCCCCGTCGACCGCGTGGCCTATGCGCTCAACACGCATCTGCCCGCCGACATCGTCGTGACCGGCGCGCGGGAGGTCCCGCTGGGCTTCAACGCCATCGGCTCCTGCGTGCGGAAGGAATATACCTATCAGATCTATAACTCCCGCATCCGCGACCCGTTCTTTGTGAACCGGGCATGGTTCTATCCCAAGCATCTGGACGAAGCCGTCATGCAGGAGGCCGCTGCGCAGTTCGTCGGAACGCATGATTTCGCTGCCGTCCGCTCCGTCGGAACGGACGTGAAGTCCACGGTCCGCACGGTGTATTATTTCGACGTGGAGCGCAGGGGAGAGCTGATCCTCCTGCGCGTGTGCGCAAACGGATTTCTCTACAATATGGTGCGCGCCATGACCGGAACGGTCGTCTACGCGGCAGAGGGGAAAATTCGCCCGCAGGACATCGGCCGCATTCTGGAAAGCGGCAATCGCACCGCCGCCGGACCGACCGTGCCGCCCGGCGGCCTGTACATGACGCACCTTTGGTATGACGACGGGGAGGTGACGTTCGATGCCTGACCATATCAAGCCGCTCCCGGATCCCGAGCCGCAGAAGCCGCGCCGCCGCTGGCCGCTCTATCTGCTGGCTGTGCTGATCGTTCTGGCGCTTCTCGCAGCCTTCCTGCTGACGAAGACCCATGTGCTCGACGGGCTGAAGCGCTCGCTGCGCTATCTTGGGAAAAACGGGGAAAACTACGGCTCCGTCAGCTTTGAAACCCTTGGCAGCACGGCCTATGGCCAGCTGAACGGTGGCCTCGGCGTTGCCACTGGAAGCAGCGTGACCCTGTTTTCCGAGGAGGGCAAGCAGCTCGGCTCCGAGCAGCATGCCATGACCGCTCCCGTCATCTGCACAGGGCAGGACCGCCTGCTGTGCTATGACGCGGGCGGGAACTACCTGACCGTTCTGGACAAGAGCGGCAGCGCCGTCTTTTCGCAGACCCCGGAACAGACGCTCTTTGATGCCGACCTGTCCTCCGGCGGCTACAGCGCCATGCTGACGGCAGGGGACAGCGGCCGCTCGCTGCTGCAGGTCTATGACCCGAACGGCAGCCTGCTGTATAAGCGCAGCACAAAGTCGCATTATCTCAGCGCCTGCGCCGTCTCGCCGGACGGCAGCCATGCAGCGGCGGTCGCGCTCGGGCAGGCGGACATCACATTTTCTGCCTCGCTGCAGCTCTATCGCACGGACAGCGAGGAAATTGCCGCCGAGTGCGCACTCGGCTCGGAGATACCCTATGATATCGCATTCGTGACGGACAGCGTCGTCTGCGCCGTTTCGGAGGACAGGGTCCGGTTCTTTGCGGCAGACGGCACGGAGAGCGGCGCTTATGTCGCGGAGAACGGCCGCATCGCCGACTATCACTTCGGCGGAGACGGCTTTGTGACCGTGCTGGTCGATCCCTATGAGACCTCCAGCCGCGCAGAGCTCATCACGCTGCAGCCGGACGGCAGCGTTCTGGCGCAGTTGTCGCTGAGCTTCATGCCGGTCAGCCTTTCGGCCTGCGGCAGCTATGTCGGCATTCTGACGGCTGAAAAGGCGCTGCTCTACACGAGCGCGCTGGAGCCCGTCGCCCAGACAGAGCAGGACGGCACGGTCGTCTGCATTCTTGCCCGTTCGGACGGAACGGCCCTGCTGGCCGGTACCGGAACGGCAAGCCTGTTCCTGCCGTAAGCAGGAAAACGCCCGCAATGTGGGACTTTTACGGAGGCGCGACTGCTTCCGGGAGGAGTGAGCTTATGAAACCTACCATCTGCAGCCGATGCAAGAAGAACATCGCTGTGATTTTTATTACGAAGGTCGAAAACGGCGTGAGCACGAACGAGGGCCTGTGCCTGAAGTGCGCCCGCGAGCTGAAGATCAAGCAGGTCGACGACATCGTCGAGCGCATGGGCATCACGGATGAGGATCTGGACAATCTCAACGGCGAGATGATGGCCATGATGCAGCCGGAGCCGGACGAGACCGACGAGGACGACATCGGCAGCCGCACGGCGACATTCCCGCACATGAACCGCCTGTTCGGCAATCAGGGCGAGGTCGCCCCGCGCGAGGAGCCGAAGGAGACGCAGAACGGCAAGACAGAAAAGCCCAAGGTGAAGAAACACAAGTTCCTCGACACTTACTGTCTGAGCCTCACGGGCCGTGCCCGCGCCGGTGAGCTGGACAAGGTCGTCGGCCGCGAGGTCGAAACGGAGCGTGTGGTGCAGATCCTCAACCGCCGTCAGAAGAACAATCCCTGCCTCATCGGTGAGCCGGGCGTCGGCAAGACGGCCATCGCCGAGGGTCTGGCGCAGCGCATCGTCGCGGGCGATGTCCCGTTCAAGCTGCGCGACAAAGAGGTCTATCTGCTCGACCTGACGTCGCTCGTCGCCGGAACGCAGTTCCGTGGCCAGTTCGAGAGCCGCATGAAGAGCCTCATCGCCGAGATTAAGGCCTGCGGCAACATCATTCTTGTCATCGATGAGGTTCACAACCTTGTCGGCGCGGGCGATGCCGAAGGCTCCATGAACGCCGCCAATATTCTGAAGCCTGCGCTGTCGCGCGGCGAAATTCAGGTCATCGGCGCAACGACGTTTGCCGAATACCGCAAATACATCGAAAAGGACTCCGCGCTCGAGCGCCGCTTCCAGCCTGTCACAGTCAATGAGCCGTCGCTGGAGGAGGCCGTCGCCATCCTGCGCGGCGTGGCGCATTACTACGAAGTGTTCCACGGCGTGACCATCCCGCCCGAAATGGCGCGGCAGGCCGTCGTGCTTTCCGAGCGCTATATCACGGACCGCTTCCTGCCGGACAAGGCCATCGACCTGCTTGATGAGGCTTGCTCCGATCTGAACCTGCACAGCAAGGAGATCTCCGATCTGGCCGAAAAGCGCAAGGAGCGCGACGACTACCAGCTTGAGATCAAGATGCTGACGGAGGACACGGAACAGCAGGACAATTTCGAGCGTCTGGCCAAGCTGCGCAGCAACGTCTGCCGCCTCGACGCCGAGATCGCCGAGCTGGAGGCGAAGCCCGCGCCCGTCCTGACCATGGAGAACCTTGCGCGCATCATCGAGCTTTGGACGAAAATTCCCGCCAGTAAAATTCGCGCGCAGGAATATGCCCAGCTGCGTGAGCTCGAGGACCGGCTGAAGCAGCACATCATCGGACAGGACGAGGCCGTCCACGCCGTTGCCGCCGCCATCCGCCGCAACCGCGTCGGCATCGCCGTGAAGAAGCACCCCGTTTCGTTCATCTTTGTCGGCTCGACCGGTGTCGGCAAGACGGAGCTGGTCAAGTGCCTCGCAAACGAGCTGTTCGACTCCGTCGATTCGCTCATCCGGCTGGATATGTCGGAATACATGGAGCGCCACTCCGTCTCGAAGCTCATCGGCTCGCCCCCCGGCTATGTCGGCTATGACGAGGCGGGCCAGCTGACGGAAAAGATCCGCCGCAAGCCCTATTCCGTCATTCTGTTCGACGAGCTGGAAAAGGCTCACCCGGACGTGCTGAATATTCTGCTTCAAATTCTGGATGACGGCCGCATCACCGATTCGCAGGGCCGCGTCGTGAATTTTGAAAACACCGTCATCGTCATGACGTCCAATGCGGGCTCCGACCGGCAGGGCGGCTCCGTCGGCTTCGGCCGCACGGCGACCGAGCAGGGACGCGACAAGGCCATGAAGGCCCTGTCCGAATTCCTGCGCCCGGAATTTCTCAACCGCGTCGACGAGATCATCTGCTTCAACCGCCTCTCGGAGGAGAACTTCCGCGGCATCGCCGCCATCATGCTCGGTGAGCTGAAAACTGCCCTTGAAGAGCACGGCGTGGCGCTCCGTTGGGATGAGAGCGTCATCGACTACCTCGTACAGAAGTCCTATACTCTGACCTACGGCGCGCGCAACCTGCGCCGCACCATCCAGAAGGACATCGAGGACGTCGTCGCCGAAAAGCTCATCGACAGCTATGAGAACCCCATCACAGCGATCGGCCTGCAGGCGCAGGACGGCAAGCTGGAGCTGTCCTGCCTGTAAGCCGCAGAAAGAGAGAACACGATGATCCGCGCTGTTTTTTTTGATATCGACGGCACACTGGTCTCGCTGAAGACCAAGCGCTGCCCGGATTCCACAAAGGCGGCCATCCGCGCCCTGCGAGAGAAGGGCATCCGCGTCTATGTGGCCTCCGGCCGCTCCCGCTTCGAGCTGGAGGAGCAGGAGATGCTCCGCGGCATGACGTTTGACGGCTATCTGACCAACAACGGCCAGATCGTCTATGACGGCAGCTGGAACCTGCTGCGCACGGTGGCAATGGTTCCGGACGAGGTCCGCGCCCTTGTGGACTACTGTGACGAGCGTTCGCTCCCGCTGTGGCTCGTCAGCGAGCAGCGCTCGCGCTTCAATTACCATTTCAACGACCGCGTGCCGGTCGTTATGGCAGAGATCCATACGGAGATCCCGGAGCGCTGCGACCTGCACACCATGCTGCAGGAGCCGGTCGTCAAGGCCGTCATGTTTCTGACGGCGCAGGAGGTCCGCGAAGGCCCGCTGTCGTTCATGCCGCATGCGCGTTCGACGCAGTGGTTCATCCATGGGCAGGATATCATTCCGGCCGAGGGCGGCAAGCTGCCTGCGATGCGCTTCATGGCTGAGGCGAACGGTTGGACACCGGACGAGCTGATGGCCTTCGGCGATTCCGAAAACGACAATGAAATGCTCCGCTATGCGGGTACCGGCGTTGCCATGGGCAATGCGCTCGAGGAGACGAAGGCCGCCTCTGACTATGTCACGGACGACTGCGACGACGAGGGCGTGGCCCATGCGCTGGCACATTTCGCGCTGATCTGAGAGAATCGACCATGATGCACCGAAGCATCTCAGCATATGCGGTGTATAACGGCCTCGCAGAGTTCGCCGCCCGCAGGCGGCGAATCAATTGAAATCATTTTCTCCGGCGGCGTGTACGTCGGAGAAAATACAGCTCAGTCCGCCAGTGTGCGGATCGCCCGCCGGAGGCGGGCGATCGTGCGCGCAGCGGACTGCGATCCTTTGCCGGAAAATCGAATGATTTTCCGGCAGGCAAAAAAATGACGCCTCTCGGCGTCATTTTTTCATGTTTGATTGGGACTATAAGCCGGGTTCTGTGATCGACAGCCATCTATCTCGACGCAGCGTTGCCGCTGCGCTCAAGCCACCCCCTCGGAAGCGGCCGGGCAGGCCATATGCTTCCTCCACGGTGTTGCACCGGATAGAGTTTACAGCGCCGCAATGTTCCCATGCGGCGGGTGAGCTCTTACCTCGCCTTTCCACCCTTACCCCGCGAGCGGGGCGGTATTTCTCTGTTGCACTTTTCCTGAAGTCGCCTTCGGCGGGCGTTACCCGTTATCCTTGCCCTGTGGTGCCCGGACTTTCCTCACATGGGCGCTTTTCAGCGCAGATGCGCGGCTGTCCGTCCCAGTCGTGTTTATTTTACTTTATTTTGGCGGAAATGTCAAACAGATTGCAAAATTTATCCCGAGCGGATATAATATGGGAGTAGTTCAACGCCTGCGCCGGGCGGCGCAGGGGAAAGAAGGACATAGATCATGACTGTAACGGAATATTTCACCCGGCTGCAGGGGAAGCGCGTGCTGGTGCTTGGCCTCGGTGTAAGCAACCGGCCGCTCGTGCGCCTGCTGCTGCGGTTTGGCATTGACGTCACGGGCTGCGACCGCACGCCGCGGGAGAAGCTCGACCCGGAGGTGCTCGAGCTGGAGCGCCTCGGCGCGAAGCTGCACCTCGGCGATGATTATCTGACGGGCATCTCCGGCGATGTGGCCTTCCGCACACCCGGACTGCACCCGGAAAAGCCGGAGCTGCAGGCGCTGCGTGCCGCAGGGACGCAGTTTACCTCGGAAATGGAGGCCTTTTTCGAGGTCTGCCCCTGCAGGATCATCGGCGTGACCGGCTCAGACGGAAAAACGACGACAAGCACGCTTATCTCTGAAATCCTGAAGCATGCAGGCCATCGCGTCTGGACCGGCGGCAATATCGGTACGCCGCTGCTCGATCAGGCGGAGCACATGACGCCGGACGACCTCGTCGTGCTGGAGCTGAGCTCGTTCCAGCTTATGGACCTTCGCCACAGCTGCCACATCGCCGTCGTGACGAACCTTGCGCCGAACCATCTCGACGTACACCGCGACATGGCGGAGTACATCGACGCAAAAAAACATATTTTCACCCGGCAGACCGCGCAGGACGTGCTCATCCTGAACGCGGACAATGCCATCACGGCCGGGTTTGCACCGGAAGCCGCCGGAGAGGTCCGGATGTTCTCGCGGCAGACCGTCCCTGCGCACGGTGCGAGCTTCCGGGACGGCGTGATCCGGCGCGACGGCGTACCCGTCGTGCGGCAGGAGGAGATCAAAATTCCCGGCCTGCACAATGTGGAAAACTACATGGCAGCCATCCTCGCGGTCGAAGGGCTGGCCTCGGATGAGGATATCCGCTATGTCGCGCGGAACTTCGGCGGTGTGGAGCACCGCATCGAGTTCGTGCGCGAAAAGGACGGCGTAAAGTTCTATAACGACTCCATCGCCTCGTCCCCGAGCCGCACCATCGCGGGCCTGCGCAGCTTCTCCGAGAAGGTCATTCTTATCGCGGGCGGCTATGACAAGCACATTCCGTATGACGTGCTCGGCCCGGAGATCGCAGCGCACGTCAAGCTCCTCGTCTGCACCGGCGCGACCGGCCCGAAGATCGCAGCCGCGGCCCGCGCCGTTCCGGATGCGCCGGAGATCCTCGAAATTCCGGATTTCTATGAGGCCGTTCACGCCGCTGCGCAGCAGGCAAAGCCCGGTGATATCGTGCTGCTGTCCCCTGCGAGCGCCGCCTTTGACCGCTTCAAGAACTTTATGGTCAGAGGCGCGGAATTCAAGAAAACGGTGATGGCGCTGTGAGCGGGGGAGATATCCGCTGCTCGGCCGTTATCGTCGCAGCCGGCAGCGCGCAGCGTATGCAGGGCATCGACAAGCTTCTGGCTCCTCTGGACGGCGTACCCGTCCTGCGCCGGACAGTCGAAGCGCTGGCATCTGCGCCCGAGATCACAGAGCTGATCGTTGTTACGCGTGCAGACCGCTTGGAGGCCGTGCAGGCCCTGTGTGAAGGACTTTCCAAGCCCGTTTCCGTCGTTCCAGGCGGGAAAACGCGGGCGGAGTCCGTCCTGTGCGGCCTTTCTGCGGCAGCCATGCCCTATGCCGCCATTCATGACGGTGCGCGTCCGCTCGTCACGAATGAGGTGATCGCGCAGGCTGTTTCCGCTGCCGTCTCCTGCGGGGCCGCAGCGCCAGCCGTCCCTGTGCACGACACCATCAAGCGCGCCGAAAGCGGCCTTGTGCTCGAAACGCCGGACCGCAGCACGCTGTTTGCCGTCCAGACGCCGCAGGTCTTCCGGACGGAGGAAATTCGCTCCGTGCTCCGCTGGGCCATCGCGCAGGGGCTGCCGCTCACGGACGACTGCTCCGCCATGGAGGCTGCCGGAAGGCCGGTGCGCCTGACGCCCGGCGATGTCGAAAATTTGAAGATCACAACACCGATCGATCTGCGCATCGCAGAGGCGATCTGGAAGGGGAGAACGACATGAGGATCGGACACGGATATGATGTACACCGCCTCGTTCCGGGGCGCAAGCTCATCCTCGGCGGCGTGGAAATTCCGTTCGAGCGCGGGCTGGACGGTCACTCCGATGCGGACGTGCTCACGCACGCTCTGATGGACGCCCTGCTCGGCGCAGCCTGTCTCGGCGACATCGGCCTGCTGTTCCCGGATAACGACCCGCAGTACAAGGGCATTTCGAGCCTTCTGCTGCTGGAGGAGGTCGTGCGCCGCGTGCATGCGGCGGGCTTTGCCGTCGGCAACGCCGATATCACCGTCCTATGCCAGCGGCCGAAGCTCCGGCCCCATATTCCCGCCATGCAGGAGCGCCTGCGCGCCCTGCTCGGCACAGAGGCCGTCAATGTCAAGGCGACGACCGAGGAAGGCCTCGGCTTTACGGGCAGCGGCGAGGGCATCGCCTGCCACGCCGTGTGTCTGCTGGAGGAACGCGCATGAAAACGCTTCTGATCACCGGCTTTGAGCCGTTCGGCGGCGAGACGATCAACCCGGCATGGGAGGCCGTGAAGGCCCTGCCGGAGCAGATCGGCGGCTGGCAGCTCCGGAAGCTGCAGATCCCGACCGTCTTCGGCCTTGCTGCTGCAAGAACGCTCGCCTGCGCGGCGGAGTGCCGCCCGGATGCGGTCCTGTGCATCGGGCAGGCGGGAACGCGCAGCGCCGTGACGCCGGAATATGTCGGCATCAACCTGCGCCACGCGCGCATAGCGGACAACCTTGGAAATCAGCCGCAGGACGAGCCTGTCGTGCCCGGCGGCCCCACCGCCTACTTTGCAACGGTCCCGGTGCGCGCCATGACAGCCGCCATCGAGGCGCAAGGCATCCCGGCCGCCGTGTCCTACACGGCCGGGACCTATGTCTGCAATGACCTGCTGTACACGCTCCTGCATCACTATGCCGGAACGCCGGTCCGCGCCGGGTTCATCCATGTGCCATTCCTGCCGGAGCAGGCCCCGCAGGGCGTGGCCTCCATGCCGCTTGCACAGATGATCCGCGCACTGGAGGCGGCCGTCTCCGCGCTCTGAGCCGGCTCAGAGAAAGTGCTTCATTTCCTCGATATTGGCCTGCTCCGTCTGCAGCAGCCGCGTGGACAGGGACGAGACCTTCGGGTCCAGCACGCCCATGGCGCGCAGATTCTGCATACTCTTGACCATGCCACGCGTATTGCCCTGCACGAGCATCTCGGCGATTCTCGCCGTCGTGTTCCGGCTATTGCGGACGCGCAGCTTCGCCGTGAGCATGGAGCCGTATTTTGCCAGCGGATTCACACCGCTTAAGCGCACGCCGCGCTCGCGCAGCAGGCGGTCCGCCTCGGCGTAGATGCTGTCATATTCCTTCCATTGGCTCCGCAGTGCGCTCTGCATGGCGGGATTCTGCGCCTCCGGCAGCACGGCCCGGATGCCGCTGCAGCCCATTTCCGTGCTCTGCCGGATGGAGCGGAGCATTTCGATCTCATTTTGCATGCTTTATCACCTCGCGCATAGCTTTCCACGAAAATTCCCGCCCATTCGCCGGAAAACCCAACTTTTTTTCTGCAAAGAAGGGCTCGGCATTGACAAGATTCGGGAATCGCGCTATAATATTCAAGTGCTGTTGCGCAGCAATTGGAAGTAAAAAGGAGAATGTCCGATGTATCATACCATGACAATTGCGGGGGTCCAGCGGGATCTGCCGATCTGCAAAGTTTCTGACGACCTCTATATTGGTGCATTTGTGATTTTCGGCGACGTCGAGCTGACGGTCAAGACGGCTGAGGCGCTGCTGAAGAAGGCGCCGGAGTACGACTATATGATCTCTGCCGAGGCCAAGGGGATCCCCCTGATCTATGAGATGGCCCGTCAGAGCGGCCAGAACAAATATTTCCTCGCGCGCAAGGCGCCGAAGCTCTATATGTCCGGCGTGTTCGATGTGAAGGTCAACTCCATCACGACGGCCAAAGAGCAGCATCTCTACCTCGATAAGGCCGATGCCGAGCTCATGCGCGGCAAGCGCATCCTCATCGTCGACGACGTTATCTCCACCGGCGAGTCCCTTGCCGCTGTCGAGAAGCTCGTGGAAGAGGCGGGCGGCATCATCGCAGGCCGTATGGCCATCCTCGCCGAGGGCGACGCCCAGAACCGCGACGACATCATCTACCTTGAGAAGCTGCCGGTGTTCCACGCAGACGGCACGATCAAGGAATAAGAAGAATTACATTGCCGCCGAACCCGAATGGGCTCGGCGGCATTTTGCTGCTTAGCGGCGGTTCTCGTTCTGATTCTGCTGCTGGCTCTGCTGTTGATTCTGCTGGTTTTGCTTCTGATTCTGCTTCTGGTTCTGATTGCGGTTTTCCATGGTGGAAAAGCCTCCTGAATTTTGATTTCGCGGTTTTGCCGCGGCATTAGTATAACCGCCGCGGCTTCATTTATCCTTCGGCTTGAAAATGAGACTGGCAAGCAGGCCGAAGATCACGGCCGCTGTGATCCCCGCGGCAGAGGCAGTCAGGCCTCCCGTCAGGATGCCGAGCGCGCCGTCCTCGTCCACCGCCTTTTTGACACCGCGGGCCAGCGTATTGCCGAAGCCCGTCAGCGGAACGGTCGCGCCCGCGCCCGCAAAATCGACGAGCTTGTCATACAGCCCGACGGCACCAAGCAGGACGCCCGCTACAACATAGGCGACCAGAATGCGCGCCGGTGTCAGCTTCGTTCGGTCGATGAGGATCTGGCCGATGACGCACAGCAGGCCGCCGACCAGAAATGCTTTGAGATAGTCCATGTTAGCTCCTTTCCAGAACGACGGCGTGGCAGACGGCAGGGATCGACTCGCCCTGCTGGGTGGACAGCGGAGAGAGCAGCGCGCCCGTTCCGCAGAACAGCAGGCGGCGCAGCTCGCCCCGCTCCATACGGGAAAGCAGCGGCCCGCACAGAACGGAGGCGCTGCACCCGCAGCCGGAGCCGCCGCAGTGCACGTCCTGCCGCTGCGCATCGAAGATCATCACGCCGCAGTCCTGCACGTCTGCGCGGATGCCGTCCTTCTCGAGAAGTCCGTGCAGAATTTCGCTGCCGAGCCTCCCAAGGTCACCTGTGATGATCACGTCATAGTCCTCCGGCGTGCAGTGCAGGTCGTCAAAATGTGCCCGCAGCGTCGCAAAGGCTGCCGGGGCCATGGCCGCCCCCATGTTGTTCGCATCGCAGATGCCGCGGTCGACGATGCTGCCAATCGTGGCGGCCGTAATGCGGATGCCGTGCTCCCCGCTGCCGAGCAGGACTGCGCCCGCGCCGGTGACCGTCCACTGCGACGTCGGCGTGCGCTGCCCGCCATAGCCCAGCGGGAAGCGGTACTGCCGCTCGGATGAGGCGAAATGCGACGAGGTCATGGCCAGCGCCGTGCGCGCGAAGCCCCCGCTGACGGACATAGCCGCAAGCAGCAGGGACTCCGCCATCGTCGAGCACGCGCCGTAAAGACCCAGCGTCGGCACGCCGCGGTTGCGCAGGCTGAAGCTCGAGCCGATGCACTGATTCAGCAGGTCCCCGGCAAAGGCCGCGTCAAGATCCGCATCGGTCAGCCCGGCCTTCTCCAGCGCCAGCTCCAGCGTCATCTGCTGCATGCGGCGCTCGGCCCGCTCCCAGCTCTTTTCGCCGAATGTTGTGTCCTGCACCGTTGCCGTAAACTGATCGCCGAGCGGCCCCTCGCGTTCCTTTTTCCCGGCGACGGAGGCGAAGCCGCGCACGACCGGCGGCTGCGGAAAGCGGATGCTCTGCCGCCCCATGTGATTCGTTCCCATGAACGTTCCTCCGATCATTTGATTCGGATATAGTATGCCGTTTTCGTGCGAAAAAATTGCGGTGCAAACACAACGTTCACACCGCAATTTTGACAAATCATTTTTCGGGCTTCTGCAGCAGCGGCCACAGGCGGAGCAGCAGGAGAGCCAGCAGCACCCGGATCGCCGCCCACACCAGCAGGCTCAGCACGGCAAGCAGCCGCCCGCCGCCGCGGCACAGGCCATCAAAGAAGGCCAGCGGGAAAAAGCCGGAGAACAGGCTCTCCGAAAAAAGGCCGGAGAATGCGCCGAGCACCATGGCAAGCGCAAGAAGTACATTGATGCCGAGCATCACGCTGCACGGACCAGGGCCCTGCTTTTCGCGCAGGGTGCGCCAACCGAGAGCCCGCAGAAAGCGGCGGCTCACGCAGAAATACACCAGACTGATCGCCCAGATGATGAGCAAACCGATATAGCCGCTCAGCACGCGCGACCGCGCAAAGTCCGGCAGGTGGAAGGGGAAGAGATATAGGTGCAGCGGCAGGCACAGGACCGTCAGTAGCACGAATTCCATCCAGGCAGCCGCACGAAACGCGCGATAGGCCGTCAGCGGAACAGGCTCTTCCTTCCGCGCCGCGCGCCATGCCAGCCACAGACCGGCGCACAGGGCAGCGGACGGCAGGAAGAAGAAAAACGCCGCGCCGCCGAACAGGCGGCCGTCCTTCGGCAGGAGAACGCCGACAGAGGCGGCAAGCTCGTGGAAGCCGTGCTGCATGGCGGGGAACAGCAGTGTCAGCAGCAGGAACAGGACAAGGCCCGCCGTGGAGACCGTCGCCGTGAGCAGACACAGGCGGGATGCAGCCACATGCTGCAGACGCAGGGGAACGGGCTGCGGGCCCTCCGGCAGCGTTGCGCCGCAATGGCGGCAGAGGCGGGCGTCAGCGGCATTTTCGGTGCCGCACTGCGGGCAGGTCATGATGCATTCTCCTTTCCCTCGGGCGGCGCGATGCGGACGGCCCGGAGCGACTCGCCGGGATACCAGCCCTCGGGCATGGCAAGGGCAGCCAGCTCGTCCGTCTGGCAGGCAATGTAGTGGATCGTCCGCGTGGATTCCTCCAGCAGGACATATTCGGAGTTGTCCGTGTCGTGGAGCATCCAGATATAGGCGGGCAGGCGGAAGAGCGTCGTGTCATAGGTTGCGCCGAGCGCCGCGAGGCGGTCGACCTCCGCCTGATAGTCCGCGGCGGAATAGCGGCAGGACAGGCGCGTGAACAGCTCGTCCTGCAGGAGCGTATAGCGATAGAGATGGTGGTAATCCCGGTCCTGCGCACGCTGCAGCAGCGCATCGGGCGGGAAGATCGGGAAGAGCTCCTGCATGCGCGGCGGCGCAGCGCTCTGCGTACCGTCCGCATCGCCGGTAGAGGTCAGGTTGGAGAGCAGGTCAAAAACGGCGCTGCCATGCCAGGTCTCGCCGCCGGTGTTGCCGTAATCGGCCAGATCCGTCGTCTGCACGATGGCGCAGCCGCTCAGCAGGACAGCAAAAAGCAGCGCAAGGGCAAGCAAGCATTTTTTCATGGAAGGCCTCCTCCACCGATATATTCTCCGGTTCTTCTCTGCTAGTATACCATATGGGCAGAGGAAAGTCAAATGTCGCTGCAGCGGTGAAAAAGGCTTGCCTTTTCGGGTTTGGTATGGTATTATATTGCTAATAGTGTTAGCAATATAAGGAGAACCAACAAAGACCATGGACTATTCCGCACTTGCAGCCGAGCTGCTGTCGTTCCGGACGGCGCTGCACCATCTTCCTGCCGTCCGCGGGCTGGACGAGATGTCCGGCGGCGAATATTTTGTCCTGCATTTCCTGCTGCGCCACGGCGGAACGGCAGGGCCGTCCGAGCTGAGCCGCTCTCTGTATGCCAGCTCCGCGCGCATCGCCGCCCTGCTGAAGCATCTGGAGGCCAAGGGCTGGATCGTCCGCACGCCGGATGCCGACGATGAGCGCCGTGTGGACGTCGTCCTCACGGAGGCCGGCGCTGCATGCATCCGGGAGCGGCTGGGCGCGGTGCTGGATGAGGTCTCCGTCCTTCTGTCGGCGCTCAGCCCGGAGGAGGCGGCGGAATATGTCCGACTGCAGCGCAAGCTGCTCGAGAAGGGAGGAACCGTTTGAAAAGACCCATCGACTGGCGGGAGGACCGCTCTGCCGTGCGAGAAAAGGTCGCCGAATCGGCACACTGCGTGCTGCCGATCGTTCTGATCGTCGTTCTGCTGTGTCTGACTGCAGCGCCGATGAAGCCGGACCTGCTCCTGAGTTTTCTCATCGGCGGCGTGATGCTGGTCGTCGGCATGGGCCTGTTCTCGCTCGGTGCGGAGCAGTCCATGACGCCCATCGGCACCAAGATCGGCACGGCGCTGACGCGCACAAAGAATCTGCCGCTCATCCTCGGCGTGAGCTTCGCGCTCGGCTTTGCCATCACCGTGGCCGAACCGGACCTGCAGGTGCTGGCGGAAACGGTGCCGCACATCAGCAGCACGGTACTTCTGCTGACGGTCGGCGTGGGCGTCGGCCTGTTTATGGCCGTGTGCATGCTGCGCATCGTCACGGGCGCGAACCTGCGCTGGCTGCTGATCGGCTGCTATGCGCTCATCTTCCTGCTGGCCGCCTTTTCAGACCCCGATTTTCTCGGAATTGCCTTTGACTCTGGCGGCGTGACGACCGGTCCAATGACCGTGCCGTTCATCCTCGCCATGGGCCTCGGCGTATCGAATATCCGAAGCGACCGCCGCGCGGAGGCTGACAGCTTTGGCCTTGTGGCACTGTGCTCCGTCGGGCCGATCCTCGCGGTGCTGATCCTGGGCTTTTTCTATCAGGGCAGCGACGCCGTTGCCGACCTCAGCTCGGCCTCGTTCGGCAGCTCAACTGCCATCGGCAGCGCGTTCCTCGCCTCCATTCCGCTCTATCTCAAGGAAATGGCGATCTCCATGCTGCCGATCGTGGCGATCTTCTTCCTGTTTCAGGTCACGCTGCTGCGCCTGCCGGGCCGCAGCCTTGCCAAGATTCTTATCGGCATTCTCTATACCTATGTCGGCCTTGTCCTGTTCCTCACCGGCGTGAACGTCGGCTTTTCGCCGCTCGGCGCGGAGCTGGGTGCAGAGCTGGCCGTGCACGGCTGGCTGCTCGTTCCGCTCGCCATGGTGCTCGGCTGGTTCATCATCTCGGCCGAGCCCGCCGTCGGCGTGCTGGAAAAGCAGATCGAGAGCGTCAGCGCGGGCGCGATCCCCGGCAAGGTCATCCAGCGCAGCCTCTCCGTCGCCATCGCGCTGGCCATGGGTCTTTCCATGCTGCGCGTGCTGACCGGCATCTCCATTCTGTGGTTCCTCGTGCCCGGCTACGGCATTGCACTGGCGCTGTCGTTCTTTGTGCCGGACATCTATACGGCCATCGCCTTCGACTCCGGCGGCGTGGCCTCCGGCCCGATGACGGCGACGTTCATGCTCCAGTTCGTCATGGGTGCAAGCAGCGCGCTCGGCGGCAATATCCTGCGCGACGCCTTCGGCGTGGTGGCCCTTGTCGCCATGATGCCGCTGCTGTCCATTCAGGCCGTCGGCTTCGTCTATGAGCGCCGCGCAAAGCGTACCGCCGCCGCGCCGGAGCAGTACGGCGACTTCGACATTGTGGAGCTTTGGGAGGATGCGGCATGAATTATGTGATCTCCATTATTGCGCCGGAGCGGCTCGAGATCCTCACGGACCTGTGCGAAGGGCTCGGCCTGCCGCTGACCGTCACGCTCCATGGGCGTGGGACGGCCGTGCAGAGCATGCTCGACCTGCTCGGCATCGAATCGAATGAACGCCGCGTTGTGCTGACGATCGCCGACGCGGAAAAGACGGCAGCGCTGATCGCCGCGCAGAAGCGGCGGCTGCACATCGGCGTGCCGGGGCACGGCATCGTCATCGCCGTGCCGATCAAAAGTGTAGGAGGAGGAAATACGGTGGCATATCTGAACGGCGGGAGAAGCCCGAAATACACACCGGATCTGAGCTGCGCCTATGAGCTGATCATCGCCATTGCAAACGAGGGCGGCACGGACGCCGTGATGAACGCGGCGCGCGCAGCCGGGGCCAGAGGCGGCACGGTCCTTCACGGCAAGGGGACCGGCGCAAAGGGCGCACCGAAATTTTACAACATCTCCATCGCGGCGGAGAAGGAGGTCATTCTTATTGTCTCTGCGGCGGGGCAGAAGGCCGAGATCATGCGCTCCATTCTGCGCAAGGCTGGGCCGGACAGCGACGCAGGCGCCATCGTCTTCTCGCTCCCGGCCTCGGCCGTGGCGGGCTTCGGTCTGCTGGAGGAGAATTGAACAGCAACACGAATTGGGCCGGGGCGAAAACGCCCCGGCCTAAACTGTCAAAAAACAGCCAAGCCGAAAGTTTCGGAGGGAAGAAAAGTGTGAAAGGAAACCGTCAGGGTGTCCTTTCGCGTTCAATCACCCGCCGCAGCGGCAGAATTGCAAAATAATACTACAAAATTATATTTTGCAATTCTGGGGGGCAGCTTGGCGAAAAAGGCCCGAAGGGACTTTTTTGACAAGCTGAGCCGGAGCCAAACGCTCCGGCTCTTTGTGCAGGTGTTGTAATCTCCGGGCCGCTATGGTAAAATAACAGAAAACAACGGAGGAGGAAACGATGAAGCAGCACACCTATCTTGCCATTGATCTCAAATCGTTTTACGCCTCCGTCGAGTGCCGCGAGCGGGGGCTGGACCCGCTGAACACGAACCTTGTCGTGGCGGATGAGTCGCGGACGGACAAGACGATCTGCCTTGCCGTCACGCCGACACTCAAGAGCTATGGCATCTCCGGCCGCGGGCGGCTGTTCGAGGTGCGGCAGCGCGTCCGCGAGGTCAATGCCTGGCGGCAGGCCCGCGCGCCGGGCAGAACGCTGACCGGCAGCTCACACCAGTTTTCCGAGCTGCAGCGCGACCCTGCGCTGGCGGTGGATTTCGTGATCGCACCGCCGCGCATGGCCTATTATATGGAATACAGTACGCGCATCTATGAGATTTACCGAAAATATATCGCACCGGAGGACCTCGTCGTCTATTCCATCGACGAGGTCTTCCTCGATGTGACGGACTATCCTTATGACTGCACCGCCCATGAGCTGGCGCAGACCATCATTCGCGACGTGCTCGAAACGACCGGCATCACGGCGACGGCCGGCATCGGAACGAATCTCTTCCTCGCCAAGGTCGCCATGGACATTGTGGCAAAGCACATTCCGGCCGATGAAAACGGCGTGCGGATCGCAGAGCTCGATGAAACGAAATTCCGCAGGGAGCTCTGGCCACACCGGCCGCTGACGGACTTCTGGCGCGTCGGCCGCGGCATCGCCCGCAGGCTCGAGGCGCACGGCATGTTCACGATGGGGGACGTCGCGCTTTGCTCCGAGCAGAACGAGGAGCTGCTCTACCGCCTGTTCGGCAAGAATGCGGAGCTGCTCATCGACCATGCATGGGGCTGGGAGCCCTGCACCGTCCCGTCCATCAAGGCCTACCGCCCGTCCGAGAACAGCCTGAGCTCCGGACAGGTGCTGAGCTGCCCCTACGAGACGGCAAAGGCCCGGCTTGTTTTGCGGGAAATGGCGGATCAGCTCTCGCTGGAGCTGGTGGATAAGGGCCTCGTGACGGACCAGGTCGTGCTGACAGTCGGCTATGACATTGAGAATCTGACGGACCCGGCCCGCCGCACGGCCTATTCCGGCCCGGTGGAGCAGGACCGCTACGGGCGGCGCGTGCCGAAGGCCGCGCATGGCGCGCAGAAGCTTAACGCACCGTCGTCCTCCACACGGCGGATCATGGAAGCGGCCTCCGCCCTGTTTGACCGCATCGTGGACGGCGGGCTGCTCGTCCGGCGCATGTATCTCGTCGCCGCGCACATCGTCCCGGAGGACGAGGCGCAGCCGGAGGAGATGGAGCAGCTGGACCTGTTCACCGATCTTGCCACCGAGGACGCCCGGCGCGAGGCGGAGCAGGCGGCGCTGGCGCGCGAAAAGAAGCTGCAGGAGACGACGCTGGCCATCAAGAAGAAATTCGGCAAAAATGCCATTCTCAAGGGCATGAGTCTGGAGGAGGGCGCAACGGCCCGCGAGCGAAACGCCAGGATCGGCGGGCACAAGGCATGAGGAGGAATACATGACCGGAAAATATGACGCGATCCTGCACCTGCCGCACCATGTCTCCAAAAAGCACCCGCCCATGCCAATGGCCGACCGCGCGGCGCAGTTTGCGCCGTTTGCTGCCCTGACCGGCTATGATGCAGCCATCCGCGAAAACGCACGCCTCACGCAGGAACGGATCGACCCCGCAGAAGCGGAGCTGGCCTCGCTGGATCGGCGCTTCCGCCTGCTGCTGGAGCATCTGGGGGAACGGCCGGAGGTCCGCCTGACCCGGTTCCGGCCGGATGAACGAAAATCCGGCGGAGTCTATGAGACCGTCAGCGGGATCGTGAAGCAGATCGATCTCATTGCACGCCGCATCCGCCTTCTGGACGGAACGGACATTCCCATGGACGATGTGCTGACGCTGGACGGCGCACTGTTTGACGCATTGGAACATGAGCTCGGAACAATATGAATCGGAGGCTACAGCATGGAACTGAAGAGAGCGATTGACTTAGTTACAACTCTGGCTGACGGTGTCAATCCGATCACCGGGGAAATTCTTGCAGAAAATGACAGCTGCAATCAGCTGGAGGTCGTTCGAGCTTTGAATCTGCTGCTGCGTGCGGTACAAAGCACACTGAAAAGCACACCGAACAGCACACAAAGCACACCGAACAGCACACAGAATAGTACACCAAAATGCACACCGAACAGGAAAGACGGCAAGGAAGGAAAGCCGTGGTCCCGAGAGGAGGAGCTGCTCCTATGCCGCATGTTTGATGACGGTCGTCAAGGTCAGGACATCTGCACCACGCTCGGCCGGTCGCACGTTGCCGTCGCCGCGCGGTTGGTCAGGCTTGGGCGGATCGAGCAGCGCGCAGACTTCTCCGAGCGCACGGCAGGCCGCCCCAATCGTTAGGAACTCAGACAATTCACATTATATCACGCAATAAAACGAGGGAGCCATATGAAAGAGCTGATGAAAACAAACGTCTATGACGTCGGCGAATCGGTGCTCATTGTCGGCAGCTGCCTGCCGGACATGGAGCCGGAGGGCTTTGCGCAGCTGTGCGCATCGTCCGGCCATGTGTTTGAGCTGTGCCTCGAACAGACGCATATCAACATGGCCATCACGAAGATCAGCGCCATGCTCTACACCGGCAAGATCCGCACGCTGCGCTTTGCGACGGTCGACCGCTCGCCGCACTGCGTGCAGATGCACTACATCCAGAACGAGCTGCGGCGAATGATGGACCTCTCCGCCGTGACGATCGAAAATTACGTCGTGGAGAACGGGAAGCTGACGAAGCTCTCGCCGGAGCTCATCTATCTTTCCAAGCACCTCGGTGAGCTGTCCCGCCGGATGGGCGAAAATGTATAAGAAATCCGCAGGATGGGATTTTTTCCATCCTGCGGAGCTTTTTTGCTTAATCGGCGTCCATGGCGACCACACAGGCGCTGAGCACCTGGCTGAGAATCGGCGTGCAGACGGACGCGCCGCCGCCGCCCTCCTCGACCACGACGATGAAGGCGAGGGGATAGTCGCTGTCCTGCAGGAAGCCTGCAAAGACAGCGTTGGCAGCCTTTCCGCCGCCGTTTTCCGCCGTGCCGGACTTTCCGCCTGCGTATAGTCCGGCGAAGTTCCACTCGCCGTAGACGTTGACGACGGCATTGTGCATCATATCCGCAAGGCGGCCGGCCGTCGTGCTGTCGAGCAGACGTCCTGTGGAGCTTGTAGAAGCCTTGTACTTGACCGAATCACCGTAGGTGACCTCCTTTACGAGGTATGGCTCTGCGGCGGAGCCGCCGTTTGCGATCGCGCCCATGTAGGTCATATACTGACAGGGGTTGATCTGGTCCGTATACTGGCCGATGCCGGCCCATGCCAGCTCGGATTCCGCCGCATTGGAGACATCAAAGCTTCCGGCGGCCGTCGTCGTGCCGTCAAAGCTGTAGCGGCGCGTGACGCCGACCTGCTCGGCATAGCGCATCAGCGTCTTTGGGCCGAGCTCCGCTGCGATCTCGCCGAAAACGACGTTGCAGGAATGGGCCAGCGCCTCTTCAAAGTTCAGCGTGCCGTGCACGCCGTTGCACTGGATGGTCTCGCCGCCGATGACGGCGCTGCCCTCGCAGGTGAACGTCCGGGATCCGATATCCGGGATCTCATCCAGCGCGGCCGCAGCCGTGACGAGCTTGAAGACGGAGCCAGGCGTATAGGTGGCATGCAGGAAGCGGTTGACATACACGCCCTCATAGGTCTCGGGGTTGCCCTCCACGTCCGGCACATCGTCCGGATCATAGGTTGGGGAGGAGACGGCGCAGAGGATCTCGCCCGTCTTGTAGTTATAGACGCCGACGGTGCCCTTGCGCCCGTCGAGCGCGGCCAGCGCCGTGCGCTGCACGTCTGCGCTTACGGTCAGCATCATCCGGCCCTCGCGCTTGCCGGTGGAATAGGTGCCGTTGATGCGGTCAAATCCGACAAGCTCCGAACCGTATTCCTGCAGCAGGAACGGCGTGATATTGCCCTCACGGTCGCCGAGCAGGTGCAGCATGCTGCGGCGCAGCGAGGCACTGTCGGCATAGGACTTGCCGTTCGTGGCATCGAGCACGACGGTGCCGCCGCGGTCGACGATCTTGCCGCTGTTCATAACGCCGTCCGTATAGACATGGGGGCTGTTCTGGAACGTGACCCAGTCCGGCGAATCGATGAAGTAACGCACCACGATCACGCCCATGCCGAGCAAAAGCACACCCGCCAGCGCAAGTGCGAACCACGCGCGTTTTGCAAGCTTATTCAAGCGGCTCCACCTCCTCTGCCTTTGCGGTGCGGACCGCGAAGCTGGCGTTCTGGCGCGTGTCCGCCGCCTTGAGGAAGGCGATCAGGCCCCACGAGGCCAGCATGCTCGAGCCGCCGTTGGAAAGGAACGGGAACGTCACGCCGGTCAGCGGGAGCAGGTCCATCGTGCCGAACACGTTCAGAATGGTCTGGATGGTCAGGATCGCCACGGCGGCGCAGGCAGCAATGGTATAGAAGCTGCTGCGGCCGACCTTGGCCGAGCGGACGGTAAACACCGCAAGGATCACGATGACCGCAACGGCGCACAGGCCGATGATCAGGCCCCATTCCTCACAGAGGAAAGCAAAAACGAGATCCGTATCCGCCGCAAACACATATTTGAGCCAGCCGTTGCCCGCGCCGAGGCCGAACAGACCGCCGGAGGCGATGCACATCATCGCGCGCGTCTGCTGGTAGCCGCCCGCAGAGGCATATTCCCACGCATGGCCCCATGTTGCAAAGCGGCGCAGGATATGCGGCCGGAAGCGAACGGCCAGAACGCCTGCAAAGCCCGTGGCCGCGCAGGCCAGCGTGACCGTGGCGAAGCTGCCGGAACGCAGGAAGGCGATGACGAGGAACGCGACGAAGAAGATGAGCGCCGTGCCGAAGTCGTTCATCAGGGCAAGGCAGCCGCAGATGGCGGCGGAATAGACAATGAACAGGAACAGGTTCCGCTTCGTTACGATGCGGTCCATCGTGGATGCGCCGACATAGAGGAAGCAGAGCTTGACCAGCTCGGACGGCTGGAACGAGATGCCGCCAAGCGAGATCCAGTTGCGCGCGCCGTTGTTCTCCTGCCCGAACACCAGATTGACGAGCAGCAGGAGCATGCCGCCGACGGCGGCCAGATAGCGAAATTTCTTCGCGCGGGACAGGTCGCGCAGCGACCAGCCGATGATCAGATAGATCACGATGCCGCCGAGCAGGCAGATGAGCTGCTTTGTAAGATTGGCGGGGTTATCAGAGGCGATGACGGCAAAGCCGAGCGTACTGAGGAAAAAGGCCAGCGTTTCCACCTCGTAGCCGCTGCGGCGCATCATGCGCAGCACGGCAAACAGCAGCCAGCCCGCTGCCAGCAGGCCGAGGAAGCTCAGCACGATCGTTTGGGCCGTTTCGGCCTCCGCGCCCATCCAGAGCTGCAGCGTCGTCAGGAGCTGGAAGACCGTCAGCAGAAACAGGGTCAGCGCAGGGGAGGACTGATGGGCCGGGCGCGTGCGGCTGGCAAGCTGCTCCTCCAGCTCGGACTGCGTGACGGGTGCAAGCACCATGTCCACGCCGCCGAGCGAGATGGTATCGCCGTAGTTTACGGCAGCCATCTGGACCGGCTCGCCGTTGAGCGTGACTGCGCCGCGTGAGCCGATGTCCGTGACGGACCAGCTGCCGTCATCATAGCGCGTGAGGACGGCGTGCGTGCGCGAAACGGTCGGGAAGTCCACGACGATGTCGCAGCCCTTCGCGCGGCCGAGGATATTCTCCCAGTGTGTCAGAGGGAGCTGATTGCCGTCCGGCATGACGAGCCATGCCCACGTCTCCGGCTCCCGCCGGAATTTCAGCAGCGGCCGGGCACAGCGCCACAGCAGCAGCACGGCCAGCACCGGCGCAAGGTAGCGCCACACGGTGCAGAACACCGAGACAAAGCCGGAGCCGCTTCCCTGAAAGTATTCGGCGGCAGAGGCAAAAAATGCGTCCATGGATTCCTCCTTTCCGGCTCAGCCGGGGATATCGTCATAATCCGGATCGTCGATCTCCATATCGTCGTCCGGGTCGATCTGTGTTTCGTAGGCAGGCTCCTCGGCAGCGCTCGTGTAGCTCGGCTCCGTCACAGGCGGCAGGTCGTCCACGGTGCGGATCGTGTAATACAGACTCGTCTGCTGGGGATGGCGCTTACGGGCAAGGCGCTTGTTGACGCGGTCACCGATGACGGTGTAGAGCACGGCAAAGACCGGCACGCCAAGAAGCATCCCGGCAAAGCCGAAGATACCGCCGAAGACCAGAATGGCAACGAGCACCCAGAAGTCCGAAATGCCGAGCTTTTCACCCAGAATGCGGTTTTCGATGATGTTGCCGTCGACCTGCTGCAGAATGAGAATGAAAATGCAGAAATACAGGGCGTTGACGGGCTTGTCGATCATCAGGAGCAGGGCCGAGGGCACCGCGCCGAGGAAGGGGCCGAAGAAGGGGATGATGTTCGTCACGCCGACGATCGTGCCGATGAGCGCCGCATAGGGCATGCCCATGAACAGCACGCCGAAGTAGGTGATGACGCCGACGAGCACGGCATCGATGATCTTGCCCATAACATAGCCGCCGAAGATACTGTTCGTCCGGCGGGCCAGCTCCAGCAGGCGATCGGCATGCTGGCGACTGAAGACCGCCACGGTGACCTTCTTGGCCTGCGCACAGAGCTCTTCCTTAAAGATCAGGATATACACGGCCGCGACGATGCCAAGCAGGATATTGAAGATGACCATCACAACGCTGTAGACCGAGCTCGTCAGGCTCGTGACGATCACGCTGTAATCGAGCTTCTTCAGCCAGCCGATGACCATCTCCAGCGGGTCGCCGACGGTTTTTTCCAGGAAGGACTGGATGTCACTGTTCGTGAAAATGCCGCGGAACCACTTACTGATGGTCGCATAATAGCTTTCGAGCTTTTCGGGCTGCAGCAGCTCCTCGATGCTTGCAATCAGGTTCGGCACGATAAGAGCGATGAGTGCATAGACCGCGAGGCAGAACACCAGCACGGCAGCGCAGATCCCCGTGATCTTGCTGATGCGCGCGGCCATCCGATCGCTGAGGTTCCGTTTGGCAAGCAGCTTGTCCATGATCCGCTGCGTGACCTTCATAACGGGATTCATCAGATAGGCAAACAGGCAGCCGTAGAGCAGAGCGGCGATGATGTTGAGGAATTCGACGATCAGATCATAAAAGCCGCGCAGGTTGGAGAAAACGAGCCAGAACAGTCCGGCGGCGACAATCACAAGAAAGGCCGTGAGACCCCATTTGACATATTTTTCATTGCGATTCAGCTTCATAGCGTATCCTCGTGTCATGATATTCTATTCTAGGATACCACGAAGCGGCGGAATCGTCAAGCAGAGAAGCCCTGCGGGAAATTTTTTTCCATTTCCCAAAACGGGGCTTGCAATTTATGGCGCCGGTGTGGTATGTTGACAGCAGAGGTGAGAGTACCATGGCAAAATCGGAACGGCAGAAGCTGAAGCTCCTCATCCTTCGCGATTATCTGCGCAGCCACACGGACGAGCAGCACCCGGTGTCCATGCAGCAGATTCTTGCCGCGCTGGAGGGCGAGGGCATCCGTGCGGAGCGCAAAAGCGTCTATGATGATCTGGACACCCTGCGCGATTACGGCATGGAAATTCGCAAGGTCAGCGGCAAAAACGGCGGCTATTATGTGCCGGAGCGTGATTTCGCCCTTTCAGAGCTGAAGCTGCTCGTCGACGCCGTGCAGGCGGCGCGGTTCCTCTCCGAAAAGGAGTCCATGGCCCTGATCCGCAAGCTCGCCGCCCTCTCGAGCGCGCACGAAGCGGAGCTGCTGCGGCGCGAGGTCGTCGTTACCGGCCGCGCCAAAAGCGGCAGCGAGGACGTCTGCCGCAATGTCGATACGCTGCATGCGGCCATCGCCGGGAACAGCCGCATCACGTTCCGCTATTTTGACTGGGATCTGCAGGGCCGGCGCCGCTTCCGGCCGAAGACCTATGAGGCAAGCCCCATCGCGCTGTGCTGGGAGGACGAGAACTATTATCTCGTGGCCTACGGCGCGCCGCACGGCCTGACGCACTACCGCGTGGACAAGATGACGGAGATCACGGCGACGGGCGTCCCGCGCGAGAGCAACGACGAGACGCGCTCCTTTGACCCGGCCGTCTATTCCCAGCAGGTGTTCGGCATGTTCCGCGGGGAGCAGTGCCGCATGAAGCTGCGGTTTGAAAACTCGCTGGCAGGCGTTGTGCTCGACCGCTTCGGCCGTGACCGCCTGCTCGTGCCGGACGGGCCGAACCACTTTGTCTTTCAGGCGGATATCTCCGTTTCACCGACGTTCCTCGGCTGGCTCGCAGGCTTCGGCGGCCGGGCGGAGATCGTGTTCCCGGCGTCGGCGGCGGAAGCCTACCGCGATTTTCTGCGCCGTGCGCTTTCCGCAGCAGAGTAAGGCAGAACGGAAATGATTTGTTCTCAAAGTATTCATAATTTCGTGGTATACTGGCAAAAAAGAGACAGGAGGACTCTTGTATGGAAAAGCAGCCCCCCAACATCGACAGCCGCCTGCGCCACATTCTGCGCATGCCGCAGGAGATCTATCAGGCAAGTGGCATCATCGTCAACGGCCGCAGGCTGAAGAGCTTCGTATTCACGACCGATCTGGCCATCATCCGCAACTGCGACGCGGACGCCGTATTTGCCGTCTATCCATTCACACCGCAGCAGGCCATCAGCGACGCGATCATCAAATATTCCTATGTCCCCGTATTCTGCGGCGTCGGCGGCGGCACGACGCGCGGCCTGCGCACGGTGCAGCTTGCGCGCGACGTCGAATCGCAGGGCGCGATGGGCGTTGTGCTCAATGCGCCGATCAACAATCTGAATCTCCGCGCGGTCTCCGGCGTGATCGATATCCCGACCGTCATCACCGTGACAAAATTCGGCACGGACTTCGAGGCGCGCATCGAGGCCGGAGCCTCCATTCTGAACATCGCAGCCGCTGCGCAGACGCCGGAGCTTGTGCGGGAGGCCCGCAAGGCCCTGCCGGACGTGCCCATCATCGCAACGGGCGGCAAGACCGGCGAGAGTATCCTGCGCACCATCGAGGCAGGTGCAAACGCCATCACCTATACGCCGCCATCGACGTATGAGCTGTTTCAGGAAATGATGAAGGGCTATCGCGAATAAACAAGCCAATTTTTTTGACAAGCTGAGGACCGCTGCGCGACGCAGCGGCCCTTTGCATATTTTTGAATTTTGATATGCCTGTAGCGTTGCTCAGTGAGCGCCGCTGAGCGGGTATCAGGCGCGCTTTCTGCGCTCGAGCGCGTCGCGGATCAGCCCGTGCAGGAGCAGCAGCGCACAGTACAGCAGCAGCGCCGCGCAGAACACAAAGACAAAATCATGCGGCAGAGAATAGGTCGTGGCAGTGAGCCCCAGAAGAGTGACGTGCGCCAGCAGATAGGCGACCGGCAGCAGGATCACGCGTTCCGTCCAGACGCAGGCTCGCGGCTTCTTCCGGACAAAAATACGGACGAGCACAGCGGCTGCCAGAACGATCAGGGCTACAAAGGCATAGTAATTGAGCGTCAGGGACGGCAGGGCGATCATGCCGCCGGAGGCCATCGGCTTTCCCGCGAGATAAACGGCCTCCGTGCCGTCGTTTTCGCTATAGAGAACGGTGAGCGGCTTACCGCCCTCCGCCTTGAGCCGGGCGGCCTGAGTATGCGGGCCGGAGAACCAGCGCTCCCAGAGCGTCGACCAGGCCTCCACAAGGCAGATCTCGCGCAACGGATCGTCCAGATCGACAAAGCGCTCCGTCGAGACGTTGGCGACATCAGCACGGAACGTAAGCTCCAGCGCTCCCGCATCCTCCGTCACCTGCACAAGATCGTCCGTATAGGGAAAATAGATCGGAGCATTCAAAATGCCGGCTGCGGATATCACGGCCGTCAGGACAAACAGAGCCGTCATCACGATGATTTGCAGGCGCTTGCGCGCCAGCCTTTTCTGCAAATGCTGCAGGGGCGCGGCGTCCGGAGCGGGCTGCAGGGCAGGCGGGGCCTGTGTCTCCTGCAGGGCGGCGCGGCAGTCCGCGCAGGTGCGCAGGTGCTTTTCTACAAAGGCAGCGGTCTCCGGACTCGTAAGCCGCTCGGCATACAGCGGGAGAAGGTCCCGCACAATGCTGCATTCCTGATTCATGTTGATCCCTCCATGTTTTTTCGGATGATGGTTTTGGCGCGATGATAGGTCACGCACGCCCAGTTTTCCGATTTGCCGAAAAGCTGCCCAATGGTCCTGAAGCTCAGACCGCCGAGGGCCCGCCAGAGGAAGACCTCCTTATACGGCTCCGGCGCGCTGTGGAGCGCGGCCCGGATGCGTGCGGCATCGTCCCGGTCCGTGAGCTGCTCCTCGAGACTCGGGGCGGAAGCGGGGAGTGCTTCCATTTTCCCGTCATCCAGCAGCTCGATGCGGCCCATGCGCTTCTGCTCGGTATAGAAGCAGTTCTTCGCGATCTGGCAGAGCCAGACGCGGATATCGCAGGCCCCGCGGAAGCCGGGAAGCGCGCGCATGGCGCGGCAGAATGTTTCGCTCGTCAGCTCTTCGGCAAGCTGGGCATCGTGAGAAAGGGCAAGCAGATAGCGGTAGACATCATCAAAATAAATGCGGTAGATCTCCGCAAGCTCTGACACGGCGCCACCTCCTTTCTGCCAATAAGACCGCGCCGGAGAGAAAATCTTACAGGAATGCGAAAAATTTTTTCGCTGCGAATGGTGCCAGCCCCGTTCAGGCTGCAAAAAGGTCCGCTGTCAGGCATAACAGCGGACCTTTACATGCATTTGCGTTCTATCCCGTTTTCAGAAATCAGAAGCGGATGCGACCACCGATGAGGCGACCGGTAGCGGCAAGACGCTCGGCATCACGGCCACGCGGCTCCAGAACGCCATGAGCACCCAGAACCATGAGGATAGCCAGATAGGTATCCCAACCGAGGGGAGCAGAGCCGCGCTCCATCTCGGAGATCTTCTGACGGCTCTTGCCGACGGCATCACCGAGCTCTGCCTGAGACATCCGCATCTTCTTGCGGTAGGCGGGAAGCTCCTGGACGAGAGAACTGATCAGTTCACGCTGCTGTTCGGACTGTACAAACTGAGGCATAACTTTCCCAACTTTCTTTTTAAATTTCAGCCGCCTGCCAACGGCCGATTCCTGTAACAGGAAATTCAGCTCTGTGTGGAAGAATCCATGATTCCTGCTTACATGCTCAATATATCATACTATGTTCCGTTTGTAAACAGGATTTTGCAAAATATTTTGAAATAATTCCATGTAGCCTGCCCAAAACCGAACTGCATGAAACGTTTCAAATTTTACATACGCCGTATTGACGTCAATTGTACAAAAGCATGTCAGTTTGTTATAAATTGACTGTACTCAAACACCGTTCTTGAAGAACGCGACCGCTACGACACCCGGCCCCGTATGTGTGCCGATCACACTGCACAGCAGCGTCTGCTCCAGACTGCCGCAGTGATCGCGCCAGAGCGCCGCGCTGTCCGCCACATATTTCTGCAGCAGGGCATCGCTCAGGCCGGTGTAGCCGAGCAGGATCGGCAGGGAAAAGTCGATGCCGCCGCTCTCGCGTACCTTCTGCACAAGCAGGTTGTTGCCCTGCTTCGAGCCGCGCGCCTTGCCGATCATGGTCACGGCCCCGTTTTCCAGCGTAACGACCGGCTTGATGCCGAGCAGCCCGCCCGCGAGCGCCGCCGTGCGTGAGATGCGCCCGCCGCGGCGGAGATACTCCAGCGTATCGAGCAGGCCGAGCAGGCAGATGTCGTCCCGCTTTTTCGTCAGCAGCCCGGCAAGCTCGGCGGCGGCCATGCCGTCCGCCGCCCATTCCAGCGCCAGCTCTGCCAGAATGCCGGATCCGATGGCGGCACTGCGGCTGTCAACAACATAGATATCCTCATAGTCTGCCGCGGCGATGCAGGCGCTCTGATAGGTCCCGGACAGCTCGGCAGAGATGGTGATGACTACAGCGCTCTCTCCGGCCTGCCGGACGGCCTCAAATTCTTTGGCAAAGGCCGCCGGAGTGGCCTGACTCGTCGTGGGCAGCACGTCGGACTCGATCAGCCGCTCATAAAAACGCCTGCGGTCGATGGTAACGCCATCAATAAGCTCTTCGTCTCCGAAATGCACCGTCAGCGGAACGGCGCGCACCTGTGCGCGGCAGCGCTCCGGCAGATCGACGGTCGAGTCGACAAGAATGCGGACGGGTTTCATAGGGTATCCTCCTGTTCTGCGGCGCACAGCCGCTCCAGATTGCCGCAGATCAATTCCAGTGCGGCATACATTTTGCTCCGCTGCTCCTCTGTCAGGCCCATGCTGGCAGCGTCCTCCATCGAGGCAATGCGTGCCTGCAGGGCGGCGAAGACCTCGCGCCCACGGTCCGTCAGATACAGGGGACTACGATAGCGGCGCGATACGGCCTCCGTGGTCACATAGCCGTTTTGCAGCAGAAATTCCAGTGTCCGCGAGACGGCGGCCTTGTCCTCATCGCAGCGCTCGGAAAGCTCCGCCGCCGTCAGGGGGCCGTCCAGCCCGAGATAGTACAGGCACGAGACATGTGGGCCCTTCAGACCGAAGCGCGCCATTTCCTCCGCCTTCAGGCGGCGGATGCAGCGGCTGATGCGCGCGATGCGCTGCGTAAAGACCCCATAGCGTTCTACCATGGTGTTCCTCCATTTCGATATGTTGATTTATCAACTTGTCTGCAGAGTATAGCACAAACTTATTGATTTGTCAACATTCGGGGCAGCACCGCACAATTCAGCAAGAGCATTCGGCGAAAAATGTCCGGCGAAGGCCAAAGGTGAATTATGCGGTGTTGCCCAAAGTGTAGGAACGTGCCGAACGAGCGCGGCATACCATGGGATGAGTGCGAAATAAAGGAGGAATCATATTTGGAATTCAGAACGCAACCCATGATCGAAGCGGCGCTCCGCGAGGCGCGGCAGGAGGCCGCGCAGGAAGCGCCGCAGCCGGAGCGCACGGAACAGCAGGATGCCGCCTGCGGCATGCTTCCGGCCTGCGCGCCGCTGGCAAATCCCTTTGTCCCGTTCCAGAGGGATGATCCGCCCGTCTATGCAGCGGCGGTCGGGGCCGTGCGCGGTACCCTGTTTCCGGGGCTGGACCTTCCGCTGCGCGGGCAGGAGAACAGCGGCGAGCTAAGCGGTACGCTGCAGCGCGATCTGCAGGCGCTGGGCTTCGCCGTGGTGGAGCTTGGCGAATACCTCGATACGCATCCCGGCGATGCCAGAGCGGCGGAGCTGTTCCGCTCCTATTCTGGGCTTTATGCGCAGGCGGCAGCCGCCTGGGAGGCCGAGAACGGCCCCATCGTCCAGCGCAGCGCCGTGGGCGAGTCCGGTTATGACTGGCTGCGCGGCCCGTGGCCGTGGCAGTACGCTGCAAACGACGGGGAGGGCTGACGATGTTTGTCTATGAAAAGAAGCTGCAGTATCCGGTGCGGATCAAAAACACGAACCCGAAGCTCGCGAGCATCATCATCTCGCAGTACGGCGGCCCGAACGGCGAGCTTGGCGCGGCGCTCCGGTATCTGTCCCAGCGCTATTCCATGCCGTTTGACGAGCAGCGCGGCCTGCTGACGGATATCGGCACGGAGGAGCTCGGGCATCTGGAGATGGTCGGCACGATCGTCCACCAGCTCACGCGGAACCTGACGGAGGAGCAGCAGCAGGAGAGCTCCTTTGCGCCGTATTTCGTCGATCACACGGCTGGCGTCTATCCGCAGGCAGCCTCCGGCACGCCCTGGTCAGCCGCAACGATGCAGGTCATGGGCGACCCCATCAGCGATCTGTGCGAGAACCTTGCGGCCGAGCAGAAGGCCCGCTCGACGTATGATAACATTCTGCGCCTGTCGGACGATCCGGATGTGAACGACGTCATCCGCTTCCTCCGCGCGCGGGAGGTCGTGCATTTCCAGCGCTTCGGCGAGGCGATCGAGAAGCTGCGCGAGCACCTCGACCGCAGGAACGTATATCTCTACAATCCGGCGATCGAGGCATAAAAATCTCCCGGCGGGAGCATCCGCTCCCGCCGGGCAGGGATCTTCAAATATCGAACTGGCTGCGGTACAGCTCGGCATAGAAGCCGTTTTTCTCCAGCAGGGTCCTGTGGTTGCCCTGCTCGATGATGTGGCCGTCCTTCATCACCAGAATGACGTCCGCCTCGCGGATGGTCGAGAGGCGATGGGCGACGATGAAGCTCGTGCGGCCCTGCATCAGACGGTTGAAGGCCTCCTGGATCTTGATCTCCGTGCGCGTGTCGATGGAGGACGTCGCCTCGTCGAGGATGAGCATCGGCGGAAGGCAGAGCATGACGCGCGTGATGCACAGCAGCTGCTTCTGCCCCTGGGACAGGCCGCCGCCGTCCTCGGTAATCGGCGTGTCATAGCCCTGCGGCAGGCGGCGAATGAAGCCGTGCGCATGCGAGGCCTTTGCCGCGGCGATGACCTCCTCGTCCGTTGCGTCCGGTTTGCCCATGACGATATTCTCGCGGATGGTACCGGTCTTGAGCCAGGTGTCCTGCAGCACCATGCCGTAGGACGTGCGCAGACTGCCGCGCGTCAGCTGGCGGATATCCTCGCCGCTCACGCGGATACAGCCGCTGTCCACATCGTAGAAGCGCATGAGCAGATTGATGATCGTCGTCTTGCCACAGCCGGTCGGCCCGACGATGGCAATACGCTGGCCGGGCTTCGCGGCAAGATCAAAATGCTCGATCAGGTGCTGCTCCGGGACATAGGAGAACGAGACGTCCTCCAGCGCAACACTGCCGTCGGGGTCCGTGAGCGTCTTCGCATCGGCGGGCTCCGGGGTCTGCGGCGTTTCCTCGATGAGCTCGAAGATGCGGTCGGCGCAGGCCAGCGCATTCTGCAGCTCCGTTACCACGCCGGAAATTTCGTTGAAGGGCTTCGTATACTGGTTGGCATAGCTGAGGAAGCTTGTCAGCTGGCCGACGGAGATGCCGCCGTTCACGGCGCTGAGCGCGCCCGCCACGCAGACGCCCGCATAGACGAGTGAGTTGACAAAGCGCGTGGACGGATTCGTGATGGACGAGAAGAAAATGGCGCGCAGCGAGCACTTGCGCAGCCGCTCGTTGACCTCGTCAAAGCGGCCCTGTGCGCGATCCTGATAGCCGAAGGCCTGCACGACCTTCTGATTGCCGACCATCTCGTCGATGATGCCGGTCTGCTCACCGCGGGCGGCGGACTGCTCCTTGAACATGGCGTAGGTCTTGCGGGCGATAAAGCTCGCAACGAACAGCGACACCGGCGTGATGACCACGACGACGAGCGTGATGAGCGGATTCATCCACAGCATGAACAGCAGCGTGCCGACGATGGTGAGCACGCCCGTAAAGAACTGCGTGAAGCCCATGAGCAGGCCGTCTGCGAACTGGTCGACATCCGCGATCATGCGGCTGACGATCTCGCCGTAGCTGTGCGCATCGATGTAGCGCAGGGGAAGGATCTCCAGCCGCGCAAAGGCATCGCTGCGGATATCGCGCACGGTGCGGTAGGTGATGCGGTTGTTGCAGGCGTTCATGATCCACTGCGACAGCGCCGTTGCGCCGATGAGGATGCCCATTTTGAGCAGCAGACGGGCGATGGCAGAAAACTCCACCTGCCCCGGCGCGACGATGAGATCGACGGCCTGCCCGATGAGGATCGGCAGATACAGCGTCATGGCCACGGTCAGCGCGGCAAACAGCAGCGACAGGATCAGCAGCAGCCAGTATTTTTTCAGATAGCGCAGCAGCCTGCGCATGGTATTTCTCTTTTTCATGCGTTCTGCGCCTCCTTCGGGAACTGGGAATAGTAAATTTCCTGATAGACCGGGCACGATTCGAGCAGCTCGGCATGTGTGCCCTGCCCGACGAGCGCGCCGTCATCCAGCACAAGGATCTGATCGGCATACTGGATGGAGGCCGCGCGCTGCGACACCAGAAATACGGTGACGTTCGCATCGTGGGCGCGGATGGCCTTTCGCAGGCGCGCATCCGTGGCGTAGTCCAGCGCAGAGGCGCTGTCGTCCAGGATGAGAATTTCAGGATCGCGCACGAGTGCGCGGGCAATGGTCAGTCGCTGGCGCTGGCCGCCGGAAAGGTTCTTGCCGCCCTGCGCGACCTCGGCGTTCAGACTGCCCTCGCGGGTCGAGACAAATTCCGCCGCCTGTGAGGTCTCGAGCGCGACCTGCAGCTCGGCATCCGTTGCGTCCTCCTTGCCCCAGCGGAGATTCTCCGCGATGGTCCCGGCAAACAGGACGGCCTTCTGCGGCACGATGCCGATCTTGCTGCGCAGCTGCCCGGCCGGGTAGTCGCGCACGTCGACGCCGTCGACAAGGATGCGCCCGCCCGTCGCGTCATAGAAACGGGGGATGAGATTGACGAGCGAGGACTTTCCGGAGCCCGTGCCGCCGATGATACCGACGGTCTGCCCGCGCCGCACGCGGAAGCTCAGGCCGGACAGCGACTCTGCGCCCGCGCCGCCGTAGCGCAGCGCGACATTTTCGAACACGACGGCGTCCTGTGCGGCGGGATCGTCCTGCGCGCGCTCATTCGGGAACGTCATGCTCGAATCCTCATCAAACACGCTCTCGATGCGGCGGGCGCAGGCAGCCGCCTTCGTGATCGTAATGATCAGGTTCGCGAGCTTGATGAGCTCGACCAGGATCTGGGACATGTAATTGACGAGCGCCACGACCTGGCCCTGCGTCAGCACGCCGCGCTCGACCTGCCACGCGCCCGTCCAGATCAGGGCGACGATCGCGCTGTTGATGAGGACGTAGGTCAGGGGGTTCATCAAGGCGGAAATGCGGCCCACAAAGAGCTGCAGGTGCGTCAGGCTCTCATTCTCCTCTGCAAACTGCGCCGTCTCCTCAGCCTCCTTGTGGAAGGCACGGATGACGCGCACGCCGCTGAGATTCTCGCGCGTGCGGCGCAGCAGGCGGTCCAGCCCGGCCTGCGCGCGGCGGTAGAGCGGCATGGTCAGCAGCATGATGCCGAACACGACGACGGACAGCAGGGGAATGGCCACCGCAAAGACGAGCGCCGAGCGGACATCGATGGTAAATGCCATGACCATCGCACCGAACACGATGAACGGCGAGCGCAGGAACAGGCGCAGCACCAGATTCACGCCGGACTGCAGCTGATTGACGTCGCTCGTCATGCGCGTGATGAGCGAGGCCGTGCCGAGATGGTCCATCTCGCTGTAGGACAGGCTCTGGATATGGCGGAACAGCGCGGATTTCAGCCCGGCCGCAAAACCGACGGCGGCCTTCGCCGCAAAATACTGCGCCGTGATGGAGCAGATGAGGCCGATGAGCGCCAGACCGACCATCAGCAGCACCATACGGACGATGTAATGAACGTCGCCCGTGGCGATGCCGACGTCGATGATCTTCGTGACGACCAGCGGCACGAGCAGCTCGAACGAAGCCTCGAGCAGCTTGAACAGCGGCCCTAGAATGCTCTCTTTTTTATAATCCTTCAGATAGACCAGCAGCTTTTTCATGCTTCACCTCACGCCCCGCAGGGCAAATGTTTTTCCCAAATATTTAGTATAGCATATCCGCCGCAGTTTGAACAGACCCACTTCCGGCATAAGCAGCCTCCCTGCAGGAGGCCATCGACCGTATGAAGAAGCTGAAAAAATATCTGGAGTAAAAGAAAACCGGGCTCCCGGGGAAGGGGAGTCCGGCGTGATTATTTTTTCTTTGACAGATGCCATAACTTCTTCCTTCCCACAGTAAGAAAGAAGAAATTGAGAAGGTCTGTTGTCCATTTGTTGTCCAAGGCGAAAATTCCCAGCACAAAACAGGCTGGAAAGTATAGAAAAAACATCGATTTCATTTGAAATCGATGTTTTTTGGTGGAGATAAGCGGGATCGAACCGCTGACCTCTTGAATGCCATTCAAGCGCTCTCCCAGCTGAGCTATACCCCCATATGAACTTTTCTGACGCTGTGTCGTTTCCCTCAGTGCACGGGTATTATATCAAACCTCCCGCCAAATTGCAAGTGCTTTTTTCAATTTTTTTGATTTTTTTCGGCAGAAAAATTTGGAGTCAGAATACAGATTCAAAAGTTCATATTAAAACGATAGATTTCCTATTTCCCTTGCTGCGATCTTCGCTCGAACAGCAGGCAATTGAGCACGCCGCCGTAGAACAGAATGGACATGCACACATAAAGCCACAGCATGGCCATGGCGATGCCGGCAAGGCTGCCGTAAAACACGGAGTAGGAGCCGAAGTGCTGCACATAGACGGAGAACAGCGATGAAAACACCAGCCAGCCGAGCGAGGCACCGGCTGCACCCGGCAGTGCGCGGAGCAGGGGAATGCGGCGGTTCGGAAAAACGCAAAGGATCGCCCAGAACAGCAGCGTCAGCAGGGCAAACAGCACAAGGCCCCGGAAGCGAAGCACGCGCGACAGCAGGCGCAGGATCGGCACATGCTTTCCGGCGATCCACGCGGTAAGCTGGCTGCCGAAGACATGCAGCACCAGCGTCAGCAGGAGGGCGGCAAGCAGCAGCACGGTATAAAGCACGCTGACCAGCCGCGTATAGACATAGCCGCGGCTCTCGCGCTCGCCGTAGATCGCGTTCAGGCCGGTCTTGATGCAGTAAACGCCGCGGGAGGATGACCAGATGGCCATAATGGCAGAGACCGAGATGAGCGTGAGGGACGAATTGCTCCCGAGGTCCCGGACGACCCACTCCAGCGCAGGCTCGAACACAGATGGGATCACGCCGTGCAGGGCAGAGAGCAGGTCCGCCTCCGTCAGGCCGGTGTGCGGCAGCAGCGCCAGAACAAGCACAATCGCGGGGAAGACGGACAGCACCAGATAAAACGACGCATTTGCGGCATAGAGCGGAACGCGGAACGAAGCGATCCGGCGGATGAAGCGGACGGGAGCCGCGAGCCGATCTGGCATTCTTTTCATTTTATATCTCCCTCCGGCGAAGTTCATTTGACAAAGAAACGGAACGATGGTATACTGAATTGGAAAAAGAGAATGCGGCAAAGGAGGCACGGACATCGTGCATTTCATCAGCAGCGCCATGGCAAGCTTCTGCCTGGAGACCACCGTCGAGGACGCGATGCAGACGGTGCGGGACGCGGGGTTCGACAGCCTCGATTTCCCGCTGAGCGTATACAGCCGCCCGCAGGACGCGCCGCTGCGCGGAGACGACTGGCGCCAGTGGGCGCGCGGGGTGCGCCGCACGGCGGACCGGATCGGGCTGCCCATCACGCAGGCACACGCCTCCTGGGAGCAGGCCATTCCGGACGACCTGCACTACGAATCACCTTATGAAATCTATGAGCGGACGATGGAGGCCTGCGCCATCCTCGGCTGCCGCCAGCTGATCTTCCATCCGGTGCTGTATCTGCACCGCATGCCGGACCGCAGCCTCTGGCCGCGCATCCACGACTGGAACGTCCGCTGGTTCCACGAGCTTCTGCCGCTGGCGGAGAAGTTCGACATTGTGATCAATCTGGAAAACACGTTCGACTATCGCCATCTGCAGCAGCCGGGCGACGCGCCCGTGCCCTACACAACCGCCCAAGACATGCTGGAGCTCGTCTACGGCATTGGCTCGAACCGTGTGCAGCTTTGCCTCGACACCGGCCATGCCCACATCAGCGGGCAGGACGTGCCGGAGATGATCCGTGCGTGGCGCGGCAATCTGGCCACGCTGCATCTGAACGACAACTACGGCCTGATCCGGCCGGTCTTTGAGGACCTGCATCTGTTCCCCGGCTACGGAACGCTGGAGTGGAAGCCGATCTTCGACGCCCTGCGGGACATCCGCTTCCGCGGTGTCCTGAACATCGAGCCGGTCGTGGAGCTGGCGCGTATGCCGCGGGCCGTCCGCGTCATCCAGCTGCGGGCCGCAGCCCAGACGCTGCAGGTGCTTGCAGAATTATAATCCTAGTATACCACAAACCGGTGCGGAAGAAAAGCGGTTTGCGCAGAGGGGGCGCGGCGAGTGGAGAAAAATACGCATACGCCGCGTCCGCTGCATCTTGCACAGGCGGAGCCTCTGCTGCGGGAGCGGCTGGAAGCTACCGTCGTGCTGACCGTGACGGGCGGAAGCATGCTGCCGCTTCTGGCCGGCGGCCGTGACCGCGTAACGCTCGGCCCCGTGCCGGAGCGTCTGCGCCGGGGTGAGGTCCTGCTCTACCGCCGCGCCGACGGCAGCTATGTGCTGCATCGCCTGACCGGCTTCGGGCAGGACGGCACGCTCGTTTTCTGCGGGGACCGCCAGACCGAGCCGGAGCGGGGGATCCGGCCGGAGCAGGTCATCGCGCGGGCTGTGGCCTTCGAACGAAAAGGACATTTTTTTACGCGCAGGGCGCCCGGCTACCGGGTCTACTGCGCGCTGTGGCCGCGCCTGCGCTGGTGCAGGCAGGCGATCTTCCACCTGCGGGCAGTCCTGCCGGGGAACGGCAGGAAAGGGCAGAAATGAGAGAGAGTCTATGAAACAACGCAAATCCGAAATCAACTGGAAGCTCGTCGTCCGCGTCGCATGCCTGATGCTGCTCGACGTCATGCTGCTGTATCTGGCATGCCTGCTGGCGCTGCTGTCGCGATTCGACCTCAGCATCCACACACTCATGCGCGACAGCAGCTTTTTGCCTGCACTGCATGCGGCTTTCCCGTGGATGGCGATCGGCATGATCGCCCTGTTCATACCGCTGAAGCTCTACAGCAGCCTCTGGGAATTTGCCGGAGTGGAGGAGCTGCTGCACATTCTGTGTGCCTGCTTCCTGTTTGCCGCCGCGACGCTGCTGCTGATCCTGTTCGGCGTGCTCGACCTGCCGCGCAGCTTCCCGGTTCTGGCCGGGCTGTATCTGGTGGCGCTGCTCAGCGCATCACGCTTTTCCTATCGTCTCATCCGCACGATCCTGCACCGCTCCGGCAGCGAGAAGCGCAAGAAGCGCACAATGCTCATCGGTGCAGGCAGTGCCGGCATGCTCGTGCTGCGGGAATTCCAAACGAGCGAAAATTCCCAGAACAACGTCGTGTGCGTCATCGACGACGACCGCGACAAGCTCGGCAAGTACATTCGCAACGTCAAGATCGCCGGAACGCGGGACGACATTGTCGCACTGGCACAGTCCCGCCGCATCGAAGAGATCGTGCTGGCCATTCCGACGGCAGCCGTGCGCGAACGGCGAAATATTCTGCAGCTTTGCCAAAAGACAGGCTGCCGCCTGAAGATCCTGCCGGGCATTTATCAGCTGGCAAACGGCGAGGTCAACATCCAGAAGATCCGCAATGTGGACGTGCAGGACCTGCTCGGCCGCGACTGCGTGGAGGTCGACCTCTCCCAGATCGCAGGCTACCTGTCCGGCAAGACGATCCTCGTCACGGGCGGAGGCGGTTCCATCGGCAGTGAGCTCTGCCGCCAGATCGCGCGTCATACGCCGAAGCGCCTAGTGTTGCTGGATATCTATGAAAACAACGCCTATGCCATCGAGCAGGAGCTGCACCGCACGCATCCGGAGCTGGACCTTGCCGTGTGCATCGGCTCCGTGCGCGACGAAATGCGGGTCAGCTCCCTGTTTGCGCAGTACCGGCCGGACATCGTGTTCCACGCTGCGGCGCACAAGCATGTGCCGCTGATGGAGGGAAGCCCGAACGAGGCCATTAAAAATAACGTATTCGGAACGCTCCATGTGGCGCAGGCTGCGGACCGCTACGGCACGGAGACCTTCGTGCTCATCTCGACGGATAAGGCCGTGAACCCGACGAACGTCATGGGTGCGAGCAAGCGCGTCTGTGAGATGATCGTGCAGACCATGGCGGAGCGCTCCAAAACAAAATTCGTGGCCGTGCGCTTCGGCAATGTCCTCGGCAGCAACGGCAGCGTCATCCCGCTGTTCCGGCGGCAGATCGAGGAGGGCGGCCCCGTAACCGTGACGCACCCGGACATCATCCGCTATTTTATGACGATCCCTGAGGCGGTATCCCTCGTGCTGCAGGCGGGCGCTTATGCCGGCCGCGGCGAGATTTTCGTGCTGGATATGGGCGAGCCGGTCCGCATTGACGATCTGGCCCGCAACCTCATCCGTCTTTCCGGCTTTGAGCCGGATGTGGATATTGAGGTCCGCTATACCGGCCTGCGCCCCGGTGAGAAGCTCTATGAAGAGATGCTCATGCAGGAAGAGGGGCTTCGCTCCACGCCGAACCATCTGATCCATATCGGCCGTCCGCTGGACATCGACGTTCCTGCCTTTGAGCGGCAGCTCACGGCCCTTGCAGCGGCCTGCCGGGAAAATTCACCCGCGATCCGGACGCTGCTGGCGCAGGTCGTGCCGACCTACCACCCGGAGGCAGGCGGAAGGCCGGCCGCGAACGTGTCATAAGTGCCGGGAGAAAACACAACGGTACGAGCGCCGGGATACCCCGGCTTGCATATCATATTCAACATCATAGGGAGGACATTCGGATGAAAGGTATCATTCTCGCCGGCGGCAAGGGCAGCCGCCTGTACCCCATGACCCGCGCCGTCTCCAAACCTCTGATCCCGATTTATGACAAGCCGATGGTCTATTATCCGCTGAGCGTACTGCTGATGGCAGGCATCCGCGATATCATGCTCATCACGGCTCCGGCGGACTGCGAGTCCTACCGCCGCCTGCTGGGAGACGGCTCCCAGTTTGGCATCCATGTGGAATACGGCGTGCAGCCGGTCGCCCGCGGCATTGCGGACGCTTTCCTCATCGCCGAGGAATTCATCGGCGGCGAGCCGTGCTGCCTTGTGCTGGGCGACAACATGTTTCACGGCGCGCAGCTCGAGCAGCTGCTCCGTGCCGCCGCAGCCCGAACGGAGGGCGCGACGGTCTTCGGTTATCCCGTAAAGAATCCGAGTGCCTACGGCGTCGTGGAATTCGACGCACAGGGTCAGGTCCTTTCCATCGAGGAAAAGCCGGAAAAGCCCAAGTCCCGCTACGCCGTCCCCGGCCTGTATTTCTATGACGGCGACGCAGCAAAGCTGGCGCACACCCTGCAGCCGTCCGCCCGCGGCGAGCTGGAGATCACGGCCCTCAACGAGCTGTATCTGCGGCAGGGGAGGCTCCATGTGGAGCTGATGACCCGCGGCATGGCCTGGCTCGACACCGGCACGCCCGAGGGCATGCTCAATGCCGCGCAGTATGTAGAGGCCGTGCAGTCCCGGCAGGGACTTTATATTGCCTGTCCCGAGGAGATTGCCTGGGAGCAGGGATTCATTTCAGATGAGGAGGTCGCAGCACGGGGGCAGGAGCTCCGCATGACGGAGTATGGCCAGTATCTGCTGAGTCTCGTCAAGTAAGGAAGCTTTATGACAGAAAAGTTGGAACGCATTTTGCCCACCGTACAGAAGCCTGCGCGCTATGTGGGCGGGGAATATGGACAGACAATGAAGGACAAGCGCAGCGTTGAGCTGCGCGTTGCCTTCTGCTTTCCGGATACCTATGAGATCGGCATGTCTAATCTCGGCATGCGCATCCTCTATGCGGTCATGAACCGCATGGAGGGCGTGTGGTGTGAGCGCGTCTTTGCCCCGTGGGGTGATATGGAGGATGCCATGCGCGCAAACGGCCTGCCGCTGTATGCGCTTGAGAGCGGCGACCCGGTGTCGGAATTCGACCTCATTGCCTTCACCATCGGCTATGAGATGAGCTATACGAATGTGCTCAATATGCTGCGTCTATCCGGCGTGCCGCTGCATGCGGCCGACCGCACGGGACTGGAGCATATGGTCTTTGCGGGCGGCGCATGCGTGTATAACCCGGAGCCGTTGGCGGATTTCATTGATTTCTTCTCCGTCGGCGAGGGCGAGGAGAGCACGCCGGAAATTCTGGAGCTCTATCGCCGCGCCAAACGCGAGGGCTGGAGCCGGCCGGAATTTCTCCGCGCCGTGGCGCAGATCGAGGGCGTGTATGTGCCGTCGCTGTACCGCCACGAGTGGAATGCCGACGGCACGCTGGCCTCGGTCACCCCGCTGGACGGCGCGCCTGCGCGCGTGACAAAGCGCATCGTGCAGGATCTGGACACCGCGCTCTATCCGACGGACGGCATCGTCCCGAATACGGAGATCGTCCATGACCGCTCGAATCTCGAGGTCATGCGCGGCTGCATCCGCGGCTGCCGCTTCTGCCAGGCGGGCTATACCTACCGCCCGGTGCGGCCCCGCTCGCCCGAGACGCTGCGCCGTCAGGCCATTGAGTCTCTGGAAAATTCCGGCTGCCATGAGATCACGCTTTCCAGCCTTTCAACTTCCGACTACCGCGGCCTGCCGGAGCTGGCAGATGCCATGCTCGATTACTGCGCGCCGCGCAAGATCAATCTCTCGCTGCCGTCGCTGCGCGCGGACAATTTTTCCCGCGATCTCATGCTGCGGCTGCAGCAGGTGCGCAAGAGCGGCCTGACGTTCGCGCCGGAGGCCGGTACGCAGCGCCTGCGCGACGCCATCAATAAGAATGTCACGGAGCAGGAGATCCTCGATACCTGCGCCATCGCCTTTGAGGGCGGCTGGAACAATGTGAAGCTCTACTTCATGCTCGGCCTGCCCACGGAAACGGACGAGGATGTGCTCGGCATCGCAAAGCTCGTCTATGAGATCCTGAAGACGTGGCGCGAGCACGCCAGCAACAAAAAGCGCGGCGTGCGCATCCATGTGGCAACGGCCTTCTTTGTGCCGAAGCCGTTCACGCCCTTCCAGTGGGAGAAGCAGATCACGCCGGAGGAGTATCTCCGCCGGGCGCGCCTGCTCAAGGACAATATGCCGTCGAAGAGCATCGAGTATAACTGGCACGCTGCCGACCTGAGCCGCCTCGAGGCCGTTCTGGCCCGCGGCGACCGCCGCCTCGGCCCCGTGCTGGAGGAGGCCGTGCGCCGCGGCGCGCGGCTGGACGGCTGGGATGAGTATTTCTCCTATCAGACGTGGCTGGACGCATTCGCGGCCTGCGGCGTCGACCCGGATTTCTATACGACGCGCGGCTTCGGTCTGGACGAGCTGCTGCCGTGGGACACGATCTCCGACGGCGTGAGCACGGGCTGCCTGCTGCGCGAGCGCGAGCGTGCCTACCGCTCCGAAACGACGCCCGACTGCCGGACGGCCTGCAACGGCTGCGGCGCAAACTGCCTTCTGAAGGGAGGGCGCTGCGATGCATAGGATCCGCTTTGAAAAAACGGGCCGCGCCGTCTGGATGTCGCATCTGGACCTGATGCGGCTCATGCAGCGCGCGTTCCGCCGGGCCGGTGTGGTGCTGCACCATTCGCAGGGCTTCACGCCGCATGCCTATGTGTCCATGCTGCTGCCGCTGAGTGTCGGCATGGAGAGCGTGTGCGAGCTCATGGAATACGAGCTGGACGGCGAGCTTGCCGTCACACCGGAGGCACTCAACGCCGTCCTGCCGGAGGGCGTGCGGGTGCTCGAGGTCTATGAAAGCACGCGCAAGGCCCGTGAGCTGCGCCGCCTGCGTGCGCTCCTCACGCTGGAATATGACGGCGCCGTGCCGGAGCCTGCCGCGATCACAACCCTGCTGGAGCGGCCGGAGCTCGTGGTCGAAAAGCGCACGAAGCGCGGCATGGCTGAGACGGACATCCGCCCCATGCTGCATGCCTATCATGTGGAGGCTGCGCCGGGCGCGCTGCTGCTGACGTGCGAGGTCAGCGCGCAGGAGCCGTCGCTCAACCCCATGCTGCTTGCCGCCGCCATCGAGCGCTATCTGCCGGAAGCAAAGCCGGACTTTGTCCGCTGCCGCAGGCTCGAAATGCTCGATGAGCAGGGCGAGGTATTCCGTTAATGCTTGGAAAGGGACGAATTTCTTGAAAACCAGTGATTTTTACTATGATCTGCCACAGGAGCTCATCGCACAGACACCGCTGGAGCGGCGCGACAGCTCCCGCCTGATGGTGCTTCACCGGGAGACCGGCAAGCTGGAGCACCGGCATTTTTATGATATCGTGGATTATCTGCAGCCGGGCGACTGCCTTGTGATGAACGATTCGCGCGTGCTGCCCGCGCGCCTGCTTGGCCACCGCGTGCCGACGGGCGGAGCCGTGGAGCTGCTGCTCCTGCAGGACAAGGGCGGCGGCGTCTGGGAATGCCTCGCCAAGCCAGGCCGCAAGCTGCACCCCGGTGCGGAGCTCTCGTTCGGCGACGGCGCGCTCACCGCGACGGTCACGGCCGAGGAGGAGGGCGGCAACCGCCTGGTGCAGTTCCACTATGAGGGGATCTTCCTCGAGCTGCTCGAGCGCCTCGGTAAAATGCCGCTGCCGCCCTATATCCGCGAGGAGCTTGCCGACGGCGAGCGCTATCAGACGGTCTATTCCCGCGTCACCGGCTCCGCCGCCGCGCCGACGGCCGGACTGCACTTCACAAAGGAGCTGCTGCAGCACATTGCGGACAAGGGCGTTTCGCTTGCCTATATCACGCTGCATGTGGGACTCGGAACATTCCGCCCTGTCAAGGCAGACGAGATCACGGAGCACCATATGCACAGCGAGTTCTGCATGCTCTCCGCTGAGACGGCCGAGGTGCTCAACCGCACGCGGCAGAACGGCGGCCGCATCATCTGCGTCGGCACGACATCCTGCCGGACGCTGGAATCGCTGGCCGAGCCGGACGGCACGTTCACGGAAAAGAGCGCCTGGACGGATATCTTCATCTATCCAGGCTATCAGTTCCGTGCGATGGACGCGCTCATCACGAATTTTCACCTGCCAGAGAGCACGCTCATCATGCTGGTGTCCGCCTTTGCGGGCTATGACCATGTCATGCACGCCTATCACGAGGCCGTAAAATCGCGTTACAGATTTTTCAGCTTTGGCGATGCCATGTTCATTGAGTAATTTCACATAATTTCTATATTGTTAAATATAAGCATATGTGCAGGAGTATACCATGTTTCAACTGTTAAAAACCGAAGGGAAGGCGCGGCGGGGCGTATTTACCTGCGCGCACGGCACGGTGCAGACGCCCGTGTTCATGAACGTCGGCACGCAGGGCGCCATCAAGGGCGCGCTGAGCGCGGCGGACCTCAAGGCCATCGGCTGTCAGGTCGAGCTTTCCAACACCTACCATCTGCATCTGCGCCCCGGTGACCGCCTCGTGCACGATCTGGGCGGCCTGCACCGTTTTATGACGTGGGATGGGCCAATCCTGACGGACTCCGGCGGATTTCAGGTGTTCTCGCTGGCAAGCCTGCGCCGCATTAAAGAGGAGGGCGTGTATTTCGCCTCGCACATCGACGGCCACAAGATCTTCATGGGCCCGGAGGAGAGCATGCAGATCCAGTCGAACCTCGGCTCGGATATCTGCATGGCCTTTGACGAGTGCATCGAGAATCCCGCCCCCTATGACTATGTGGCCCGCTCCGTCGACCGCACCTATCGCTGGCTCGTCCGCTGCAAGGCGGAAAACGCCCGCCTGAATGCGCTGCCGGACACGGTGAACCCGCAGCAGATGCTCTGGGGCATCAACCAGGGCGGTACCTACGCCGACCTGCGCATCCGCCACATGCAGCAGATCGCCGAGCTGGACCTGCCGGGCTATGCCATCGGCGGCCTTGCCGTCGGCGAGAGCACGCAGACGATGTATGACATCATCGACGCCGTCGAGCCCTATATGCCGAAGGACAAAACGCGCTATCTCATGGGGGTCGGCACGCCGTCGAACATCATTGAGGGCGTCGCCCGCGGCGTGGACTTCTTCGACTGCGTCATGCCCGCGCGCAATGCGCGCCACGCGAAGCTCTTCACCTGGGAGGGCGCCATCAATCTGAAGAACGCGAAATACGAGCGCGACATGCAGCCTATCGACCCGGCCTGTGACTGCCCGGTCTGCCGCCGCTATTCCCGCGCGTACCTGCGCCATCTGTTCAAGGCAGAAGAAATGCTGGCCATGCGGCTTTCCGTCATGCACAATCTGTATTTTTACAACAAGCTGATGGAGCGCATCCGTCAGGCTCTGGACGAAGGCCGGTTCGAGGAATTCCGCCGGACATACTCCGAGCGGCTCGACCGCCGCATCTAAAAAAATTCAAAATATTTTCCTTGCATTGAGAGCCGTGTGCCTGTATAATAAAAACAATGTGAAAAATTGGAGGAAAATCCTATGGACTACAGCATGATCCTTATCCTTGTCGTTATGGTCGCGGTGTTCTACTTCATGATCATCCGCCCCGAGAAGAAGAAAAAGAAGGAAGAAGAGAACCTTCGCAATTCTCTGAAGGAAGGCGACAAAATCACGACCATCGGCGGCATCGTCGGTAAGATCGTCGACATCAAGGGCGACAACATCGTCATCGAGACCAGCATGGACCGCGTCCGCATGGAGCTGGCCAAGTGGTCTGTTATGACGAACAACACCGCACAGGAGGCTGCGCAGAAGGCCCGCGCCGAGGCGCAGGCTGCCGCCAAGGAGAAGGCCGCCGCCAAGAAGGCCGAAAAGGAACGCAAAAAGAACGAGAAGAAGAACGGCCTGTAAACGGCAATTCCGATCTCAGGATAAAAAGAACCTGCCGCAGCACATGCAGCAGGTCCTTTCTATATTTGGGGGAAACCAAATGGACTATGCAGAGCTGTACCTCTGGGACATCCCGGTCGTCTGGAGCAAGCCGGAAAGCGGGGACCGCGAGCTGATCTCCCTGCGCGACCGCACGCCGCGCATCGCGGCCGAGGGCTGCGACATCGAAGCGCTCATTCACAGCGAGATGGGGCGGCAGATGGTGCTGCAATTTGAAGACTACATCCGCTACGGCGACGAAATGGACCCGGCCTATGTGCAGAAGTGGCACGCGCAGGGTCTGGACAAGCAAGTGATGGGACGCGATGACTTCTATCACCGCTGGGCGCTGTTCACGCCCGTTTCGGCACGAGAAAAAAGCTCACGCCGCTACCCGCTGCTGTTCGTGCTCCACGGGAGTAGCATGCCGATCAACTGGGAGGAGTGCTCCGGTTTTCTGCCCATCGCAGCGCGCGAGGAGCTGATCGTCTGCATTCCGCAGGATCACTCGCTCCAAAATCTCCTGCGTCTGTATGACATTCTGACGCGGGACTATCCGGTCGACCCCGGCCGCGTGTACTGCACGGGCTATTCGCAGGGGAGCGCGCAGACAAATGCCCTGCTGTTCGCCCGGCCGGAGCTTCTGGCTGCAGCCGCGCCGTGCGGATGCCTTGCCGGGCCGTTTTCCATGGGGATGGAGCCGGAAGAGCGCGTGCAGCACGCGGCTCAGGTGCGCGTCCCGATCCTGACCGTCTGCGGCCAGCAGGAGGGCCTGTATCTTGTGCCTTATTACAAGGACGCCCCGCAGTGCGGCATGTATGGCGTGCGCCGCACGAACCCGCGCGGACGGGAGACGGCACGCAACCGCCTGCCGGTGCAGGCCCCGAATGCCGCATGCAAGGTCGAATCACTGAATCTTCGCCTGCGTTCGTGCAACTGCCCCGAGGTCACGCTCGAGGAGGTCCTCGCCTGTGCGGAGAGCGAGGATATCGTCTGCCGCCGCATCGGCATGCCGTTCTCCAAAACCGAGGTACGGCGCATTTACGGCTGCGACCACTACATCGGCACGGTGACGGACCGCTACGGTGACGACACGCTGCAGATCGTCTCCGTGGACAATTTCCCGCATTGGCCCGCGCCGTCCATGGCGGAGCTTGTGTGGGAATTCCTGCGCCACTATTCGCGCGATCCGGAAACCGGTGCTCTGCGGGATGACAGGAAGGCATAAAAAAACCGGGGCGGCAGGACCGCCCCGGTTTCTTACGCTGTTTTACCGCTATCTTACAGGCCGAGCTTCTGCTCGAGCTGTTCTTTGGACTGCGCGCCGACAGCCGCAGCGACGACGGCGTTATCCCGCAGCAGCACGAGCATCGGGATGCTCTGCACACGGAAGGCCTGCGCCAGCGCCGGCTCTTCGTCGACATTGACCTTGCCGACCGCGATCTCGGGATGGGCCGCGGCGATCTCCTCGACGACCGGGGACACCATGCGGCACGGGCCGCACCACTCCGCCCAGAAATCCAGCAGCACGGGCTTGTCCGCCCGCGCGACGAGTTCATCATAATTGGTCGCTGTGATCTTCAGCATGGGATGCTTCCTCCTTTATGGGATCTTTTGTTTTATAGTACAGCATGCAATGGCAGTACCCCTCGAAATTGGGATCCTTCATCTGCTCGCGGAATTCCTTGCAGATGCACTTGTTGTCCTCGGTCTTTTCGAGCCTGCACGGGCAGTAGCCCCCACGGCGGCGAAGCCCCTCGCGGATCTGCGCAACGAGCTCCTTGTCTTCATTCAGACGGATGGCCATATGCGTCGCCTCTTTCTTTTTCGGGGCCGCATCCTTCCAGCGGCTCCTTTCTGATATTCCTATCGTACCACGGCGCGGCGAAGAATCGGTGACGGATTTATGAATTTTTCAGCGCCGCCTGATACTCCAGATATTCGTCATACGTCCCGAGGCGGTCGCAGATCGTGCCGTCCGGGCGGAATTCAATGATGCGGTTCGCCACGGACTGCAGCATCTCGTGGTCGTGGCTGGCCAGCAGGATATTTCCCGGGAAGGCGATGAGGCCCTTGTTCACGGCCTGAATGGACTCCATGTCCAGATGGTTCGTCGGCTGATCGAGCAGGATCACGTTCGCTCCCGAGAGCATCATGCGCGAGAGCATGCAGCGGACCTTCTCACCGCCGGAGAGCACCTTAACGGATTTGAACACATCCTCGCCGGAGAACAGCATCCGCCCGAGGAAGCCGCGCAGATACACGTCATCCTTCTTTTCGGAGAACTGGCGCAGCCAGTCGACAAGCGTCTCGTCGTGGCCGTCGAAATACTCGCTGTTGTCCTTGGGGAAGTAGCTCTGCGACGTGGAAACGCCCCACTTGACCGTGCCCTCATCCGGCTCCAGCTCGCCCATGAGGATCTTGAACATGGTCGTCTGCGCGACCTCGTTCTCGCCGACAAAAGCGATCTTGTCGCCGCGGTTGACGATGAACGAGACCTTGTCCAGCAGCTTCACGCCGTCGACGGTCTTCGAGACGTCCGTCACAAACAGGATGTCCTTGCCGACCTCGCGCTCCTGCGTGAACCCGACAAAGGGATAGCGGCGGGACGAAGCAGGCATCTCCTCGACGCTGAGCTTATCGAGCAGGCGGCGGCGGGCCGTGGCCTGTTTGCTCTTGGCCTTGTTGGCAGAGAAGCGGGAGATAAAGGCCTGCAGCTCGGCGATCTTTTCCTCATTGCGCTTGTTCTTGCTGCGGATGAGGTTCTGCATGAGCTGGCTCGACTCATACCAGAAGTCGTAGTTGCCGACATACATGCGGATCTTTCCGTAGTCGATATCGACGATATGTGTGCAGACGGTATTCAGGAAATGACGGTCATGGCTCACGACGATGACAAGGCCGTTGTCCTCGTAGTCCAGGATGAAATTTTCCAGCCAGTTGATGGACTCAATGTCGAGGTTGTTCGTCGGCTCGTCGAGGAGGATAATGTCCGGCTGTCCGAACAGGGCCTGTGCCAGCAGAACCTTGACCTTGATGCGGCCGTCGGTGTCGGCCATACGGTCGTTGTGCAGCTCCACGGGCACACCGAGGCCCTGCAGGATGCGGCTGGCATCGGACTCGGCCTCCCAGCCGTTCAGCTCTGCGAACTCCGTCTCCAGCTCCGAAGCCAGCAGGCCGTCCTCATCGGAAAAATCGGGCTTGGCATACAGAGCGTCCTTCTGTTTCATGATATCATACAGGCGCTGGTTTCCCATAATGACCGTGTCGAGGATGGTATAGGCATCGTAACGGAACTGGTCCTGCTTCAGGACGGACATGCGCAGGCCCGGCTTGATGGAGATCGTGCCCTTCGTGGAGTCCAGCTCGCCCGAGAGCAGCTTCAGGAATGTGGACTTGCCCGCACCGTTTGCGCCGATCACACCGTAGCAATTGCCGGCGGTAAACTGCAGATCGACATGCTGGAACAGGAACGTTCCGCTATATTGCAGCGCAAGATCGCTGATCGTAATCATTGGAATCACCTCGGCAACAGTGTACCACAGATTCTGCAGAAAAGAAAGTGTAAAAAAATTGTGACAGCTCTTGCAAAACACGGAAAAGCGGCTATAATAGGATTTAGCACTCAGGCACTAAGAGTGCCAATACGAAATAAGGAAGTTGATCCATATGGAAAAGAAACAGTTTCAGGCAGAATCAAAACGCCTGCTGGACCTGATGATCAATTCGATCTATACACACCGCGAGATCTTCCTGCGCGAGCTGATCTCCAACGCCTCCGATGCCATCGACAAGCTGGCCTATCAGGCCCTGACGGACGACACCGTCGGCCTGAGCCGCAGTGATTTTGCCATTCATCTGTCCACGGATGAGGGAGCGCGCACGCTGACCGTTTCCGATAACGGCATCGGCATGACCCGCGAGGAGATGGAGGAGAACCTCGGCACCATCGCTCACAGCGGTTCACTCCGCTTCAAGAAGGAAATGGAGAAGAGCGACGATATCGACATCATCGGTCAGTTCGGCGTCGGCTTCTATGCCGCATTCATGGTCGCCGAGAAGGTCACGGTTATTTCCCGCCGCTTCGGCAGCGACGAGGCCTGGAAGTGGGAGTCCGAGGGCGCAGACGGCTACACCATGGAGCCGTGCGAGCGCGCAGCCGCCGGTTCCGACGTCATCCTGACGCTCAAGGCCGACACGGACGAGGACAAGTATTCCGATTATCTGTCCGAATACCGCCTGCGCAGCCTTGTCCGTAAGTATTCCGACTACATCCGCTATCCGATCCGCATGGAGGTCTCCAGCCAGAAGCTCGTGAACGAACCGAAGGAGGGCGAGGAGCCGAAGTATGAGACCGTCCGCGAGGAGCAGACGCTCAACTCCATGATTCCGATCTGGCAGAAGGCCAAGAAGGATGTCACGGAGGAGGAGTACAACAACTTCTATCACGAAAAATTCTTCGACTACGAAAAGCCGCTGAGCGTGCTGCACTTCGGCGTCGAGGGCGCCGTGACCTATAAGGCCCTGCTGTATATCCCGGCGAAGGCTCCGTATGACTTCTACACCCGCGACTATAAGGCCGGTCTGCAGCTTTATTCCTCCGGCGTGCTCATCATGGAAAACTGCGCCGACCTGCTGCCGGAGCACTTCCGCTTCGTCCGCGGCGTGGTCGACACGCAGGACCTGAGCCTGAACATCAGCCGCGAGATGCTGCAGCACACGAGAGAGCTGAAGGTCATCGCCGCCAACCTCGAAAAGAAGATCAAGGCCGAGCTGGAGCGCATGCTGAAGGACGACCGTGAGAAATATGAGACATTCTATGCCGCCTTCGGCCGCCAGCTGAAGTTTGGCCTCGTTTCGGACTACGGCATGCACAAGGACCTGCTGCAGGATCTCGTGGAGTTCCGTTCCGACAAAGAGGGGAAGGACATCACGCTCAAGGAATACTGCGACGCCATGCCCGAATCCCAGAAGCACATTTACTTTGCCACCGGCGACAGCGCAGCGCGCCTTTCGCAGCTTCCGCAGACCCAGCTGCTGCGCGAGCGTGGCTTCGACGTGCTGCTCATGACGGAGCAGGTCGACACGTTCATTCCGCAGACGCTCAATACCTACGCCGAGCATGAGTTCCGCAACATTCTGACCGACGACCTCGACCTTGCGACCGAGGAGGAGAAAAAAGCTGCCGAGGAGAAGGCCAAAGCCTTCCAGTCCGGCGTGGACTTCCTGAAGGAGAGCCTCGGTGAGAAGGTCAAGGACGTACGCGTTTCGACGGAGCTGGGCAGCCATGCCGTGACTATGGTCCCGGACGGCGGCATGAGCTTCGAGATGGAGAAGTACATGCACACGGTCGACCCGTCGTCCGATTATCACTGCGGCCGCATTCTGGAGGTCAACCCGGAGCATCCGCTGCTGCAGCGTCTGTCCGAGAGCAGGGAATCCGATCCGGAACGCGCCAAAAAGCTGGCTGAGCTTCTCTACGATCAGGGCCTGCTGATGGCAAACCTCCCGCTCGAAGACCCGACGGCCTATACGGATCTCGTCTGCGAGCTGATCGGCTGAGCCAAGTCCATCTCTGCGTAAAGCGCGAAACAGAATATGCTCCCTCTATGAGAGACAGTGAAGTAAAGATCACCATCCTCATATGGGGAGCATTTCTATGCCGCACACGGAAAAGCTGCGCGCAGCCGCATCCCGGTCTTATCCATCCCGCTCCGGGAAAAACGGCTGCAGCTCCTGCCACAGGCCGATGGCGCAGCGGCAGCCATGTGCCGCTGCGTGCGCCAGCTTCTGCCGGAGCGACTCCGGCGTGTCAAAGTAGCGCAGGCCTGCTGGGCTTTTCTCGCAGCTGCACAGCGCGGCCGGGAGCATGCCGCCGGGATAGGGGAGCGGCGGGGCCGGAAGCTCTGCCGCCCACGGCGTCAGCTCCAGCGCCCAGCCGTTCGGGAAGCGCCGCTCCGCCGACCGGACAAAGCCGTCCCATGCATTGCAGGGCCGCAGGCAGGAGAGGACCGGCAGCGCTTCCGGCGCAAAGGCGTGATAAGCCGCGGGCAGCAGCATCGGGGCATTCCCGAGCCGCCGCTGCAGGCCCTGCGCCACGGCGCGGTGCACGGGGCCGGGCGTGCGCAGAAAATCCAGACAACACCCCCCGCCGCACCGGGCCGCAAGCCGGTCCAGCGTCTCCTCCGGAACGCGCTGCGGCAGGACGGCGTCGTCGATGACGGCCATATGCCCCTGCAGCGGGCACGCCGGGATGCGGGCCCCGCCATCCGGCAGAAAGCCGAGGCCGAGCACGGCGGCCCGGCCGGTAAATGTTGCAATTTCTTTACAATTTGCCGCCAAATACACCGGAACAGGCAATAGACAAACCTCCCCCTGCGTGCTATAATAAGGAGGACCCTGTTCAGGGGAACCTCAGAATCAACCTATGGAATACCCGAGGAGAATATGCTGTCATTTTTACCTGACTTCATTTTCCAAACCATCACGCAGATCCGCCCGGCGTTTCTTCGTGAGCATGGCATCCGCCTCCTGCTGATGGACTTCGACAACACCATGCTTCCCTACACGACGGACCGGCCGGAGCAGCCGCTTCTGGACTGGATCGCCGGGATGCAGGATGCAGGCATCACGCTTTGCATCGTCTCCAACAGCCACAAGCAGCGCGTGCCGCATTTCTCGCAGCAATATCACGTTCCCTGCGTGACGCATGCCGCCAAGCCCGGCACACGCGGCATCCGGGAGGCCATGGCCCGCTACGGAGCCGCTCCGCAGCAGACCGCACTCGTGGGCGACCAGATCTATACCGATGTGCTCGGCGCAAAGCGCGCCGGGATCACGGCGATCGCCGTGCGATCCATTCATAATCATACCGTCTGGCTGAAGCTGCGGCACCTGCTGGAGCTGCCGTTTCTCGCCATGGCGCGAAAAAGGAGAGTAGAAACATGACCAATCTGGAAAAATACCGTTCTCTGCTGCACGACGGTGTGCAGGGCCTTCTGCTGACCTCGCGCTACAGCCGCATGTATGCGGCGGAATTTGACATCGCCGAGGGCGTTGCCGTTGTCTCCGCGCAGGGCGCTCGCTATTTCACCGACAGCCGCTACATCGAGTCCGCGCAGAAGAACCTCAAGGGCTTTGAGGTCGTGGAGATCGGCCTGAACAATCCGATGATGCAGGCGCTGAAGACCACGCTGGACGAGTTCGGCGTGGAGACGATCGGCTTTGAGGACGAATATCTCACCGTCGCAGAGCTCAACGGCTTTGAGGCCGCGCTTCCCGTCAAGTTCGTTCCGCTGCAGAAGGAGATCAACGCCTTCCGCGCCAGCAAGGAGGACTGGGAGCTTGCCCGCATGCGCAAGGCGCAGGAGATCACGGATCGCGCCTTCACCGAGGTCTGCACTCGCATCCACACCGGCATGACCGAGAAGGAGCTCGAGGCCGAGCTGATCTACTGCCTGTATAAGAACGGCGCAGAGGGCCTGTCCTTTGACCCGATCGTCGTCTCCGGACCGAACACGAGCATGCCGCACGGCGTCGCCGGGAGCCGCGTCCTGCAGGACGGCGACTTCGTGACCATGGACTTCGGCGTGCTGTATCAGGGCTACTGCTCCGATATGACCCGTACCGTCGCCCTCGGCCATGCGACCGAGGAGATGCGTAAGGTCTACGACACCGTCCTGCGCGCCCAGCTCGCCGGTATTGCGGCCAGCCACGCAGGAGCGAGCGGCAAGAGCATCGACGGCGCTGCCCGCGACATCATCACGGAGGCCGGCTACGGCCCGTATTTCGGCCACAGCTATGGCCACAGCCTCGGTCTCGAGATCCACGAAGCGCCGAATTGCACCCCGCGCAACGAGAACCCGATCCCTGCCGGCGCTGTGTGCTCCGCAGAGCCGGGCATCTACATTCCGGGCAAATTCGGCGTCCGCATCGAGGATGTCGTGATCTTCCGCGAGGGCGGCTGCGAGGTCATCACGCACAGCCCGAAGGAGCTGACCATCCTTTAAGCGGTGATAACTCAGAGAAATTTGCCGAAAGACTTGAATTTCTTTGACAAATCGGTTAAAATAGAAACGCATTTTTTTACCTTCGGAACAGATATGGTATTCGAGAGGAACACAGGAGGATAAACCAATGATTTCAGTCAGTGATTTCCGGAACGGCGTTACGTTTGACATGGACGGCAAGGTGATGCAGATCATCGAGTTCCAGCACGTCAAGCCCGGCAAGGGCGCAGCCTTTGTCCGCGTCAAGATGCGCAATGTCATCACCGGCGGCGTTACCGAGACGACGTTCAACCCGAACGACAAGTATCCCACCGCTTACATCGAGCGCAGAAAGATGGACTATTCCTATAACGACGGCAACCTGTATTATTTTATGGATCCGGAGACGTTCGAAATGACGCCGGTCGACGAGAACATTCTCGACGCCAGCTTCAAGTTTGTCAAGGAGAACGACCAGTGCACGATCCTGTCCTACAAGGGCAGCGTGTTCAGCGTCGAGGCTCCGAACTTTGCCGATCTCGTCGTCACGAAGACCGAGCCGGGCCTTGCAGGCAACACCGCCACCAACACGCTGAAGCCCGCTACGCTTGAGACCGGTGCCGAGGTCCGCGTGCCCCTGTTCATCAACGAGGGCGACAAGATCTCTATTGATACCCGCACGGGCGAATATCTGGGCCGCGCCAAGGGCTGATCCGGCCCACATCTGGAAAGGAGAACGCTATGAATCTCTCTGAAAAGTCCGCATATCTGAAGGGCCTGATGGACGGCCTGAAGCTGGACCAGGAGGCCCCCGAGGGCAAGATGATCTCCGGGATCGTCGAGCTGCTGCAGGAGGTCACCGGTGCAATTGGCGATCTGCAGGAAAATGCCGAGGCTGTCTCGGATGAGCTCGATGAGATTGAGGATGATCTCGACGCCATCGAGGATTACCTGATGGACGACGATGATGAAGAGGACGGCTTCATGGACGACGACGGCGAAGACTTCGACTATGACGACGACACCATGTATGAAGTGACCTGCCCGAAGTGCGGCGAGGTCCTCCATCTGGACGAGGAGACGCTCCTCAACGATTCCGTCGACTGCCCGAAGTGCGGCGAGCCGCTCGAGTTCGAGTTCGACGAGGACGACGGTCTCTGATCCTCATACGCAAAACGCAGGCGCGAAGCAGATCCCTCTGCTCCGCGCCTGTTTGCACATCGGGCTGTACTGCGGCATAGTCTGGCCGGGAGGTGAGTGCCATGCGGCAGCGGCTTGAGCGGCTTCTTTGCGTCAAGTCTCTTGTGACGATCGCCCTGACCGTCGTATTCTGCAGGCTGGCCGTGACGGGCGCAGTCAGCGCGCAGCAGTTCCTCACGATCTTTACGGTCGTGATCTCGTTTTATTTCGGCACGCAGGTGGAGCGGCGTTCGACCGGCGGCTGAATACAGCAAATCCCCGGCCGTCCGAGGGGGATGGACGACCGGGGATCCGCTACAGAAATGAGAGAGGGGAAAATAAAAAGAGAGATAAAAATGAAAAGATGGACCAGTAAGCCCGTTACCGCGGCAGGTTCGGTATCGTTCTTACGAGTATGAGTATACCGGGGACATTTGAAAAATCTATGAACGAAGTCGGAATAAATTGAGAATCCGCAAAATTTGTCGAACGCGCGCAGTCTATCACAGATAATTTGGAGGAGCCTATGAAAAAAGCCTACCTGACCCTTGATCCGCCGCGCGAGCCGGACGGCACCCTCTGCCGCACCGGCCTGCGCCGCTCCGCGCCCGTTGTGCTTCTGCCGGGTGATCCGCAGCGCAGCCGCAAGATGGCCGCGCTGTTCGCAGAGGCCTCGTTTACGGCCCACCGGGGCACATTTGCAACCTATACCGGCAAAACACCGGGCGGCGCGGATATCGCCGTCACAAGCAGCGGCATGGGCTGTGCCTGCGTTGCCGCCGCACTGGAGGAGCTTGCTGCCGCGGGAGCGGAGGCCGTTATCCGTGTGGGCACCTGCGGCGGCGTGCAGCCCGATCTGGCCCCGGGGACCATCGTCATTGCCAGTGGCTGCGTCCGCGGCGAGGGCGCAAGCTATGAGCTTGTGCCGCCGGAATTCCCGGCCGTTGCGGACCCGCTGCTCGTCCGTGCACTGTGCAGCGCTGCGCAGGAGCTGGACGAGCCCGTGCGCGTCGGCCTGTACCGCAGCCACGATGCGTTCTATATGGAGTCCAAGGCCGCCCATCCCGGTCTGCGGGAGCGTATGCAGAAATGGATCGACACCGGCGTACTCGTCGTGGAGAACGAGTCCGGCCTGCTTTTCACCTATGGCCACCTGCTCGGCCTTCGCGCCGCGAGCATCTGCGTCGCGCTCGGCTCCATGTTCGCAGACCCGAACGCCAACGTCTACGGAGCCTATGCCGACCCGGAGCATCTGGCGCGCCGGATCGAAACTGCCACGCGCATTGCCATGCGCGCAGCCGAGCAGCTGGAGGGAACGAAATGAGCTTTGGAAGTCAGAAACTTGTCCATACCGACGGTACGATGCACCACCTCGGCATCGATGCCGTGACGCCGCGCGTCATCCTTGTGCCGGATCCGCAGGAGGTCCCGCTCTATGCCGCGCTGCTGGAGGGCCCCGTGCAGCAGGGCTGCTATCGCGAATATGCGACCTGGCGAGGCATATGGCGCGGCGAACCGCTCACGGTGATGAGCTGCGGCTTCGGCTGCATGCCCATGGCCATCGCCGTGGAGGAGCTGCACCATCTCGGCGCGGAGTCCCTCATCAAGATCGCGGCCTGCCCCGCCATCCAGCCGGAGCTGGAGCCGGGCACGCTGCTGGCGGCCTCGGGCGCGGTCCGCGGCGAGGGCGCGACGCGCGAATACATCGACCCGTCCTATCCCGCCGTGGCGGATATGCCCCTGCTCGGCGCGCTGCTGAGCTGCGGCGTACCCGATGCAGGCCTGTTCCGCAGTCACGACTGCACCTCGCTTGAGACGCCGTGGGCCCCCGGCGGCCCGGCGCGCATTGCCCGCTGGGCAGAGCTTGGCGTCAGTGCGCTGGACGGCGAGACGAGTGCCCTGTTCGTGCTGGTCTCCATTCTCGGCATACATGCGGCCTCGCTGGCCTATCTTGCAGAAAACTATGCAACCGGTGCAGCCGCCCCGATGGACGCACAGGCTCGTGAGCGGCTGTTCACGGCTGCGGCGGAGGCACTGCGATGCTGCTGATCCGCGGGGCAATGCTCCCCGATTTCGAAACAGGAACGACCACGCAGGCCGACGTCCTCATCCGGGACGGCCGCTTTGCGGCGATCGCACCCCATCTGGAGGCCGATTGCCCCATTGTCGAGGCATCTGGTCTTCTGATGCTGCCCGGCATGGCTGATCTGCACACGCACATGGTGCAGAGCCTTACGCAGGGCCCGCTCGACGACCTGAACATCACGCAGTGGCTCACGCGCATGCTCCGGGCGCAGTGGTCGCTCACGGAGGACGAGTGGTACTATGGCGTGCTGCTCGGCTGTCTGCGGAGCATCCGCTATGGCGTGACGGCCATCAATGAAATGACCTACTATCCGCACATCGACGCTGTTGTGCAAGCCTATCAGGACGCCGGTCTGCGCGTGACCTTCGGCATCGGCGCGACGGATATCGCCGAGAACGACCAGATCCGCGTCACGCCGGTGGACGAATGCCTGCGGCAGGCGGAGGAGCTGTACCACAAATGGCACGGCAGGGGACTGCTGCGCACGGCTGCCGTGCCGCAGGGACGTCCGGCCTGCACGCCGGAGCTAATGCGGGCCCTCAAGCAATTTGCGCGCGAGCGCGGCCTGCTCTACCACACACATCTCGCTGAGGGGAAGGCCGAGACGGAATGTATCCGAGCTTGGACCGGCCGCGGAGAGGCGGAGGAGCTGGCGCATCTCGGTGTCCTGGATGAGTCCACGATCCTTGCGCACTCCATCTGGCTCACGCAGGAGGAGATCACGCTGCTGGCACAGTCGCACGCCGTTGTGGCGCACTGTCCCTCGACAAATATGAAGCTGTCGGACGGTGCGCCGCCCATTGCGGAGCTGCTGGCATCCGGCGCGCGCGTCGGCTTCGGCTGCGACGGCGAGGCCTCCAGCGCAAACCGTGACCTGCTGCGCGAGGCTCGGCTCGGCAGCTACCTGCAAAAGGTCCGCACGCTCGACCCGACAGTGCTCCCGGCAGGGCAGTGCTACGCCATGCTGACGGAGCAGGGGATGCGTGCGCTCGGCTATCGAGACGTCGGCCGTATTGCAGAGGGCTGGCAGGCGGATTTCTCCCTTGTGCGGACGGAGACACTGTGCACGGTGAACCGGCGTCGCATTCTGACGAATCTGCTCTATGCCGGAAGCGGCGAGCAGATCGACAGCGTCTATGTGCAGGGCAGGCCGCTTCTCCGGAACGGGCAGTTCGTGCACCGTGATCTGGAGCATATCCTGCAGCGCTGTGAGGAGATCACGGCGCGCATTGAGCGCACGCTGGCATAGCATATTCCCCGGCAGGCCAAAACACACCTGCCGGGGAACCAATTTTCCGGTCTGTGAAAAATAGGGCTTGATTTTTTCAGATCCTGTGCTATAATATTCGTGCTACGGAGGCTTAGCTCAGCTGGTTAGAGCGCCTGCTTCACACGCAGGAGGTCGATGGTTCGAGTCCATTAGTCTCCACCAGGATATAGAAACCCGAACGTTCCCGATTATGGGATGGTTCGGGTTTTCTGTTTTATCGATCCTCGCCAAAATCGCCGGACTCATCGATGAAAGCTCAGCTCTCTCAGATCTATATGCAGAATACCTTGTGACAGTCGGCAGGGTCTTTGTCCCATTTTTCAGTATTCATTATTCATTAATATACGCAGAGTCCCCTCCGCACCGTTCTGATGCGGAGGGGACTCTGTTTCTCATTAGAGCAAACCGGCTCAGGCGCCAGCGGCCCGCACGGTGCGCTGCGTTCTGCGGTTGAGCAGACCGCCGAGCACCATCACAAAGGCGAACACGATGAGATACCAGAAGCACCCCATACCGTGGCTGACGAGACAGGCAATGACCATGAAGACCGAGCCGCAGATGGCAAGGATCGGCAGAATATAGTGCTGCCAGACGGAGGTGCCCTTCTGCTTGCGGATCCACTGGATGAACACCGGAATATAGAGCGCATAGATCGTGATGATCGGCAGCTCCGTCGGGTCAAACAGGAAGGGGACGCTCTCGAAGATCGTGCCCGTGAAGACCGTCTTGTGGCTCCAGGTGCCCGCGAGGTTGGACAGGTAGAAGTACAGACCCCAGAAGCCGCACAGCAGCAGGCCCATGACGGCGGAGTTGTTGGGCATATTCGTGTGCTCATCGACGCGGGAGAACATATGGGTGGCCGGGCCTTTGCCGCGCGCTGCAACGGAATAGACGCCGCGGCAGCAGGCGAGCATCAGACCGTTCATCGTGCCGATGCAGGAGATGGCGATGAAGAGGTTCAGGAAGTTGCCGATGACATTGCCAAAGATGTTCGTAAAGGCAACGGTCGCGCCCTTTTCGATCAGCTCCGCGTTCGATGCACCGCCAGTCACGCCGATGTAGTACAGCAGGTAGGTAGCAATGACGATGATGCCGCCGAGCGTGAGCGCCTTCGGCAGGTTGCGCTTCGAATTCTTCAGCTCGGAATTGATGGTCGTTGCAATGATCCAGCCTTCGTAGGCGAACGACGTTGCGCAGACAGCTGCAAAGAGAATGCTGCCCTTGCTGCCCGCGACGGCAAGGGGAGGCGCAACGAAGTTCTCCGTCAGCTGGCCGGAGACAAGACCGGCGATGACGCCGACGATCGCCATGATGCCGAGCGGGATGAGCTTAATGACCGTGGTGGACGCCTGGATCTTACCGGCGAGCTTCGGGGAAAGCGCGTTGACAGCGTAGGAGCAGCAGAGGTAGAACAGCATGAGCGCGATGCACTCCGGGCCGACCACAACGCCGCCCTCGTTGATGTGGATGAGCAGCGGCATATTCGGGAACATCGTCGTGAGGAACACGAGTGTATAGCGGGCGGAGAGCCAAGCCAGAGCCGCCGTCAGGGACGGATAATAGATAGTGGACAGGAACCAGCCCATATAATAGCCGTATTTCGGGCCGACCGTCGCTTCGGCATAGTCCACGATGCCGTTGACCTTTTCATATTTCTGGGACATACCGGCGAATGTGAGGATGCAGGCGAGCATGATCGCGCCGCCGATGAGCCATGCGATGACGCCGAGCGGCATATCACCGTTTGTGATCTGGAGGATCGTCTGTGCCTTGAAGAAAACGCCGGAACCGATGACAATGCCAACAACCATGCAAATCGCGGTGAAAAGGCCGTATTTGCGTTCCAATTTGTTATTCATGAGAATACTTCCTTCCTGAAACCTGAAATGAGTGGCGCGAATACAAAACGTACCGTCGAACAGAGGGATCAACGAACCGCCGCCTGGCGGTGGAAGGGAAACCGGTCGCAGAGAAAATGATCATCAGAGCTTCGACATTATGTGCAACGGCAATTCCTCCCTTGGTGTGGGCAATCTTTCTGATGGCATCATATCATGAACAAAAAACGATGTCAAGAGGATATATTTTTTGGACAACTTTAACATATAATGGGAAATCATCCACAAGTTACAAGTGTTACAAATCCTTTCTGTTTTAAAATTGCGGATTTTCCGGATACAATGCGGAATTTCATTCATTTGGAGTTTTGTCCATGAGCGGCGGACGTGAAAAATTTCTCCGTTGACAAACGGTCCGTTTCATGGCATGATGATGGGGAGGCGGCGGATCAGCCGCGCGCCCGATACTGTCCGCCAGTCGCCACTGCAGCCCTGCCGCAGGTCGATGACCGGGGTATCCAGAATCACGGCGCTCTGCGCCGAATCATGGAGGTCAGTATGAATCACGAAGAATATCCCCTGAACGTTGCTACCCCGCGCTCCTTTACTTATGTCACGCGGGACATCCCCCGCGTCACCGCCGCGCAGCGCGAACGCGCCCTCAAGGCCACGCACTACAATGAATTTGCCTTCCCCGCAGGCATGCTGACGGTAGACATGCTCTCCGATTCCGGCACGACGGCCATGACCGATGTGCAGTGGTCTGCCATGTTCCTCGGCGACGAATCCTACGGCCGCAACAAGGGCTACTACGTCCTGCTGGACGCCCTGCGCGACTGCTTCGAGCGCGGCAACGATCAGAAGCACGTCATCGATCTCGTCCGCACGAACTGCAAGGACATCGACCGCATGATGGACGAGCTGTATCTGTGCGAATATGAGGGTGGCCTGTTCAACGGCGGCGCCGCGCAGATGGAGCGCCCGAACACGTTCATCCTGCCGCAGGGCCGCGCCGCAGAGGCCGTCCTGTTCGAGCTCGTGCGCAAGATCCTCGGCCAGCGCCATCCCGGCAAGGTCTTCACCATTCCCTCGAACGGTCACTTCGATACGACCGAGGGCAACATCAAGCAGATGGGCTCTATCCCGCGCAACCTCTACAACAAGGAGCTGCTCTGGGAGGTCCCGGAGGGCGGCACCTATGAAAAGAACCCATTCAAGGGCAACATGGACACCGAAAAGCTCGAGGAGCTTATCGTAAAGCTCGGGCCGGAGAACGTTCCGCTCGTCTACACGACTATCACGAACAATACGGTCTGCGGCCAGCCCGTCTCGCTTGCCAACCTGCGCGAGAGCAGCCGCATTGCCCACAAATACGGCATCCCGTTCATGCTCGATGCCGCGCGCTGGGCCGAGAACGCCTACTTCATCAAGGTCAATGAGGAAGGCTGCGCCGACAAGTCCATTGCGGAGATCGCAAAGGAAATGTTTGCCTGCTGCGACGGCTTCACGGCCTCGCTGAAGAAGGATGGCCACGCAAACATGGGCGGCATTCTGGCCTTCCGCGACCGCGGCCTGTTCTGGAAGAACTTCTCGGACTTCAACGAGGACGGCACGGTCAGAAACGATGTCGGCATCCAGCTCAAGGTCAAGCAGATCTCCTGCTACGGCAACGACTCCTACGGCGGCATGTCCGGCCGCGATATCATGGCGCTGGCTGCCGGTCTGTATGAGTGCCAGAACTTCGACTATCTCGACCAGCGCGTCAAGCAGTGCGAATATCTGGCGCAGGGCTTCTACAAGGCCGGTGTCAAGGGCGTCGTCCTGCCCGCAGGCGGCCATGGCGTCTACATCAACATGGATGAATTCTTCGACAACAAGCGCGCGCCGGAGAGCTTCGCGGGTCAGGGCTTCTCCATCGAGCTCATCCGCCGCTACGGCATCCGTACGGCAGAGCTTGGCAACTACTCCATGGAGTACGACCTCAAAACCCCGGAGCAGAAGGCGGAGGTCTGCAATGTCGTCCGCTTCGCCATCAACCGCAGCCAGCTGACGCAGGAGCACATGGACTATGTCATCGCCGCCGTGAAGGCGCTGTATGAGGACCGCGAGTCCATTCCGAACGTCCGCATCGTCAAGGGCCACGATCTGCCGATGCGCCATTTCCACGCCTTCCTTGAGACCTATCCGAACGAATAATGAAAACAGCGGCGAGCGGCAGGTTTCCCTGCCGCTCGTTATATCATGCACTGCACCGGCGCAGCCGGTGCAGTTTTATGTTAAGTACAGGATGAGGTGCAGCGCTCACATGCTGTTCCGCGCCTGCGGCAGACGCCGCAGAGATAGGAGCGGAAGAGCTGCACGTCTTTTTTCTTCATGCCGCTCTGCAGGCAGATGAATTTCAGCGATACAAAGGTCTCCGGGTGCAGCGGCACGGCCGACACGCCGTAGTAGGATGCGAACGACTCCGGCCCGAGCACGACGCCCATGCCGTCGCGCACAAGGCGCATGTTCGTCTCGATGCCGTCGGAGCGGTAAACACGGCTGAGAGAAATGCCATATTCCTGGCAGGTGCGGCGGAGCATGCGGTCTTCTGCGGAGTTTTCAAGGCCGGAGATCATGTTGCAGCCCTGCAGGTCGCCGAACGACAGCCAGGGGAGGGACGCACGGGGATCGTCCGGCGACATGAGCACGCACTGGCGCTCCTGCACAAGGTCGCAGACGAACAGGGAAGGGTCGCCCTCCTCTCCGGCGGGCAGGCGGTCGAGCGCCAGATCGATGGAGCCGTCGCGCAGACCCGCCAGCACATCGAGCCCGGCCTCCGTGACGAACGTCACATCGATCTCGGGGTGGCTGTCAAAATAGCGCGCAATGTCCTGAAACAGCCGGTTGGAGTACACACGCGCGCCCATACCGATGCGCAGCCTGCGCCCGCGCCGTCCGTCCGGCTTGACGGCGCTGCAGAGCCGCTGCCACTGCTCTGCGACCGGCCGGGCCTCCCGGCAGAACGTCTCGCCCGCTGCCGTCAGCGTCAGCCCGCGGGGCGTGCGGACGAACAGGGGATAGCCAAGCTCGCCCTCGAGCCGCTGGATCTGCTGCGACAGCGCCGATTGGGAAATAAACTGCCGCTCTGCGGCCGCCGAAATGCTGCGGCAGTCCGCAATCTCCAGCACATAGAGCACCTGCGCGATCGTCATAGGCACATTCCCCCTCCTTCATGCTATAAGCAAATCTAATATCGTTATTATATTATCGTGTTTTACAATTTTCAAGTCTTTGCATAAAATTAATTTGTACGAATTGCGTAGAAGCACTTCGCAGAAAGGTGGTAATCGCATTGGATCGAATTCTGTTCTCCGGCAACGAAGCCATTGCGCGCGGCGCCTATGAAGCCGGCGTAAAAGTCTGTTCCGCTTATCCCGGTACCCCCAGCACGGAGGTATTCGAGGCGCTGCCCCAGTATCGTGATTCGCTTTACTGTGAGTGGGCGCCGAACGAAAAGGTCGCGACGGAAGTGGCCTACGGCGCGAGCCTCGCAGGTGTGCGCAGCCTCTGTGCGATGAAGCATGTCGGTGTCAACGTTGCGGCAGACCCCATTTTCACGGCTGCCTACAACGGCGTCGGCGGCGGCTTCGTCATTGTCTCCGCAGACGATCCCAGCATGCACTCCTCCCAGAACGAGCAGGATAACCGCCACTATGCCCGCGCAGCGAAGCTGGCCATGGTCGAGCCGTCCGATTCGCAGGAATGTCTGGACTTCATGCGTGAGGCCTACCGCATTTCCGAGCAGTTCGACATTCCCGTGCTCTTCCGCACCACGACGCGCGTGGCGCACTCCAAGAGTATCGTGACATTTGGCGAGCGCGAGGAGCAGGAGGCCAAGCCCTATGCCCGCAATACGCGCAAGAACATCGCCTCCCCGGCAAACGCCTTCCTGAACCACCCGAAGCTGGAAAAGACGCTCGAGGCCCTTGAGGCCTACGGCTGCACGTCCCCGCTGAACCGGATGGAGCTGAACGGCACCAAGATCGGCGTCATCTCCGCCTCCATTGCCTATGAATATGCGAAGGACGCCTTCCCGGCAGACACGTCCTTCCTGAAGCTCGGCCTGACGAATCCGCTGCCGATGGACCTCATCCGTTCGTTCGCAGAGAAGGTCGAGAAGCTCTACATCATCGAGGAGCTCGACGATTTTATGGAATCCCAGATCCGCGCGGCCGGTATCGCCTGTGAGGGCAAGAGCCTGACTGGCAAGCTCTATGAGCTGAATCCGCAGCTTCTGAAGGAGCGCATCTTCGGCCGGAAGGCCGAGACGGTCGACGTCGGCGTCTCCGCCGTGTCCCGTCCGCCCGCACTGTGCCCGGGCTGCCCGCACCGCGGCTTCTTCTACACGATGTCCCGCCACAAGGACTTCGTGATCTCCGGCGATATCGGCTGCTATACCCTCGGCGGCTCCGCGCCTTTGAGCGCGCTGGACAGCGTCGTGTGCATGGGCGGCGGCTTCAGCATCGGCATGGGCATGTCCAAGGCCTTCGAGCTGACCGGCCAGACGGACCGCAAGGTCTTCGGCGTCATGGGCGACTCGACGTTCTTCCACAGCGGCATGACCGGCGCGGCCGAGATCATCTACAACAAGGGCAACCTCATCCCCGTCGTGCTCGACAACTCCATCACCGGCATGACCGGTCATCAGGAGAACCCCGGCAGCGGCCGCAACCTGCAGGGCGACATCGCCGAGGCCCTGAAGATCGAGGACATCCTCGCCGCCTACGGCTACAAGAACATTTACATCGTCGATCCGCAGGATCTTGAGGCCATGGAGCAGGCCGTGCAGAACGCGCTTACCTCCGAGGTCCCCGCCGCCATCATCACGCGCCGCCCGTGCCTGCTCATCAAGCGCATCAAGCACAACATCGGCCAATGCGTGGTGGACGAGGAGAAATGCGTCGGCTGCAAGCGCTGCCTGAAGGTAGCCTGCCCGGCCGTCACCATCCGCGACAAGAAGGCCCACATCGATCCGAACCAGTGCGTCGGCTGCACGGTCTGCGCGCAGGTCTGCCCGAAGGGCGCCATTTCCAGAAAGGAGAACTGAGCCATGAAAGCAACAAAGAGCGCACTCCTTGTCGGCGTCGGCGGTCAGGGCGCCATCCTGACGGCCAAGGTCCTGGTCAACGGCCTGATGAAGGCGGGCTACGACGTCAAAATGTCCGAGGTCCATGGTATGAGCCAGCGCGGCGGCAGCGTCTCCACGCAGGTCCACTGGGGTGAGAAGGTCCATTCTCCCGTCATCGGCAAGGGCGCGGCGGACATCATCGTCGCGTTCGAGAAAATGGAAGCCGTCCGCTATGCGGATTATCTGAAGCCCGACGGCGTTGCCGTCATCAACGATTACGAGATCGCATCTTCGAGCATTGCCGCCGGTCTGTGCGAGTATCCCGACGGCTGTCTCGAGGCCATGCAGCAGCATTTTCGCTGCCATGTGCTCAAGGCGGGCGAGATCGCCGAGCAACTCGGCAATGCCAAATGCATGAACATCGTGCTCTTCGGCTCCATGGCCAAGGCGCTCGGCATGGACGACATCGACTGGGAAGCCGTCATCGCCGAGACCGTCCCGCCGAAATTCCGCGAGCTGAACCTGCGCGCCTACCGCGCCGGGCATGATGCCGTGCAGCTTTAAGATCGGAGGAACCATGATCCACAGCTTTACCGAGCTTCGGGAAAGGGCCGGCGCAGTCCGGCCCCAGACCGTTGCCGTTGCGTGCGCGCATGACGCGCACACCCTCGAGGCCGTGCTCCACGCCGCGCAGGAGGGCATTCTGAACTATCTGCTCATCGGCCACCCGGAGGAGATTCTTTCCATCGGCCGCAGCCTCGGCCACGCCATCGCGCCGGAGGCCGTCATCCCTGCTGCGACGGACGAAGAGGCGGCCGCCATCGCCGTTTCTCTCGTGCGCGAAGGCCGCGCAGGCTTCCTGCAGAAGGGCCTGATGCAGACGGCGACCATTCTGAAGGCCGTCGTCAACAAGCAGACCGGCATCGGCCTTGGCCGCCCCATGTCCCATGTGGCGCTGCTGGAGCTGCCGGGCTACCCGAAGCTGCTCGGCGTGACGGACGGCGGCATGATCCCGAATCCGGATCTGGAAGGGAAGAAGGCCATCGCCCACAACGCCGTCGCCATGTTCCACGGCCTCGGCTATGAGCGCCCGCTCGTCTCCGCCGTCTGCGCGGCCGAAAATGTCAGCCCGAAGATCATCGAGACCGTCGATGCGGCGGCATTGAAGCAGGCCGCACTCGAGGGCGCGTTCGGCCCGTGCTATGTGGAAGGCCCCATCTCGCTCGATCTGGCCCTCAGCCGCGAGTCCGCGCAGATCAAGGGCTATGAAAGCCCCGTGACCGGCGAGACGGATATCCTGCTCGTGCCCGGCATGGCGGCAGGCAACATGATGGTCAAGTCGCTCGTCCTGTTCGCCGGGGCCAGAATGGTCGGCGTCGTCACGGGTGCAAAGTGCCCCATCGCACTCAATTCCCGCAGCGCGAGCTTTGAAGAGAAGTACCATTCGCTGCTCGTCTGTGCACTGATGAGCAGCAGCCGCGAGGAGAATGCAGAATGAAGCTTTTGATCATCAATCCCGGCTCCACCAGCACGAAGCTGGCGCTCTACGACGGGGCGAAGAAGCTTCTGCAGGAGAATCTGGAGCATGATGCCGCTGCACTGCAGCAGTATCATGGCATCGGCGATCAGGTGCCGATGCGTCTGGCCGTCATCCGCGATTTCCTCGACCGCAGCGGCGTGCATCCGGAGGAGCTTGCAGCCGTTATTGGCCGCGGCGGCCTTGTCTTCGGCCTGAAGACGGGCGGCTACCTTGTGAACGAAGACCTGTGCCATGCCCTTGTGGACGACGACCTCAGCCAGCCGCACGCCTCGAACCTTGGCGGCTTGCTGGCCCGCGAGATCGCTGCGCCGCTCGGCATCCCCGCCTATATCTACGACGCCGTGACGTCCGGCGAGCTGACGGACGTCGCCAAGATCACCGGCTTTGTCGACATCGAGCGCCGCAGCTTCTGCCACGTGCTCAACAGCCGCGCCATGGCCCTGCGCTATGCGCGTGAGCACGGCAAGCATTATGAGGAGCTGAACCTTATCGTCGCGCATCTCGGCGGCGGCATCTCTGCCAGCGTGCACCGCCACGGCGAGATCATCGACTCCGTCGGCGACGACGACGGCCAGTTCTCCCCGGAGCGCTCCGGCTGCGTGCCCTCGCTCGGGCTCATCAAGCTCTGCTATTCCGGCAAATATACCTATGAGGAAATGCGGAAAAAGATCCGCGGCCGCGGCGGCATGTATGCCCACCTCGGCACGAGCGACTGCCGCGTCATCGAGCAGATGATCCGCGACGGCGACCGCCACGCCGACCTGATCTTCCAGGCGCAGGCCTATCAGATCGCCAAGGCCATTGGCCTGCTGTCCATCGTGCTCAAGGGCGACTGCGACGCCATCATCCTGACCGGCGGCGTGGCCAACTCCAAAATGCTGACGGAGCGTGTGGAGGACTACGTCAAATTCATCGCGCCGGTCTGCGTCATGCCCGGTGAAAACGAAATGGAGGCGCTGGCCCTCGGCGGCATGCGCATCCTGCAGGGTGAAGAAAATGCCCGCATCTATCATATTTTAAACGGAGTAAATGGAAAGGAGGGGCAGGGATGATCTCGGAGAGCCTTGTCCATTTGGGAGAAAAGAAGTCCGGCATCCGCGAGCTGTTCGAGTACGGTCTCCGCCAAGCAGCCGTCGTCGGAAAGGAAAATGTCTATGACTATTCGCTCGGCAATCCCTCCGTACCCGCGCCTGAGGAGGTCGCCTCCATCATCCGCGAGCTTCTGGAAGGCGACAGCCTTGCCCTGCATGGCTACACACCCGCAGGCGGCGCGAAGGAGGCCCAGCAGGCCGTTGCCGACGATTTGACGCAGCGCAGCGGCGATACGATCCGCCCGGAGAACATCTTCTTCACCTGCGGCGCGGCTCCGGCCCTTGTCGCCGTCCTCCGCGCGCTGGCCGTAGAAGATGCCGAATTCGTCGCAATCGCCCCGTATTTCCCGGAATATCAGGTCTTTGTGTCCTACAACGGCGGCAAATTCGTCGAGGTCCCGCCCGATACGAAGAATTTCCAGGTCGATATCGCCGCTGTGGAGCGCGCGCTCACGCCGCACACGCAGGCCGTTCTGGTCAATTCTCCGAACAATCCCTCCGGTGTGATCTACAGCCGCGAGACACTCACGGCCCTCGGCGCCCTGCTCGAGCGCAAGAGCGCGGAATACGGCCACCCGATCTATATCATTGCCGACGAGCCCTATCGTGAGCTGGTCTATGACAACGCCGAGGTCCCGTATATCCCCGGCATCTACCGCGATACCGTCATCTGCTATTCCTACTCCAAGTCCCTGTCCATGCCCGGCGAGCGTATCGGCTACGTCTGCATCCCCGACAGCGTGACGGACAGTGCCAAGCTGCACGCCGCCGTCGCCGGTGCGTCCCGCGCCTTCGGCCATGTCTGCGCGCCGTCCATGATGCAGCGTGTTATCGCTCGCGCCACGGGTCTGCGTCCCGACCTCGAGGCCTATGACAAAAACCGCCATACGCTCTACAACGCACTGTCGGAAATGGGCTACGAGTGTGTGAAGCCCGAGGGCGCGTTCTACATGATGGTCAAGGCCCCTGGCGGCGACGCCCATGCCTTCTCCGAACGCGCCAAAAAGGAAAATCTGCTGCTCGTCCCGGCGGACAGCTTTGGCTGCCCCGGCTTCTTCCGCATCAGCACCTGCGTCGATCCCGCCATGATCCAGCGGAGCCTTCCCGCATTCCGGCGCGTCCTGCAGGACTAAGGCGGGATGCCCATCTCAATACTGCACCCTCAGCGGCATGGTCCTCGCCGGGCCATGCCGCTATTTCTGATTCCGTATTCCGTATCTTTTCCAATTTTTTGTCGAATTCCTTCCCGCATTTTCTTGACACAATCCGGAAATCATGATAGTATTAGCAAGTATGGAAAGCAGTAAGCCTTGCGCGCTGCGCAAGGGGGTTTCAGCAGTCTTTCCACATGGCGGCAACGCCTTATTGATGGAGTTAAAAGCTCAAATTTTATAAGTTGGTAACTTTATAACCGGTGCGAAAGCACATCAACTTGTGAAACGGTCAATAAGAGTAGTAAAAGTAATCTTTGCTATATAGACTCTGAAACCTGTCATCTTTGTCCTGCTGCGGCGGCGCGCGATCGCGTCCGCCGGGAGTGCGCTATGCGGCAAGTGAGGGGTTCACTTGCCGTTTTTTGATCTTTCCGGGGAAATGGGGGAGCTTCCATGGAAAATAAGCTGAAGCTTTATGGGTTCAATAACCTGACAAAGGCGCTGAGCTTTAACATTTACGACGTCTGCTATGCCAAGACTGAACGCGAGCAGCAGAAGTATATTGCCTATATCGATGAGCAGTATAACTCTGACCGTCTCGTGAAGATCCTGACGAACGTCTCGCAGATGATCGGCGCAGAGGTCCTGAACATCTCCAAGCAGGATTATGATCCGCAGGGCGCTTCCGTCACGCTGCTTTTGGCCGAGGATGCCGCCATCAAGCGCGCGGATAGCCGTCTCGTGCTCGGCCACCTCGATAAAAGCCATGTTACAGCGCACACTTATCCGGAATATCACCCCGAAACCTGCATCGCCACGTTCCGCGTGGACATCGACGTGGAGACCTGCGGGGAGATCACGCCGCTTTCTACTCTGGATTATCTAATCGGTAGCTTCGATTCCGACATCATCACACTGGATTACCGCGTGCGTGGCTTTACGCGTGACGTGTCTGGAAAAAAGCTGTTTATCGACCATGACATCACGTCGATCCAGGACTATATCGACGCCAAAATTCTGGCACGTTACGATGCCATCGACATCAACGTCTATCAGGCGAACCTCTTCCACACGAACATGCTCATCAAAGAGCTGGATCTGCAGAACTACCTGTTCAACGTGGATGCCAACGAGCTTCCGCCTCAGACCCGGCTGGACATCAGCTCCAGTCTGCGGCGCGAAATGATCGAGATCTTCAGCGGAAGGAACATCTATTGATATGGAAAACCAGCTTTCTCAGGCACGCGCGCCGATCTTCGAGGCTTTGCGTGCCTTTTCCAAAGAGCGCGTCGTTCCGTTCGATGTGCCGGGCCACAAGCACGGGAAGGGGAATCCGGAGCTGACGGAGTTCCTCGGACAGGCCACAATGGATGCCGACGTCAACTCCATGAAGCCGCTCGACAACCTCTGCCACCCGGTGTCCGTCATCCACGACGCCGAGGTGCTGGCAGCGCAAGCCTTCGGTGCAGCACATGCTTTCTTCATGGTCAGCGGAACGACCGGCTCCGTGCAGGCCATGATCCTGAGCGTGTGCAAAAGGGGCGACAAGATCATCATGCCGCGCAATGTGCACCGCAGTGCCATCAATGCGCTCGTGCTGTGCGGTGCCGTGCCGGTCTATGTTAATCCGGGCGTCGATCCGCAGCTCGGCATCGCGCTGGGCATGTCGCTTGCCGACGTGGAGCGCGCCATCGAGGCCAATCCGGACGCGAAGGCTGTCCTTGTGAACAATCCGACGTATTACGGTGTCTGCTCTGATCTGCGCAGCATCGTGAAGCTGGCTCATGCGCACGGCATGCGCGTGCTGGCAGACGAAGCTCACGGTACGCATTTTTCGTTTTCGGACGCGCTGCCCGTTTCCGCCATGGCGGCGGGGGCGGATATGGCGGCCGTCAGCATGCACAAGTCCGGCGGCAGCCTGACACAGAGCTCCATGCTGCTCATCGGTCCTGCCATGAGCGAGGGCTATGTCCGCGCCGTGATCAACCTGACACAGACGACAAGCGCATCGTACCTGCTGCTGGCAAGCCTGGACATTTCGCGCCGGAATCTGGCCCTGCGCGGGCAGGAGACCATGGCGCGCGTCGCTGCGCTGGCAGAGTATGCCCGCGCGGAGATCAACGCCATCGGCGATTACGATGCGTTCTCCAAGGAGCGCATCAACGGAACGAGCTTTTTCGACTTCGACATCACGAAGCTGTCCGTCCACACGCTCGGGCTCGGCCTGGCCGGGATCGAGGTCTATGATCTGCTGCGCGACGAATACGGCATCCAGATCGAATTCGGCGACATCGGCAATATTCTGGCCTATGTGTCCGTCGGCGACCGCGAGCGCGAGATCGAGCGCCTCGTCAGCGCCATGGCCGATCTGCGCCGTCGCTTCAGGCGCACCGGCACGGCCGGTATGCTGACGCAGGAATACATTCCGCCGCAGGTCGTGCTTTCCCCGCAGGATGCGTTCTACGGCCGGAAGGTCCGTCTGCCGCTGGAGCAATGCGAGGGCCGCGTCTGCGGCGAGTTCGTCATGTGCTATCCGCCCGGCATCCCCATCCTTGCGCCGGGCGAGCGCATCACGCGCGACGTACTGGACTATATCACCTATGCCAAGGCCAAGGGCTGCAACCTGACCGGCCCGGAGGACCTGCACACCGAATACCTGAACGTGCTGACAAAGGAGTGAGACAATGGAGCTTTGGTTTACGGAGCGGCATACGCCGTATGTGAATTTTTCCATCAAGGTCGAGCGCCAGCTCTATACGGCGCAGAGCGAATTCCAGCGGATCGACGTGTTCGAGTCGCGGGAATTCGGCCGCTTCCTGACGCTTGACGGCTATATGATGCTGACGGAGAAGGACGAGTTCATCTATCATGAGATGATCACGCACATCCCCATGGCCGTCCACCCGAATCCCGAGAACATCCTCGTCATCGGCGCGGGCGACGGCGGCGTCGTGCGCGAGCTGACGCGCTATCAGTCGCCGAAGTGCATCGACCTCGTCGAGATCGACGAGCTGGTCATCGAGGTCTGCCGTAAGTATCTGCCGAAGACGGCCTGCCGCCTCGACGACCCGCGCGTGCATATCCATATTGCGGACGGGCTGAAGTTCATCCGCTCCTGCGAGAACAAATACGACCTCATCATCGTGGACTCCACGGACCCGTTCGGCCCCGGCGAGGGCCTGTTCACAAAGGAATTCTACGGCAGTTGCTATAATGCCCTGCGCGAGGACGGCATCATGGTCAATCAGCACGAAAGCCCGTTCTATGCCGCCGATGCGGCCGCCATGCAGCGTGCGCACAAGCGCATCGTGGAATGCTTCCCCATCAGCCGCGTCTATCAGGCGCATATCCCGACGTATCCGTCCGGCCATTGGCTGTTCGGCTTTGCCTCGAAGAAATACCATCCCGTCACGGACTTCAACCCGACGGCATGGACGCTTCTTGGCCTTTCTACCCGCTATTACAATGCGAAGCTGCACCGCAGCGCCTTCTCCCTGCCGACGTATGTTGAGGAGCTGCTGCGCGATGTGGAGCCGCAATAAGGAGAGATCATTATGGCAAAATTACTGGTCATTGGCTGCGGCGGCGTTGCACAGGTCGCCATTCAGAAGTGCTGTCAGAATGACGGCCTGTTTACGGAGCTCGTGCTCGCCAGCCGCACAAAGGCGAAGTGCGACGCCCTCAAGGAAAAGCTCGCCGGGAAGACGAAGACCGTCATCTCCACGGCCGAGGTCGACGCCGATAACGTCGCCGCGCTGTGTGTGCTCATCCGCGACGTCCGCCCGGATGCCGTGCTGAATCTGGCCCTGCCGTATCAGGACCTTTCCGTGATGGAGGCCTGCCTCGAGTGCGGCGTGGACTATATCGACACCGCGAACTACGAGCCGGAGAACACCGACGATCCCGCATGGCGCGAGATCTACGAAAAGCGCTGCAAGGAGCTGGGCTTCTCCGCCTACTTTGACTATTCGTGGCAGTGGGCCTATGACGAGCGCTTCCGCAAGGCCGGTCTGACGGGCCTGCTCGGCACCGGCTTTGACCCGGGCGTCACGTCCGTGTTCGTCGCCTATGCCAAGAAGCACTATTTTGACGAGATCCACACCATCGACATCCTCGACTGCAACGGCGGCGACCATGGCTATCCCTTCGCCACGAACTTCAACCCGGAGGTCAACCTCCGCGAGGTCTCTGCGCCCGGCTCCTACTGGGAGGACGGCCATTGGATCGAGATTCCCGCCATGTCCATCCACCGCGAGTATGATTTCCCGCAGGTCGGCAGGAAGGACATGTATCTGCTGCACCACGAGGAGATCGAGGCGCTGGCCCGCAACCTGCCGGAGGTCAAGCGCATCCGCTTCTTCATGACATTCGGTCAGAGCTATCTGACGCATATGAAGTGCCTTGAGAACGTCGGCATGCTCTCGACGACGCCGGTCGAATTCAACGGCCAGCAGATCGTCCCCATCCAGTTCCTCAAGACGCTGCTGCCGGACCCGGCCTCGCTCGGCCCGCGCACCGTCGGCAAGACGAACATCGGCTGCATCATCACCGGCGTCAAGGATGGCAAGGAGAAGACCATCTATATCTACAATGTCTGCGATCATCAGGAGTGCTATAAGGAGCTCGGCTGCCAGGCTGTTGCCTATACGACGGGCGTTCCGGCCATGATCGGCGCCGCCATGGTGCTCTCCGGGCAGTGGAGCAAAAAGGGCGTCTACACGACCGACGAGTTCGACCCCGATCCCTATATGCAGATGCTGAATGAATACGGCCTGCCCTGGGTCGTGGAGGAGAACCCCGAGACCGTCGCATGAACACGCCGTATTACCTGATCGACGAGGCCGCTCTGCGCCGGAACCTTGAAATTCTCCGCGGTGTGCGTGAGCGCACAGGCTGCAAAATTCTGCTGGCGCAGAAGGCGTTCTCCATGTTCGCCGTCTATCCGATCATCGCGGAATATCTCGACGGCGCGACGGCCAGCGGCCTTTTTGAGGCCCGGCTGGCGGCCGAGGAGCTGCAGGGCGAAAACCATGTGTTCTCCGCCGCCTACCGCGCCGAGGATATCCCGGAGCTGGCCCGCCTGTGCGACCATGTCGTGTTCAACTCCTGCGCCCAGCTTCGCGCCTACGCGCCGCAGGTCCTCGCTGCCGGGAAGCAGGCCGGCCTGCGCATCAATCCCGAGTGCTCCACACAGGAGGGCCACGCGATCTATGACCCCTGCGGCGAGAAGTCCCGCCTCGGCGTTACCCGGGCGCAGTTCGACCCCGAGGTGCTGCCGCTGCTCAGCGGCCTGCACTTCCACACGCTCTGCGAGCAGGATTCCGATGCGCTGGAGACGACGCTGGACGCCGTGGAGGCACGCTTCGGCGAGTTTTTCCCCGGACTGCGCTGGCTGAACTTCGGCGGCGGGCACCACATCACCCGGCCGGGCTATGACATTCCGCGGCTCGAGCGCTGCATCGACCGCATCCAGCAGCGCTATGGGCTGCAGGTCTATCTGGAGCCGGGCGAGGCCGTCGCGCTGAACGCGGGCGTCCTGCGCTGCACCGTGCTCGATATCGTCGAAAACGCCGGAAAGATCGCCATTCTGGATACGTCCGCCGCCTGCCATATGCCGGATGTGCTGGAGATGCCATACCGCCCGCCGCTGCGCGGCAGCGGCCTGCCGGGGGAAAAGGCCTATTCCTACCGTCTCGGCGGACCGACGTGTCTGGCAGGGGACATCATCGGGGATTATTCCTTTGACCGTCCGCTGGCCGTCGGCGATGTGCTGGAATTCGGCGACATGGCCATTTATTCCATGGTGAAGAACAACACATTCAACGGCATGCCGCTCCCGTCCATCGCGCTTCGCACTTTGGACGGCACGGAGCGCTGCATCCGCAGCTTCGGCTACGAGGATTTCAAGCAGCGCCTGTCATAAATTTTCCGCACCCGCATAGAGTCGAATGGGGGTGTTCGGAATGAAGAACTGGATCAAAACCGCCGGGCTCTATGCGCTGGTCTGCGCGGCGGCGCTGCTGTCTGCGATGGCGCTCTCCCGTGTGGGGAGCGCCGTTGCCGTATTTTCCCGGGAAACCGGGACGACCGTCGTTGTGGATGCCGGGCACGGTGGAGAGGACGGCGGGACATTGTCGTGCACCGGCGTGCGGGAAAGCGGCCTCAATCTGGAGATCGCGCTGCGCGTGAACGACCTGTTTGCCCTCCTCGGGCAGAGGACGCGTATGCTGCGCACACAGGATGTATCGCTGCACGACACAGACGCTGCGACGATCGCGGCGCGCAAGGCGTCCGATATCCGGGCGCGCGTCCGCCTGACGGAGGAAACGCCGAAGGCCATGCTCCTGAGCATTCATCAGAATCATTTTCCGGAGTCAAAATACCGCGGCGCGCAGGTGTTCTATGCCGCCGCTGACGGCAGCCGTGCGCTTGCGGAGCGGCTGCAGACCGCACTTGGAACGCAGCTCGATCCAGACAATCACCGGGCCTGCAAAAAAGCGGGGGAGATCTACCTTCTGAAGCATGTGAGCTGCCCCGCCGTGCTCGTGGAGTGCGGTTTCCTGTCCAACCCGGCGGAGGAGGCCCTGCTGCGCACGCCGGAATATCAGAAGAAGCTTGCGGCAGTTCTGTGCTGCGGCATGCTGGAATTTCTGGAGGAACCCTATGAAAGCTGCTAAGACCGTTTTTCTCTGCTCGAACTGCGGCAACGAGACGCCGCGGTGGCAGGGCCGCTGCCCGTCCTGCGGGCAGTGGAACACGCTGGAGGAATATACCCCGCCGCAGGCCGCCGCGCCGTCCCGCAGCAGTCTCTCCAACCGAACGTCCGCCGCGCGCGGTGTCGGCGTGCAGCCGAAGCGCCTGAACGAGGTGACGAGCGGGGAGGAGCTGCGCTTCGGAACCGGCCTGTCCGAGCTGGACCGGGTGCTGGGCGGCGGCGCGGTGCGCGGGTCGCTCGTGCTCGTGAGCGGCGCACCGGGCATCGGCAAATCCACGCTGCTGCTGCAGATCTGTGCGCAGATCTGCCGGGAGCAGACGATCCTCTATGTCTCCGGCGAGGAGAGCGAGAACCAGCTCAAGCTCCGCGCCGAGCGCCTCGGCGTGCAGTCCGACGCCCTGTGGCTGCTGTGCGAGACGAGTCTGGACGAAATTCTGGCCGCGGCCGAACGTATGCAGCCCGGCCTTCTCATCGTTGACTCCATCCAGACGCTCTACACGGAGGACAAGACGTCCTCGCCCGGCAGCATCGCGCAGGTCCGCGACTGCACTATGCGCCTGATGCAGTATTCCAAGCGCTGCGGCGTGACGGTGTTTGTCGTCGGCCACATCAACAAGGAGGGCGCGATCGCCGGGCCGAAGGTGCTCGAGCACATGGTCGACTGTGTCCTGTATTTCGAGGGCGAGGAGCACACGACCTACCGTCTGCTGCGCGCGGCGAAGAACCGCTTCGGCTCCACAAACGAGATCGGCGTGTTTGAAATGGACGACCGCGGCCTGCGCGAGGTCCCGAATCCCTCGGAGCTGCTGCTGGCCGGGCGGCCGCTCGGCACGCCGGGCACCTGCGTCGCCTGCGTGATGGAGGGCACGCGCCCGGTCCTTGCCGAGGTGCAGGCGCTCGTATGTCAGACGACCTACAACATGCCGCGCCGCACGAGCAACGGCTATGACTATAACCGTGCCGCCATGCTGCTGGCCGTGCTGGAAAAGCGCGGCGGCCTGCGGTTCGGCTCGGCGGACGTCTACCTGAACGTCATCGGCGGACTGCGGCTGGACGAGCCTGCGGCCGATCTGGCCGTTGCCATCGCCGTCGCCTCCGCCGCGCTGGACAAGCCTGCGCCCGACACGCTCGCCGCCATCGGCGAGGTCGGCCTGACCGGTGAGATCCGTGCCGTCAACCAGCTCAATCAGCGCCTGTCCGAGCTGCACCGGCTCGGCTTCACGCGCTGCCTCATCCCGCGCAGCGGCACGCAGAGCCTGCACGCGCCGGAGGGGCTGGAGCTGCTGCGGGTGCGCAATATCCGCGAGGCCATGGCCGTCGCCCTCTAATACGCCTGCGATCGCTCCGGCGGAACCGTCCTGCCGGAGCGACTTTTTGGGCAAAAATGCTGGGATGTGTGCCGGGGCAGCCGGGAAACCGTCAAAATAACAGTAGATTTTTTCTGAGAATTATTGTATGATATTGCTTTGGAAAGAATACTGACGGGAGGGGAATCATATGCCCGGGATCAAATATATCACCCGCGTGCTGCGCGGCGTCCGCTTTGAAAAGCTGAACTATGTCATGGGCGTTGTCAAGCAGAAGAGCGGCCACAGCAAGGCGCGCACATTCTGCGACATTCTCTGGTGCGCGGCGCGCTACGGTGCAGGGTACTATGACTATGTGATGTTCGGCTTCTACGACATGAACGGCAAGCAGCGCGACACCTATCTGACGCGCGTGCGCAACAAAAAAGTCTGCGAGCTGATGAATCAGCCCGGCTATGGTGATGAGTTCGATGATAAGCTCCGCTTCAATGTCCGCTTTGCCGATTTCCTCGGCCGCCGGACGCTGAATGCCGCCGCGGCAACGCCGGACGAGCTGTCCGCATTCCTGCAGGGGCTCGACTGCTTCTTCGCCAAGCCGAGCCGCGGCACCTGCGGCAACGGCATCGAGAAGCTCCGCACGGCGGACTGGCCGGATGCGGAGAAGCTGCTGGCCTATCTGAAGGAAAAGGGCCTCGACGTGCTGGAGGAGCCGCTTGCGCAGCATCCGGATATGGCGAAGCTGCACCCGCAATCCGTCAACACCATGCGCATCGTCACGGACCGTGTCGGCGACACCGTACACATTGCCTATATCGTGCTGAAGATCGGCAGGGGAGACGGCTTCTGCGACAACTCCGGGCAGGGCGGCGTCATCTGTCGCGTGGACGAGAAGACCGGTAAGATCTGCTCCGTCGCAACGGACGATTATTTCAACGTCTACGAGACGCATCCGGACACCGGCATCCGCTTCGAGGGCTATCAGCTCCCGATGGTACAGGAGGCCGTGGCTTTTGCCAGGAAGGCCGCGCTCGTCGTGCCGCAGATCTGCCACGTCGGCTGGGATGTCGCCGTCACGCCGGACGGCCCCGTGCTCATCGAGGGCAACGATTACCCCGGAACGGATCTGTGCCAGCTTGCGCCGCACTATCCGGAGAAGCAGGGCCTCTGGCCGTATTACAAGGAAATTCTGAATATCAAATAAATAGGGAGCATTCGTCATGGAACAAGAGCTGCACCCCAATGCGGGGAAAAACGACATCATTGAGGTCGACGGCGTGCGCTATCAGCGCCTGCCCATCAAGACCCACCTGATCACGGATAAGGACAACATCCTTGACGTGGCCGAGAAGTACGGCAAGCCCGTGCTGTCCAAGCCCGGCGACGTGCTGTTCATCTCGGAAAAGTGCGTGGCCTGCACGCAGCGCCGCGCCATTCCGCTTGCGGACATCAAGCCACGCAAGCTGGCCTATAAGCTCAGCGCCCATGTCACCAAGACGCCGCACGGCATCGGCCTCGGCATGCCCGAGACGATGGAAATGGCCCTGCGCGAGGTCGGCTCGCTGCGCATCCTGTTTGCGGCCGCCATCTCTGTCATCGGCAAGAAGATTTTCCGCAAGAAGGGCTGGTTCTACGCCGTGGCCGGTTACCGCGCCCGCTCCATCGACGGCCCGTGCCACAACACGATCCCGCCGTACAACCACTATGTCGTCCTCGGTCCGCTGAAGCCGGATCAGGTCGCAAAGGACATTGCTGCGCGCGTCGGCTATGACGTCGCCATCGTCGATATCAACGACCTCGAGGGCCAGATCCTCGGCGCTTCCTCCAAGGCCGTGAACAAGAAGCTCTATGCCCGCATTCTGAAGGACAATCCGCTCGGTCAGGACGACCAGCAGACCCCGATGGGCATCATCCGCCGCGTGGACTGATCTCCCGCCTGCACGAAAAACAGCTCCGGCACATAGACTGTGTCGGAGCTGAAATTATGCGTGCGGAGGGGATCGGAATGGACTTTTCCCGGGAAAGGGCGCTGGCCTATGCGCACCGCTGGGCCTTTGGGCGGAATCCGGAGTATCTCGCCTTTGACCGGCTCGGCGGCGACTGCACGAGCTTTGTTTCGCAGTGCCTGCTGGCAGGCGGCGCACCGGAGGACCCGACGCCGCTGTGGGGCTGGTATTACCGCTCCGGGAACGACAAGGCGCCTGCCTGGAGCGGCGTCGAGCCGTTCTGGCGCTTTTTCACGCGCTCCGACCGCGAAGACGGCCTGCGCGGCGTAGAATGCGGCCCCGAAGATCTGCAGCCGGGCGATGTCATCCAGCTCAGCTTCGATGGGCGGCGTTATGCGCACTGCCTGCTCGTTGTGGGAACGGGGCGGCAAATTCTCGTCTGCGCCCACGATGAGGACAGCGATTTCCGCCCATTATCCACCTATGAACGGCAGAAGACCCGCTTCCTTCACTGGATGCTGCCGTCCAGCAGCGCCTTGCCGAGCGCCTCCGGCGAGTGATAGATCGTCTGCGCCCCGGCTGCGCGCAGCTCGGCCTCCGTGCGGAAGCCCCAGCCGACCGTGGCGCAGGGGAGACCGGAATTCCTCGCAGTCTGCAGATCGACCTCGGAGTCGCCGAGATAGATCGCATCGTCCGCCGTGCTGCCGAGCCGCTGCAGTGCCGCGAGGACCATATCCGGCGCGGGCTTTTTGGAACAGGCAGGGGATTCGCCGACCGCAACGTCGATGATGCCGTCAAAATACAGCGTGCGGATGAGCTGCACGGCCGGATCGGCCTTGTTTGAGACGATGGCCATGCGGAAGCCCGCCTGCTGCAGGCGCTGCAGCAGCTCCGGAATGCCGGGATAGGGGACGGTCTTGTTGTGATAGTTTTCGCAGTAGTGCGCCTTCATGCACGCCAGCGCACGCTCGATCTCGGCCTCGGAGCTGCCCTGCGGTACGGCGCGGGTCAGCAGCATTTTCAGACCATTTCCGACAAACCGCCGGACCTCCTCCAGCGAGCGCTCCGGATAGCCATAGGTCCGCAGCGCAAAATTCGTGCTGTCGCGCAGGTCCTCCAGCGTGTTCAGCAGCGTGCCGTCGAGGTCAAATAACAGGGTCTTTCTCATGATGTGTCTCCTTCAGAGCCGGGCGCGAGAGGGGATTGGCCTCTGCGGCGATCTTCAGCTCGGTATTTTCGATGTGGGTGTAAATCTCCGTCGTGTTCAGGTGCTCATGACCGAGCACCTCCTGCACCGTTCTGAGGTCCACGCCGTTTGCGACCATCAGCGTGGCCGCAGTGTGGCGCAGCTTGTGCGCGGAGTATTGCTCCGGGTCCAGCCCGGCCGCCAGCATGTGCTTTTTGACCAGCCGGTGCACGGCCGTCACGCTCAGGCGCTTGTGGTCGCGGGAGCCGAACAGCGCTCGATCGTCATCCAGGACGATTTTGTTGCGTTCGGGAAGGTAGGAATCCAGCGCCTCACGCGTCGTTTCGCCGAAATAGACGAAACGCTCCTTGTTTCCTTTGCCTGTTACGCGAATCCGATCGTTGTATACGTCATTTCGATTTAAGCCCACCAGCTCCGCGCGGCGGATGCCGCAGTTCAGAAACAGCATCAGGATCGCATAGTCGCGTGCCCGGTTCGGCCCGTCGACCGCGGCCAGCAGACGGCGGCTTTCCTCGAGCGTCAGATACTTCGGCAGGGCGCGGCGCATACGCGGGTACTCGATGTCCTGCGCGGGATTCTCGTCGAGCAGCTTCGTGCGGGTGGTCAGATATTTGAAAAACGACTTGATGGCCGAAAGCTTCCGCGCGCGTGCCGACGCACCGAGGCCGGAGCCGTCCTGCGTCCTGCGTTCGCGGGCCAGATAGCTCAGGAAGTCGAAGATATCGTTCGTCGTCACGCTTCGCAGAAATTCGACATCGACGTTCCGGACGGAGATCGTCTCCAGATCGGTGTCGATCGGCATTTCGCTGCGCATGAGCACAAGGAACCGCAGGAACATCCGCAGGTCCAGATGATATTCGTCGATGGTCTTGGGCGACTGGCCCTTGATGGTCTCGTGGTACGCCAGAAATTGCCGCAGGATCTCCGGAGTATCCGGATCGATCATAATAACACCTCCAAACAGGCGCCGGGACCGGAAAACCGGCATCCGGCTTTGTACGCCTCTATTATAGCATATCTCTGTCTCAAACGCAACAAAATTTTTATTTTGTTGCGTTCGTTCATTTCAACTGTTCGCGAGAATTCGGGACAACACTCCGCCCACCTCCGGTTGCTGCCGCTCTCCCTTCCGGCTGCGGGATCGTGCCCGCTGCGGCGTGAGCCTGAACAATTCCGGAATCCGTTCGACCGGCTATCCGCAAGCTCGCAGGCCTCTCCATGAGCGCCCAATTTGTGCTTGCGGCTTGACGCCCGAACCGCGCTCTGGTATACTATAGCTGCAGACAGCGTATGGCCACCGGGGAATTGGACCCCGGCCCCCCAGCGCGGTCTGCCGGGAGGTCTTCGGAATGCGAATACTGATTTGCGCCATTCGGGTTGCAGGTATTCCGCTTATAGCCGGAGGCCTCCTTCTTTAACAGCGCAGATACCCCGGCGATGGCCGGACCGGTATCTGCGTTCTTTTTATGCATTATATACAGGAATTATATTCAATTTTGAGTTTTGATTTGGCGGAAAATGCGAAAAATTCCCGGATTCCCCTGCCGATTTCTTTCGTTTCTCCGTTTCAAGGTCTTGACGCCCGCTGCAGGTTCTGATATATTATTGCTGCAGACAATCGCATGGTTCCCGAGGAATTGGACCTCGGGTTCCCAGCGCGGTCTGACGGGAGGTCTTCGGAAGCAGCAGCTGATTTGCGCCATTCGGGTTGCAGGCTGGCCTGCTCGTGCCGGAGGCCTCCTTCTTTTACAGCGCAGATACCCCGGCGATGGCCGGACCGGTATCTGCGTTCTTTTTATGCATTTTATACAGGAATTATATTCAATTTTGAGTCTTGTTTTGGCGGGAAATGGTGAGAAATCCCCGGATTCCCCTGCCGATTTCTTTCATTTCTCCGTTTCAAGGTTATTTTTATGTTAAATCTTTCCATTCCCTCTTGACAAAAGGACTACTTCCCTGCTAAACTAGGTCAATAACTAACTGATATTTCGCGCGCGCGTAATATACGCGTAATATCAGGAAATGAAAAAGGGAGGTAACCAAATGAAAGCAAGATTTCAACGCGCGCTGGCGCTCCTGCTGGTGCTGGTCCTGACGCTGGGGTGCATCCCGGCCGTATCCGCCGTGCAGCCGGATGAGCCGGTCACCAACCCGGAACCGGCTGAGGAAGCGGCACAGCTTCCGGAGGGCTCCGATCTCGGCGCGATCCTGCAGGGAAACAAGGACGCAGAGCTCGAAGCGCTGCAGCCGGAGACCCCGAAGGACACCGATCTTGTCCGCGTCATCGTGGAGCTCGACGCTCCCGCCCTGACGGAGCAGAGCGGCATGTTCGCAGGAAAGGCTCTGACGGATGCGGGCCGCACAGCACAGCAGAACGCCATTGCGGCGCAGGAGCAGGTCGAGGCGAAGATCACCGAGGCCGCACCGGAGGCATCCGTGCGCTATTCCTACTCGCTCCTGCTCAACGGCATCGCACTGGAGTGCGCCTATGGCCATATCGCGGAGCTGGAAGCTCTGCCGGGCGTCAAGGCAGTCCATATGGTGCAGACCTATGAGCTCCCTACGGAGCCGAAGGTTACCTCCGGCGGCGGCATGATCGGCGCGCCGACAGCCTGGAACCTCGGCATGGACGGCTCCGGTATGGTCGTCGCCGTGCTGGACACCGGTCTTGACACCGACCACGCGGCCTTTGCCGTCGATCCCAAGTCGCCTGCCGTCGTGCGGGGCGACATCGATGAGATTCTTTCCGCAGACACGCTGCAGGCGCAGCGCCTTGTGCGAGACCTCTCCTCCAGCAGTGTCTACCTGAGCGGCAAGGTCCCCTATGTGTTCGACTATGCCGATCACGACACGGACGTCAACCATCACGGCGGCTCCGACCACGGCACGCACGTTGCCGGTATCGTTGCAGCCAACCCCGCGGACGGCAGCGTCACCGGCGTTGCGCCGCAGGCTCAGCTCATGATCCTGAAGGTCTTCCCGGACGGCAGCACCGGCGCAAACTCCGATGATATCCTTGCCGCGCTGGAAGACTGCGTCACGCTCGGCGTCGACGTCGTGAACCTCTCGCTCGGCTCCCCCGCCGGCTTTACTTACCGCAGCGACCTGCTGAGCACGATGGAGGTCTATGACCGTTTGGCCAAGGCCGGCATCATCGTTGCGGCGGCCGCAGGCAACGAATACTCCGCCGCCTACAAGAACCTGTGGGGCACGGACCTGTCGCTGACGTCCAACCCGGACTACGGCATCGTCGGCTCCCCGAGCTCCTATTCCCAGACCCTGTCCGTGGCGAGCGCCGACAACGTGACCGTCCGCAGCGCCTACTTTGAAGCGGCTGGACGCAAGATCACGTTCACGGATACGGCCACGACGAACAACCCCGAGGGCGGCTTCATCCGCGTGCTCGGCGGCAAGACGCTTGACTATGTCGTCGTGCCAGGCAGCGGCGAGGAGGCGGATTACGCCAACCTGAATGTCAAGGGCAAGGTCGCGCTCGTCAGCCGCGGCGTTACGACGTTTGCGGAAAAGCACGAAATGGCCCACGCCAAGGGTGCGGCAGCCTGCATCGTCTATAACACCGAGGCGGGCATGATCAACATGAGCATCGACTCGTTCCCGATCCCTGCGATCTTTATCTCGCAGGCAGACGGTCAGGCAATGGTCGCAGCCGCCAAGGACGGCGTCGGGACGCTGACCGTTTCCAACTCGACCTATGACGCTCCCTCCGAGACGGGCGGCCAGCCCTCCTCGTTCTCGTCCTGGGGCTCGACGTCCCAGCTGGAGATCACGCCGGACATCATGGCTCCCGGCGGCAACATCTATTCTTCCCGCGACAACAATTCCTATGGCCTGATGTCCGGCACGTCCATGGCGACGCCGCATCTGGCGGGTGCCAGCGCACTGATGCTGGAGTACCTCCGCACGGCGGGCATCGAGGGCGACGCCATGACGCTGGCCTACGCGCTGATGATGAGCACGGCCGTCCCGGCCAAGGGCAGCAACGGCGTGACGGCGTCCCCGCGCAAGCAGGGCGCAGGTCTTGTGAACCTTGCCTCCGCTATGGCGACGAAGGCCTATCTGCAGGTCGAGGGCAAGGAGCGCCCGAAGCTGGAGCTCGGCGACGATCCCGACAAGACCGGTGAATATCAGATGACGTTCCGCGTGGTGAACTTCGGCACGGAGCCGCTGCAGTACGCCATCACCCCGACCGTCCTGACGGAAAACGCCGAAACGAAGGGCGATTACGGCAACGTACAGGTCTATTTTGCCACGCAGACCTCGCGCGATATCACGGCGCAGACGACGTGGACGACGAACTGCGCAAACAACGTTGTGACCGTTCCCGCCAAGGGCACGGCAGATGTGACCGTGACGGTCAAGCTCTCCGATGCGCTGCGCAAGGAGCTTACGGACACGTTTGAAAACGGCATTTACATTGAGGGCTACATTACCCTGAAGCAGCAGGCAACGGCCGAGGGCGTCACGGGCTGCGACCTTTCTATCCCCTACCTTGCCTTCTACGGCGACTGGGATCAGGCCCCGGTCATCGACATCGGCTACTACTGGCAGAAGCTGCAGGGCGAGCCGAACTGGGCCAGCCAGTATCTGAACTACGGCGGCAGCATGCTCTCCGGAACGGGCAGCTTCTATGTGTTCGGCGGCAACCCCTATGCGCCGGAGCTGGCCTACTATCCGGAGCACAATACGCTCTCTCCCCTGCGCACGGACGGCTATTATGACAAGGTCGACCTGATCTACACCGCTCTGCTTCGTAATGCAAAGTCCCTGACCTATCGCATTACGGACGCCAAGACTGGTGAGACCTATTACCGCAAGACGGTCGACTATGTCGGCAAGTCCGTCTATAACGCGAATTACGACACGATCCTCCCCGCGGGCTCCTTCACCTCGACGGCCATCGACCCGTGGTACGGCGTGGATTCGGCCGGTGAAATGCTGAAGGATGATACGACCGTCATCGTCTCCATCGACGCCGAGCTCGATCACGAAGGCTTCACGGCGGCGCAGAACAAAAATGCCCACTGGGAGTTCCCCGTCACCATCGACAATACGCCCCCGCAGATCCTGTCGTCGACCTCCGACGGCGAAACGCTGACTCTCGAGGTCGCGGATTCCCGTTACCTTGCTTATGTGGAGGTCTATGACGTAGAGCACATGAACGTGTTCTCCGAGCCGGTCTTCAGTCAGGGCTACAGCAGCAAGACCCTCGGCGAGACCGCGACGGTCCGCGTGAACGTATCGAGCCTCAACAAGGTCTATGTCTGCCTTGCGGACTACGGACGCAATGAAAAGGTCGTCACGCTCGATGCCAAGACCGGCAAGCTCATCGAATCCTCGCAGTTTGAGTATTTTGAGAGCAATGGCGAGATCACCATCACGGGCTACACCGGCTCGGAGCTGGACGTCGTTATCCCGGACGAGATCGGCGGCTACCCCGTCACTGCCATTGCGGAGAAGGCCTTCCAGCTCAACAAGACCGTCCGCAGCTTCACGATTGGCAGCAAGATCCGCTCCATCGGCTCGTGTGCCTTTGCTCGCTGCGCATCGCTGACAAATATCTACGTCGACCGCGCCAACCCGTACTACCAGTCCATTGACGGCGTGCTCTACAGCGGCGACGGCAAGACGCTCCTGTCGTATCCGACCGCCAAGGCCTACAGCAGCTATCCCGTGGCCAGCGGCACGGAGACCATCGGCGAATATGCCTTCTTCCACAGCAAGGTGCAGACGATCTTCCTGCCGGATACCGTCAGCACCATCGGTGATTACGCCTTCTACTATGCAGGCGAGCTTTCGTCCATCAATTTCCCCACCGCTCTGACGAGCATCGGCGATTCCGCCTTCTTCGCCTGCCAGAGCCTGACGGCGGTGGATATCCCTGCTACGATCACGCAGATCGGCGAGTCCGCCTGGGCGGCCTGCACGAGCCTGCCTGCCATCACCGTTGCGGCGGAGAACCCGAACTATACCGCCGTAGACGGCGTGCTCTACACGAAGGATATGACCGTTCTGAAGGTCTATCCCTTCGCCAAGTCCGGCGTCACGTTCACCGTTCCGGACAGCGTCGTGGAGCTGGAGGCTTATGCCTTTGCCTACACCGGCATGCAGTCCATTGACGGCTGCGCAAGCCTGCGCGCGATCGGCGACAGTGCCTTCTATTCCTGCACTGCGCTCAAGTCCCTGCCGGATGCCCCGAAGCTTGAGACCATCGGCGAGCGTGCCTTCTATTCCTGCAAGGCTCTGACGAGCCTGTCCTTCCCGGACAGCATGCGTTCCATCGGCGAATACGCCTTTGCATGGTGCACCGCCGTCAAGACGTTCGACTCCGGTAACGGTCTGCAGGATACCGGCAAATACTCCGTCTATTACTGCACCGCGCTGACCACCGTTCGCCTCGGCAGCGGCATGAAGACGATCGGCGAGTATGCGTTCTATAAGTGCAGCAGGCTCGCCAATGTCGACTTCGGCACCTCGGTCCGTGAGATTGGTTCCTGCGCCTTCGGCGGCTGCTCGAAGATCACGGAAATCGTCCTGCCGGACAGCGTGGAGCTGGTCGAATCCGCAGCGTTCAACAGCTGCTCCACGGCGAAAACGCTCGTGCTGAGTCAGAACCTCCGCGAGATCGGTGCACGCGCCTTCATGGGCATGAAGGGCATCAGCACCCTGACCATTCCGGACAGCGTGCAGAAGATCGGCAACTCCGCCTTTAACGGCCTGTCCAACCTGCTGGAGCTGCATCTGTCCGCCAAAACGCAGGAATACGGCAGCGGCGTGTTCAGCTCCGCCTCGAAGCTCCCGCGCGTGGAGCTGCCGGAGGGCATGACCGCCATCCCGGAGGAAATGTTCTCCAGCTGCAACGCGCTGACCGAAGTCGTCATCCCCTCTACCGTTACCCGCATCGAAAAGGGTGCGTTCCGCTCCTGCAAGAAGCTCGGCAATACGGAGCTGCCCGCCAGTCTGACCTACATCGGCGAATCGGCATTCTATTATGCCGCCATGACATCCGTGACCCTGCCCGCAGGCGTGACGGAAATTGGCGAGCGCAGCTTCTACAACATCGCCGCGCTGACGGAATTCAACTTCAGCGAATCCCTCAAGACCATCGGCGATTTTGCCTTCTATGGCTGCGGCAAGCTGACCCGCATCGTCCTGCCGGATTCCGTGGAGTCCATCGGCACGTCCGCCTTTAACCGCTGCAGCTCCCTGCAGGAGGTTGTGTTCGGCAAGGGCCTTGCCTCCATCGGCAGCATGTGCTTTAACTACTGCCACAAGCTCGAGCGCTTTGTCGTGGACGAGGCGAATCCGAATTTCAAGAGTGTGGACGGCGTGCTCTACAACAAGAACGTCGATACGCTGGTCCTCTATCCGCAGGGCCGTCCGGATGCCTCCTTTACCATGCCGGAGACCGTGAAGCACATCGGCCCCTACGGCATCTATGAGCCGCAGCTGCTGCAGGCCGTCACCGTCTCCCCCATCCTTGAGACCATCGATGAGTTCGGCATGGCCGGGATCGCATTGACCGGTGTGGTGAAGCTTCCCGCAACGATCACAAGCATCCATTTTAAGGCCTTCCAGTATGATGACGGCGTCACCGCCTTTGAACTGCCGGAGAGCTGCGCGGCCTATGCCACGGTCGACGGCGTGCTCTATGACAAGGCCGTCACCCACCTGCTCGTCTACCCGGCAGGCCGCCCGGACGTCAGCTACGAGACGCCGGACACCGTCCGCACGGTCGGCAGCTACGCCTTCCACTCCTGCAAATACCTCGAGAATATCCGCCTGACGGGCGTTGAAAAGCTCGAGGAGCGTGCATTCTCCACTGCGAAGGCGCTGAAGCATATCGACCTGGCCAATTCCGTCCAGCTTATCGATACCTACGCCTGCGCCAATCTCAGCACGCTGACGTACCTCACCGGCACCGGCGCGCTGCGTGCCATCGGCGCAAACGCCTTCTCCAGCACGGGTCTGGAATTCGTGACTCTGCCCGCCATCGAGCTGCTCGGCCAGTATGCCTTCAGCTTCTGCAAGGACATGAAGCGCTGCGTCATCGGCAGCACGGTGCAGTCGATCTATGCCAGTGCGTTCAACTACTGCAAGGGCATGCATGAGGCATACTTCCTCGGCGACCGTCCGGACAGCGTCGGCGCGAACATCTTTGCCAAGACTGCCAGCGATTTTACCATCTACTATGACGCAGCCAAGGCTGCGACATGGGCGCCGTCCGGCGAGATCAAGTGGGGCGAATACCCCATCGCCCCGGCCACGTTCCACACCGTGCGCTTCCTCGATGTCGATCACAGCGTCCTGCTGGAGCAGCCCGTTGCCGAAGGTCATGCCGCCATGCTGCCGCCCGAGCCGCAGCGCGAGGAAGCTGCCTTCACCGGCTGGTCCGCAGACACGTCGAACGTGCAGCAGGATATGGATGTTCTGGCCCTGTATGACGGCCTGTCCGACAAGCTGACGGTCAACGTCATCGCCGGAGAGAACGGTACCGTCGATCCGCTCGGCGAGACGGCCTGCTTCTACGACGGCGAGCTGAAGCTCACGATCCAGCCGAACGAGGGCTATCACACCGACCGCGTGCTCGTAAACGGTGAGATCACCGCCTGCGAGGACAACACGCTCACGCTTGAGCACATCCGCAGCAATACGGCGGTCACTGTCCTGTTCGCGCGCAACACCTACACCGTCAGCCTTGCAGACGGTCTGACCGGCAATGTATTTGCCGCGCTTCCCGTGGAATACGGCGAGGACGCCGTCCTGCCGGAGGCCACACCGTGGCACGAGGGCTACCACTTCACCGGCTGGAGCGCCGACGGCAGAAACATCACCGCCGACTGCACCATTACGGCAAATTACGAGCAGAATTCCTACACCGTCCGCTTTGTGGACTATGACGGCACGGAGCTCTCCGTCCAGACTGTCCAGCATGGCGAGGCTGCGGAGCTGCCCGCTTCCCCGGCACGCGAGGGCTATACCTTCGTCGGCTGGAGCGGCGATGTCTCCGCCGTCACCGGCGATATGACCGTCACGGCCCTGTATGCGGTCAAGACCTGCACCGTCTTCTTCACGGATTGGGACGGCACGGTCCTGAAGACGCAGGAGGTCAGCTACGGCGAGGCCGCCGAAGCGCCGCAGGCGCCGGCGCGTGAGGGCTACACCTTCACCGGCTGGAGCGGCGACTACACGAACGTCACCGAGAGCCGCATCCTCATGGCGCAGTATGAACGCCTGTCGTTCACGGTCCGCTTCGTGGACTATGACGGCACGGAGCTGTCTTCTCAGTCCGTGTTCTGGGGCGAGGCTGCCGCAGCACCGGAGGCCCCGGCGCGCGAGGGCTACACCTTCACCGGCTGGGATGCCGACTTCTCGAACATCCGCAAGGACCTCACCGTCACGGCGCAGTACCGCTTCGTGCTGAGCTTCGCCGACGTGTCCGAGACGGACTGGTTCTGTGAGGACGTCCGCTGGGCCGTGGAGAACGGCATCTTCCAGGGCGTCGGAAACGGCCTGTTCGCACCGGAGCAGGCACTCACCCGCGGTCAGCTCGTCACGGTCCTGTACCGCATGGTCGGTTCCCCGGAGCCGAAGGCAGAGGCAAACTTCCGCGATGTCGCGGCTGACAGCTACTATGCCAAAGCAGTTGCCTGGGCCAACGAGAACGGCATTGTGCTCGGCATGGGCGACGGGACGTTTGATCCGGATTCCGCCGTCACGCGCGAGCAGATGGTCACGATCTTCTTCCGCTATGCCAAGTTCTGCGGCGTGAAGACCGAGGCCGGAACGCTTGATGCCTTCCGCGATGCTGCCAGCGTCAGCGATTATGCCCGCGAGGCCATGGGCTGGGCCGTGAAGGCCGGGCTCGTCAAGGGCGACGGACAGGATCTCATGCCGAAGGCAACGGCAAGCCGCGCACAGGCTGCCGCTATCCTGCATCGCTTCGCGGCTGTCGTGGAGAAATAAACGTGGCATTTCCCGCAAGCATATGATATAATGGGCACATAAACACATAGAGCCCCCGGCATTGCCGGGGGCTCTGCTTGCTAAACACCTGTCCTGCCGAAAGTTTCGGAGGGAAGAAAAGTGTGAAAGGAAACCGTCAGGGTGTCCTTTCGCGTTCAATCACCCGCCGCAGCGGCAGAATTGCAAAATATTACTACAAGAATTTATTTTGCGATTCTGAAAGCAGCTTGGCAAAAATCCCGAAGGGACTTTTTTGACAAGCTGCCCCCGGCATTGCCGGGGGCTCTGCTTGCTAAACATCTGCCCAGCCGAAAGTTTCGGAGGGAAGAAAAGTGTGAAAGGAAACCGTCAGGGTGTCCTTTCGCGTTCAATCACCCGCCGCAGCGGCAGAATTGCAAAATATTACTACAAGAATTTATTTTGCGATTCTGAAAGCAGCTTGGCAAAAATCCCGAAGGGACTTTTTTGACAAGCTGCCCCCGGCATTGCCGGGGGCTCTGCTTGCTAAACACCTGTCCTGCCGAAAGTTTCGGAGGGAAGAAAAGTGTGAAAGGAAACCGTCAGGGTGTCCTTTCGCGTTCAATCACCCGCCGCAGCGGCAGAATTGCAAAAT